>Ga0256404_1000119_pt1 | contig 183851 bp, 160 predicted proteins | sample RumenRJG_01DNA_FD_185990 | JGI IMG/M metagenome (GOLD analysis project Ga0256404, IMG submission 185990) | Bovine rumen microbial communities from Lethbridge, Alberta, Canada - RJG_01 | ecosystem: Host-associated > Mammals > Digestive system > Stomach > Rumen | place: Canada: Alberta...
GCGCTTTTGTCAGAGAGCCGCTAAAAAGCGCGTGCGAGCAAACAGAAAAACACAACTTGTGAGCCACCACTGTGACATCTCTTGGCAAAAAGCGAATGAATCCTTGCAACGAAGATGATCCATGTTAGTGGGAAGTTTTAATTATGTAAAAGAACAATTACTCTGTGATCAGATTTTCAAGCTCCCGGGATGTTTCAATGCAGCTTATATGTATGTCAGAAGATGAAATTCCGTCAGGAAGAAGCCCTTTTTTCTGCATATCACGTACAGTTCTTTTTACAAATCCCGATATTACACGACCAGGTCCTACTTCAATAAAGTTATCCGTTCCGTTCAATATCATGTATTGAATAGACTCTCTCATTCTGACACCGGTCTGCACCTGTCTGACCAGAAGATCGGTAAGATCCTCATTTGATCTGGCACTGCCGAGACAGTTGAAGACCACGGGTATCTGCATTTCTCCGGGATTTGTTGTCGGAATATAATCAGAAAGCGCATCTCCGGCGCTCTTCATATATGGAGTATGGAAGGGACCGCTCACATTTAACAACACAGACTTCATTGCTCCGTTTTCCTTTGCGCTTTTCGACACTTCCTCCACCACGCTTCTCTCGCCTGACACTACAAGCTGACCGGGGCAGTTATCGTTGCAGATGAAGGCTCCAAGTTCCTTTTTGTCCCTGTTTTTTTCAATAAGGATTTTTTCAAGATTGTCACGGTCGAGACCTATTACAGCAGCCATTGCGAAATCAAGATCCTTCGCGGCGGCAGTCATTGCCTTTCCACGGAAAGCAGCAATTCTGACAGTATCTGAGTAAGACCATACGCCTGAAGCATTAAGAGCGGAATATTCTCCAAGGGAAAGACCCGCAAGATATGAGACCTTTGAAAAAAATCCCTTCTCCATCAGCTCTTTATTTATCGCTGCCTGGAAAGCAACTATGCAGGGCTGAGTATATTCAGTTCTGGAAAGTAAATCATCCGGACCTGTAAACATAAGTTTTTTCAAATCAAAATCAAGTCCGGCTTTCTCTTCTATTTCATCAAGAGCTTCCCTGAAAGACTGATTATTATCATAAAGATCTTTGCCCATTCCGGTATGCTGGCTTCCCTGACCGGCATAAAGTACAGCAGTTTTCATATAATGTCCTTTCAATACTTAGGAAAGAGATCAGAAAAAATATCTCTAAGCGGACGGATTTCTTTTAATTGTCCGCAGGTCTGTCCTGTCATAACGCTTCCGCTGGTGCAGTCGCCGTCAAAGACAGCTTTTCTCAGGCTGCCAAGCGTGAATTTTTCCAGTTCATCCCTGCCGGCTCCCTCTTTTTCTGCCTTAATATAAGCTCTCGTCATCCTGTTCTTCAGAACCCTTACCGGCGTCCCTCCGATTCTTCCTGTCACGACCGCATCTGTACCACGTGCTTTAATAAGCGCATTCTTATAATTAATATGAACCGGGCATTCTTCGCTTACAAGAAGACATGTACCGACCTGAACGCCGCAGGCGCCAAGGCAGAATGCAGCCTCAACCTGCCTTCTGTCCGCGATTCCGCCAGCCGCCACAACGGGAATCGAAACTGTATCTGAAACCTGGGGCACAAGTGTCATCGTAGACATTTCACCTATATGACCACCGCTTTCAGATCCTTCTGCAATTATAAGGTCAGCTCCCTCCGCCTCCATTTTTTTGGCAAGGATCGGTGCTGCGACGACAGGCATAACGGTTATTCCTGCATTCTTAAAAGACTCCATATATTTTCCGGGATCTCCTGCGCCTGTAGTGACGAATTTTACATGCTCGTCAATTATAATTTTAGCAAATTCATCAGCAGCCGGATGCATAAGCATGATATTGACGCCAAAAGGCTTGTCCGTCTTTGATCTTGCAATGTGAATCTCCTCGATAAGACGCGCTGGAGTGAGACCTCCGGTCGCTATCATTCCAAGAGCTCCGGCATTAGAACATGCCGCTGCAAAGGATCCGTCGGCAATATTGGCCATTCCTCCCTGTATCAGGGGATATCTGGTTCCAAGTATCTGATCCAGTGTTTTCATTCTATTATCTTCTTTCTTTTCAGTCAGCTCCATTTCCGATTGAACGGTATTTGTTGAATCTGTCTTCTTTTATCTTTTCAGGTGACATATGATCATAAATACTCAAAGCTTCCTGAACAGCTCTGTCGAGTGATTCATATACCTCTTCCGGATTGTTTTGGGCACCGCCTCTGGGCTCAGTAACTATTACGTCGCATACACCTGCTTCTTTCAAATCATCCGCTGTAAGATGCATAAGCTCACAGGCTTCTTCCCTTCTGGACGGATCCTTCCATAGAATCGATGAAAAACCTTCAGGACTTAAAATAGAATAAACAGCGTTTTCCAGCATAATAAGCTTATTGGCCACTGCCAGTGCAAGCGCTCCGCCGGAATTGCCCTCACCTGTCACAATAGATATGACCGGCACAGTAAATGTACTCATGGCAGCAAGATTTCGGGCTATTGCTTCTCCCTGTCCGTGCTCTTCAGCTTCCATACCGGGATAAGCGCCCGGAGTATCGATAAATGTAATTATCGGACGGTGAAACTTCTCTGCCTGATTCATGATCCTTAGAGCCTTTCTGTAGCCCTCAGGACATGGCATGCCAAAATTAAAGCGGACGTTTTCCTCTATCGTTCTTCCTTTTCTGTGACCAAGCACTGTGACCGGACGTCCGTGAAATCTTGCTATGCCGCCGTATATACTCTGATCCTCATCATAAAGATGATCACCCCTCTGCTCGAAGAAATCCGTAAACATACTGGAAATAAAATCATCTACATGAGGTCTTGACGGATACCTTGCCAGAAAAACCTTTTCTTCCGGAGACAGATCCCTGCACTGTGACAGCATGTCCGATCTAAGTTTTTTCAGGTCTACAATCTTTTTTGCGTATGTATTGTAACTTTCGAGATGTTCTTTATAATCAGCCCTCTTTGTAATGTCTTCAGCAGAATGCGCGGACATTTTCTCAGTCTCGCCGGCAGACAGATCAGAAAGCGCAGCTATTTCATCATCAAGTTTCTCGGTCTGTTCAAGAATTTTTCTTACACAGGCGCCTTTTTTTCTTACTTCCATATCTCTCATGCGTTTTTCACCTCATGAAGGTCCAAAAGGTCAGACAGTACATCTTTCATCTCGGATCTCTCTACAATCCTGTCGATAAACCCATGCTCATAGAGATATTCTGATCTCTGGAAGCCTTTCGGAAGCTTGCGTCCTATAGTCTGTTCTATTACTCTAGGTCCCGCAAATCCTATAAGAGCCTGTGGTTCCGCAAGCGTGATGTCTCCAAGAGTGGCAAAACTTGCTGTAACTCCTCCGGTCGTAGGATGGGTCAGGAAGCTGATGTAGAGACCTCCATGTTCCGAAAATCTCTCAACCATAGCTGCTGTCTTTGCCATTTGCATAAGACTGTATATGCCTTCCTGCATTCTGGCTCCGCCGCTTGCGGAAAAAATAATAAGAGGCAGCTTTGCGTTATCCGCATATTCTATAGCCCTGGTGACTTTCTCACCCACGACGCTGCTCATCGATCCCATGAAAAAGCGGCTGTCAAGAATGCAGACAACCACCTTATGATGATTGATCCGTCCGGTTACGCATACAGCTGATTCATTAAGTCCTGTCTTTATCTCCTGCCTTTTGATCTTATCCTTGTAACCCGGAAATCCCAGCGGATCCATGGCATGCAGATCCGTAAAGAGATCTCTTCTGGTACCTTTGTCGAGTATCAGAGACAGCCTGTAATCAGCACCTACGGGCGAATAAGCGCCACAGTTCGGGCAGACATAGAAATGCTGCTCCCAATCTTCTCTTGATGACCTTCTCCTGCACGACTTGCATGTGATAAATTCCGGCGCCTTCGGCTTTCTGGCGCGGGCAAATATATTTGTCTCAGAAAGCTTCTCCCGGGCCGCCTGCAGCACGCCCATATTATTCAGCCTTCTTTAAAGCATCATAAACATCCTGAACTGTCTTCAGATTGGGAAGCTCATCCTCTGAGATTTTGATTCCTGTAGCTTCCTCGAGGTTCATCTGAAGTTCAACAATACTAAGGGAATCTGCCTGAAGATCATCGATAAGATTTGATTCCGGCTTTACTTCCGATACATCGCAGGCAAGTGTGTCAGCAATCTGTTCCTTGAGTTCATCCATTGTCATAGTATTTTCCTCTTTTCTTAATAAACCATGGAATATACAAAAAAGTTATAAAAACCGTTTGCAAATTCCAATTGCACCTTTTAATCAAAGGCATTTATCTAAAACTATTTGATAGTTTAAAACTTCGCATTATTAATGTCAAGTCTTTTGAACAATAAATATCCTATAAATTTTGTTAAAAGATTTCGTACTATTTATCTTTTACAATTACTTAACGCTATTATATTGAAAAAACTTCGTTGCAAGGATTCATGGAAGCCATGAGATGCACAGAAAGCGGCAGACATTTTTAACGACACTTTTACGAGTTAATGTGTTGACTTTATTATCTATAATAAGTACTATAAAATCGTTTGATATATAGAAAGTGTTGATTATGATTCCATTCCATAAAATATCATTTATAGGTCTCGGTCTGATCGGCGGATCAGTAGCAAAAGCAATTAATAAAAAATATCCCGATATTGAGATCATGGCTCTCGCCAGTCATGAAAGCACTTTAAAGGAAGCTTATGATGACGGAGTGATAAAAAACTGCTCCATTCCTTCACTTGATGAGATTTCATCATCTGATCTGATAATTCTGGCCGGACCCGTAAGAGTCAATCTTGATTATCTGGATCAGCTTTCAGGAAAAATAAAGGATAATACCATCATCACAGATGTAGGAAGCGTCAAATCCGACATCCATAAAAAAGCGCGTTCTCTCGGACTTGCCGGATCTTTTATAGGCGGACATCCCATGGCCGGAACAGAGAAAACCGGTTATGGAAATTCATCACCCTATCTTATTGAGAATGCTTATTACATACTTACGACAGATCCTGAAATGGATAAAGCAAAAGTCTCTGTTTTTTCGGATTTTATAAAGGACCTTGGTGCCATACCACTCTCGCTCACGCCCGAAAAACATGACTTCGCAGTTGCTGCAATCAGTCATCTGCCTCACATCATTTCAGCATCTCTTGTTAATCTGGTAAGCGATCAGGATGATAAGAGCGGACTTTTAAAGACCATAGCTGCCGGAGGATTCAGAGATATTACCAGAATTTCTTCATCATCTCCCATCATGTGGCAAAACATCTGTCTTGAAAATAAAGATGAGATATTGCATCTTATCGATCTTTATCAGGAAGAACTAAAAAATTTTAAAGATGCAGTAAGAAATGAAGATGGTCATGGTCTTATTGAATCTTTTTCCAGAGCACGCGACTACCGTGACTCTCTTCCCGTAAGAGACAGCGGCGCCTTGATTCCTTCTTTTGAGTTCTATGTCGATCAGCCTGACGAAGTGGGAGCGATTGCATCAGTCTCCACTCTTCTGGCTTCGGAAGAAATAAGCATAAGAAATATTGGCATCATTCATAACAGAGAATTTGAGGACGGCGTCCTTGGAATAGAATTCTATGATGAGAAATCAATGGAAAAAGCAGAGAAGCTGATGTGCGAAAAAGGATATACGATTCATAAAAAGCAATAGAAAGCGGTATTTAATGACAGTAATAAACCAGATAGAAGGCAATAAATCAGGCGGTATGAATGGAACCGTCATAGTACCCGGAGACAAATCCATATCACACCGGGCGGTTCTTTTCGGTTCTATTGCAGAAGGAAAAACTGAGATCGACGGATTCTTAAACGGCGCCGACTGCAGATCCACCATCAGCTGCATGAGACATCTCGGTATCAATATCGAGGAGTCTGAAGCTCGAGTCATTGTGAATGGCAAAGGTCTTTTCGGTCTTGATAAAAGCGAAACTGTTCTCGACACCGGAAATTCGGGCACGACTTTCCGTCTGATTTCAGGCATACTCTCCGGACAGGAGTTTGAATCACATCTGGACGGAGACAGTTCAATAAGAAAAAGACCTATGGGAAGGATAATAAAGCCCCTAACAATGATGGGAGCAAAAATAAAATCCGAAAATAATAATGATCTTGCTCCCCTTTCTATCTATCCTTCTTCACTTCACGGGATAGATTATAAAACTCCCGTAGCATCAGCTCAGGTAAAATCGGCCATACTTCTGGCAGGATTATATGCTGACGGCGAGACCTATGTCACAGAACCCGTGAAATCAAGAGATCATACTGAGAGGATGCTTGGCGCATTCGGAGCAAATATATCCATAAACGGCAACCGTGTCGGCATATCTGACCACCCTTCCCTTAAAGGTATGAAAATAACGGTTCCCGGAGATATTTCGTCTGCTGCATATTTTCTGGCGGCAGGTCTCATTGTACCGAACTCATGCATCACTGTGTTAAACGTCGGAATCAATCCCACCAGATCAGGCATTATAGATGTAATAAAAGAAATGGGCGGAAATATAGTCCTTGAAAATAAAAGAATTGAATCGGGAGAGCCTGTCGCCGATATTACCGTGCGCACATCAGCTCTTCATGGAATCGACATTTCAGGAGATATCATCCCCGCTCTTATAGATGAAATACCGGTAATTTCAGTTATGGCTTCTGTCGCAGACGGAACCACTACTATAAGAGATGCTTCAGAGCTTCGGGTGAAAGAATCCGACCGGGTAAAGACAGTTACGGAAAATCTCCGCGCTATGGGAGCAGATATAGAACCACATGAAGATGGTATGACAATAATCGGCGGTCGTCCTCTGCATGGAGCATACATACACACATATAAAGATCACAGGCTTGCAATGTCAATGGCAGTCGCCGGTCTGATTGCTGACGGAGTGACTTCATTTGACGACAGTTCCTGTGTATATGTATCATATCCCGGATTTTTTGAATCTCTTAAGAAGATCCGAAAATAATAAAAAAGGGCGTGAATCACACGCCCTTTTTATTATGAGAGCTTCGGAGCCCCTTTCTTTCCGTGGCAGTTCTTGTATTTCTTACCACTTCCGCATGGACACGGATCATTTGGATAAATCTTCTTCGGCTTCACAACAGTATGAGATTTCTTTTGCGTGAGGAACATCTCATGCCTCTCTGCTTCACTGAAAATGGCATTCCATTCCGGAAGATTATAAAGCCAGTCCGCTTCAGCATCGACCATATTCATATAAAGCTTTTTCTTATCAAAAGAAAGACTGACTACAGTATTTTCGTCCATAGTCTCGATCGGATTCGGCTTAACGAGGCTGTCATTGATCCCATCCAGAAAACCTGTCATCGTCATTATGTCAAAACCAAAACGATCAGCAAGTTCTGAAACGGTGCCCTTTATCTCATTATCAGGATCCTTCAGAAGAATCTCATAGACGCTTTTTTCTTTTGGAAAATATTCATCCCAGAAAGCCTTTAAAGCTTCCGGACGGGCGCTCGCATCATACGCCTTGTCTCTCCATGTATCAAGAAGACTCATTTTTCTTTCCTCCATAAATTAAGTAAATAGAACATATGCTATTCTACCACTATATACCATTATGGTAAAATACAAATAGTGTCAACAATAGATAATAATCAAAATTGATTTAAAGAGGTCTGACAAATGGAAAAAATAAAAAGATTCTTTGCCCTTCTGCTTATCATAGTGCTTTTAGCTATGTACATTTCAACTCTTGTCTTTGCGATAATAGATGATCCGGCGACGATGAGCCTTCTTAAAGCCAGCATCGCCGCCACGATCATCATCCCTGTATTCCTTTGGGTAATAAAAATGTTTGCAGGAATTAACAAAAGGCATTCCTCACGCTCTTCTTCTCCTGACCCAGATGACTATACCGGCAGCGAGGAGACAGACGGGGATAATTCCGATCCAGAGAAGAGTAAATAATCTCACCTGTCTCTGACTGAAAGTAAGAGTATCTGCCGAATATTTCTTTGGCTTTATGGTAATCGAATTTTTCTCTGCATGACTTAATGTCGTATTCAGGATATTCTTGAACATGGCTGTATTCATCCCCGGCGCATACTGCTCCATATTGTCAAGGAACATATATGCCGAAGCCAGAACAAAAACATTGGCATTTTTGGATTTACCTGTAGTAATGGCTGTTGCAACCGGATATTCCTTCCCGGAATCTGACGTTACATTTCCTGATGTGGCATCGGAAACCGACGCAGCAGATGCCTTGTCAGACGTTGTCAGAAAATCGCTGATATTATCGCTCTCTTCATGACTATATACAACTGCAAATGGAATTATTACAGATGGTGATGACTCTATTCCTTTTGTATAGTCGCTGCTGTCAAGGTTGGGGAAAAGCATGTAATTATTCCCGCTCAGATGATTACTGTCATCATTTTCACATACAAGACTCTTTTCAACTTTGATGCCATACTTTGAAAGCAGGCTGTCATAATTAGGAAGTCCGTTTTCCGCAGTCTCGCCATCCGGGTTAAGGGCAAATATTATTTTGCCTCCGTTTTCTATAAATTTCGAAAGTTTTTCTGTCTCATCAGTCGAGAGATCCTTTTTCGGACCGCATACAATAATAAGCTCTGCCTTGTCGGGAATATTTTCCGTTCGAAGAGAAAGGCTCTTGGTCTCTATATTCATCTTGTCAAGAATATCCAGAAAAGCCTGGCCCAGGTCAGCTTCTTCGTGACCGGACAGGGTATAGATCACAGGATTTGATTTATTATTTACATACTGAAGGGCGCTCATTATTTTTCCTTCAGCATCAAAGCCGCTGGCAGTCTGCAAATATACGTCAGAATAATTCATTCCATACTGAGACGCTTCCTGAGAAATCGTGGCAGCCGATGATTGATTGTAGAAGAGCTTATAATATGGAATTATCTTGAATCTGTTAGTTTTTTTGTTCTCAACGATAAGACTTCCGCTGTCAAGGCTGTCATTCGAATATTTTGAAGCGAAAGTAGGATTCTTGGTCGAATCGATATATTTCACCTTTATTTTTGATGATGTATCAAAAAGCTTCAGCGTATGAGCAACAGTATTATCCAGCTTCTTGGAGCTTGCAGCCATGCAGTAGATATTAATATCCGACTTCATGTCCTTAATATACTTTTTTGTTTCGCCGGTCAGACTGTACATCTTTGACTTTGTAAAATCAAAAGACTGATAGGCTTCCGGTATCAAAGTTACACCTATATTACCGCCAATAACAATGGCAAGAGCCACAACGATCGCGCTGATGGAGAAGGCCTGCGTCCTGATCCTTTTGACACTTACTGTCCATCTCTTTTTTTCAATAACTTCTGTAGTAAGAAAAAGCATGAGAAAGATAAGAGACAGATAATAGACTATTGACTTAACATATATGATACCAGACATGAATTTGTCAAAGGGACTTGAAAGATCATAACAGCCTAAAATCTTTGACAGAACTGTCGGAAAATTTAAAGAATTTGTGAGATTTGGCATGACATAGCCGAGGATCAGAACTCCTTCAGCTATGATAGACGCTATTACCTGGCTCTCTGTAAATGAAGAGAGAAACATGCCGACAGAGACGGCGGCAAGTGAAAAAAGCCAGTATCCCAGCAGCGTGACATAGGATTCACGGAAAGACACGTTCCCGAATATACGCAGAAAAACCGGAGAAAGCGCTATTATTCCTGTAAAAATCGTAAGCACCGCTGCCATTGCGAAAAATTTGCCGAGAACTATCTTTTTTGATGAAACCGGTGACGACATAAGAAGCACATCCGTCCGGTTCCTTTTTTCCTCAGGTATGGATCTCATAGTGAGAAGAGGCGTGGATATAAGCGAAATAAGAGTAAGCGCGCTCACAGTCTGGGATATGGACGGATTTCCGGCAAGGAGATTGTTTGAAACAAAATAAATGCCATAGAAAATGATATTTACAGCCAGATAAATCCAACCTGTTACATTTCTGAAAAGAGACAGGAAATCTTTTTTAAATATTGCCTTCATTTATCGTCGCTCCCTTTTTTATCATCATTCTCAGTAAGCTCCAGGAATACATCCTCAAGAGACTGCTCATCTTCTCTCATCTCAAGAATGGTAAATCCGCCTGAAACAAGAACCTGAGATATCTGACCTCTCAGATCCTTTTCACCGCTGTATGATATGGTAAGATCAGTCTGACCTTTAGCATCCTCTGAATCCAAAGACACATCCGATATATCTTCAATAGAATCAAGAAGAGACATCCTGGCATGTTCGCCGTCGCCAATTCCCTTTATTCTTATTTTCCTTATATTCTCGAATCTGGTCTTGAGATTCTCAGTATCATCAGACATAACAAGCTTTCCGTGAGAGATAATAAAGACGTGATCACATATCTCACTGACCTCGGAAAGAATATGAGAGCTTATTAAAATCACATGATCCTTCTTCAGTGTTTTTAAGATTTTTCTGAATTCCTGCAGCTGTCTGGGATCAAGACCAACTGTGGGTTCATCTAATATGATAAGGTAAGGAGAACCAGCCATGGCTTCCGCAAACCCCACTCTCTGTCTGAAACCCTTGGACAGATTTCTTATCATGCGTTTCTCAACATCATGAAGATCGGCAAGATCCATGATCTTTTTTATTTCCTCATTTTTCCTGTTTCTTTTGATTCCTTTCAAATCAAGGACAAATGATAAATATTCTCTGACTGTCATGTCAGGATAAACAGGAGGCACTTCAGGCAAATAACCAATATTTTTCTTTGCCTTTGAGGCATTCTTGAAAATATCGTCTCCATCAACAGTCACATCACCGGATGTAGCAGCAAGATAACCTGTCATGATATTCATGGTAGTACTTTTGCCGGCTCCATTCGGTCCTAAGAGACCATATATATGCCCCGGTTCCAACGTGAACGAGATATCTGAGAGCGCCGTCTTGTCACCATAGCGCTTAGTCAGATGACTTACTTCTATCAAAGTTTTATGCCTCCTTTATATCCATACTTTCAACCAAGCAATTTAATTATAATTAATTCCTAAAAACATTTGTGATAATTCAATGAAAAAACGGAGAGACTTTTGTCTCTCCGTAAAAAAACCTTCTGTTTTAATTATTTAGAAAGCGGTGATTCTCTGTATATGATATCCTCTCTGGACGGTCCATTCGAAATCATCGTAATGGGGAATCCGATTTCCTTCTCGATAAATTCAATATAATTTCTGCACTTCTCAGGAAGATCCTCATATTTCTTTATACCTCTGATATCACATTTCCAGCCGGGGAATGTGCGATAGACAGGCTTTGCTTTGGAAAGCTTTGTCGTTACAGGAAAATCCTTCGTTACCTTTCCATCGATCTCATATCCAATGCATACAGGTATCTCGTCCAGATATCCCAGATCATCCACAACGGTAAAAGCCACATCCGTAGCGCCCTGTACTCTGCATCCGTATCTGGATGCCACAGTATCGTACCAGCCTACCCTCCTGGGTCTGCCGGTAGTAGCTCCGTATTCTCCGCCGTCGCCTCCATGATTTCTGAGTGTATCAGCCTCGTCTCCGAAAATCTCGGATACGAATTCACCGGCACCGACAGCAGATGAATATGCTTTCGACACCACTACGATTTTCTTAATAGCCCAGGGTGCAAATCCGCAAGAAACCGCTCCATACGCTGCAAGCGGGGAAGAAGATGTGACCATGGGATAAATGCCGTTATCCGGGTCTTTCATTGTTCCAAGCTGACCTTCAAGCAGAATATTCTTGTCCTGATCAATAGCGTCACAGACATATTTAGACACATCGCCGATGTAAGGAGCTATTATTTCCCTCTTTTCCTTTATCCAGGAGAGAAGTCCTGCCCGGTCTATAGGATCCTTATGATAAAGGTTTACAAGAAGAGTATCTTTTATATCACATACATGATTGATCTTCTCCTTTAAATCATCATCATCCATAAACAGCTCCTGAACCTGCCATCCTACCTTATAGAATTTGTCGGAATAGAAAGGAGCGATTCCTGATTTGGTAGATCCGTATGACTTACCTGCAAGTCTTGCTTCTTCAAGAGTATCAAAAAGAACATGATAAGGCATCATGACCTGCGCCCTGTCTGATATAAGGATATTGGGTTCGGGAACGCCCTTATCGGTAATCGATTTTATCTCAGACATGAACTTATCTATATCAAGCGCTACTCCGGCGCCCATGATATTCATGATGTTCTGATGAAATGCGCCTGAAGGAACGGTATGAAGAGCAAATTTGCCATATTCATTCACAATCGTATGACCTGCATTGGCTCCTCCCTGAAAGCGGATCACCACATCAGCTCTGTCTGCCAGAGTATCAGTGATCTTGCCTTTGCCTTCATCGCCCCAGTTAGCTCCTACTACTGCTGTAACCATTGCTACCTCCTAAATATCGTTCGTGAAAAATTGCTGCCGGAAAATTTCTTATTTTTTCAGAATATCATGTCTGACTGATGTAGTTATCGCCAGAGAACCGGGTCCTATATGACATGCAATCGAAAGAGAAAGCGGATTTATTATTACTTCATGATCCGGCCATCTCTCCAGAACCTCCTGTCTGAACTCCTCGGCTGCCTCTGCCTCATCTGTATGAGCAATCGAGATGATGGAATTCGAACCGTCAGGATCGTTAAATCTCTTTTTCATATCACGGTCGATTGCATCCATCATGATCTTCTTTGCCTGTGTCATTGTCCTTGCCTTGGAATATGAATCAAGCTTTTCTCCCTGGATCTGAAGCACAGGTTTGATCCTGAGCACCGTACCAATGGCAGCGACAGCAGGAGTCAGCCTGCCTCCTCGTCTCAGATATTTCAAGGTAGCAACTGTTATGTAAATGGATGAATCAAATCTGGTATCCTCCAGAAATTCCCTGATCTGTAAAGCATTTTTCCCATCAGCTACCATGGCAAGAGCCTCAACCACCGAAAGCCTCTGTGTTACTGATATACGCTGATTGTTCACGACCTGGACCCTGCCGTCATAATCCTTTGAGAGCATGACCGCAGTTTCACAAGAACTGGAAAGACCGCTCGACATGGGTATATATACAATGTCATCATAGGTCTCCAGAAGCTCATCCCATTTGCTGACCAGATCGCCGACAAGAGGCATTGACGTTGTAATCTTGACATCGGGATTTCTGAGTTTCTCAAAAAACTGTTCCTGAGTAAGATCTATATCCTCATAGTAGAGCTGATTATCGATATAAAAAGGCATTGGAATGACATATACGCCCATCTTCTCAGCTTCACTTTGAGTGATTCCGCTATTTGAATCGGTAAGCACAGCTGTTTTTGACATTAAAAAACCTTCCCTTCAGATTTTACACACTGAACCGTCAATAATCCTAGCACATTAAAGAGTCCTTGACAATAAAAAAGCATCTCCTGCGGTATCCGATCGATACCACAGGAGATGTAATTTAAAAACCTGTGCTTTTATTAATAGCCCATGCCCGGCTGCTGGGGAGCAGCTGCCTGAGGAGCGGGCTCTTTGATATCAGCCACTACAGATTCAGTTGTAAGAAGTGTTGATGCAACAGAGCTTGCGTTCAGAAGAGCCGTCCTTGTAACCTTAACAGGATCAAGTATTCCTGCATCTACCATATCCACATATTTGTCATTATATGCGTCATAACCGGTTCCGTCCTTGGACTCACGAACCTTATTGATGATAACAGCGCCTTCAAGTCCGGCATTCTGAGCGATGTAGAAAAGAGGAGCCTCGAGTGCCTTCAGTACAACCTTTGCACCGGTCTTCTCGTCGCCTTCAAGAGAATCAGCAACCTTTTCGACTGCCTTCTGAGCATGAATATAAGCAGAACCGCCGCCTGCGATAATGCCTTCCTCTACTGCAGCCCTGGTAGCGTTCAAAGCATCTTCCATACGAAGCTTTGCTTCCTTCATCTCAGTCTCGGTTGCAGCGCCAACTCTGATTACGGCTACTCCGCCGGCAAGCTTTGCAAGACGCTCCTGAAGCTTTTCCTTATCAAAATCAGATGTGGATTCGCTGATCTGCTTTCTGATCTGAGCTACACGATCCTTTATTGCTTTCTTATCGCCTTCGCCGTCAACTATGACTGTGTTCTCTTTCTTGACCTTAACGGATTTAGCGCGGCCGAGCTGTTCGATCGTGGCATCCTTAAGCTCAAGTCCGACCTCGGAAGAGATAACTGTACCGCCGGTAAGGATCGCAATATCCTGAAGCATTTCCTTACGTCTGTCGCCATATCCGGGAGCCTTTACCGCAACTACATTAAAGGTGCCTCTCAGCTTGTTAAGGATAAGAGTTGTAAGAGCTTCACCCTCGACATCCTCAGCGATGATCAGAAGTCTTGCGCCCTGCTGAACGATCTGCTCAAGAAGGGGAAGAATCTCCTGAATATTGGAAATCTTCTTGTCTGTAATGAGGATATAAGGATCGTCAAGATCCGCTTCCATCTTATCTGTGTCAGTTACCATATAGCTTGAGATATATCCTCTGTCGAACTGCATACCTTCGACAACATCAAGCTCTGTCTGCATGGTCTTGGATTCCTCAATGGTGATAACTCCATCGTTTGAAACCTTCTCCATTGCATCAGCCACCATCTGACCGACTTCCTCATTTCCTGCAGAGATAGAAGCTACCTTTGCAATCTGATCCTTGCCCTTGACTTTCTGGGACATTTTTATAATTGCATCTACAGCAGCATCTGTAGCTTTCTTCATTCCCTTTCTCAGGATAATGGGGTTAGCGCCTGCAGCCAGATTCTTAACTCCCTCGTCAACCATAGCCTGAGCAAGAACAGTAGCTGTTGTGGTGCCATCGCCTGCTACATCATTTGTCTTTGTAGCAACTTCCTTGACGAGCTGGGCTCCCATGTTTTCATAAGGATCCTTGAGCTCGATTTCCTTTGCGATTGTAACACCGTCATTTGTAATAAGAGGAGCGCCGTAAGACTTATCAAGAACTACGTTTCTTCCTTTAGGTCCAAGTGTAACACGAACAGCGTCTGCGAGCTGATCAACGCCAGACTGAAGAGCCTCTCTGGCATCTGCTCCGTATTTAATTTCCTTTGCCATAATGCGAATACTTCCTTTCCGGTTATTAATGACTTAATTATTTTACGATAGCAAGAATGTCGCTCTGACGTGCGATAATATATGTCTCGTCATCGAGCTTTACTTCTGTTCCGGAGTATTTGGAATAAATAACCTTCTCTCCGACCTTGACTTCCATCTTCACTTCGTTTCCGTCAACCATTCCGCCGGGACCTACTTCAACTACCTCTGCCATCTGCGGCTTCTCCTGATCCTTGGTAGGAAGAATGATCCCGCCCTTAGTTGTCTCCTCAGCTTCACACTGCTTTAAAACAACCCTGTCAGCTAATGGTACTAACTTCATAAGATATTACCTCCTTAATTGTTTTTCCTTGTATTGTTAGCACTCAATATTGTGGAGTGCTAACTGACAATCGTTATAATACAATTACAGGCTGATATCCGCAAATTCAAAAAAAGTTGGATTGCTTTACAGTGCTCACTTTATCTCTCTTTATCTCTGTTTTTCTCGTTTTATCTCGCTTTTATAAAATTTTTATCTATTCTTCGCCTGTTCATGGGAACGCTTCTTCCATTCGTCCATCATGACTGAAGCATAACTTGTAGCCAACTTTATAAGAACTGCTCCGAATAATTTCTGTTTTTCAACCGGCAGCTCCGAAACGCGCTTTCTCATGGTATTCAGCCGCTGGAGTCTGGTCTTTTCTTTTAGATCCTCTGTTGTATTGCTGCCATCGTAAGTCAGACCTTCAAAAAGTATGGATACAAACTGAGATCTTGTCTCGTCATCGAAGCCGGAGATCCATTTGCGAAGAGTATGATCAAATATCTTTGAATCTTCGCCGAGCGAAGATGCTTCCACGAACCTGTTGCCCATGACCTGCCAGCTCATAGCGTCATGCTGCATAAGACCGGTCTCGGAACTCTTTACGATCTTTTTCTTATAAGCACTTTCCATTATCTGTGACACTATGGTATGTTCCGGAACTATGCTCACGACCTTGGGAAGAATAGCCTTATATTCAACTGATTCAATTACTTCCGGACGAAATCCCGGACCGTCATTGGAATATACCTCCATTATTTTTTCTCTTGCCAGACTGTCCGCAAAAGCGCTTCCATATACAGCAAAATTACCGCCCTTCGAGTGTCCTCCCACTCTCATTCTCCTGAGTGAATGTTTTGAGATCATATTGATATATTTTACGGCGCACATCTGACCCGGCGTACGATTGAGAAAAGACATATTGAAATCTTCTTCCCATCCCACTATAGTGTGATCCGTCCCTCTGAAAGCGACATAGAGTGAGTGATCCGGAAGAATAAATGTCATGGCGGCAAATTGCAGCTTTGAGGATTCATCCACTTCATTCACATAGTTATAGATTCTGAGTCCCTGAAATCTTTTTGTATTTGCAGCCTTCCTCATAAGAAGTGGAGCCTTTGCCACTGCCGGAGCATTGGCAGCGGTAAGGCTCGATTCGTCATGCATCTCGAAAAACCTGTCGGATGCATCTTTTATTCTGACTTTTTCTCCGGAATCCGGCACTATTCCTTCAAAAGGAACATAAGCAAGCTCAGATAAAATCAGATTATCAACTTCATTGAAGTGATCCACACTAAAACTTATGTCCCCTCTCCAGTCCAGATAATCCATCATATTAGGCATAAAATACTCCTGTCGTCCAATTAATTCCCGGCTTTATTATCATCAGCATTCTCATCAGCTTCAGCATTAGAATTGTCATCCGATACTGTCTCTTCTGCAGCATTTGAATCGTCATCCGATACTGTCTCTTCTGCAGCATTTGAATCGTCATCCGATACTGTCTCTTCTGCAGCATTTGAATCGTCATCCGATACTGTCTCTTCTGCATAATCTGAGTCTTCATATAATTCAGCATTTTGGCAATCATCTGAATCATCATCCACAGAGTCATAGATCAAATCAGAAGAATTATCCGTCTCCGGTTCCGTCTGTTCTTTCACGCTGTCATCTTTATAGACCGGAACCTTATCCGGAAATTCTTTTATAAGATCATCATCATTATCCTTCTCTTTCATTTCTTCGCGTTTCTTTCCGGCACGCCAGAGAGTAAGTCTTATGCCGATAAAGATCTGAGACAAGATCAAGGCAGCGCCCGATGATATAATAAGTGACCAGTAAAGGACAGAATCATATATGACCCATTTGTCAGGGAAAAATAATAAGATAATGGAAAATCCCGTAACGGCAACTGCCAAAAGGAACTGCAGCACAAACAGATATCCATGCAGCTGGATGTCCTGAATTGCCTGCTGGAAAATAATAACCCCGGAAATAAGTATATCTATCGCCAGAACCGTACTTAAAAACATTTCCAGCTCCGAAGCATATAAAAATACCGCTGCTCCTGCAGCTGTACAAAGGATTCCCAAGGCAAGGTCATAATTACCTGCCTTTTTATATTCAGATTTGACAAAATATCTGACAGCCATGGCTATGCCCCAGAGTATTATCATTCCGGAACCGGCAATAATGAATTCACGGTTTAACACCGATGGAATGCATATCTTAACTGTGCCGGTAAATATCAGTATGCCTGCCATCATCATGGCAGCCACAAGGCCAGAATAATTCGAATTCTCTTTTTCCGGTTTTTTCTCCATCAGATAATCTCCTTATATTTTCAATCAAAAATAAAAAGCACCCGCATTCACCATCAGAAAATCTTCTTAAATCATCCCGAAAAGCAGCACGGTCATATTTATAATAACATGCTCAGAATAAACTGCATATAATCTGCCCGTAAGCATCATTGTAAGTCCTATCAATATGCCTGACAATGAGGCGTAAATGAATTGTATCATATTCATATGTACCGCGCCAAAAAGAAGAGCCGGTACTAATAGTGCGGCTGCTTTTCCGTTATTGATAAAAATCCTTCTCATGATTATTCCCCGGAATACAGTCTCTTCCAGTGCCGGTATGATCATTCCTTCAGAAATGATCCGCACAATAATATTTCCGCTTTTCAAAGATACACTTGCTGCCTTATAAGCCCTGTCAGAATCAATAAATCCTGACATAAAAAAATTAAGAGCTATACAGGATAAGGATACGATAATAATAATCATTATTATTAATAATTTATTGTTTATCGAAGGCATAAATACGCCTTGAGAAAACCTTTGGCGTGTATCCTTGTAAAATGGAAAAAGGATAAAAAGCGTTCCTGCTGCCGATATGCCCATTGAAAAAGCAGGCGGCACAGCCGGAAAGATGCAATTTACAGCCAGAAAAATCAATCTGTAAGACAGAAGATATACAGCCAGAGGCAGCACCACATCAGAAATGCTTTTTATAACATGTCTCTTCAATTATGACGCGCTCCTCTCGTATCACGCCCGGAGATCTTCAGCCTGTCGAGATGAAGATGTCCGTTTTCTGTCTCCACAGACATCTCCTCACCATTTGGAAGAACGTATATATCCGTAAGTTCTTCGCCCGATGTGAGTTTCATTCCGCGAGCGCCTATGGCGCCCTTTTTCTTCTCAGGAACAGATGAAGATTCTATACGAAGATAATAATTCTTATCGCTCTTCATTATGACTGTAGCGTTATTTTCCATGTCTCCTGTATAAATAACTGAATCACCATCCATAAGCTTTGTGGCCGCAGTCGATTTCTTTGATACATCAAATTCATGACCGTCTACAGCCTTTATCATTCCATATTTTGTAGCAAAAAGGATCTTCTTCTTAATAAGAGAAGAAACAGAATCAGCAAACAATATTCTCTCCTCTGATGAATTATAATCAGAGAGATTATCAAGCGGTTTGCCCTTATCCCGGAATTTGCCCCTGGGCAGATCCATGACCTTTATTGTATGAAGCCGGCCGGTATCTGAAAATACTCCAATCCTGTCCGTATTCATGCAGTTTATCACATATCTTGACTCGCTTAGGGCTGCATCCTTATTTCTCTCAAATGTCGCCTCGTCTATTACTCTTCCATATCCGAAACGGTCGATAAGAACATAGACATTTTCCTCTTCTATTGGCTTTTCTTCTATTACTATATCTTCCTCATCGGTAATTACAGTTTTTCTTTTAGTGTTAACTTTCTTCTTAAGATCATTCAGATCATCTATAATTACCCTGGCCATTCTGGATCTGTTTTCAAGTATATCTCTGTAATCCATAATGTCTTCACAGGTCTTGTCATATTCTTTATACAGTTCATCAAGTTCCAGACCGACCAGCTTTGAAAGCCTCATCTGAAGAATAGCATCCGCCTGGGCATCGGAGAAATGAAGGGATGCAGCGTCAGCCCTTGATTTCTCGCTTTTGAATTTGATCTTTTTAGTCTCTCCGAGAGTCATGCATTCTTTTGCGTCCTTTACGGTCTTTGACCCTCTCAGGATCTCTATGATGAGATCTATACAGTCTACAGCCTTTATTAATCCCTCTTCGATCTCCTTTTTATCTTCCGCCTGCTTCAGGAGAAATTTATATTTTCTTGAAGTGATCTCGTACTGAAAATCGACATGATGCCTGATGATGGGAACCAGTCCCATGATCTCCGGTCTCTTATCAGCTACTGAAAGCATATTGACGCCAAAAGTATCCTGAAGCCTGGTCTTCTTATAGATCAGATTTTTTACAGCCGAAGCGTCAGCACCCTTTTTCAGTTCTATTACTATCCTTATTCCTTCTTTTGACGACTGATCTGATATATCCGTAATATCGTTTGTAATATGATTTTCTACCAGAGCATAGGTATCTGATAAAAATTTCCCTATATTCAGTCCTATCATAGTATAGGGAATGCTGGTGACGACCAGCTGCTGTCTGCCGTTTTTTAAATCCTCGGTCTCAATTGTTCCGCGGATTTTTATTTTTCCTTCGCCGGTAGAATAAATCTGCAAAAGCTCGGAACGGTTTGTCACAACTCCTCCGGTAGGGAAGTCAGGTCCCTTTATTATTTTCATCATCTCTTCGGTGGTGATGTCAGGATTTTTCATATAAGCAATAACGCCGTCGATCACTTCACCTGGATTATGAGGCGGAATGGATGTGGCCATGCCGACAGCTATACCCTCTGCTCCGTTTACCAGGAGATTCGGTATCCTTACCGGCAGAACCTCAGGCTCCTTTTCCGTCTCATCAAAATTCGGGACAAAATCCACCACATCCTTATCCAGGTCTTTTAAGAATGCCTCTTCTGTGATCTTTTCAAGCCTTGCCTCCGTATAACGCATGGCAGCAGCTCCGTCACCCTCGATGGAGCCGAAATTGCCATGTCCGTCTACAAGAGGCATCTCTTTCTTGAAATCCTGAGCCATTACGACGAGAGCATCATAAATCGACGAGTCACCGTGCGGATGATATTTACCCATGGTATCTCCGACAATACGGGCAGATTTTCTGTAAGGTCTGTCGCTCCTCAAGCCCAGGGTATGCATATCATAAAGAGTGCGCCTCTGAACGGGCTTGAGTCCGTCTCTGATATCAGGAATCGCTCTTGATATGATTACGCTCATTGCATAATCAATATAAGACTTTTCCATTATCTCGGAATATTCAGTATGTATAAGCCTTTCCGGTCTAGCCATTTAATCACTCCTAAAATATATCAGGCATCTATTGATGCTTCTTTTGCTCTGTCATGAATGAATTCCCGTCTGGGCTTTACATCATTGCCCATTAAAAGTTCCGTGACATCGCTTGCCATTCTGCCGTCTTCTATTTCTATTCTCCTCATCATTCTGGTCTTGGGATTCAAAGTCGTCTCCCAGAGCTGGTCGGGATCCATCTCACCGAGACCCTTATATCTTTGAAGAGTGAATTTCCCATTCGGATGAGCTTTTCTATATTTCAAAAGCGCCTCGTCATCATAGAGATACTGTCCTTCGCCGCGCTGGGGCATAACCTTATAAAGCGGCGGCATTGCTATATAAATATGACCTTCATAAATAAGCTCCGGCATAAATCTGTAAAAAAGAGTAAGAAGCAGCGTCGCTATATGAGAGCCGTCCACATCAGCATCAGCCATGATTATTATCTTGTCATAGCGGAGCTTTTTTATATCAAAGTCATTGCCGTAGCCCTCGGAAAATCCGCACCCAAAAGCGTTTATCATGGTCTTTATCTCATCATTTTTTAAAACCTTGTCGATGGAAGCCTTTTCCACGTTCAAGATCTTGCCCCTGATAGGCATAATGGCCTGAAACATTCTGTCACGCGCCATCTTTGCAGAACCGCCGGCAGAATCTCCCTCTACTATGAAAATTTCGCACTTTGAAGCGTCATGGCTTACGCAGTTTGCGAGCTTTCCGTTCTGATCGAATGAAAATTTTTGTTTGGTAAGAAGATTTGTCTTGGCTCTCTCCTCTGATTTCCTTATTTTGGCAGCCTTCTGGGCACATTCGATCACTGATTTCAAAACATCTGGATTTCTGTCAAAAAAAAGCTGGATCTCATCGCCTGTCACCTTTGATACAGCCTTGGCTGCGTCAGGATTATCAAGCTTGGTCTTGGTCTGACCTTCAAATCTTGGATCAGGGTGCTTTATCGATATCACGGCAGTAAGACCGTTTCGGACATCAGCTCCTGTAAAATTAGCATCTTTTTCCTTTAATATTCCAAGCTGTCTCGAATAGCTGTTTATTATCGTCGTAAAGATCGTCTTGAAACCTGTGATATGGGTACCGCCCTCTGCATTATAGATATTATTGCAGAAGCCGAGAATGTTCTCATGGAACTCATTCACATATTGAAAAGCGCATGAAACAGCTATATTATCCAATTTGCCGTCAAATGATATGACAGGGGTGACAGCTTCTGCATTTTTATTAATATCACGCACAAAACCCGATATACCGTCCGGTTCATGAAAAATGAATTTCTTTTCTTCTTCACCGCGGAGATCTCTGAAATTTATAGTAAGGTCAGGATTCAGGTAAGCTGTCTCATGAAGCCTTGACTCTATATCATCTTCTTTGAAATAAGTATTCTCAAATATCAGAGGATCCGGAAGAAAATTAATTCTGGTTCCCGTCTTATCAGTAGTTCCTATTTCCGGCAGCATATTCATTATAAGAGGCTGGATCGGCTTTCCCCGCTCAAATTCATCATGATAGATGAATCCGCCTGTTTCTATCCATACCTCCATATGAGAAGACAGGGCATTTACCACAGAAGATCCGACGCCGTGAAGGCCGCCGGATGTCTTGTATGCATTATTATCAAATTTACCGCCGGCGTGAAGAGTAGTAAGCACTACCCTTTCAGCCGGGATTCCAAATTTATGATTTCCGACAGGAATTCCTCTTCCATTATCAGAAACCGTACATGATCCGTCTTTCTCAAGAGTCACGTCTATCGTGTCGCAGTATCCTGCGAGATGTTCGTCAACTGAATTATCCACGATCTCATATATCAGGTGATTCAGTCCCTTTCTGGACGTGGATCCTATATACATTCCCGGTCTTACCCTGACAGGCTCCAGTCCCTCCAGGACCGATATGTTGTTTTCATCGTAAATTTCTTTTTTTCTAGCCATAATACCGATCTTCAGAAACTGTCCCAGGTGAAATTTTCATTTTCCTTTTTTCTGTCTCTTGTCATCAGGGACAATACTGCTTCCTTTACATCCTTTCCTTCAAACAGGACCCGGTTTACTTCATCAATTATAGGAAGCTCCACATTAAATTTTTCTCCGAGTCCTTTTGCAGCACGTGCTGACACAATACCCTCGACAACCATCTTTACTTCATTCAAAGCCTCTTTCGGTGTCTTGCCTCTGCCGATGAGATATCCCGCCATCCTGTTTCTGCTGTGCACGCTCTGGCATGTAACTATAAGATCCCCAATTCCCGTAAGACCGGAAAGAGTCTCCTGCATGGCTCCCATTTTGCAGGCAAGAGAGCTTATCTCTCTTATTCCTCTGGTAATAAGTGCCGCTTTTGCATTGTCTCCGAAACCGAGGCCGTCGGACATCCCGGCAGCCAGAGCAATCACATTCTTAAGCGATCCGCCAATTTCTATTCCTATAACGTCAGGTGATGTATAGACTCTGAAATTTTCATTCATGAAAAGTTCCTGAACGTACATCGCAAGTTCTCTTGATTCTGATCCGGCGACCACAAGAGTAGGCATGTGCCTTATTACTTCCTCGGCATGGCTGGGACCTGAAAGGATTCCCAATTCTGATCCGGGCAGGACGTCTTCTATTATATCGCACTGAGTCATAAGGGTATCAGACTCTATTCCTTTTGAAACAGTGATAATACGTCTGCCTTTTTCCCAGTATGGCTTTATTTTTTCACATGTCTCTCTTTCAGCGCTTGATGGCACGGCAAGGACGACAAGATCCTTATTATTTAAGGCCTGAGACAGATCCGAAGTATATATGATCCCTTCCGGAAGATTTATTCCGGGCAGCTTTGACTCGTTTCTTCCGGTTTTTCTGAGTAACTCGGCCTCATCAGATCTGTGAGCCCATAAAGTCACATTGTGTCCGTTCCATCTTAAAAGAGCGGCAAGTGCCGTTCCCCAGCTGCCGGCGCCCAGAACTAAAACATCAGACATCTTTATTCTTCCTTCTTCTTTTTGAACGATAGCTTATTTTCACAGTGATGGATCAACCGGTTTATATTAGCATGATGACGAATAAGAGCCAGGATACCGACAAGGGATGTAAGTATCATGATTTCAGTGCCGTATCTGCCCTTGTAGGGCTCTACGCCAATTATACGGAAAATAATGGCCTGCGTCGGAAGAGATACAGCCGCTACTATAGAACCTGCTGACACATACTGCGTGATTATCACAATAAGAATAAAACTTCCCAGCGATGCAAAAAGCGACAAAGGACAGACGGCAATCAGGAATCCAAGACCTGTTGCCACTCCCTTTCCTCCCTTGAAATGAAGGAGGACTGGAAAAATATGCCCGATAACAGCGCCAAAGGCAGCCCAGGCTTTTACTGCGTTTAAAAATTCTCCAGGTATTCCGGCAGCTCTCATGATCGCCATGGCAAGATATGCTGCGATCACGGCCTTCAGGCAGTCAAAGAGCAGGGTAAAGGCCCCTGCTGCCGGTCCTAAGATTCTTAAAGTATTTGTCGTTCCTATATTTCCCGAACCTTTTTTTCTGATATCTATATGCTTTATTTTTCCGATCAGAAATCCGAAAGTAACATTTCCAAAAGCATATCCTATGAGGAGCGAGATCAAACGGCTGGCAATCATTGATCTTTCTCCTTTCTCTCTCTTATTATGAAATGAATCTTTGTTCCCTCAAATCCGAAAGTTTCCCGGATCCTGTTCTCAAGATATCTCTGATAGGAGAAATGCATAAGATCCCTGTAATTAACAAAAAGCACAAAAGTCGGCGGCTTGACACCTGACTGAGTGGCATAGAAAATACGAAGCCTTCTGCCTTTATCCATAGGAGGCTGCTGCATGGCGGCGGCATCAGCTATGATCTCATTCAATACTCCTGTCTGGACTCTCATGTTCTGATTTGAAAGCACAAGGTCTATCGAATCGAAAAGCTTATCGATCCTCTGACCTGTCTTTGCCGATATAAATTGAATCAGAGCATACTGCATAAATGACAGAGTGGATCTGATTTTCTCTTTCTGCCGGTAGATAGTCTTGTCGTCCTTTTCAACTGCATCCCATTTATTCACTGCGACAATGATCCCCTTGCCCTGGTCATGGGCAATTCCGGCAATTTTTGCATCCTGCTCTGTAACGCCCTCAGTTCCATCGATCATAAGGATAACAACATCAGCCCGATCCACAGCAGCTACAGCCCTGATGACAGAGTATCTCTCTATATCCTCATGTACCTTTGACTTTCTTCTGAGGCCGGCCGTATCAATGAAAATATAATCTTTCCCGTGGAATCTGATTTCAGTATCAACAGCATCTCTCGTAGTTCCTGCAATATCAGAAACAATTGACCTGTCTGTACCTGAAATCTTATTTATCAAAGAAGATTTACCTACATTAGGCTTTCCTATTATGGCAATTCTCGGAACGTCCGAATCATCTTCATCATCGGATTTCGGAGGAAAATGAGCGCTGACAGCGTCCAGAAGATCACCAAGCCCTGTCTGGTTTGCGGCTGAAAGCGGATGGGGATCCCCTATTCCAAGACCGTAGAACTCATATACGTCAGCCATTTGTTTCTCAAATGAATCCACCTTGTTTACTGCAAGGACAACGGGTTTTTTTGATCTTCTCAGGATATCACAGACCTTGCCGTCTGCATCCTGAAGTCCCTGCCTGACATCTGTAAGAAAAATAATGACATCAGCAGTCTCCACAGCGACAAGAGCCTGCTCTCTCATCTGAGACAGGATCACATCCCCGGAATCAGGCTCGATCCCTCCTGTGTCGATGATGGTAAATTCTCTGTCAAGCCATGAGCAGTCTGCGTAGATTCTGTCCCTGGTCACACCGGGAGTATCTTTAACAATAGATATTCTCTCACCGGCGAGAACATTGAAAAGCGTGGACTTGCCGACATTAGGCCGTCCAACGATAGCAACAACAGGTTTCATAATGTATCCTTCCTGATAATCCTTATAAGAATAATAATTAAAATGATTTTACATTATTTAACGTAAAAACTCAAATGCGTTTACAATATGTGTTATTTCATTACCCTCTATCGATACTACATCGAACCTGTAGGGCATATCAAGCGGCAGCCTGTTTTTATGTATATAAAAAGCAGCTGCAGCCGATATCCTTTTTATCTTTCCAATTCCTACAGCTTCGGCAGGATAGCCGGATTTAAAATTTTTTCTGTATTTAACCTCGACAAATACTATATGATCACCGTCTCTTGCGATTATATCAATTTCCCCAAGACGGCATCTGAAATTCCGGGAAAGCACTGTGTATCCCCTGTCCGAAAGATATTGACATGCCATATCTTCAAAATATCCGCCGGTCGCCCTGGTATTATCTGAATGCATATCATACAGCTTATTATTTTCTTTCAATATCAACCGCTCCGTCCAGCTTGCCGCGTATTTTATCCATACCGTCTACATAGAGAAGGATCTCTGCCACAACTTCATACAGTTCCTTTGGTATTTCAGAGCCTATCTCAAGTTCAGAAAGAGTCTCGGCAAGAGAGTCATCCCTGTATAAAGGTACATCTGATTCTTTTGCTTCTTTAATTATTCTTTCCGCGATCTGACCGTGACCGGTCGCTAGTATCTTCGGGGCTCTGTCACCTTTTTCATACGAAAGCGCGACTGCCGTCTTCTTTTCATCCATATTACTTTTCCCTATGCCTTAGCATCAAATGTATAGCGAATAAGCGGCTTTTTTTCAGCTTCCCCGGTAATAAGCCGGTCTATGCCTTCAGGTCTTTTATTCTTTACTGAAATTTCAGGATTATATCCCATGGAAATAAATCTTTTTTTTAGCTCTTCTATATGATTTTCTAAAAGATTTCTTGAAATATCATCTTCAATATACATATTCGTAAGAAGAGATTTATTTTTCAAACGAATGTATATGTCTACAGGTCCCAGGCGCTTCATGTCAAAATGAAGAAAGGCCGTCAGCTCTCCGTCATTGATCCTGCTCTTTTTCTTTGCATTATTGTATATAAGAAGCTCGCCGCCGGCATACTGATCTGAAAGTCTTAAAGGTATCATGACATAGGTCATCGTATCATTCATCCGGTTCATGAAAGTAACATTGTCATGGATATTTTTTAATGACGACGACGCACGGTTTTCTTCTCCCATGCTTTTGCTTATGACAGTTCTCACAGTATCGGAATCTAAAAGTGCTTTCTTATAAAGCTCATTAAGCGAATCCTTTGATTTAAGCTCACCGGGCTCTATGCTGTATCTTTGCCTTATAACTCTTTTAATTAAGTCAGAGAATGACTTTGTCTTTATTAATTCTCCAAACTTCTCATTCCTTCCTCTGAGTCCGTCAATAATATCCTTTAATAAAAGTTTTGGATCATCTGATTTTAAAAGCCCTGCCTTATTCTCAAGAAATGACTTTACTTCTTTCTCCGATTTAAGATCAATATCCGGCCCTGGAGACTTCGTCTCATCAATTAAAGAACTTTCTTTATCCATCCCTTTAGAAATAGAAGATCCTTTAACATCAGCATAAAACGCATCTTTTGTCAGGTCAGCTGCTGCAGCGGGAGAATCTGTATCTTTGCTTTCTGAACTAAGTGCATCGTATATATTAAAGAAAAGATCACCCGCATCGGAATCACTCATACTGCCAAGGGAATCAAAGACATCATCAAAAACAGATACAAAAGACTCGGTCACAGTCTCATGGCTGTTTTTCTCCATGGCATACATTCTTGCGTTCTCAGGCGTAATATCCAGACCGAATCCTTTCATGGCGTTTAAATCGCCTGCTGTGAGACCTGGATTATTCTTTAAAATCATAGAATAGGAACGAAGACTCATTGAATCTATCGGCATATTATTTCTGATCAGGGTATCAACCAGATCAATGTTCTCATCATTAAGCGGGAGATCAGCTGAAAAAAGAGCGTCCCTGAAAACCGGATTATTTTCACTGTTTCCATTCAGAATGGATATAGAAATTTTTCCATCCAAAGCCGAACGAACCTGAAAAAAGGCGGACGCACCTTCCTGAAGCGTCACGCCCTTCTCTGCAGTCGCGTAAATTTTACTGCCGTCTGAGAGCGAAAGTAGTACATTCTCTCCATCAAGTCTTAAAATGAGGCCTTCAAATACATCACCGGCTTTTAATGACATGATGTTGTCGCCGGTTCTTTGGGATCTGAGGATCGAAATATCCGGATCCGTTGAAATATTGTTATTCAGCTGTCCGATATTATCAGATATCTGCATGGACATACCTCATTTAAAAAAATTACTTATAAATGTCTTTCTATGAATTGGACAGGGTCCGAACTCCTTCAAAGCTTCTATATGCTCATGAGTGCCATATCCCTTATTATTCCTGAATCCGTACTCAGGATACCTGCTGTCGAGTTCCTCCATCAGATGATCCCTCTCGACCTTTGCGATTATTGAAGCAGCTCCGATTGAAAAAGTCTTTGCATCTCCGTGAACAATGCCGACCTGATCCATCCTGATATCAGGTATGGTCAAAGCATCGACCAGAACAAGGTCAGGCTCTATGGAGAGCCCTTCTATTGCTTTTTTCATGGCAAGATATGTGGCATTCAAAATATTCATATCATCGATCTCATTATTGTCACATAAGCCTATGCTGTAGGAAATCGCGTCTTCTTTTAAGACTTCAGCCAGTTCTTCTCTCTGCTTGGCAGATAACTTCTTTGAATCATTTACATAATGAATTGAATAATCTGACGGGAGCACTACGGCGCATGTCATCACAGGTCCGGCCAGAGGTCCACGTCCCACTTCGTCTATTCCCGCTACGATCTTATACCCTTTGCTGTAATTTTTCTCACATTCAATGAGTCTTTTTATCCTGTCTTCCTCATTGTCATACTTTTTGATGGTATTCTTCATGGCTTTGACAAGAGTCATTACATTAAGCCTTGGATCAGAATCATATTTCTCTACGAAATCGACAGCATTCTGCCTTTTATATTTTTTCGGTTTGCAAAGCAGAAGATCATTTTTTATTTTTTGCTCAATGCTTCTCACTTCTGAAAGTGTCATGCTTCACCTCTTAGGAACAAGTCCCTTCATATGGTTAAAAGGATATATTCTAAATACCGCACGTCCCAGGATCTCATCACCCTTAATAGGTCCGACCTCCGGGAATCGGCTGTCAAGACTGTCATTTCTGTTGTCCCCAAGGACAAAATATTCATCCTTTCCAAGAGTAATTGGCGATGCGGCCAGCCCGGGATTATTAATTACTTCTTTTCCATATGACTCTGTAAGTTTCTTGCCATTTATATATATGGTGCCGTCTGAACCGATCCTTACAGTCTCGCCCGGCAGTCCGATGACTCTTTTGATAAAAAATTCTGACGGATCAGAAGGATCGGGGAAGATGACTATGTCGAATCGTTTGGGATTGCCAATGCGGTATGTTATCTTGTCCATAATCAAATTGTCACCGTCAGAAAGCGTATTCTCCATCGAACGTCCGCTCACTACGGTTCTCTGTCCTATGAATTTAACGATAATAAAAGCAACCGCAACAATTATCGCAATATAAAGAATAAACCAGAGGGCTTCCCTGACTTTCTTTTTATTCCCATCATCTTCGTCTGTATCAGATTCTTCGTCCGGATCCTTTTCCACATCACCGAAATGCCGGATATCATCGTCTTCAGAATCATCATCCTTGTTTAAATCATATATTCTCATATCTTACCTCTGAATGGTCTGTCAAGCGTAACGGGACCAAGAGATCCGCTCCTGAAATCGTTTAAAAGAAGCGAAGATGCTCTTTTTATATCTTCTCCGCCGCCGGGAAGCAGCAGATTCCTGGCAATTGCTATCTCTCTTAAAGTATCATTTTCATCTTCTGTATCGTCAATATTATAGCATTGCGTAAGTCTTCCAGGATATAAACCGTCAATTAATTTGATCAGTTCTTTCGACAGCTCAACCGGATCAATGACATCATCAGATACAGCACCAGTTACAGAAAGCTTTATTCCGTCAAGAGGATCGGAAAATTTTGGCCAGAGTAGGCCCGGAGTATCCATAAGGTCATAACCTCCGGCGAGATGAATCCATGAGGAACCTCTGGTGACGCCCGGCTTATTCCCGGTCTTCATGCTCTTTTTCCCGGCCAATAGATTTATCACAGTGGACTTGCCGGCATTTGGGATGCCAAGAGCCATGATCCTTATCATGGATTTTTTTATTCCTCTTTTTCTGTCACGCTCACGCTTTGGAAGAGATGCATGTTCTATCTCTTTCAATATCTTTTTTCTGTTTGAGGAATCTCTTGAATCAATAAAGAGAAAATTTTCTCCTTTATCCCTAAATTCCCTTGAAAAAGCCAAAGAGACTTCTGCATCAGCAAGATCAGCCTTGTTAAAAATACAAAGCCTGATTTTCCCTTTAGTCAATTCATATAGATCCGGGTTAAAGCTTGAGATGGGGATCCTCGCGTCTCTTATCTCAAGAATCAAATCTATCTTTTTTAAATTTTCCTTCATCTGCCGCATGGCTTTCGTCATGTGGCCGGGATACCATTCAATATTCATATTCTACTGCATAAGACCGAAATTACCCGGTGTGATATTGAACCATATCTTCCCGATAATTTCGTTTTTTGTAATATTGCCTATTGTCTCAAATCTGCTGTCCTCACTGTTGTTTCTATTGTCGCCGAGGACAAAATATTCGCCTTTTCTTAGTTTCATGGGAGAACTCAAAAGTCCGTCCTGATCCATGGCGTCCACATGAGAGACAGCATCACTTATCGATCCATTTACATAGAGGGTGCCGGATCTGATTTCAAGCTTATCGCCGGGAACACCGACTATCCGCTTTATCATGATTTCCGAATTCAGATTGCCGGCCGGATGAAATGATACAATGTCTCCTCTCTTAGGTGAAGAGACCCTGTAAGAGATCCTGTCCAGAAGAAGCCTGTCTCCGGAATGAATAGTGGGATCCATGGACTGACCGTATGAATTGGTGACACGGCCGAATGCTGTTACTAAAAGATAAGCGGATAGAATTACCGCGGCTGATTCAAGAGAGATAATTATACAGTTTTTGAATCTTCCGCGATTAAATTTTCTTCTGCGCCTTCTGAAATTCAGACTGCTTTTTTTGTTTTTTATGTTTTGAAATATTGATCTCATAATCTAAACTATACAAGACAAGCCATATAAAATCAAATAAAAAAGACAACCACCATAAGCGGTTGCCTAAATCGATCAGGTCTCGATTATTTCACGATTTCCTTAACCTTAGCCTGTTTGCCGACTCTGTCACGAAGGTAGTTGAGCTTTGCTCTTCTGACCTTACCGGAGCGGACAACCTCGACCTTCTCAACATTGGGGCTGTGAAGCGGCCATGTCTTCTCTACGCCGATACCGCTTGAGAACTTTCTTACGGTGAAAGTCTCACGATTGGAACCGCCCTGTTTCTTGATTACGATTCCCTCAAACATCTGGATTCTCTCGCGGTTACCCTCTCTGATCTTATTGTAGACTCTGACGGTATCCCCGACACGGAACTCAGGAGCTTCCGCTTTAAGTTCCTTCTCTTCGATTCCCTTGATTACTTCACTTGCGTTCATTTTATTCCTCCATTATCTGATGTTCATAATGCACGACCTGCAACAGAGGAACACCAACTCACTTGTAACTACAAAATCATATCAGATGATGAATGCGATTGCAAGAACTTTATATCATCATCTGAAAGATTATATTTTTCAATAAGATCAGGCCGTCGCTCCCTGGTGCGAAGAAGTGCCATCTGATGGTGAAATTCATCAACTTTCTGATGATTGCCCGAAAGTAAAACAGGCGGCACGCTTCTTCCCTTCCATGTCTCCGGGCGGGAATACTGAGGGTACTCCAGAAGACCGTTCTCGAATGATTCCGTATCAGCCGAGCTGTCATTATGAAGAACTCCCGGTATAAGCCTTGCCACTGCGTCGCAGACTATCATGGCCGGAAGCTCCCCTCCTGTCAGGACATAGTCGCCGACAGAAATATTATCCGTCACTATCTCATCAAGCACTCTCTCATCGACGCCTTCATAATGACCGCATAATATCACAAGATCATCAGCTTTTGAAAGGTCATGGGCAATTTCCTGATTAAAGGTACGTCCCTGTGGCGTCATATACAGGGTCCTTACATCGCCTGTAAGTGATTTGCAGACGCTTTCCCAGGCATCATATATGGGCTGAGCCTGCATGACAAGACCAGGACCTCCGCTGTAGGGATAATCATCTACCTTTTTATGAGGATCATTGGTAAAGTCCCTTATATTTACGGCGCTGACTTCTATCTTTCCTGCTTTTATCGCCTTTCCGGTAACACTGTCACCCAGTACAGCCATAACCATCTCGGGAAATATTGTAAGTATATGAAAATGCATCATAAACCTCACAGTCCGTCTTCCAGATGAAAAACAATATAACCATCAGCTGCATTGATCTCGCGGACGAAGTGAGCTACAGCAGGAACCAGAATATCCTTCCCGCCGTCTCTTTTTATTACATATACATCATTCGCGCCAGTCGGAAATATATCCGACACTGTTCCGATCAGATCCATATTTTCATCCAAGGCTTTAAGACCGATAAGGTCTTTTACATAATACTCGCCTTCCGAGAGAGGAATGGCATTTTCCCTTGTGACAAAAAGTTCACTGCCGCGAAGAGCCTCGGCTCCATCAGCGTCATTACACTCACGGAGATGAAGAAGTACCATTCCTTTCTGCATCCTCGCATTGTCAGGATGCACCATGGACTCTGTGCCGTCAGTCTTAATAAGGACAGCTTCAGAAAGATCCATAAATCTGCCTGGTTCAGAAGTCACAGGCATTACTTTTACATCCCCCTTTATCCCGTGAGGACGTACGATTATTCCTATTCGAAACAGATCGTCCATATTTTTCTCATTCCTTAAAAAAGGAGCAGGATTACCTGCTCCTCAGTCATCAGACAAAATGTCTACAATTACTTTCTTGTCAGATCTGGTTGCTGCTGCCTTGACAAGGGTCCTTATGGACTGGGCGATCCGCCCCTGCTTACCAATAATCTTACCCATATCACTCTTAGCGACACGAAGTGAAATAACCGTAGCTCCTTCTGACTCACTCTCTGTAACTGTGACCTCATCGGGTGAATCAACAAGCGACTTTGCAATGACTTCTACAAGATCCTTAAGCACCCTTAGCCTCCATTCAGAAATTATTTTATTATTCCGGCATTCTTAAAAAGACGTGCAACGCTCTCTGTGGGCTGAGCTCCGTTTGCAAGCCACTTTTCAGCTTTCTCTGCGTCAACCTTGAGTTCGCTCGGTTCCTTATTTGGATCATATGTACCGATCTCATCAACACACGCTCCGTTCATAGGTGCGCGGGAATCAGCGACGATCACGCGATAAAAAGGATTCTTTTTTTCTCCGATTCTTCTGAGACGAATCTTAACTGCCATTTTTTTACCTCCAAAAAAATATTAAAAATATATATCAGAAAGGCAGACCGAAGCCGCCCTTTCTTCCTCTTTTCATAAGACCAGGCATCTTCTTCATCATCTTTCCGGCTTCATTGAACTGTTTAACAAGCCTGTTGACTTCGGAAATATCTACGCCTGCGCCTTTTGCTATCCTCATCTTCCTCGAAGGATTGATAACCTTCGGATGAGATCTTTCATATGCTGTCATGGAATAAATAATAGATGAAATTCTCTTCAGCTTGTCATCATCTACAAGACCTGTTATCTCATCTCTTTGTGATTTAGAAATTCCGGGCAACAGACCCAGAACCGATGAGAACCCGCCCATCTTCTTCATCTGCTCCATTGAAGCAAGGTAATCATTATAGTCAAAGCCCTTTTTTTTGATCTTCTTTCCGAGATTCAGAGCTTCTTCCTTATCAATATTCTGTTCAGCCTTCTCGATAAGCGACATTACATCGCCCATTCCAAGGATCCTGCCTGCCATCCTGTCTGGATGGAAGGGTTCAAGATCCGTCAGCTTCTCTCCCATACCGGCATAAAGTATGGGTTTTCCGGTAACAGCCCTGATGGAAAGCGCTGCGCCGCCTCTTGTGTCGCCGTCAAGCTTTGTTAATATCACACCGTCGATACTGACTGCTTCGTCAAATGATTTTGCAACATTAACGGCATCCTGTCCTGTCATGGAATCTACCACCAGTATAGTATCATCTACCTCGATGGTCTCCTTGATAAGAGAAAGCTCTCTCATCATATCCGTATCCACATGCAGTCTGCCGGCTGTATCAAGAATTACCGCATGATATCCATGACTTACGGCATAATCGTAAGCGTTTTTCGCTATTTCTGGAGCGCTGTGTCCGTCCTCCATCGAATAGACAGGCACTCCGACCTTGTCGCCATTGATCTTGAGCTGTTCCCTTGCTGCCGGACGGTATATGTCGAGGGCGGCAAGAAGAGGATTTCTGCCTTCTTTTTTTAGAATGGACGCAAGCTTTGCTGCTGTAGTAGTCTTGCCGGCACCCTGGAGACCAACCATCATAATGACAGTGACTTCCCGGGCGCTTTTAAGAGCCAGAGACGCTCCGTCTCCGCCCATCATTTCAGTCAGCTCTTCATTGACTATCTTTATTACTGTCTGGGCGGGATTAAGACCATTAAGAACATCAGATCCTATAGCTCTCTCTCTGACTTTTTTTACAAAATCCTTTACGACCTTGAAATTGACATCAGCTTCGAGCAGAGCCATCTTGACTTCCTTGAGGGCGACATCCACATCATCCTCGGTCAGACGACCCTTTCTGCCAAGATTTTTAAATACATTCTGAAGTTTGTCAGAAAGCGAATCAAATGCCAATTACAATTCCTCCATAAGAGAATCCGTAAGATCAATGATCTTACTGCCATATTTTTCGGGAAGGACCAGAGCTTCCGCACGTATTGCCATGATCTGTTCTCTCGCGATTCGAAAACGGCTGATAAGATGGAGACAGGTCTCATATTCTTCCATTTCTCTGGTACAGCGCCTTATAAGATCATGCACTGCCTGCCTCGATATACCTGCATTCTCTGCAATCTCAGAAAGCGACAAGTCGTCCGCGGCATAATATGTATATATCTGTCTCTGATGTTCTGTAAGAAGACTTCCGTAAAATCCCAGAAGATCTCCCATACGAATCTTATCTTCCATATCAATCATCACTGGGATATATTAACTGACAGAATTCATGCTGTCAAGTATTTTTATTTGACAGCTTGGATCTTTCCCCCAAACTCATATCCTGCACCCTCTACAGCAGCTCTTATATCATCTGACGATACATCTCCGGATAAAGTAAGGACAGCCATTCCCTTTTCATGATCGCAAGCCGCATCCTCTACCTTATCAAGCTTCATAAGAGCATCCCTCACATGTTTTTCGCACATATTGCACATCATACCATTTACTTTTACAGTTATTCTTGTCATTTGTTTTTCCTCTTTCTCTGAATCTGATTTATTATTTCTGCCGGATTTCTCTGAACTGTCTCTTGTATATCTTTCTGATAAATTTTCACCGCCCTTCTTAATTTCATTATCTTCCTCTGTGTCAGATCTCATTTCAGATGATCCTTTGAATTTCACCCGGTTAAGTCTCAGTGCATTCAGACACACAGTCACGCTGGATATCGACATAGCGGCTGCGCCAAACATAGGTGAAATGGAAATATTCGGCCAGAAGCCGGCCGCTATCGGAATCAGCGCCGCATTATAGAAAAAAGCCCAGAAAAGATTCTCGTATATATTCTTAAGTGTCTTTTTGCCAATGAATATGGCGCCGTATGCGTCAATGAGACTTGAATTCATAAGAACCACGTCAGCAGAATCTATAGCCACATCGGTTCCGGCTCCTATGGCTATTCCAACATCAGAACTCTTAAGGGCAGGTGCATCATTGATGCCGTCGCCGACCATGGCGGTGATCCCGCTTTTCATCAGATCTCTTACTGACTCTTCCTTTCCGTCAGGCAATACACCGGATATTACGTCATCGACTCCGGCATATGCTGCGACAGCTGATGCGGTGCGCGGATTATCGCCTGTTATCATTACAGTACGGATCCCTGATTTTTTCATAAGCTTTATTGCTTCTTTTGAATCGTCCCTGATCGTATCCGAAAGAGCGATCGCTCCGGCAAATTTTTTGTCCTTTGAGAAATAGACAAAAGCATTTCCGGATTTTTCCATTTCTGATGCTTTTGAAAGGAAGCTTTCCGGAATTTTTGTCTCTTCAGAAATAAATCTGCCTGATCCTGACCTTATAAAAGATCCCATGTAATTAAGTTCCAGACCCTTGCCAGGTATAGATCTGAAATCTGATGTATCTCCGGGGCAGACATTGCCAAGCTTCCTGTCAGCATACTTTACTATCGAGTCAGAAAGCGGATGGACTGACATGCGTTCGATCGTTCTTGCCATATCGAGAAATTCACTTTCATCCATTTCGAAGGGGAATACTCCTGTCACGGACATTGTTCCCTTAGTGATGGTACCTGTCTTATCTAGCGCTACATTCTTTATCTTTCCGGCTTTTTCGAGAGCCTCGGCGTTCTTGAACAGGATACCTGACCTGGCTCCGGCTCCGGTGCCTGCCATTATAGCAAGAGGAGTTGCCAGTCCAAGTGCGCAAGGACATGATATGACGAGTACGGTTATCGCGTGTTCGAGTGCCTTCGAGACAGGAGAGCCGGATATGAACCATCCAAGAAATACAATAAGTGCCGTAAGCATGACAGCAGGAACAAAGACAAGCGATACCCGATCTGCGATTCTCGCAACAGGCGCCTTGGATTCCGAAGCGTTTCGAACAAGCTTTATTATTTCAGAATATGATGTATCATCACCTACACGCTCTGCTCTCACTTTTAATAGCCCGGTTCCGTTTATCGTAGCGGCGCTGACCCTATCTCCCTTTCCTTTAAATACAGGAACAGACTCGCCTGTAAGAAGAGATTCGTCTACGGATGATTCGCCTGATATCACAGATCCATCAGCCGGAACAGTTGCGCCGGGCTTAATAATTATAGTATCTCCGGTAACCAGATCATCAGCGCTTACCGTTAATTCTTTCCCGTCTCTTAAAACCACTGCCTCCTTTGGCGACGCCATAAGAAGACTCTTCAAAGAATCTGCCGTATGACCTTTGGTATAAGATTCCAGTGTCTTACCAACTGTTATTAATGCCGGTATCATGGCTGCCGATTCGAAATAAAGTTTATCATGATAAATTGAGGAAAGAGCGGAATAACTGTTTCCATCCCTCACAATTACAGTCATAAGAAAAAGAATGTAAAGAGACCATCCGAATGATACCGTTGATCCCATCGCGACCAGAGAATCCATATTTGGAGCACCGTGGAAAAGAGATTTGAATCCCGACACAAAAAACTTCTTATTGATAATCATTACTATAAGTGCAAGAAGCATTTCCACAAGCGCAAGCCCTATGAAATTTTCATGAAGAAAACCAGGCAGAGGAAAATGGAGCATATTATGACCCATAGTTATATACATGAGCGCGAGAAGAAATACGAGCGATAAGAGAAGTCTCTTTAAAAGTACCGGAGTAGTCTTGTCAGTAAAGTCATATGTCTCTTTCGCCCCGCTCTTTTCATTCTCATCCCCGGCATTACAAAGAGACGCGTTATATCCTGCGCGCTGAACGGCTTTTATTATATCATCGTTCTTAAAATTCCCTTCCACATTCATCGTATTTGAAATAAGAGATACAGCGACTGATGATACGCCCTCGACAGCACTAACTGCCTTTTCGACATGCGCCTGACAGGATGCGCATGACATACCTGTTACATCAAATCTTTCCATTAATAAAAAACATCCTTTCCATCAGTTCATAAGCTTCATGAGAACCTGTAAAAATTCATCCACAGCAGCTTCATCGCCTTTTCTGATATCGTCATAGACGCATCCTTTAATGTGGCATCCCAACAGGACCTTACTGAAACTTTTAAGAGCATTAGTGGCTGCGCTTGACTGCATGAGGATATCGGGACAGTAAGCGTCCTCCTCTACCATTCTCTCCATTCCGCGTATCTGGCCTTCGATCTTTTTCAGCCTTGTAATAAGAGCTTTCTTGTCTTCTTCAGTTCTTACAGTCTTCCTGCTTCCGCAGCACTTTTTATCTTCCATTTGAACTCCTTTCTTGTTTTATCTATACCCCTCGTGGGTATATAATATACCCCTACCAGGTATATGTCAAGGCATAAAAAAACACCTTCCGCGGAAGGTGTAATAAAATAAAACTATCTCAGCGATGAGTATCCGTATCCATTTACCATAGCGTCGATCTTCTGATGGGATGCGCACATGGGACAGTCATGGCTGGGAAAAGATTTGTAACCTGGAATATCATCAGCAGTAAAAAGAGAAAAAACCTTCACTCCGTCGATTTTATCCATCACGCTGAATATGGCGGAAATCCCTGCGATGTTGCCGCCATAATATCTGACACACTCTATTACTCTTTTCACAGTACTGCCGGTGGATGTGGTATCTACAAGGATAAGCACGTTCTTGCCCTCGATCGCCATCCTGTTATTATCCCGGAATATATACTGATGCATGGAATTTTCTTCCGGACTTACTATATACATGGTCTCATGCTTATTCACAGTACGGATATTGCTCTTCTCCATCTTGTCGGCAAGGCAGGCTCCAAGAACCTCTGTGCCGTCGAGGCATACGATCGTGTCAACCACATCGACCCCGGACTGGATCAGTCCGCACATGGTCTTTGCCGCTTCTCTCGCTTCGTTAAGACGCATCTTGACTCTCGAAACGTCTATATAGAAGTTGGTATGAGAATTTCCTGTGGCAAAATGACCCGGACAGGCATTTATTGTTACCGCGGGATCTGCCTGCGCCTGAAATTTAACCATCCGATTCTGTATGTCCATATTAGCCCCCTTTCCCGGGCAAGACCCGGATCAAAAACTTTTATCACATCAATTCCTTATCATAAACAGCTCTTTCGCCGCCAACATATTTTGGACGGCGTCGGGCACATGTAATAACGGCATTGCCGATCTTATCGAATGATATCCGAACAGGCACAACCACAGGATGTATATGCATTCCTATAAGGGTCTGCCCTATATCTATTCCGGCATCCGCGGAAGCGTTAAGACTCTCCACAAGAACCGGATCAGACATATTTTGATAAGCTGCTGTAGCAAAAGCGCCTCCGGCATGATTGGGTCTGGGAATGGCATTTACCTGTTCGAGCCGGTATTCCCTCATCACATTTCTTTCAACAACGAGCGCCCTGTTCAGATGCTCGCAGCACTGGGCTGCGAGATAAATTTCATTTGGAATAAGCGCATCGCAAATTCCCTTATATATCTCTTCAGCCACATCCATATTTGTGTCAGTACCTATGGCGTGTCCGGTTACTTCGCTTGTGGAACATCCGACTACAAAAAGCATGCCGGGCATAAGGCGGGCTTTCTTTATGATCTCGTTTACCGCCTTGAAAGACAAGGCTCTGATATTACCTTTTTCTGACATTATTTAATCATCTCCGCTGCGGTCTTTTTCGCAAGAGTAAGCGCCTCGTCAATTCCATCAGCTTTCTTGCCGCCTGCCTGAGCCATATCCTTTCGTCCGCCGCCACCGCCGCCTACTACGGGCGCTATGGTCTTTATTATCATTCCGGCATCAGCACCCTTTTTGACTGCTTCAGGTCCCGCCATAGCTATTAGAGATACCTTTCCGCCATTATCGGATGCGATCACTACAAGTGAATCAGCTCCAAGAGCGGATCTTACATTGTCACCGAATTCTCTTAAATCGCCGCCGGAAATTCCTTTTACGGATGTGGCAAGGAACTTTGTGCCATTCACGTCAACCGCATTTTTCACTACATCTTTTGCAGCATCTCCTGCCGCCTTTGCCTTAAGAGACTCATTCTCGGATTTCAGAGTCTTTATTTCCGAAAGCATCTTCTGGATCCTGTCATAAAGATCCTCCGGAGCGACCTTAGCGAGTGATGCTGCTGATTTAAGCATCTTGTCACGTTCCTCATAGAATTTGATGAGTCCGTCTGATGTGACAGCCTCTATTCTTCTGACTCCGCTCGATACGCCTGATTCAGACAGAATACGGAAGGCACCTATTTCGCTGGTATTTTTGACATGAGTACCGCCACAGAGTTCTGTCGATACATCACCCATCCTTACGACTCTGACCTTCTCACCGTATTTCTCACCGAAAAGAGCCATTGCTCCTGTCTTCTTGGCTTCTTCAAGACTCATGACATCGGTTCTGACCGGATACGAAGCCTTTATATATTTATTTACAAGTTCCTCGACCTTTATTATTTCATCACTTGTCATAGCCTGAAAATGAGTGAAGTCGAATCTGAGTCTGTCTTCGTTATTATCAGATCCCGCCTGTTCGACATGGTCGCCGAGTACAGTCCGAAGAGCTGCCTGCAGAAGATGAGTTGCAGAATGATTTCTGGAAATCAAATCTCTTCTGTTCTTATCGACCGAAAGATTCACATTGGAACCTGATGTGATCGCGCCCTTTGTCATGACGCCGACATGTCCTATCTTGCCTCCAAGCAAATGGATGGTGTCTTCGACAAGAAATTCTCCGTCATCTGATACAATGACACCTTTATCTCCGTTCTGTCCGCCCATTGTAGCGTAAAATGGAGTCTTTTCGGTAATAACGGTGCCTCTCTGTCCCTCGGTCAGAGCATCCGTTATCTCATCTTCCGTCGTAAGGACAGTGACTTTTGAATCGCACTTTAATGAATCATAACCCGTAAATTCGGAAGTAACAGACGGATCGATCTTCTCATAGACAGTCGCGTCCGTTCCCATGTAATTGGTCTCTTTTCTTGACTCTCTGGCAGTCTCTCGCTGAATGTCCATGCATTTGTCAAATCCTGCACGATCAAGAGTCATACCCTTCTCGCCAAGAATCTCGGCAGTCAGATCCACCGGGAAGCCATAAGTATCATAGAGCCTGAATGCGTCTTCACCCGGAAGGACCGTCTCTCCCTTTGCTTTCAGATCGTCCTCATATTGAGAGAGCATGGAAAGTCCCTGATCAATGGTCTTTTCGAATTTTTCCTCTTCCTGAAGAAGCACCTTTTGAATAAATGATTTCTTCTCGGAGAGTTCCGGGTAACCTGATTTAGAGCATTCTATGACCGTCTCGGAAAGCTTTGACAGAAAACCGCTTCCAATTCCAAGCATCCTGCCATGGCGGGCAGCCCTTCTTATTAATCTCCTGAGAACATATCCCCTGCCTTCGTTAGACGGAAGAATACCGTCGGAAATCATAAATGTCGCAGATCTGATATGGTCTGTAATAAGTCTTATTGAGACATCATCATCACCCTTGCCGGCTGTCTTGTACTGCTTTCCGGACATCTCGCAGACCTTGTTTCGAATGGCGACCATTGTATCTATATCAAAGACTGACTCAACATCCTGCATGACGACCGCGAGTCTCTCAAGTCCCATTCCCGTATCAATGTTTTTCTGCTTGAGTTCTGTATAACCGCCGTGACCGTCACCCTCAAACTGGGTAAATACGTTGTTCCAGATCTCCATGAAGCGGTCACCCTCGCCGCCCATTACGTCGTCAGGACCTGTCCCGTACTTCTCGCCTCTGTCGTAATAAATCTCAGTACAGGGACCGCAGGGACCTGCCCCGTGCTCCCAGAAATTATCGCATGATCCGTCAGCTGCGCGACCGATCCTCATGATCTTGGCGACAGGTATGCCTATCTCGTCATGCCAGATATTAAAAGCCTCGTCGTCATCTATATAAATAGTAGGATAGAGTCTTTCGGGATCCAGCTCCAGTACTTCCGTAAGGAATTCCCAGCTCCAGTGAATAGCTTCTTTTTTAAAATAATCACCGAAAGAGAAGTTTCCGAGCATTTCGAAAAAAGTAAGATGTCTCTCTGTCTTTCCGACATTCTCTATATCTCCGGTACGCACACACTTCTGACAAGTAGTAACCCGTCTTCTGGGAGGTATCTCCTGACCTGTAAAGTATGGCTTCAGAGGCGCCATTCCCGCATTAATAAGAAGAAGACTGTTGTCGTTATGCGGCACCAGGGAAAAACTCTTCATCCTGAGATGTCCCTTCTTCTCAGAGAAAAAGTTAAGATACATCTCCCTTAATTCATTTACTCCGTACTTCACTTTAGTTTCCATCACTTTCCGTATAAAATCAGGCGCCGGATCAGTCTGTCACATCTCTCGAGTCAGCTGATGTGCTGTCAGAAGCTTTTTTCTTCTCGTCTCTTTTAGTCCATCGTATTCCCATGAATACACCGAGAACTGCTACTGCAATAAGTATCAGCATAATAATAATGTATTGAAGAAAACTTCCAAGAAATGCGATCATAGGCGCTCCTTTCCTATCTCGCGGCAACTCCTGCCGTTTATGAAATTATAGGATAATAGCGAAGAAGTGTCAAAGGCATACTAAAAATTGGAAGTTTTTATTATTAAAACGTGGTATACTAGTTTTCGTTTGCACAAAAAAGTGTCCATTGGCATAACCTTTATGATCATTAAAAGAAACGGATATATGATGAATAAAAAAATAACAGGAAAAGACAAGTCGCCTTTCATGCAGCGCGGTATCACCGTATTCTTAGGGACAATGATCTCATGCGCCCTTTGGGGTTCGGCATTTCCAGGTGTAAAGACAGGAATGAGGCTCCTTTCCATCGGACCTGATGATACGGCAAACCAGCTTCTCTTTGCAGGTATCAGGTTCTTTATGGCAGGGATCATGATAATAGCAGTAGACTGCATCATCAGAAGAAAATTACTGATACCCGATAAAAGACAGGCTGTGAAAATACTCATACTGTCGCTCTTTCAGACCGTGGGACAGTACACTTTTTATTATATCGGAATTGCACACACATCAGGAGTCAACACTTCCATCGTCGATTCCACTTCATATTTCTTTGCGATCCTTTCATCGACTCTTTTATTTCGAATGGAGAAGATGACATGGAAGAAGATATTCGGATGCCTGCTTGGATTCTCTGGTGTAATACTTGTGAACATGAGCGGACTGTCTCTTCATTTCAACATGACATTCTCAGGGGAAGGCATGATTCTTTTGTCATCCATGTCATACGCCTTCTCCAGTTCCTTTACAAAGATATTTTCAAAAGATGATGATCCCGTACTTCTATCAGGATACCAGTTTATTACAGGCTCTCTGATTTTAATTGCAGCATCAAAAACTGCCGGAGCCCGAATACAAAATGTATCCGTCCCGGCAGCTGTCCTCTGGGTATATCTGGCCTTCATATCCGCCGCAGCGTTTTCTATCTGGTCAGTGCTGTTAAAATATAACGATGTCTCTCGCGTATCAATATACGGCTTTATGAATCCAATATTCGGAGTGCTGATGTCCGCCGCATTTCTCGGCGAGACCGAAGGGCTCGGACTTAATTATATTGCAGCATTAATAATAATATCCGTCGGGATCACTCTGGTAAACCGCACCGGCAGCAGATAATGTTTCATCTCTCGTCCGGAATATCAAATACTATATCCGGCCTGTCGATATCTATTATTCTGTCGCGAAGATTTACGATCTCAGGATCACGCTTTAATTCTCTGACCAGATCGTATTTTCCAAAAAGATGCATTGGGAAAATAAGATCGGTCGTAATATTCATGAGATAATATTTTATTCCGTCAAAACTTGTCCTGCCAAGCCTTCCGTCAAGCACCACAAAAGCCAGATCCACATGGGTTCCCTTTATAATTTTAAGTTCCCGTCTGTATGAAGACTTCTCGGTCTGGTACATAAGATCTTCCGTATCTCCGAGATTCCAGATATTCATATTGCCGGCGTGATAGAGCCTGAGTCCTTCACAGTCAACCACATAAGATACCCCGCTTCCGGTCGAACGAAGAGATTTTATCTTTATCTCTCCAAGTTCCAGATCACTCCTCGGATGCATCTTCTTTATTTTCCTCATATCATTTTCTGAAAGTTTAAAGCGGTCTTTTATTTCATCGCCTATCCTTATATCTGATGAAAAAACATATCTCACATGAGGAAGGGTGTGGATATACTTAAATATCTCCGGAGAAAAATGGTCAGGATTCCGGCAGCTCGAAAAGAATACCACATTCTTTCCACTGTCAAAAGGAGAAAGCACGGCATGCGATATGAAGCCTGCCCCAGGAGATCCCTTTGGTATAAAATCAAAAATCAGGACATGCCTGTCAAGCTCGATCTCAAAACCGCAATGATCCAGATATGTAACCTTTATCATACAAATCACCTGTTTATCTCATGCGGTTAATTATGGAATTGGCTTTTTCATATACAGTCTCCGGCTCAAATCCAATGTTGAATTCACCGTCCTCATAGAGGATCCTGCCGTTTACCATTGTCATTTTGACATTCTGCTTGGAGCCTGCATATACAATATTCTTTACAATGTTATTTTCCGGCTGCATATTGGGCTGGGAAAGATCGATCATTATTATGTCAGCAAGCTTCCCGGGTGCCAGGCAGTCACAGTCAGGAAGGTTCATGCAGCGGGCGCCTTCAGTTACAGCTGAATACAGCACCTCATCTGCCGGAACTACCGATGCGTCATTTTCTCTTACTTTTGCAAGTGCAGTAGTAAGATACATCTCTCTGAAGAAATCAAGAGCATTATTCGATGCCGGTCCGTCCGTACCTATGGCAAGAGGAATTCCTTCTTTCAGAAATCTGTTTACCGGAGCGATCCCTGACGCCAGCTTCAGATTGGATGCCGGGTTTGTAATGGCATAAATATGATGCTTCTTCATGATCTCAAAATCATCATCGGAAAGCCAGACTGCATGATAAGAACCGCCACCGTATTCATACATGCCGAGAGATTCCATAAGGGCGGTCGGAGTCATCCCGTAACGTTCAATGCAGCCGTCCACTTCAGCTTTCGTCTCAGAATTATGAAGGAAAACAGGGCTCTTATATTTATCTGCCAGAGAGGCGATCCCCTTCATCCGCTCCATGGATGTAGTATATTCGGCGTGAAATCCCATAATGAAAGATACCAGACCATTGTCTTCGCCCATTTCGTTTACAATGTTATAATTATTCTCGACCTCTTCTATTGATGATCCGAAATTATTAAAACCTGAGGTCTGCACGGTCCTGAATCCTGTATCAAGAGAAGCCCTGGCATTATCAGGCGGGAAGAAATACATATCAAAATTTGAAGTGATTCCCGAGGTCAGATATTCCATGATGCCCAGGATATCAAGCCAGTAAATGTCATCCGGCTTCAAAAGCGCCTCTCTCGGAAATACCTGCTCATTCAGCCAGCTCTGAAGAGGAAGGTCATCGGCAAGACTCCGAAGAAAGGTCATGGCAGTATGAGTATGGGCATTTTTAAAGCCGGGCATAAGAAGATTTCCCCTGCAGTCTATGGTACGATCGGCTTTCCAGTCTTCGGAATGAAGACAAGACACTTCCTCTCCCACATAAGAAATCCTCGTGTCCTCGGTTCTAAGTTCTCCCTCTATAACCCGAAACGAGTGTCCCTCTCCGGGCAGAAGTATTTTTGCATTGATAAATCTGATATTCATAATTATTCTCTTTCTAAGCTGCTGATATTTTTTATTATGGCTGAAACGAGAGCAGTAAATTTTTCTTTTACTTTTTCTCCTGCAAGAAGTACTTCCTCCTCGGTAAGAGGAGTCGGTGAGATCCCTGCCGCAAGATTTGAAATGCACGAAATACCGATTATTTTCATATTCATGTGATTTGCAGCAACAGCCTCTATCGCCGTGGACATACCTACCGCATCAGCTCCCATGGTATGAAGCATCCTGATCTCAGCCGGCGATTCATAATTCGGACCTTTTGTCTGGACATATACACCTTCCTTCAAGTCGATTCCAAGATCTGATGCTGTATCTTTCGCAAGTACGCGAAGATCCCTGTCATATATCTCCGACATATCCGGAAATCTTGACCCGAGAAATGAAATATTTTCTCCCCGAAGAGGTGAAGGTATGAAAAATGATATCTGATCAGTGATAAGCATAAGATCGCCTGCACTAAAATCAGGATTTATTCCTCCGGCGGCATTGGTCAGAAAGAGATATTTTGCGCCAAGAAGCCCGAGTATTCTCTCCGGCATGACCACATCGGTCACATCATATCCTTCATAATAATGAACCCGTCCCTGCATTACAGCCAGATTCAGATCTGATCCCGGAAGAGTTCCGAAAAGAAAGCTCCCCTTGTGACCGGGCGCCGTGGAAACCGGAAATCCCGGAATATCCCTGTAGCTTATCTCCTGTCTGACATCGATTACCTGACCGTAATCACCGAGTCCTGATCCAAGCACAAGAGCCAGATCCACTTTCCAGTCACCGAGTCTGTCAGAAACATATTGGAAAGCTGTCTTAAGTGTATTTTCTACTGAATTCATCTTTTTCCCTCCTGAATGGTTCTACTTTATCACATCAAGGCAGCCTTTTGGACTTCAATAATTATTTTTTTGAGTTTATTCAAATTATAATGTATAACAGTAATGGGAATGCTTTTGTCTTATCCGTTGATAATGCAATATCAGGCATTTCTGCTTTAATAGTTTTAAACAATGCAGACTAAAATGAATTCAACATATAATCACGAATTAATAAATGGAGAAACAATGATCAGAGAAAAAATCAGCCATTTGAAAAAAACAGGCTACCGTGTCATTACCTCATTCATGTGGATCCTGACCGCAGTGCTGACGGGAGCTGCCCTTGGTTTCATAGGATCTTTTTTCTATATAGGAATTGACTGGGCAACCGATATGAGAAAAGCTCATCCTGAAATAATGTACCTTCTCCCTGTCGGAGCTGTTGTCGTGCTTCTCTTCTATCATCTCATGGATGCGGACAACCCCGGCGGAACCAATCTCGTCATATCCGGAGTCCGTGAAGACAAGCACATTCCCCTCCGTATGGTGCCGCTTATCTTTGCCTCGACGATCTTTTCGCATTTCTGCGGAGCCTCTGTGGGACGCGAAGGCGCGGCTCTGCAGCTGGGAGGATCAGTCGGAGATTTTTTCTCAAAGATTCTCCGGCTCAATAAAAATGACAGGCATATTATGATACTTTCCGGAATGAGTGCGGCTTTTTCAGCTCTTCTCGGTACACCTCTCGCGGCAGCAGTATTAGCCATGGAAATCACAAGCGTAGGCGTGATGAATTATCCCGCTATCCTGCCATGCGTGATCTCTGCCCTCACTGCACGAGGTATAGCTATATGGCTTGATATACCGGCTGCGAAATTTTCTCTCGGCTTAATAAAATCATTCGGAATAATTCCCGCCATTCAAATAAGCGTAGTCGGCATACTTTCAGGATTTATAAGCATACTGTTTATTATTGCAATAAGCAAAGCCGAAAAATACAGCAGCATGTTTATAAAGAATAAGTACCTGAGAGCGATCATACTTGGCTCGATCCTTCTTGGTCTGACATTTCTTTTTGATCTGACTCCGACCAGTCACGGAGCTTATAACGGCGCCGGGCTTGATATGCTTGAACTTGCGATAAGGAGAAACGCCAGCTGGTATGACTTTCTTATGAAAATAGTCTTTACAGCCCTCTCCATTGCAGCCGGATATAAGGGCGGAGAAATAGTTCCGTCATTTGTTATAGGGGCTACATCAGGGTGTCTTATCGGACAGTTTACCGGCATGGATCCGGGACTTGCTGCCGCAGTCGGAATGGTTTCGGTTTTCTGCGGAGTCACCAACTGCCCGATCACGGCATTGATGTTTGCTTTTGAGCTTTTCGGATTTGAAGCCATGCCTTATTTCATGCTGTCCATAGCGCTGTCATATGTCTTCTCTAGCTATTACAGCCTTTATAAGACTCAGCATTTCCACTACGGAAAATTCCACGGAGACAACCGGAACAATATCAAAAATGCAATTTGATCGATGCGTGAAGTTTCAATCAGTTATATTCAGGTCCTGAACTTGACCCGTCCGCATAGTTAATTTCTATGCCTGGCTGGGCATTATAGCAAAAGACACAAAACTTAATTCCGCTGCCGCCGTCCTCTACTGATTCCGCCTCCATCAGCACTCCGCGCGAAAGCAGGTCGTTGCCTGTGAATATAGGCGTCACCCGGTATAAAACATGATTTCCTGTGGACTTTACATATGAAGCAATGCGGCTTTCATAAGGCTCCATGCCCTCCACATTCATATATCTGGTTCCCGTGATAAGGTTAGACTCATTCGCGTTTTCTCCCGTCAGCTGATAGCCGATTAGATGACAGCGGTTATATAAATAATGCCCCTCAATATTTTTATATTTCACGGTATGCCAACCTGTTGGCTTTATCATACCTATCTCGCCGCGGGGACCTGTCGGCATAAGGTCTTTCCCTACCGAGGCAATGCAGGACGTGCAACGGTTCAGGCTGTCATGATTTCCATAAGTCTCATATGAAGTACGAGCCTTGGAAAGATCCTCGCTGTTAAAATAAGGATCGCCGTTATTAATTGTAACCGCCGGACTTCCTGAAAAGGCCGGCAGACTCTCAAACTGAAAGGAGGTCTGAGCGCCTGGATCTATAACTTTCTGATCGGTATCTCCGGAATTCCCTGAAGTACTGTTTGCATCTGCCGTAATGGATGTATTATTTTCAGTTCCGGAATTATCCCTATTCTCTGTCTCAACAGATGAAATCTGAGAAGTCCCTGTATTGTCTGCTTTATCAGGCTTACCGTTTCCAGGATGAAATAGGGCTGCAACTATTAAAAGAGCGATCAGACCGGTCCCGCCTGTAAGACCGCGTCTCTTCTTCATCTCCTGCCTCCGATATCAATGCCGAGAATCTCTGCAGCCTTTCTCATCACATCACCTATGTTTTCCCTGATTACAAGCGTATCAGAATTAAACGATGCATTGAGTTTGTCTCTGTTTATCACTACGGTATACTTTCCATGGAAATAATTAATGAATGAAGCTGCCGGATATACAGTGAGAGATGTTCCTCCGATTATCAGCATATCTGCTTTTTCTATGGCATTGACAGCTCCTGTCACTGCATCCTCAGGCAGCGATTCCTCATATAAAGTGATGTCAGGTCTTATAATACCTCCGCAGCTGCAGCGGGGTATTTTTTCCTTAGAATCAAAGATATAATCAGAGGGATATTTTTTCCCGCAGGACATACAATAATTTCTTAAGGCGCTGCCGTGTATCTCGTATACGACCTTGCTTCCGGCCTTCTGATGGAGACCGTCTATATTTTGAGTGACAATAGCCTTAAGTTTTCCTGTCTCCTCCATAGCAGCAAGAAACCTGTGTGCGTCATTCGGCATAACTTTTCTTGTGTCCATTTTCTGCCTGTGAAACTCAAAATAGACTTCAGGTTCATTGATAAGACAGGAGTGGCTGAGGAGATATTCAGGCTGGTAATCCTGAAATTCCACATCTTTTGTGTTATAAAGACCATTCTTGCTGCGGAAGTCCGGTATGCCACTCTCTGTTGACACTCCTGCCCCGCCGAAAAACACAATATCGTTTGAATCTTTTATATAATCACAGAATTTTTCTATGTCATTCATGTCTTGCCTCATCTCTTGGAGTGGATCGAAGATCCACTCCCGGGAACGATTCCTTTGGAATCGTTCCATTTTCTGCATCTATAAAATAAAGCCGGCTGTCATTATCAGTCATTATCCTTAAGTTTTCAATACCGCATCCGCAGTAACCTTCCGTAAGCTCAAGACCTGCATACATTAAAGCATTTCCATAAAGAATCCGGTCATCCTTCTCGTATGGTATCTTTACAAAACGAGAAATGGTTTCATGAAGAAGAGAATCCTGTCTTACATGAAATGGCAGACCCGCAGCGTTGATAAGATCGCCGAAAGTGTGAATATCAATAGAACCCGGTACATTCTTTATATGATAAAGTCTCTCTTCATCAAGTCCTCTCGGGAAAAAATAAAGATGGGGATTTCCAGGTCTGACCCTTTTCTCTGCGACTACGGCAGCTGCCTCTTTCCCGTCATGCGATACCACTGTCCAGGTAATCACATTGTCAGGTCCTGGATCAGTGAACGAATTATTACCTGATACCCTTCCCTCTGCAAGGCCGGGATCTGTTCTATACAGCTGACCGAACTGGAAAAGCTGACGTTTCTTCTTATATAAGGCTATGCCCTCCTTCAGTCTCTCCTTATCATTTTTATTCATATCCATTATGTTCATCTCTATTCCAAGCGACGAAAAGAATGCTATGTTCATCCTGGTATCGAGTGAGGAGACCCGAAGATCCTGATGAGAAGGCGAAGATGATATATGCGCCGTATAAGAGATCTGGGGATAACCGTAACTCAGACCTGTCTGTATATCGACTCTTGACATTGGATCAGTATTATCGGACGCCCAGATCTGATCAAAATAAGAAAGAGCTCCGAGATCAAACCTGCAGCCGCCGGAAGCGCAGCCTTCCCATAAGATCTCAGGAAAAGCTTTTTTCAGTTCTCTTATCATTCTGTAGAATCCGAGGATATAGCGGTGGGCGCACTCCCCCTGCCTGTCAGGTTTAAGATAGGGAGAATAGACATCGGACATTATCCTGTTCATGTCCCACTTTACATATTCTATCTTTGCGGAATCAAGAAGCGACGTGATCTTTGAGATCATGTAATCCGTGACCTTGGGGTTTGCAAGGTCCAGAAATCTCTCATTTCTTCCTTCGGAATGGTTCATGCCGGGGATTGCCATCGACCAGTCAGGATGAGCCCTGAAAAGATCTGAATCTACACTTATCATCTCAGGTTCGATCCAGATGCCAAACTTCATGCCGATTTCATGAACCCTGTCGCTCAGTCGTTTTAGTCCGCCCGGCAGCTTTTTCTTGTCAAAAGTCCAGTCGCCAAGAGCTTTTTTATCATCAGTTCTGCCGGAAAACCAGCCGTCATCCATGACGAGTATCTCCGCACCAATCTCTTTTCCGGCACGTGCCAGAGACAAAAGTTTTTTCTCATTGATATTAAAATAGAATGTCTCCCAGCTGTTCAAGATCACAGGTCTGTTTTTATCACGCCAGTATCCCCTCATCACATGCTTTTTTACAAAATAATGCATGCAGACGGAAAGACCGTTATAACCTTTGTCGGAAAAAGAAAAGACCATTTCCGGCGTCTCGAAGCTCTCGCCGGGCGACAGAGTAAAGCGAAAACCCAAAGGATTTATCCCTGAGAGCACCCTTGTCTTTCCAAACTGATTCACATCAAATGATTCATAAAAATTGCCGGAATATATGAGATTAAACCCATATACAGCACCCCTGTCCTCGTCAGTTCCCGGAACTGACATCATGATAAAGGGATTTGATCTGTTTGAAGATACTCCGGCAGAGCTCGAATTAATAAAACGTCCGCCTGTCAGGATATTCCCGGTTTTCTCCATCTCATGGACCCATCCGCCATGGAAAGATGTGATTTCGTATCCTGACGATGGGAAATCCAGCGTAGCGGAAAGAGCCCTGTCAAGATATATGTCATTTTCACTGCTGTTTACTATCAAAGAGTACCGGCTTATCACATCGCACTCAAAATAAACAATATAAAAAAGAGAAAGGCTTATGCCATGATTTCTGTCAAATAAATCCACTTTTAAAACTTCAGCATCATCTCCATAGGAATGAGGAAGTTCAGAATCAGGACAAGACCATTTGCTGATTTCAAAAGACTTGAAAACAAAATCAAGAGTCCTTGATCCGTCAGCTGACTCAATAATGAACTGTGGATCTCTGATGTCTCCCTTGCCGGCTGCTGATGTCTCAAGCATTATGTCCTCAAGCGCGATCTCCGGGTGATCCCTGTCATAAGAGACGGCATTTCCAAACGTTGAGATATGACGGGGAGCTATATCAGAAGAGCCGGAAATACTTATCCTTCTGCCATAATAGAGATGCTCCAGCTGTCCCGTGGGAAGCGTCCTGAAGATATAGGAAGTATGCTCGGTATTTATGGAAAACGTGAGAGTTTTATCTCCATCATTTTCTTCAGATTTAATTACTTTTATCATAAATTACCCTTTATGGTGTTTTTCCTCAAGTGCTTTTGATATTTCATCCATTTTCTTGTCATCAAGCTTATAAAGAGCCTTATATGATATCAGCCCGATAATAAGAAGTATGACTGACGGAATGGTCATGAATAATCTGAGATTACTGATGGTTGATGCAGTCTGTATGGCGCCGTCTCCCGTATTCAAACCAATGAATTTAATTATTACACCAGCAAGGGCAACAGCTATTCCTGACGCCAGCTTTACAGTAAATGTCTGCATGGAAAATATCACAGACTCATCTCTCGATCCGTTTTTGTATTCTCCGTAATCAACGGAATCTGACAAAAATATTGTCATTATTACATTTAAGATTCCATATCCTGCATATACCATTATACCCGGCAGGCAGAGAATCTGCCATCTGGAACTTGTATATACACCTATATATGCCATGATGAGAATCGTGACAAATCCGGCTATCTGAAGAACAAAACCGAAAAGATAGAGGGAATTCTTTGAAAATCTGCGACGGAGAAGCGGTATCACCATCATCATGATGACTTGACCAAGAAATGCAGCTGCCGTAAAGATTGAATAAGCGCCGGCATTTTTGACATCGAACTGGAAGAAATAAAGAAGCAGATTTCCGCAGATATTGAGGGAAGTATAGACGCAGATTATAGATAAAACCACAGTCATGGCCTGATCATTCTTGAAGAGAGCCTTGAACATATCTCCGACTCCCTGAGTCTCTGTCTCATAAGCAGACTTCTCGGATACGGATAATGTCATGATGATCTCGGATATCACGAATACTGCTGCTATAATAATCGCCCATGCTATGTATCCGCTTCTCCATTCCGAATAATTTCCGCTTGCTATCCTCTTTCCGGCAATCAGTCCTGAAAGGATGGGAACTACCGTATTTGTAAGTACGGTAGGTATGGCATCACCGATTCCGGAACAGGTTCTCGCTATGGATGTAAGATTTTCCCGATCTCTTCCCGGCACGGTCACGGCAGGGATCATAGACCAGAAAGGTATATCCATAAATGTATAAGTCACTCCCCAGAGTACATAGAAGACGGCAAGCCAGGTCTTCATCGGAGCTCCGGAAGGGCTCCATGAGGCCGGAACGGCAAAGAGCGCATAAATTACAAAAGCATTCAAAACTGTTCCTGACAGGATCCACGGGCGAAACCTGCCCCATCTGCTCCTGGTCTTTGCTACTATTATGCCCATGATAGGATCATTAAAAGCATCGAAAACCCTCGCTCCCATCATGACAATGCCGATGAATACGCTGTCCATTTTCAAGACGACATTATAATAATTCAAAAGGTAAGTCGCGATCAGCATATATACCACGTCTTTACCGAATGCCCCGAATCCAAATGCCGCTTTCTGTTTTCCTGTAATCTCCATATTTTTACCCCTTTCATAAAAATCAGCCGATAGCTGTCTTTTATTTCTTTTCCCCGATCACATTGCCGCGAAGCTTCATGGCAGTATTAATAACCTTATAAGCTCCGTCATAAAGACCCGTAGAATTATTGCTGATAATATCGTCACACATCATCTTTATCAAAGTCTTATCTTCCATGAGAAGCTTTATCATCTGAAGAATATGCGGAATATCTCTGCATTCTATAGTGCCGTCGCCCATCTCAGCAGAATGAATAGCTCCCCACATCTCATGTTTTCCGACCCTCTTTATAAAAAGTTTCGGCACAGGATAAAAAGCCAGTTCAGAAGGCTTTGTGACAAGGACATCAGCGCTTCTCATGAGAAGATTCGTAATATATACGGCTTCAAAAATATCCGAGTGACAGAAGCTGTGAACGCCGCGCACCTTGTTATCCAAAGCGTATGACGCGAATTCAGCCGATTCGGAGAAATCATCGAAGTGTTCCTCGGATAATTCCTTTAATCCGTCTATCTTTGATACAAGATCATCCCAGACATTCCTGTAATCACCCACATTCACATATAAGACCGCTTTCTCATCCCTTATGAATGGCAGAAGATACTTGATTATGGCTTGGAAAATATCCTCCTGGGCGCCCGCGCCGCCTATGGAGAGGAGAAAACGGACAGGCTCCGATGAAGCCCTCCTTCTCATTCTCATAGCGCAGTCATTCTCAATATTCGATACCAGTTCATGATCTATATAATGACCTGTGTAAACCAGTGAGTCTGACGGCATGGGATTTAATATACGATCTTTGTCCATACCATTTAATGTACGATAACCCCAGTAGGCGTTTTTTGTCTGTACGGTATGGACAGCTCCCTCGGCAAGATGCAAAGCCATTGGCCAGTTATCAGGAATCGCATTTACAACATACCTCATTCCCGCATGAAGTGCAGCCTGAGATGGCCATACATGGGTGCCGATGAAGGGAATGTCTTTGGGAATGTTACGAAACACCGCAGTCATAAGACTGGAATTTTCCTGGTCGCAGGCATTATATGAAAGTTTCCTAAAGCCTTCGTAATTCAGAGGTTCCCATATAAGCTTATTGAATAAGGCGTTTTTAGAAAGCCTGGATCCCTTTGAATAAAGATCGTTCTGATAAGAAATGACTTTGGTGCCGGTCGTCTCCGGATAAGAATTAAGGTCAAGCCAGTAAGGCGTATATCCCATGGAGTGAGCGGCAGATGCCATAGCCATTGAGATCCTGTAATGGCCGAATCCCATCCTTATGTTTCCGACTATTATTCCATTTTCTCTGTCAAAATCAGACCTGCCTTTGCCTATCCTTATATCCTCTATTCCGATTATATCACCGAGGACTTTATTTTTCCTGATGAAAAGAGGATAATCAGTGCTGCTGTCATCGCCAAATTTTTCAATGTATTTTTTCTTTGATCTTAGAGCCTTTTTGCGGACTCCCGGCGGCATTTCATTTCCAAAAATAAATTCTGACTTACTACCCATAAAATTCACCCCTTTCATAATCAGGAAACCCAAATTCGATTTTGAGTTTCCATTAAGGCAAAAAAGCCCCTTTGTTTAAAAAGAAAAAATATATAAGAGACATTTGTATCTCTTTTTAATCAGCCTCTACATTAAGCTTTATTCTTACCGGCTTTGCGTCTCCGGTTCCTATCCTTATTTCCGCTTTTCCTGAGCGTCCCTGACTCTTTACGATTATTCCGGTCTGCCCGCCCTGAAAAGATACTGTCTTCGGTCCTGCCAGGCTTATGGGACCGGACAACCTGATTCTCAAAGGTTCATTATAATATGGCAGGACATTTCCATATTCATCGACTGCCCTTATTCTTATCAAAGCCGCATCGCATGTATGCTTCTCCTTAAGAGAATCTGATGATATGTCGTAGTCAATTCTGACAGCTGAAACAGGACCCTTTATTACAGTCTTTACAACCTTGCCGTCTTTTACTGCCTCAAATCTGTAAATGCTTGCTGCCTGACCCCAGTTACCGATATATTTCTGATAAAGTCCTACTATATCAGACATTTTCATCCGATAAAAGATCATGAGCTGTAATGCGGCGCCAAGCATGGCAGCATTGAAATTTCCTTCATATATCGTCCAGCCGTTAAGGACTGTCTTTAAAAGATCCGACTGCCTTCTTCCCATATTCTCGTATTTAATGAGCCTGTCGCCTATGTAATCATCCACCAGAACCGGTCCGTGCTTCAGATTCTTAAAACCCGAATCTGACGGATGATATTCCTTCAGAAGGTCATCTCCCGAATACATTCTGACCGAATCGGCATTTGATATAATGTAGATCCTGCCCCGGCTGGATTTGGGATGTTCTCCTATATCCATTGTGGATGTGACATATAAGATATCAGAAGACGAACCTTCAGCAGCATATACATATGCGGCAGGCTTTGGATTTCTGAACATATCCATTACGCCGTGATAACAGATCCGATCACCTGATCCGAAATCCTTATGGGTATTGTAATCAAACATACACCAGCCGAAAGAACCTGTAATGTCCTTCTCTCCGGCAACGGCATCAAGGACAGCCGCGTGCCTCATGGCATGCTCCGTTCTCTTTATCTCGTCATCATACATCCTGCATGGAAACATATGACCGTTATACTCAGTGATAAGATAAGGCTTCTTCATGTCATTCGTGACTTTCCTCTTGGGAAGGCATCCCCTGCCTGTCCCGTCAAAAGAAAAATCATTATAAGTCATGACATCTTCCTGAATGATCGTATGACCGTCAGCCCTGTCTGCTCTCACACCTCCTGTCTGCCTGAAAGGATCAAGGATATGTGACAGGGCATTTGTTCTGGCATAGAATTCATTATCATCCTTTGATTCGTTGATACGCACGCCCCAGAGAATGATAGATGGATGATTTCTGTATTGAGTGATCATCTCGTATTCATTCAAAAGAGCCTGATCTTTCCAGTTTACATCACCGATATGCTGCCAGCCCGGCATCTCTGTGAATACTAAAAGCCCTCTTTTATCACATTCATCAAAGAAAGCCTGAGAATCAGGATAGTGACTGGTCCTTACCGCATTCACTGAAAGCTCATCCTTAAGTATCTTTGCATCAAATCTGTCAATGCTTTCATTAGCAGCATAGCCGATATAAGGATATGACTGGTGTCTGTTCAGTCCGCGTATCTTTACAATTCTTCCATTCAGCCTGAAACCGTCAGATTTAAATTCTCTTTTAAGGAAGCCTATTCTCTGCGTATATTTATCAACAACCTTGTCATTAATAAGAAGCTCGGTAAAGAGCCTGTATCTGTTAGGTGATTCTATATCCCAGAGTTTTATGGAATTTACGGGAGCGTCAATGGATATCCGTCTCTCTAATCTTTTCCCATATACAAAAGATCCAAGATCCAAATCCGAGAGTACGTCGCCCGGCTCCAGCTTTCTTTCAAATATGACATCAGAACCCAGCCGCTGTCTTATGCTTATTTTTCCTTTGCATAAAAGCTTGAATGCGCTCTTTGTAAGAGTAATGACTGATTTGATATGTCCATTGACTTTTAAATTCCTTATCTCATCTGCCGTCATGCCGCAGGTATCAGCATCAAGAGGCTCGGCAATGGCGTAGATGTCTTCGATAGCTTTCTTGTCGGTGATATCAATGCATACGTCTCTATAAAGTCCGCCGTATGTCATGTAATCTATGACATATCCGAAAGGAGGCTGATTCAGATTTTCTTTCGAATCAAGCTTTACCGTGATGAGATTAGATCCGTCCTTCTTGAGCCTGCCGGTAAGATCGATCGAGAAAGCTGTATATCCGCATGAGTGTACAGTCATTTCATCGCCGTTTAAATAGACACTTGCCCTGTGAGCCGCGCCGAAAAATGTAAGTATTATTCTCATTCCGGCCCATTCGGGCTTCATGTCTATCGTATGCTGATAGCAGGATGTCTTCTGATAAGATATTTCGTCAAAATAATGAAACGGGGTGTTTGAAACAGTATGTGGCAGATCCACGGTCATACCATCAGTCATTTTATTCGTTATATCCGATTCGCTGAACGAATCGCGGTACAGCCAGTCTCTGTCCAGCCATACTCTTTCTCTCATGCGAGAATGCCTCCGATCATAGTATTCACAAGTTCCTCAAGAGCATCGCTGTATTTGATATGAGCTCTGTAAAGTTCATCGGTAGAGATAAATCTCTCGATAGCGGATTCAAAAGTAAGTTTGAAGACCGTGTGATTCACATCCCTGAAAATGCCTTCCTTGATACCCTCATCCAATACAGTGAATGTCGATTCCCATCCGCTTTCAAGACGCTCTGCAATGTGCTCTGCGACTCTCGGATATTTGTCTTTCAGAAATGCAACGCCGGTAAGATCCACATCCTTGTATTTAACGGGAAGGACGCCAAGCATATTCGTGAATTTTTCCTTGATCGAAAGTGAATCGTCACATACTATTTCTCTCTCGCATTTCTTGACTGAATCAAAGAAATAATCCACAAGATTATAAAGAAGGCTTTCCTTATCCCTGAAAGCGACATAGATAGTCTTCTTCGACATTCCAAGCTCCTTGGAAAGATCATTCATTGTAAAAGTAGATCCCTTATCCCGGAAAACCTTGATGGTTCCCTCAAGGATGCGCTCCCTGTTCATCTCGTCACGACCCGATAAAAATCCGCTCATAAAATTCTCCTGTCTTAATCGATAAACCGCAAAAGATACCAAAATGAGTCTTTCTCATTTAAGAAACTTTTGTCGCCTCTATAGTTTCCTATATCATAACATATTAACAGAAAATTACAATTATTTTATATTAAATTTCGGGAAAATTTCGCAGAAAAGACCTTTCTCATTATAAGGAATCGATAAACCTGAAAAAAGCTGCTTCTCCTTCGTCAGTTTTCTTGAAAACTCCGGCATCTTCGAGGACATGGCAGAACACCATACCGGTCTCATATCTTATTATCTCCCGTACATTCTCCGATGTGATATCATATCTTCCCATGATATCCTCTGCCCAGTCGGCATGAGAATTTACTGACTCGTCTTTTCTGATTCCGTCAATATCATTGTTAACCATATAGGATTCTACCAATGCCAGCTCTCTCTGAAGTCTCGACGGCAGTACGGCAAGACCCATGACCTCAATAAGCCCTATATTTTCTTTTTTTATGTGATGGTATTCGGCTCTTGGATGGAAAAGACCGAGCGGACGATCCTTTGTCGTAAGGTTGTTCCTTAGAGCAAGATCCATCTCATACTCATCCCCCCGCTTCCTTGCAATCGGGGTAATGGTATTATGAGGCTCGCCGTCTGTCTCGGCAAAAATATTGACCGACTCATCAGTATATCCTCTCCAGACGCTTAAGATATGATAAGCAAGATCAGCTACCCGCTCGATCTCGGAGCCGCGGAGCCTGATCACAGAAACGGGCCAGTGAAGAAGGCATGCCTTTACGTCATCATAACCCTTTACGGTAAAGCCCCTCTCTTCTTTGGCTCTTTCCATTGCAAATTCGTACCTTCCGCCCTGGAAATGATCATGAGTGAGAATAGAACCGCCGACAATAGGAAGATCTGCGTTCGAGCCGAGAAAATAAGATGGAAACTGCCTTACGAAATCAAATAATTTAAGAAAGGTATCCTTATCAACTTTCATGGGCACATGCTTTGAATTCAGTACTATGCAGTGCTCATTGAAATATGAGTAAGGGCTGTATTGAAAACCGTACTGTTCTCCTCTTAAACTTACCGGAATGATCCTCAGAGTCTGTCTGGCCGGATGATCAAGTCTTCCTGCATATCCCTCGTTCTCAATGCAGAGCTGACATCTGGGATAAGACGAATTTCCCTGTTTCAAAGCAGCTGCTATAACTTTTGGATCTTTTTCCGGCTTTGAAAGATTTATTGTAATATCGATATCTCCATACTCTGTGGGAGTCTTCCATTTTATGTCTTTTGCTACTCTGGCGGTTCTTATATAATTGGAATTTTTGGAAAGAGAATAGAAAAAGTCCGTGGCTTTCTCAGGAGAGACCCTGTACTCCTCCATAAACCGTCTTCTCACCTCAGCCGGTCTCATCATCACACAGTTCATGATCCTTGTATCAAAAAGATCACGGCTTACCTTATTATCCTCAATAAGACCAAGTGATACAGCTATATCGTCAAGAGAATCAAGAACCGTCTCAAGATCCCTCTCATCATCAGTCTCAGGCTCCTTATATTCATTCTCATGAAATAAATCTATCAAAAGATTTATTGAATATAATCTCTCACAATCATCGATAAGACCACGTTTGACTGCATACTTGAACAAGCGGTCTATATCCGAATACAATGTGTCCCTTATTTCTTCCTTCATTTCATACCTCCTTAAGCGATGTCACTTCATCAGCTGTCAGTCTTCTGTATTCTCCCGGCTTAAGGTCAGGATCCAGTTCAAGCGCTCCCATGGAAATTCTTTTAAGAGACAGGACCTTCATATCAAAAGCCCCGAACATCCTCTTGATCTGATGAAAGCGCCCCTCATGGATAGTAACGCTCACCTCTGTAAACTGATCCTCATGCGATAATATCCTGAGTTTCGACGGAAGTGTAGTGAATTCATCATCTATCTTAAAACCGGTTGCAAAGTCATACGCCATATTCTCATCCACAAACCCCTGTATCAAAGCCAGATAAGTCTTGTCCACATGATGTGAGGGCGACAGAAGATTATGGGAAAGAGGCCCGTCATTTGTAATCAGAAGCAGCCCCTCGGTATCAATATCAAGCCTTCCGGCCGGAAAAAGATCCTTTCTCCTGTCTCCATCCGAAAGAAGATCCAGACAAGTCCTGTGCAGATCATCTCGTGTGGCGGATACGACGCCCTTCGGCTTATTAAGCATAAAATAAAGATACTTATTGTACTTTATCTCACAGTTTTTAAAGCTGACTGCATCAGCCTCAGTATTTATCTTAACTGACGGATCATATACGGGAAAATCATTGACAGTCACATCTCCGCTTCTGATATATTTCTTTATATCAGATCTGGAATAAGACGTCATATCAGACAAAAATCTGTCAAGTCTAATACTGCTCATCCGTTCACAGCTTTCTCAAATGCAACAGATGTCATCTTCATAGTATTATTTGTCTCTGAATACAGGGCATACCCCTGCGAGACATATATAGTACAAGGAATCCCATCTATATCTATTATTTTAGATGCTGACTTTTCAATTCCGTCATGGATGGATTTGATATCATCCTCAGATTTTATCTGAGCGCATATAATAAACTGATCTCCGGCATAGCGTCCGATCAGGCTCTCCCTTCCCACCGTTTCCTTCAGCCGCTGGGCAAAGAGTCTCAAGACCATGTCTCCTACTTCAGTTCCGTAATTTTCATTGAATTTCCTGAAATCGCGTATATCTACATAGAAAAGAGCGAAGTCAATACCATTCACGGTATATGCGTCCACTAAATCTATAATATCATGCTTCAGACCGTTCCTGTTAAGAAGACCTGTAAGCCTGTCATGATATTTCTGTTCGGAAAGAAGAGCCTTTTCCTCCTCATCCTCAGTCACATCAACGAAATATCCCAACAGACCTATTATCCTTCCATCCCTGTATACAGGTCTTTTTGTAGCAGCTATATCCCTGTTAGACCCATTAGCAATGCACTTCCCCAGAATCATTCTGGTACTGCGTCCGTATTTTAAAACAGCTTCCTCGTCCTTCTTAAACGGCTCCGGATCTATATGCCACCTCATATCCTCATCGTTTTTCCCTAAAATGTCATTCTGTGACAGAAGACCATAATAATCCAGAAAAACTCTATTGGCACCAAGAAACTTTCTGTCGGCATCCTTCCAGAATATACCGAACCGCCTGTCTGACATAAAGGTATCCCACAGCTCGGACTTGGTGATCCCTTTGGTGAGATCCGTAAACGTATCATTATTTTCATCCGCCTTGCACATAAATCTATCAATAAGATAAGCTTCCCGCTCACCCAGAAATCCGAAGCATACTGCATAAGATTTAACAGTAAGGTCAGTCCTGAAACTTAAGAATTCAGCCCAGGAAAAACCGCCCTCATTATTCAAAGCTCTGTAATAATGCAAGGAATATCCGTTTTTTGAATTTGAGATATCATTAATAAAGCGGTCTTTGGCGAAATCCCTCATAAATGAAGTCCTGTCATCGGGGTGAATATATCTCTCGGAGAATATATATGCCGCATCTTTAAGGGGAAGTCTGCCGTCCGAAATTACATTTGAAGAATCCTTCTCATACATCTTCTCATAAAAGCCATGCTCGTAGTCAATGAGAAAAATAAAATCAAATATTGAGTGCAGGCTTGTGCTTATATGACCGAGATCCTTCAGCTTCCTGTACTCCCTGCTGCCGGACAGGTTCTCAAAATACAGAAGAAAAGCATATCTCCCGGAGGCGGAAGCAATTTTTCTTACATTGATGAGACCTATCTTTCCTTTAGATCTGAAATCGATCCTGAAAGTGTCATTCTCGCATCCAGGCTCTGAAATCTCGCTTATTCTTCTGTAAAAATTCTTGCTGAAGGGTGTAGCCTTGCTGCTCAGATAATCAGCAAAATCATTTTCGTCAGCTATACCAAACTGACCTATCTCTTCCTGAAAAACAGAGTTAGAGAAAATAGTATGATATTTATTGTCATAATATTCTATGATCGCAACCGGCACCATATTCTTCCTGCCGACATTCTGCCTTGCTGCCGGATCCAGAAAATCATTTCTGTTAATGGAATTAATTGGAATAAGCCCGATTTTTTTATAATAATTAGTAAATACCGAAGGCTCAATGCCCCATTTCTTTTTGAAATCGAGCATGGTCGCGTCGTTGACCGGAACAGGTCTGCTGTAATAGAATCCCTGCAGCTTCTCACAGCCTATCTCTCTTAAAAATCTGACGTGTTCCTCAGTCTCCACGCCTTCAGCCAGAACATGAATGCCAAGGCTCTTTGCCATGCTGACGACAGATCTTATTATTTCCTTTGAGCGGTCATTGAATTCCGAGAGGAATTTCATATCGATCTTGATAAGATCGAAGTCATAGTCCTTCAAGACATTCAGAGAAGAATATCCGGAACCGAAATCATCCATCCATACTTCAAATCCGCCGCTGTGAGCTCTGTCTATGATATTGGATATGTAGTCCTCATTTGTTCCAAGTGTACTCTCTGTAATTTCTATATGAAGAAGACTTGTCTGGATCCTATATTTTCTGACTGTCTTTTCAATTATTCCTATGGCGTCGCATAGCTCAAAATCAAGCCTGGAGAGATTGAATGAAACAGGAACGGTTGGTATGCCATTATCCTCCCAGTTCTTCAGATCCCTGCATACCCTGTCAAGCACGCACATATCGAGTTTGTGAATGAGATGCTTCTCTTCAAGAGTAGGAATAAACACGCCGGGCGAGAGAAATCCGTAATTAGGATCATCCCATCTGGCAAGCGCCTCCATTCCGACGAGATTTCCTGTAATGGAGCTGATGACCGGCTGATAATAGACGCGTATATATTCATTTTGAATAGCAATGTCTATGTTTTCAGATATGTATCTCTGACGTCGTATGATGAGATCAAGTTCGTCATCATAATATCTCACCTTGTCATTTTCGCCCCTGATGGAGTCAGCGGCGATCTTGGCACGGTCGCAGGCTATTACCGAGTCAAAAGAAGGATCTGTAATGACACAGACACCGCTCCTGAAATGCATCATATTCAGAGTACTGTCATCGTCCATAAGCTGTCTCAGTTTGGAAACACAATAAGAAACCTCATCTGCATAGAGGATGATAGCAAAATGATCCGAACCGAATCTGGATATAAATCTGTTATGAAACGACTCTTTCATAAGATCTGCAAACCGTATGAGAGTCTTGTCCCCTTCCTCAAAACCTCTTCTCTCGTTCAATCCTTTGAAATCCACCAGATCCAAAAAGACGACGGCTATCTGTCTGTTTTCAAGATCCAGATTGTGCTGCAGATCAGAAGCTTTCTCTCTGAAAGCCCGAATTGAAAGAAGACCTGTAAGAGAATCAATCTCATCAAACTTCGGCATACATACCTCCATTATTAAAAGATTTCTTATTTCCCGGCTATAATGTCCGCCACATAAACACCGGCGGCAGACGCATGAGACAGGGAATGTGTCACTCCTGAACCGTCTCCGATCATGTAAAGTCCCTTATGACAGGTCTCAAGTTCATTCGTGAGTTCCACCTGCATATTGTAGAATTTTACTTCCACTCCATAGAGAAGAGTGTCATCACTTGCTGTACCGGGGGCGATCCGGTCGAGAGCATATATCATCTCAATTATACCGTCAAGGATCCTCTTTGGAAGAACTAAAGATAAATCGCCCGGAGTAGCATTAAGGGTAGGTCTGACCGTGCACTCGGCAATTCTCTTTTCAGTACTTCTCCTGCCCCTCTCCAGATCTCCGAAGCGCTGCAGTATCACACCGCCTCCAAGCATATTTGAAAGCCTGGCAATTGACTCGCCGTAACCATTGGAGTCATGGAAGGGCTCCGAGAAATGCTTGGATACCAGAAGAGCGAAATTAGTATTATCTGTTTTCCTTTTTGCATCCTCGAAAGAATGTCCGTTTACCGTTATTATCCCGTTAGTATTCTCATTTACTACTATGCCGTTCGGGTTCATGCAGAAGGTTCTGACCTTGTCTTCAAACTTCTTCGTTCTGTAAACGATCTTTCCTTCATACAGCTTTGAAGTGATATGAGAAAAAATCTCAGCCGGCAGCTCGGTCCGTACTCCTATGTCCACTCTGTTGGAGCTGGTCTTTATATCGAGATCCCTGCATACCTGCTCCATCCACTTGGATCCGCTTCGGCCTACCGATACTATGCATGTATCTCCCTCAGAGCTTCCGCCCTTATAAGATATTTTGTATCTTCCACCAAGATCCTCGATCTTTTCGACCCTGGTATGGAAATGAAAATCAATATGATCCTTCATCTCATCATAGAGATTCTTAAGGACGTAATAATTTTTGTCCGTACCAAGATGGCGCACGGAGGCTTCAAGAAGTGTCAGCCCGTTCTGCATACAGATCTTCTTGAATTCCGAACCGGCGGTCGTATACATCTTCGTACCCTCGCCGCCGTGAGTCATGTTTATGGAATCAACATATTTCATAAGGCTTATAGCCTTATCTCTACCTATATATTCCCAGAGAGAACCGCCGAAATCATTGGTAATATTATATTTGCCGTCTGAAAAAGCTCCAGCGCCGCCGAATCCGTTCATTATTGAACAAGTCTTACAGTGGATGCAGGACTTTATTTTGTCTCCGTCTATGGGACAGTGTCTCTCTTCCAGAGTCCCGCCTTCCTCAAAAACTCCGATCAAAAGCTCCGGAGCCTTCTTCATCAGCTCGTATGCGGCATAAAGTCCTCCCGGACCCGCGCCGATAATTATTACATCGTACTTCATTTGTCCTCACTAAAAATAATAATCAAAAATCCAAACAGCGCAGAATAAACTGCCTGGTATATTCATTCGACATTATTATCATTATAACAAAAAACAGACATGATATGCTGTATTTTTTATTTAATTTACCTGATTCCGACGGCTTTCAGTACATCCGATACAGTCTTTACCGGGATAATTTCCAGTGAATTCCTTGCCTCGTCAGGAACATCCGAAAGATCCCTTTCATTATCTGCAGGAATGTAGACAGTCTTTACTCCGGCTCTTACCGCAGCCATCAGCTTCTCAGGAAGACCTCCGATGGGAAGAACTGCCCCTCTCAACGATACCTCACCTGTCATGGCAGTCTTCGTATCTACAGGATGTCCGCTGACCAGAGAAGAAAGAGCCGTTGTCATTGTAATGCCGGCTGACGGACCGTCCTTTGGAACAGCGCCCTCCGGAACATGAATATGAATATCATGTTTTTTAAACCAGTCAGCTTTTCCGGGATACATGGAGCGGACAAGCGATACCGCGATCTCAACGCTTTCCTTCATTACATCGCCAAGCTGTCCGGTGATCTGTACCTGCCCGGTTCCCTTCACAGCCATAGTCTCTATGAAAAGGATCTCACCGCCTGCCTCTGTCCAGGCCAGACCTGTCACGATTCCGGGCTTTGCGGAACGAAGAGTCCTGTCATGGATAAGGGGCTGCATGTCAAGATATTCATGGAGATCGGCCTCATGAACGGATACTATAGCCTTCCTTCTGCCACGGCGCCTGTCGTCCTTTTTATCAGGATTATTTTCCCTTTCCTCATTGATCTTTACGGCAGCAGTGCGGCAGAGAGTGTCGAGTCTTTTCTTCAAGCCACGCACACCGGCTTCGGCAGTGTATTCTGAAATAATCGTCTTCATGACGCTGTCGCCTATGGAGATATCGCTCTTTCCTATTCCCATGGACTCCATAGCCTTGGGAAGGAGATGCTTTTTCGCGATCTCAAGCTTCTCATCCGAAGTATATCCCTGAAACCTGATCACTTCCATTCTGTTAAGAAGCGGGGCGGGAATATTCTCCTCGGAATTTGCCGTACATACGAAAAATACGTCGGAAAGATCATAAGGAACGTTCATATAGTGATCTGTAAAAGTTGAATTCTGTTCGGGGTCAAGCACCTCAAGGAGGGCTGATGCCGGGTCTCCGTTATAGGAAGACGACAGCTTGTCCACTTCGTCCAGAACCACAACAGGATTGGATGAGCCTGATTTTGCTATTCCATCCATAATGCGTCCCGGCATGGCTCCTATATAAGTTCTCCTGTGTCCTCTTATATCCGCCTCGTCTCTGACGCCTCCGAGGGAGACTCTTACATATTTCCTGTGAAGAGCCTCTGCAATAGAGACCCCGATCGAGGTTTTCCCTGTTCCGGGAGGTCCGACAAAGAGAAGAATAGAGCCTGACTGCTGCTGTCTCAAATTCATAACGGCTATCTGCTGTATGATACGCTTCTTTACTTTTTTCAAACCGAAATGATCTCTGTCAAGGATCTTTTCAGCCTTCTTAAGATCTATCTTTCTGAATGGCTGCTTCTTCCATGAAAGAGTAGTCATGAAGTCGAGATAGTCAAAGAGCATGCCGTAATCATTGCCGTTCTCGCCTTCCTGCTTGAGCCTTGACAGGATCTTTTTGCATTCGCTCATGGCAGTCTCGTTCATGCCGGACTTGTCAATTTTCATCTCCATCTTGCGAAGGTCGGAGACATTCTCCGGATGCATCTCATCAAGTTCTTTCTGCAGATAATCGATCTGCTTCTTTATGGCCTGCTCCCTGTAGACTTTTCTGTAATCTTCCTGCTGCTCGGACTCAGCATCCGTTGTAATGCGTGCTATCTCTACGAACTCATAGAGCATCTTCTCCAGAAGCCCGGCGCGTTCTTTTTTACTCGGCGTGGAAAGAGCCGCATATCTGTCTTCGGGTGACGCATTCATCCATGGCGACATGGCGGCAGCTATCTGCTCCACTGAATCAAAGCCCCGGATAAAGACGGTCATCGAAGGTCCCCACTGGAACTTCGATATATATTCGACTATTGCCTCTTTCAGATGGTTCAGATGATCCTCTTTCTCCTTTGGATCATAATCATCGATGTCATTAAGCTTTGTAATGGAGATATTAAATGACTTGTCAGCATTCACTATCACATCATCAATAGACACACGGCTGATGGTAGATATTTCCGTATATCCCTCGTCATGTATCTCTGTCACCTTGCCTGTGACGCCGATGGGGTAAAAATCCTCATCCGTCAGCTCTTCTCTCGGCTTTTCAGTCTTCTCAATAAGGAAGATCACATCTTCGCCCTTATTCGGATCCATGCGTCCGAGTTCCCTGATCCTTTCTGTCTGAAAATAAAGGGTCGCTCCCGGAACGACAGTCACGTTATATACAGGTATTATCATATCTGCCTCCTGAATCTTTCTATTTCGTTAGCACTCTTCAAGTGCGAGTGCTGATATTATATAAAAGATAACACCTGTCATATGTCTTGTCAAGCAGGGCATCTTTATAGGAGTTTTCGTATCTTTCTTACTATTTTTTCCATCATGCCGACACGTCCGAATGGTGTCATAAGGTAAATTCCGTCTGTGAAAGAAAGCATTTTTCCGGCAATGGACAAAGAATAATCAATGCCCAGCTGCTCTCCCTCCTCACGGTTTTTACCATGATATGATGATATCATATCTTCGGGTATATGAATGCCTGATATTTCATCCTCCATAAATCTGCCGTTCTTCTCGGATACGACAGGGATGATCCCTCCCAGGATCCTGACATCGGGAGGAAGGGTCTTCCTTGCCATGAAAAGATTTGAAAGGGCCTTTTCCGACATGGCCGGCTGGGTCAGAAAACCGTCAGCTCCGCATTTCACTTTTTCCTGTGCTCTCTTAAGTTCGATGTCAAAATTTGCGGCATTTACATTTAAAGCCGCGAAAATCATTGTCGGTTCAGGAAAGATTTCATTATTAAGCGATCTAATATATGCTATCAGTTTCTTGGAATTAAACTGATATACCTTTTTCACCTCATCACGCTCAGCTGACGGTATGGGATCGCCCGTCACAGCGAGTATATTTTTTATATCCATCGCCTGGGCTCCGAGAAGGAGAGCCTTTGTGGCATTAATATTTCTGTCCCGGCAGGTCATATGAGGGATCACATCAAGATCAAGCTCCTTTTTCACGAGACATGCGAGAAGAGTGGAATCCATCCTTGGTCTCGCTATAGGGCAGTCGGCAATAGTGATAGCGTCTGCTCCGGCATCCTTTAAAATTGAAGCTCCTGACATAAAGCGTGATATATCCGTATTCTTTGGCGAGTCGAGTTCTACCGCTATTATCTTCTCACCATTCTGAAGTTTAGTTCTGATGCGGTTGCTGCTGTCATGAGAAACAGGTTTGCCTTGAACATAAATATTTTTCTTTTCTCTCATCGAAGGGATAATATATTCCTTCGGCGTTATTCTTATCCCTGACAAAACCTCCGTAAGATTTTTTATATATTCCGGATCGGTACCGCAGCAGCCACCCAGGATCCTTACACCGGCTTCCGCGAGAGTTTTCATGTCAGCCTTGAAGCTCTCAATGTTTCCTTCAAATATACTTCTGAATCCGCGGACCACAGGATATCCGGCATTTGGCATGGCGGATGAATAAAAGAGATCCTCTATTCCTGATTTAAGAAGCAGCTTTGACATATGATTTGAATTGGAGACACAATTCAGTCCCGCAATGTCAAACAGTCCGGAATCATATATCTCATTTAATAACGATCTGTAGAACTGACCGTCTCTTGTATAACCGTCAGGCATGACGCCAAAGGATACCATGAGAAAGGCGTCAGGCCTCCTTGACCTTATATATCTGGCGCAATCCATTAACCCGTCAGTTCCTGACATGGTCTCAAAAATAAAATTCTTCGCCCCTGATTTCAGAAAAATATCAGCGGTCTTAATATAAGCATCTCCGGCTCCGTCAGCTGATGTTCCCCGGACAGGTCCGATATCTGCCAGAATAAAAGCCTCTTTCCCTGATTCCAGGATGGCATTTTCTGCGGCATTATATCCTGCTCTTATTATATCCGGAGCTTTCTTATCTCCATTCAAGATCAGCTGAGTGGCGCCGAAGGTATTGGTCCTTATTGCCATGGCGCCGGCATCCAGGTATTCCTTATGAATTTTCTCAACTCTGTCGGGGAAGGAAATATTTGCTGTCTCTGAAAGAGATACGTCCTCATGATATTTTGATGAATAATATGTCCCGAAAGCGCCGTCAAATATCAGAAATCGGTCTTTTATGTATTCTCTTATGTCCAATTTTTTCTCCAAAATCTCATTCCAGCACTTCTCTTGCGATCCTTACGCTGTCTCTTGCGTCGTTGCAATAAAAATCAGCTCCAATTTCATCAGCATATTCAGGAGTTACCACTGCACCTCCGACCATGATACGAGTCTCCGGCGACACTGCCTTCACTGCGTCTATTGTATCTTTCATGGCAGGCAAGGTCGTAGTCATAAGAGCGGACAGTCCCACCAGTCTGCATCCTGTCTCCTTCACGGCATCAACTACCTTTTCCACAGGTACGTCCTTGCCGAGATCTATCATATGATATCCGTAATTTTCAAGGACGACCTTTACTATATTCTTTCCTATGTCATGGATGTCGCCCTTTACGGTGCAGATGATAATGGTACCCTTTGAGACATCAGTCGAACCGCCGCTTTTTGCCCTGATCCTGTCTCTTATCATATCGAAAGCTGCTGTAGCGGCATTTGCTGAACTTATGAGCTGGGGAAGAAAGAGGATCCCTTTTTCGTATTGTTCACCTACTTTATCAAGGGCAGGAATGAGTTCACGGTCGATCACCTCTTCCTCGGTCATGGTAGAAAGCGCCTCTTCAGCAAGGGCTCTTGTCTCATCCTTCAGTCCTTTAAGGACTGCGTGCTCAATGGTCATGCTGCCGTCTTCGGTCTTTTTGTCAGATAACGATGCCGCGCTTACCGTCACGGTCTTTTCTTCGGTCCTTCCGGCAAAGCGTTCTATGTAGGATTCGCAGTTTTTGTCCTCTCCGGACAGGACTCTGAATGATGCGACAGCATCCATGATCTCAAGCTGATTCGGGTTTATTATTGGAAAATCAAGTCCCATCGCCATCGCCTGAGTGAGGAAGCTCTCGGTGATATGCTTTCTCGCGGGAAGTCCGAAGGAAATATTTGATACGCCGAGAGCTGCATGGGTGTGGTAGTTCTCGGTAATATAACGCATGGCATGAAGAGTCTCCACAGCCTGATCCTGCTGAGCCGACACTGTAAGAGTCAGGCAGTCCATCAGGAGGTCATAAGCTTCTATACCGGCCTCATGGCATCTCTTTAATACATGCTCCGCCTTTTCGACACGACCTTTACTGTCTTTTGGTATGCCGCTCTCATCCAGACAGAGGACTACTGCTGCCGCGCCGTACTTTTTTATTATTGGAAGCATGGTATCAAGCGTCTCATCGTCAGCATTTATGGAATTTACAATAGCTCGTCCCGGATAAATGCGAAGAGCCGCCTCGACGGTCTCAGGATCTCTCGAATCGATCTGGAGAGGAAGTGATACCACACCAAGGAGAGCTCTTAATACCTCGATCATCAGAGCCTTCTCGTCGCAGCCGGGCACGCCGACATTTACATCCAGTACATCAGCCCCGGCTTCTTCTTCCTGAAGAGCGATCTTACACACATAACCCATATCGTGCTCAATAAGAGCCTTCTGGAATTTTTTCTTTCCGGTCGGGTTCAGGCGCTCGCCTATGACTCTTACTCCGCCATATTCGCATACATTGGTGGCAGAGCAGATACCCCGCCTGATCTCAGTTTTTCTCCTGTCAGGATCCCAATCAGCTACGGCATTCCGGAGCTTATTTATATAAGACGGATCCGTACCGCAGCAGCCACCGAGAAAGGCCGGAGCCAGCGACTTATAAGATCCCATCTGATCAGTAAATCCCTCAGCCTTAAGAGCATACTCACCGGTCTTTGGATCAGGAAGCCCGGCATTCGGCTTTACTATAATGGGAAGGCTTGTCCACTCCTCCATCTCCTCAATGAGAGGCCTTATCTCATCTGGTCCTAAAGAACAGTTTATACCAATGGCGTCAGCGCCGAGACCTTCCATGGTCATTGCAAATGAAGGAATGAGAGTGCCGGTAAATGTCCTGCCCGTGCTCTCGAAAGTCATCGTGACAAGCACGGGAAGATCTGAATGCTCCTTTGCCGCAAGAACAGCAGCCCTGGCATCCGAAAGATCAGTAAAAGTCTCTATTACGATAAGATCCGCACCGTATTTCACTCCGGCATCTATCTCTTCTGCGTATGCGCTGTAAGCCTCTTCAAAAGTTACAGTTCCGAGCGGCTCTAAAAGCTCTCCTATGGGTCCTATGTCAAGAGCTATGGCATGGCGTCTGCCCAAATCTGTAAGCCGCTTTGAAAGTCCCGGAAAAATATTAAAATCCGGCATGTCTCCCGGATTTTTACTTTCAAATTCTGACACAGCGTCAAGCGATGCCGAGACAGCAGCTTTAACCGCCTCGTCAACCGACACATTACAGCCTTTAAGTTTTCTTTTATTGGCTCCGAATGTATTCATATATAAAATATCCGAGCCGGATCTCAAATATTCCGTCTCTATTTTTCTTACCACGTCAGGATGGCTTATTCCAAAAACCTCAGGATGCTCGCCCGGAGCCAGTCCCGCAGCCTGAAGCATGGTGCCTGTGGCTCCGTCTAAAATCAATGGTCTTGACATATTATTTCTCTTTCTATAAACTCACTCGCTGCAGAAGAATCCCATCTGTCTGAATCGGCATGCGCCCTTCAGATTACAGCTTGCGCAGGACCTCTCATGCTTTTTCACTTCATGAGACGCAATGCCCAGCACCGCTGTCACGGACTTTCTCGGAGACATCAGATAATCGGAAGATACCGTGATCCCGACTCTTCTCATCTCAAGAATTTGAGAAAACTTCTCCTGCGCCATTAGAGGAAGGTCTCCGTAGCCCGGAGAAAAACGGCTTGTCAGAAATTTTTCTTCGGACAGAAGCTCTCGTCTCATATAAGCTTCAGCAGTGTCGCATACTGCCTCAATAAGTACGGAACCTGCGGAATCGACTATCACAGACTTAAGCGGATCGGAAAGAGACAGCTGACGTGTGATGATATCCTGCTTCATTCCAATCGTGGCCGCGAGAAGAACCGCCTCGCTGCAGCCTGAAAGATGCCGTCTTATATCGGATCCTTCAAGAAAAGAAAGTTCGTCCGGCAGAACTGCCGGAGGATAAGTCCCGTCCTGATCCTTATTAAGGTGACTCTCATCCTGTCCCAGAGGAAATATCTTTATCAATATTCTTGGATCAGCCGCACCATTCACAAGATCCATGCACTCATTAAATGAACTTGTAAGATCATCTGTCATTTCCTGTCCGCGATAGCCGAGATATCTCAAGACCTCACTTCTGTCAGCGTCGGTAAGCTTTACTTTTGAGACGTCAATATTATTCATATCTTTTATGCCTCTTCATCAGAATGCTCACGTAAAGATCATAAAGCGCCGATCCTGTCTTCCCGTAGACCGGATGCTCGTCATCAGCTATATCCAGATAATAACTGCCGCAGGCGTTTATTATCCTGCATCCGCTAGGATGGTCAAGAGTCCTTTTATAGGTCCTGCCGTATTCCTTATGAATATGGCCATGAACCATGTATTTGGGTTTCCAGTCGAAGAGGAGCTTATTGAAGCACTCAAATCCCATGTGGGGAATATCGTCACTGTCCCCGTAGCCTCTTGCCGGCGCGTGAGTCACCAGAATATCAAAGCCGGCCTTCAGAGTCAGCTGCCTCTTCATTTTGGAAATGCGCTTCTTCATCATATCTTCGGTAAACATATCCGGTCCGTCATGATATTTCATGCAGCCGCCAAGCCCCAGGATCCGAAGACCTTTATAATCATAAACCTTGTCATCAATGTCTATGCAGCCCTGTGGCGGTTTCTCATAATATCTGCCGTCATGATTTCCCCTTACATATAGAAGCGGGATATTTGCCATTGTGACTATATACTCAAGATAATAGGCAGGCAGATCTCCGCAGGATATAATAAGGTCAACTCCCTTCAGCTTTTCCCTGTCATAAAAATCATAAAGCGATTTCTCGACCTCATCAGCGAGAAATAAAATTCTCATTAATTATTCTCCGTTCCCAGTATTCCGCTGACCCTTACAGTCTCCACTCCTGCTTCAGTCAGTTCGTCAAGACGCGGCAGCGAGCCGATCACATTGTCATTAAGCCAGTCCATTGTAATTATATCTCTGGAATCAAGCAGTCCCGAATAATAACCTTTCAGAGTCTTTCCGCTCTGATCATGGATCTCTCCGGAAAAAGGATTAAGGGTATCTTTGACCGTAGCGTTTCTGAGGCTCTGAACCAGCTTGTATGAGTAATAAGGGAGATGCTCGGAAAGTATCACATCTATGACCCCTGCCGACATACCCCACCAGTAATTCACGGCCACGTCATCAGGCGATTCTTCCCATCTGCCTTCCAGAACAGACCTTATTATAAGCTCGTAATACTTGCCCCAGTTCCATACCGGTGTCGCCAGATTCGCTATAGAGCCGTCCTGATTTATCCGGAAAAGTCCGTATTCCCTTGACGCCGAATCGGGTTTAATAAAATCCTGACCGGATATGACAGAAACTCCGGCTTTTTTCATATCATCGTGCCAGTCTCTGTCTTTCATGGAAGACCAGGACAGGTGCACCTTCACATCCGGATTTATCATGGCAGCCCCGATGGCAAAAGCATTTATTTCAGCAACAGTGCCGTAAATCGGATAATCCGCCACGTATCCTACATCCATCCCTTTAGAAAGCGAAGCAGCAAGAGCACCCATAAGAGCCTTGGCCTCATACATTCTGCCGTAATAAGTCCTGACCTTCGGATGTGAGAGATTGATGGAGCAATTCAAAAAATGGACCTTGGGGTAATGGATAGCGCTTCTCAAGGTCTCCTCCATCTGCTTCGGAGAGATCGTAAAAATCATCTCATTTCCGTCAGCACAGGCGCTGTCAATAGCTTCCCGGAGCTTCTCGTCAGATGAACAGTCATCATATTTTACCGTTTCTACCTGACCGCTGAATATACTGTCAAGAGCGCTCCTGCCAAGTTCATGCCCATATATCCATGAAGAATTGGAAGCCGGTCTCTCATAGCAGAAAGCGCACTTTAAGGGATGGGACGCCGAATACTGGGGACCGAAAAGAGTCTTCATGATTCCGCCGGAAGGCTGCTGTGACGTGCCGGGAGCCTCCTCATCCGGATCCTTCACAAGCGCTATCTGGTCATCTCCCTGCTGTATCATGATCTCTGACCAGATCTTATCGATCCGCTTGGATAAAAGCGTCCTCGATATGCCCTGCATATGCTCAATTCCGTATATAGTCAGATAGGTAAGAAATGCATCACTTGACGAGATACTTATCCTGCCCTCGGCCTTGCCCACATACATCTTTTCGAAGAGCTGAAAGCTGCCCTTGAGTTTTTCCACAAGTTCGATCGGCCATGGTTTTCCAAGCTCAAGGGAAAATACGTCAGCCATCTTCTGATATCCGCCGGGATAACTCAGATCTATCTCGTAAAGAGACGTGCTCTCATAGAACTGCAGGAATTCCGAGTAGACTCTCATGCTCTCGTCTTCCATATTCGAAGGCATGATCCTCGTGACGTTGCCGAGTATCGAATAGCTGTCCACAAATTTAGATACGGAAACACGCTTGTTCCCCTCCTGGACATAGAATCTGTGGAGATATTCATATACCTTTATCGGATCTCTTATGCCCTCGACTATCTGTGAATCATAAAGAGCCGACCACTTATTGGCAAATTCTGAATTCGGCTCAAGGATCGGCATAAAATTTGTGGCAAAGGCCTGCTGGCGGCCGGAGGTCCTGGTTCCCGTTATCATGGAAAGCGGGATCTCGACAAGCCCCACAGGCACCTCAGTCAGCTTGTTTACATGATCAACCAGAAATTCAAGAGATGGAATATAGGGATATCTTCCTGACGAGACATCCTTCCTGTATTGCTTCTGTCCGAGCTTTCTTGCTTTTATATAATCATCCTGCATAAAATCACCGGCTTTCGCCAGAGAGCATATCAGCGAGATCGAAAATCAGTCTTTCTGTCTTTTCCCATCCGAGGCAGGGATCTGTTATGGACTTTCCATAGACACCGTCCTCGATTTTCTGATTTCCATCTTCTATATAGCTCTCGATCATAAGACCTTTAACTATTCCCTTTATATCTCTTGAGATCTGGCAGCTGTGCATTACATCCTTTGCGATCCTTACCTGCTCCAGATATTTCTTTCCGGAATTTGCGTGGTTGCAGTCTACTATAATAGCGGGATTCATGAGATCCGGATGCTCTTCATATCCCTCTATCACATTCATAAGATCCTCGTAATGGTAGTTGGGATGGCTTCTTCCGAATTTATCGACATAGCCTCTCAAAATAGCATGTGTAAGAGGGTTTCCCGTAGTATTTACTTCCCAGCCCCTGTATATGAATGTATGAGGATTCTGAGCAGCAACGATGGCATTCATCATAACAGACAGATCTCCTCCGGTTGGATTTTTCATTCCGGCCGGGATGCCGATACCGCTTGCCGTCAGACGGTGTTCCTGATTTTCCACTGACCTTGCTCCTATCGCCACATAAGCGAGAAGATCCGACAAATACCTGTGGTTTCCGGGATAAAGCATTTCCTCGGCGCAGGTAAATCCGGTCTCTTCCACAACTCTTGTGTGCATGTGCCTTATGGCAATCAAACCGTCAAGCATATCCTCGGCCTTGGTAGGATCCGGCTGATGGAGCATCCCCTTGTAGCCAAGACCGGTAGTTCTGGGCTTATTCGTATAAACTCTTGGAATAATGAGGATCTCATCAGCTACCTTGTCCTGCACTTTTCTAAGGCGGGTCATATAATCGAGTACAGCATCCTCGTTGTCGGCTGAGCATGGTCCTATAATAAGGAGAAGCTTATCTGATTTTCCGGTGAAAACATCTGCAATTTCACTATCCCTTGCTTCTTTTAAAGCTCTGATCTTCTCACTCAGCGGAAAGCGGTCTTTTATCTCCTGCGGCGTCGGCAGCTTTCTCGCGAATTTCATCTGCATATCCATAAAATTCATGTCCTTTCATAGTCACTTTAACCAATTAACGTGTAAAAGAAATCCCGAGACATAGTACTATAAGTCCCGGGATAATGCAAGGTATGACCGGAAAGATAATTATTTCCCACATCAATAATGAAATCTTCGTTGCAAGGATTCATTCGCTTTTTGCCAAGAGATGTCACAGTGGTGGCTCACAAGTTGTGTTTTTCTGTTTGCTCGCACGCGCTTTTTAGCGGCTCTCTGACAAAAGCGCGCAGAAATGCTTGAATTAAATTCTTGCAGTTGCAATATATTACAAGGAAGCATTTCTGCTTGAACGATTGTCAACCGAGCCGCAGCTAGCGTGCTCGCTCACAACGAAAAACACAATGCTCGCCACCATCTGTGCATCTCATGGCTTCAATGAATCCTTGCAACGAAGATGATCAATGTAACATCACTTCGTGATGTTACATTAAATAATTATCTCTCGAATGCAAAATATACGATAAGAGCATCATCTGCCCTGTGGATCCAGACTCCGCAGTCGCCGTCTCCGTCAGCTTCTATTCCTCTGATATCGTATCTGCCATATTCGTGACCGGCTCTCTCGGTCTTTCCATGTTCTGCCGCGGAACCGTAATCTTTCTTCTGAAAGCGCCGAATTATATCTATGATATCAGACATTCTTCCGTCCCCATCCAGAAAAACCGTCCTTACACCGCTTGAAAGATATACATTGTCGCCGTCCACATTATCATACTGCGATGTGCCGAAACCCTTCTTTTTTACAGTTTCTTTCAATTCATCAAGTCTCATACCTGATACCCCTTTCTTTTTGTTTTATTTCTCACGCATATCATAATTTTTATCTTCGTCTATCATCCCGACCATTATGTCTGCGTAGAGGGGATCAAACTGCGTACCCCTGCCTTTTTTGATCTCATTCTTGGCGACTTCCTGGGGAAGCACATCTCTGTAGCTTCGTCGAGAAGTCATGGCGTCATAAGCGTCGGCAACGGCGATGAGCCTCGCAATATCAGGAATATCTTCGCCCTTCAGATGATCCGGGTAGCCGCTGCCGTCATAATGCTCATGATGATGGTATGCGGCCACTGCGAGATTCGGCATCTCTGTAATATGACCGAGTATCTCGGCTCCGATCTCCGGATGGCGTCTGATAGTCTTGTATTCCTCGTCTGTAAGACCGCTGCATTTGGCGATCAGGCTGTCAGGCACTCCGATCTTTCCGATATCATGGAGGAGACCGGCATAATACGCCTCTGTCTGAGCTCTCTCAGTCTTTCCGGCTCTTCTCGCGATCTCTCTTGAATACTCGGCAACTCTGGATGAATGTCCGTTTGTATAATGATCCTTGGCATCTACCGCGCTGGCAAGTGTTACGAGCGACTGCTTCAGAAGAGTCGTGATCTCGGAATTACGCTTTTCAACTACCCGCATCTGCTTGTCCACTTCGTTTTCAAGGCAGGTCTGCAGATGTCTGAGTTCCAGCATCCGGTCGACACGCAGGAGGAGAAGATCAGGTTTTATCGGCTTCCTGATTATCTCTATTACTCCTGTCTTCATCGCTTCCACTTCAATATCTGTGTCGCCTCTCAGCATCATAATGACAGGCGTGCTGACGTATTCAGGTCTTTGTTTCATCCAAATGGCAAGCGGAATACCGTCATCAGAATTGAATCCATAACTTAAAAGCACCATATCAGGACTGAATTCATACATTTTTCTCTCGAATTCATCAGCTGTTACTGCTGTCTCGGTATGGTACCTGACGCTTAATGTATCACGAACCAGAGCCATATTTGACTCGTCCCAGTCAGCAACAAGGATCCTGTAATGCTTTCTGGCTTCGTTCCAGTCATGGATAGCGCCAAGTCTGTCTGTTTTCCGCCGCCCGAATTGTAAAATCTTAATTTCTTCAGGCATCATAATTCTCCCTTATATATCTCTAATGTTAAATTTTTTGGAGGCGGATGTCAATAACAGGCAGGTAAAAGCTCCATTCTATTCGATGGTTTTTCGAGATCATACTTTTATTTTCAGATTCTTCAATGCTTCAAGATTTATTTTTTTACTGTGTTCAGCTTCCTTCAAAGCCTCTTTTAAGAGTATGGGATCATTAAATACCCGGTCTCTGGGATCAGTATAATTTTCCTTAATACACTGTCTTACAAATTCTTTCTCGCTTTCAGGTTCTTCATCGATATTATCCAAAAAATCATCATGGTTATCAGTAAGTATTAACGTGAGCGAATCCTGCAAAAATTTATCGCAAAATCCCAATGGAATAAGTAAATGTTTCTTGGTAAAAACTACATATGCCTTTAGATCAGTTACCTTATCAAATTCTGGAATAACCCATTTCACTGTTGCAGCAGCAGCCTTTCTCAATACTTCTGTCATGTTATCATTATTATTTTTATCATATTCAAAGCCCATGACATACATATAAGGATTAGTAAAATCCATCAGTGGCTCTTCGCTTACAGCAAATGCCATTTTCATCAAGCTTTCTCTTGAATATTCATTCTCCCAATCTCCAAATCTTGAAAAATATACAGAGAAAATTCCGACATATACTTCAAAACACTTATTGCTTCTGGTCGAAGCCGGAGCGCCCCTGTACCCAATGAAAAAAATCAGTTCCTGATTCTGTACTTTTACAAATCTCCTTACTTTGTAACACCACTTGAACCCGTACTGCGTAAGATACTCCGAAAATACATCCTTGAATGCTTTTGTAAATGTCATTTCGATTCCTCCATGATTAACCAAAGACCAGCTTCTTTGCTACAAGTATACTTGCCAAGTCATCAGTAATTCCAACCCCTCCACTTATAACATCTTCACAAACTGTGCCTGTCAAAAGGCTATCAATCGTCTCCGCTGGGAAGAAAAGCCAGCCCCGGCGTTACCAGGATATTCCAACTGAGACCTTGCTGACCCAGTTAATGGGATTTTGACTCCACTTTCGGTTATTGGATTTAATGCAGTTCTTCTTTGGAAAAAAATTCATTCACTCCTGATACTAAATTCATTCAGCATCCGGAGATTAAATTCTTTATTCTTTTCAGCTACTTCAAGTGCGTTTTTCATTAATTCCGGGTCATTATATACCCGGTCTCTAGGATCAGTGTATAGTTCCTTTATCCCCTTTCTTGCCAATTCTTTTTCACTTTCCGGTTGTCTTTCAAAACGTTCATGAAAATCATCATGATTGTCAGTTAATATCAGGGTTATAGAATCATCCATAAAGTGATCACAAGCTCCCAATACTTGCAATGAATATTTCTTTGCATATGTAACATACGATTTTAAATCTGTAACCTTATCAAGCACAGGTAAAATCCATTTATTTGTAGCTACAGCGGCTTCATATGTCCTTTTTATCATATCCTTTTCATCGTCTTTCTTGTATTCAAAGTACGATGGATGTTCTGTCAAAAAATCTTCACCATGTCCTTGCCACTGTGCAAATTTGAATATATCAACACCATTTGTAGTAAAAGCAAATTTAAAAAGCTTTTCATCTGAACACTCCTTTGTCCAATCACCTTGCCTGAAAAAGTAAACAGAAAAAATTCCCGCCATGACCCAGAAACGTTTATCGCCCTTGTATTCTGCAGTCCAGTTTCTGTAACCCACATATAGGATCAATTCCGAATTAATTACCTTTACAAATCTCCTTAGTTTGGAACACCATTCGAACCCGTGCTGCGTAAGATATTCCGAAAATACATCCTTGAATGCTTTTGTAAATGTCATTTCGATTCCTCCATGATTAACCAAAGACCAGCTTCTTTGCTATAAGTATACTTGCCAAATCATCAGTAATTCCAACCCCTCCGCTTAAAACATCTTCATACACTGTGCCTGCCAAAAGGCCAAGCGCAAGAAGAGCCCTAACAAAAATTTCGCCATTTGTCGGAGCTATTTTAGGCACATACTTATACCCTTTTTCCTTTTCCTTCTCAGGTTTTGGTACAGTGACCGGATTCGGTTTCTTGTTTTTGTTTTTGAATGTATATATTATCAGTCCGTTTCCCCTGTTGAAATAACTGACTTTATATTTTCCATGACTGAAGCTTGAAGAACTGATATATGGTCCTCCTCTTTTTCCGCCATCAATAGCTGCTACATACCTGTCCAACTGATCCAGTCCTTTCTGCATCTTGGGATTCACTGCATATGAGGACGGTTTCACTTCCCAGATCTCATTAAATTCAGGTTTAAACAAATCACATCTCAATGAGGAATTTATTTGAAATTCAGTCTGAATTTCATTGTATCTATCATGTATATTATGCTCCACCGCATTATGTATATAGTTCCATGCCTCGTCTTTTATCAGCTCTTTCCAGTCCTCAAAAGTGTTAAAGGTAAAATCTGATGGCAGTCCGTCTACAGATCTTACTGATTTCAGCACATTCTTGATGCTTATCAATGACGTACCGATATAATCCTCCACATTATCGTCATAACTATCCAGATCGGTATCTTTCATGCAGGGATTTGAGTACATATAGCAATAGTAGTTATTAGTGCCCGGGATCTTTTTGATTGCGATTTCATCTCCGTCATTTAGACCGTCTCCATCGCTGTCAGAAGATAAATAATTCATTTTTTTGCAGAAGTTTATCTTCTCTCCGCTGCCGGTCATCAGCTCTCCGGCAGCTATCTTCTTTTCATGATAATCGCTTATTCCATCTCCGTCACTGTCCTTGTAGAGATCCGATTTCGAAATGATATTATTAAATACTGCTTCCAATTTATTGAAATCTTCCAGAGAATAGAACGCTCCTCCCGTGGACTGGCTGAGATCAGTTAATGACGCCTTGTCTACAGAGCCGACCCCGACTGAATAAATTGAGGCTTCTGCCTCGTTTGCCTTCTCTATTGCAGTATTAAGATCAGCAGAGCTGCTGTTATCTATTCCGTCAGTCAAAAGAATTATGATATTGTTTTTTTCTTTCGTTTTATTTTCATCAAATCCGCCTGCGGATGTTGTTACAGCATCATATATGGCTGTCCATCCATTATGCTGGGTAATGGAATTTATGGCATTTACAGCCTCTTTAGGAGATACGAATGGAGAAATGTTTCTTACTTCGCCATCGAAAGTGTAAACCGAGACCCTGTCAGATTCATTGAGCCTTCCTGCAAGATCAGCGCACTGAGCCTTCATCTCTGAAAAATCCGACTCACTTATACTTCCGGACTCATCCAATACAAAAGACACATCAAAACTCTTCTTCAGTTTCTCATCTGAAACTGGTCCTTCAATAGTAAATTTAAAGGCATTTTTGTCATATTTATTTTTATCAATAAGAATATATTTCGAGAAATGCTGAAGATTTGCCTTTATGCAGTCTCCGTCTCTATATTGACCCTCAACTGCTTCCAGAAGCTGTGTATCTTCATTCCAGTAATAAATTGTCGGATCAATGCTTGTGTCATTTTTTATTTTATCGTCAAGAGCGAAGGAAAGGACAGCTTTTTTTATATTCCCGTCCACATAAAACTCATATCCATTGCCCAGATATCCCGGAATCTGATCATTCAAAAACGGATCGTTGTTTGAGAGCTTTTCCGTCTCAAAGCTCTCAAGCTGCCCGCCAGGGAGACTTACCTCAATTTCTGGCGTAACCAGACCATTATCAGACTTATCGCATGTGATATTCAGATCGAATTTCCGATCGCCATCCATCACGCCGTCATCCAGAGTATCCTGATCATTGGGATTCATATTGTATTTTAATTCAACTGCATCATTCAGCCCGTCTCCGTCAGTATCCTTATCAATCGGGTTTATCCCGAGACAGTACTCTTTATAATTACTCAGTCCGTCATTGTCCGTGTCTTCATCGGCATCCGATATACCGTTTTCATCAGTATCTTTTGTATTCGGATATGAATAATTGGAAAAGATCTCATATCCGTCGGGAAGACTGTCTCCGTCAGTATCAGCATTATTCTTATCGAGTCCCATCATATCTTCAATAAAATCAGGCAGACCGTCGCCATCACTGTCGGTGTTGTCATAAGTAAATGCCGAAATGCTTCCCGTATCGTTCCATCCCGTGACTTTGATACAGTCTTTTCCTTTTATAAAATCATCATAAGAAAGACTCACTGAGCAGTTCCAGAGCTTAGTCCCGTCTCCTCTCCAGAAGCGCAGATTATGGGCGCCGGCATCGTCTTTTGTCACCGCATATCCATATAGCTTTTCGCTAAGTGCACATTCGACTTTTCTCGGATTGTATAAACCTTTATCAGCATCAGAAATAGTGATGTCGTTTCCTCCGTTTTCAGCCTTGGATGCAGCAGTAAAATTGATATAGAACTCTGCCCCGTCATTTTTCCATTCGCTGCATTCAGAAAGATCCAGAAAGATTACATCGCCTTCTTTGAATCCCGTGCTTTCATGGTTCTCCCAATGTCCGTACTCACTTCCGTCAGCGTAATAAGCGTTCTTCCCGTCTCTTCCGCCCGCACTCCACGAATTCCACTGACTGGTCTTATCGGGAGAGTATCGGTTAAAAGTAAAATTAGATGAGCTGCTCGGAACTGACGCTTTCCATGTGACATCATCCGCTTTTGTCATCCAATAGCCCTTATGACTGTCGCTGTTATCGACTGCCTGTATCAGAGCTCCGTCATTCGATACCCATTTTTCTTTGGTATTATCTGTAAAATATAAGACAGTATAGCCGCCTTCCGCCCTGACGGAATTTATCTGTCCGGGAAATATACCCGCAATCGCCAGGACAACAACAAGAACAGCAGCTATGATTCGCTCGATCCTTCCATGACACACCTTCCCCACCATATGATCCCTCATTTCTAATCCCTGAATAGAATTTCCTTTTACAAAAGCTTGTAAAATAAACCAAAATTACATTATCATACAAAAGAACTATGGTCAAGAGCGATGGCTTAAGTGGATGGCGTAAGTTTATATTCGGATTTTATGGATAAGAGAACACCCGGGATACTGCCGAAAAGATATATATCAGCCAGCCAGATGAAATCAAGACTTTCGAACTGAAATTTACGCCTGATGTTTTATGATATAATATCAACAATTAATCTTACCATTGAACATTTAAGATCATTCAAAATTAAGGGAGAATGTTATGTGGGCATATGAAAGCGTATTCTATCAGATTTATCCACTTGGTCTTACAGGAGCTCCGTTTGAAAATGACGGCGTGCAGAGGGACGGTCTGAAAAAGATATCAGGCTGGATCGACCATATCAAAAAGCTGAATGTAAATGCTGTATATTTTTCTCCTCTCTTTGAATCCGATACACACGGCTACAATACCAGAGATTACCGGATGGTCGATAAGAGACTGGGAAGCAATGAAGATCTGAAAGACCTCGTAGATAAATTTCACGAGAACGGAATCCATGTCATACTCGACGGTGTATTCAATCATGTTGGGCGCGGATTCTTCGCTTTCCGTGATGTACAAAAAAACAGGGAGAATTCACGCTACTGCAGCTGGTTCTATCTGGACTTTAACGGCGACTCTCCTTATCACGATAACTTCTGGTACGAAGGCTGGGAAGGAAATTACGATCTCGTAAAGCTTAATCTCAAAAATCCCGAGGTCACAGATTATCTTATGGATTCTGTACGTTTCTGGATTCAGACTTTTCATATAGACGGCCTGAGGCTTGACGTCGCATATATGGTAGACAGGGATTTCCTCAGAAGATTAAGAAGAGAGACAGAAGAAATGAAGAAAGACTTCTTCCTTCTCGGTGAGATGATCGGCGGTGACTACCGCGAGATAATGAATGACCAGTGCTGCCACAGCGTGACAAACTACGAGTGCCGTAAAGGTCTTTACTCATCCATGAATTCCATGAATCTCTTCGAGATAAAGAGTTCTCTTGAAAGGCAGTTCGGTCATGAGCCCTGGTGTCTCTATACCGGCATGCATCCTGTCTCATTTGTAGATAATCACGACGTGTCCCGAATAGCAACTGAACTTACAGACAACAATCAGCTGAAACCCCTGTACGCGCTTATGTACGCCATGCCCGGCATTCCAATGATCTATTACGGCAGCGAATGGGGAATCGAAGGATCAAAATCTGACGGGGATCAGGCTCTCCGTCCGGAAATCAAAGAGCCCCAATGGAACGATCTTACCGATTATATTGCAAGACTCGGAGCTATCAGAAAGTCCTGCTCCGTGCTTTCATACGGAGACTACAGGACTCTTTTGATCACAAACAGACAGATGATATTCGACAGGCGCAGTGATGACGGCAGAATTATTTTTGCCATAAATATAGACAGCAATCCTTACCACGCTGACTTCAACGCAGAAGCCGGAAGAGCACACGAGCTGATTACCGGAACAGATGTGGATTTCGGAGGCGGGCTAGATATTCCAGCCTATACCGCCATGATAATGCAGCCGTTTTAATTCTTCTTTTGTCATGTGAATCACCTCGTATGTGTCTTGCTAAGACACTTATAATGGAAATTCCTAAGACTGCAAGAACCTCTCCTTTCTTTACATTTTCGCAGCCTTTGTTAGAAGATAGGTGCAATACTGGTTCATACTTATTCCTTCTTCCTTCGCCTGTTCCACAAGGGTTCGGTGAAGATCCTTCGGAATACGAAGTTTGAACTGTCCAGAATAGTCAGAAAGTTCTCTTGGTTCCGGGATCTTTACTCCTTCTTCTAACGCAGCTTTGATCCAACACCGTTTTGCATCAATAGCATTAGAATAAGCTTCTTCCAAAGTCTCTCCGCATGAAATACATCCACGAAGTTCTGGGAAAGAAACGGTAAAGCCGCCTTCCTCATAATCTTCATAAACTTCCATGCGATATTTTTTCTTCATATACATATCAATTTGATTCATTTTCTGACTCCTCTACCGCTTGTCGTACCAGATCAAGATATGCTTTCTTGATCGGTGTGTGTCGCGGAAGTGTGATTGGTGTTGATCCTGGTTTTCGGAAAGTCACATGACTGCTTCCGCCTTTTGTTTCAAGGGCAGAGTATCCATAGCGTTTCAGAATTTTTTTCAACTCTTCGTATCGCAAACCCGGATCAAGAGCATAAAGCTTTTTTAGAAGTTTGTCCCATTGTGACATTAATAATTCTTTCTCCTTTTTGATTATATAATGGCACCATATATGGTGTCAACTTTTAATGAGACGGTGTATTTATTTTTACAAACCGCACACTTTTCATTTCGAAGGTGTGCGGTATTTTCATCACTTTCCGATCTTTTTAAAGACTGAAAGTAAAAGATCCCTGCAGCTTTTGTCTTTGTACCATACAGAATTTTTCTTCAGTCCTCCGTTTTTCGGATCTCCTTTTTCATAATTTTTCCTGTCAATAAGCCTTACATCAATAAGCCCTTTCTTGACTGAGCGATCCTTGTCATACCCATTGGGATCAGGCGATGTGATATGGACTTTTATATATCTGTCTGCATGGTTTCCGGCCCAGTCAGTAGCCCTGAGGCAGACAGATATCGTGCCTGCGCCCTCAATATTTCTGAAATCATCAGGATCAAAATCAAGAACGGCTATTGTATCTTCCGGCAGCGGCTCTCCTGTTGACGATGCTTCTATATCAGCTCTGAATATAAAAGCTTCTCCGTCTTCATGATCGCGCACAGCTCCGGCTGAACCAGCTAGGGCTGATCCTATATCGTCTCTCGTGATGCCGCTCTCTGCCTTTTCAGAAGAATAGTATAGATTTTTCGGCTCATCAAAAACAGGAACATCATCCCAGATAGCATAGAGATCGATATTTCCACCCTGATAAGTTAAAGATGACGCATCTATAAGCTCCGATAACATCTTTACACCACTCTCATCAGCATGTCTGCTGATCTCCACATCACCCGGATCCGCGCCGTTTTCGTGCGGTTTTTTAGCATCAGATCTCATGCTCCATCCGGTAAATGTCTTCGGCGTCTTGCCATCGCAGGACATAGGCGCACTGAAGCCGCACTGATCCGCCTTAAGAACCCCCTTGTATCTGGAGTCTGATCCTGCCCCTGCGTCACAGTAGATTATATTTTCCTTTATATCAGCCTCATTCTTTCCGTTATTAGCATGATAAGTAAGAGTATAAGAATTCAATTCCCACACAGCCTTAAGCGTCACGCTTCCTCCATCCTGGGCATGCCGCCACTCGTCCAAAGGGGACAGGGTCTCACCGGCTTTGACATCGGTATTCATTGTAGGTGAATTTACTTTATCTATGATCCAGCATGAAAATGAATATCCGGGTCTCTTTGGAACATCGCCATGTAACTTCTCAAGGTTTCCATAAGTCACATTCTGATCGGGAAATGTTCCCTCTCCTCCTCCAAGATCATAAGTTATCGTATGAGTCCAGGGACTGCCGTCTACAGTGACAGTCGTATCCTCTGAAATGGATGAAACAGTCCCCTGCGATGGAGCATTAAATCCGAAAGAAGCATATCCTCCATAGACAGGGCTTGAACCTAATTCATACTCCCCTGTCCCATAAGTACCCGAAATGCCTCTTCCGGCATTAACTGTAAGTCTTACATTCTTCTTATATTCTGACTCAGGAATATTTATCTTATAATTAAAGCACTCATATCTGTGATTCACCGGATTCCAGTCAGGAATAAATCTATGGACTTTTTCCAGAATACGGTTCAATTCATCAGCCGTCATATAAGCAGTGCCGTCATTATATTTGGAAAACTGATTTTTCTCACGTTCAGTAAGCCCAACCGGACCGTTGAAGGCAAAATAAGTTCCCTTACCGCTTCCGTTTTCCAGTATCACGCACTGATCAAGAACAGCCGAAACCGTATTAGCGGGAGGATTTGATACAACATCGACTTTTTCAACAGTCACTCTGAAAAGTCCGTTTCTTCCGTCAAAACCTTTTGATGCAATATCGATTATACGTCTGCCTGTCTCATTGCCGGCTCTGTCGTGATACCTTACCAGCATGCAGTCAGAACTATAGCCACGTCTCGAATTGGAATCAGTATAAGAATAGGCGCTTAAATATCCGTCATTAGTATCGGTAAACTCGACTGATGCATCCATAAATCCGCCCGATGACGCGTCGGTCTTTATCGGCTTCTCCCTCGCCATCAGAATTGCCACGGTAAGAGCCAAAAGCAGAAACAAGCTGATAGATCTTCTTCCATTTCTTTTCATGTGAGTCTCCTTTTCATAAAAAAGACCCGCAGATATTCCCTGTAAAAAGAGAATAAATGCGGGACAAAAGACTGTCAATGAAAAGAGATGATTCTTAATAAAGATTTAATTTGTTAATAAAGTTTTAATAAAATATCACGCAATATTCATATTCTGGTGTTCCTTCATAAATTCCAGGAATTTTTCCTCCGGTATGGGCTTTGAGAAATAATATCCCTGTTCAAAATCTACTCCCATGTCAGCCAGCCGCTCGGCCATCTCCTTGGTCTCGACGCCTTCGCAGACTATCTTCAGCCGGCTTCCCTTAAACATCTTTATTACATTGGTAAGGAAATCTCTCTTACCGTTAAAATAATCCCATACTATGGATTTGTCGATCTTCACAATAGAAAATGGAAGCTCCAGAATATTTGTAAGATTTGAAAATCCCGTGCCGTAATCATCCAGCGAGAAAGACGAACCCGCGTCGTTCATTGTCACCATCAGATTTTTCAGCTTGCCCATGTTTTCAGACAGGCTCTCCGTGATCTCCATGTTGATCGCGTTCATATTCACATTAAATTTCTTCGCAGACATCATAAGCTCATCCGGGAGAGACTCCCTGATGCACTGCTTGGGAGACAGATTGACCTCTATATATTCAAGTCCAAGAGATTTCATATCATTCTCATGTAAGAATTTACAGGTCTTCTCGTAAACCTGCATCCCAAGCCTGATTATAGAGCCATCGCTTTCTGACCTTGATATGAAAGCATCCGGGAAGATCACTTCTCCGGTCTTTGAATCCCTGAGTCTGGCAAGAGCTTCAGCTGCTGTGAAGCGGTGTTTTTTGGTATCAAAAATAGGCTGATAATAGACTTCAACCGAATTATTGAGGATAGAATCAGACAGCACCATCTGAATGTGACGGTCAGACTCCATGCGCTTGAAATCATCATCTGTGACATAAGCTGAAGTGAAGGCATTGCCCATCTCGATCTCATCATCGAGAGCAATATTGACAGCATCAAAAATATCACCTGAAGGTATGCTGCCGTCGCAGGACCTGAGGATCACCATGACCGGATCAAAGAGAACGCTGTCGCCGTCAAATTCCCATGGCTTATGAAATCTTTCGTTCAATATATCTTCAAGAATATCTTTCAGCTTCTCATCCTTTGATATGAAAAGAAACCTGCCTGCATGAATGTAGAAAACTTCAGCATATCCCCTCATCGACTTCATGAAATAATTCGAAATCATGAGGAGCAGCCTGTCGAGATTATTGTCGCCGTAGATAGATCTTACGGATGAATAATTTGAAAAAGCAATTGCTGTGACAGCAAGAGTCTTACCGGATTCCCCGGACTCATCTATAATACTTCCGGCAGCAGCCAGGTTGTAGCATTTCGTCTTGCCATCACGGAGAGCCTCAGGATTCTGAAGCGAGGAGAACAGGACTATCACTCCAAGCGTACAGCAGCCGCCGTAAATAAGCGAATCACTTAGCATAAAGATCTGGACCGTCATTCCGATAACAACAAATCCCATAAATGCAAAAAGACTTATCAGGCTCTTCATATCAAGAGTCTTAAAACGCCATATGATAAGGAAAAGCATTTCCAGGAGATAGACTACCGTAAAGAAAAAGGATACATGATAATAATATTTCCCAAAATAGAATACTCCGTTATGGATCCTGAACATCCAGCCCGTAGCAAATGATGATAAAGAAATAACCGCCGTTACCAAAAGCGGCAGAATAAAAAGCGCGCGGATAATAAAAGGCTGCTTTGGCGATAAATGCGTGACGGCAGCAGTATATTCAACCGAAAGGAAAAGTGTCCCGGCAACGATTATATAATAAAGAGAATTCAGAATACAGTTTGGAACATAAGGAAAATATGACGCATACGATGCCGTGACACTTGTAATGAGATCCAGGATCGTCATAAAAAACGTACAAACCATCAGCTTCTGGAAAGCCCTTGATTTCCTAAGCGGGAGCCGATCCTGCATATGATAGGAAATCATAAGGACAATAAGAGTAATAGCTGATGCAAATTCATAATTAGGATTCCATCTGAGTGCCATGCTTATACCTCATTATTTGTAAAATTTGTAAAAATCTACCAAAGACATTATATAATATGGAAGAAAAATATACAATTAAAACAGGAGATGTTTACAGAACATTTAGGGAGGGAAAGCCCACGGTTTTAACCGTGGGATGATAGCAGCTCCACAAGAATGCCATATGAGAAAGCGTATAAAAAATCAGACATAACCGTAAAAACCTCTGACCGATACCTCTCCGGCATCGACGTAAATGATTTTTCCATCTCTCTCGACAATGAGCCTTCCCGTCTCATCAACGCCATGGGATATGCCTTCGTAAGCTCCCCTGGGGTCCAGCACCTTCACAGGTCTTTCCTTGTTTACAAGCCGGCCGTTGTATTCATCCAGAAAGCCGGACAGGTCATGAGTCTTCAGAAAAAGATCATAGTAAACCATGAAGCGCTCCCAGATCTTCTCCGTCACGTCACGCCTTTTTGCCTCACGGCCGCCGAGTTCTATGTCAAGCGATGTGGCAATGTCTTTTATATCAGATGGGAAAGACGTCTGGTGCACATTAACTCCTATGCCGACTATCACATACTTCACCTTCCCTTTTTCAGGAATCATTTCAGTAAGTATCCCGCATATCTTCTTATGGGAAATAAGTATATCATTCGGCCACTTGATCTCAGTCTTCAACGGATAGAGTTCCTCCACCGCCGACGCCACTGCCATGGCAGCTGCTGTCGTGATCCTCGGAACGCATTCGATCGGCACATTTGGATACATTATCATACTTGTTGCTACAGAATCATGCGAAGGAGATTTCCATACGTGCCCGGATCTTCCCCGGCCTCCCGTCTGCTGTCCGGCAGAGACGACCGTGAACTCCGGAGATGAATTCCCACGTCTCTTCAGCTCATTATTTGTAGAATCAATAGAGTCAAAATATTCAAAATGAATCAAACCAATTCTCCTGTCACTCTACTCCGTCATCAGCCATAGGAGCGACCTCGCTGCCGTAGACCCTTTTAAAAAATATTAAAGACAAGGTGAAAGAAGCAAACTCAGCTATGAGGAAGCACCACCAGACATTATTGACATTTCCGGTTTTTGATAAAAGCCAGGCCACAGGTATGAGTATCACAAGCTGCCTTCCCATAGACACAAAAAGCGAATAGAAACTCTTTGAAAATGCCTGAAATATCGAACCCATGACGATTCCCATCGCAGCTATGGGAAAATGTATGGCAATTATCCGAAGAGCTACGACGCCCATCCGCTTCATATCAGCTGAGGCATTGAAAAGCATAAGGAGCTTATCAGGTATCAGCTCGAACGTGGCCGTACCGCATAGCATCACGCATACAGCGAGAAGAAGCGCGAATTTCAAAGCCTTGTTTATCCTCCTCTTGTGCTCGGCACCGTAATTAAACGCGAGCACCGGAATAAGTCCGTTATTCAATCCGAACACAGGCATAAAGAAAAAGCTCTGAAGTTTGAAATATACTCCGAACACGGCAGTCGCCGTGGTTGAGAATGAAATGAGTATTAGATCCATAAGATATGTCATTACAGAACCTATACTCATCATAAGAATCGATGGAATTCCTACAAAATAAATTCTTCCGATGATCTTTCCGCTGGGATGTAACACAGATCTTATGCTGAAATGTATCTCCTTATTCAGCTTCAGATTCATAAACAAGCCCAGAACCGACGCTATGCTCTGTCCTATGACAGTTGCGTAAGCCGCGCCCGCGACTCCCAGCCTCGGGCAGCCAAGGAGACCGAAGATCATTATGGGGTCCAGAATAATATTAATAATAGCACCCGTCAGCTGAGATATCATCGAAAGCATGGTCCGGCCGGTGGACTGGAGCAGTCTCTCAAATGTGATCTGCAATAAACAGCCATAAGACAGCGTCATGACAATTCCGAGATATGTGCTGCCGTATTTAACGATAGTATCGGAGGAAGTCTGGCTTTTTAAAAAAGGAACGGTTATTGTAAGACCAAGTATTGAAAAAACGATTGCTGTAATTACGGCAAGAAATATTCCGTTATTGGCAGCCTTGTCTGAACGACTGTATTCTTTTGCCCCAAGCGCTCTTGAAAGAAGAGCGTTTATTCCGACTCCTGTACCTGCTCCGAATGCAATGATCAGGTTCTGCATGGGAAAAGCAAGAGTAACTGCTGTAAGCGCGTCCTCGCCGATCTGCGCTACAAAAACAGAGTCAACTATGTTATAAAGCGCCTGCACCAGCATTGAAATCATCATCGGAACAGACATATTTACAATAAGCTTCTTTATCGGCATAACGCCCATCTTGTTGTCACGAATATCATGATCTTCTGTATTATTCTTACTCATTTATATTCCTGTCTTTTCTTATATTATGATGAATTATGATAATTTTCGTTGCAAGGATTCATTGAAGCTTGCTTACGGATGCACAGATGGTGGCGAACATTGTGTTTTTCGTTGTGAGCCACCACTGTGACATCTGTAAGCAAAAAGCGAATGAATCCTTTGCAACGAAGTTTTTCATTATCTGTATGTGAAGTTTTAGTTATCAAGCCGCAAACAAGTATTATAACATAATGAATAATAATCGCAATTACTCCCCTTCCCTGAGTATCCCCCTGTGGCGCACCGATGTGGAAAAAGCTATAAGAGTCTTTGTATGTCCGAATCTCTGCAAGTCATTTACCAGGTGGTCGAGTTCTTCGGGACGCTCGTATTTTACTTCAATAAGCATTGAATAATCACCTGTGACACAGCTGCACTCGACTACATTTTTCAGACTTTTGATATAAGGATAGAATTCAGCCTTGTCGCTCGGATTTACTTCCAGATTTATAAATGCCTTGATGTGATATCCGAGTCTGGCGTAGTCAATAGCCGCGTGATAACCGCTTATCACTCCGCTCTCTTCCAGTCTCCTGATTCTCGCGCTCACTGCAGGCGAGGAGAGATATGTCTCCTTGGCCATTTCCTTTACGGAAATCCTCGCATTGTTCTCAAGCATGGAAATTATCTTGAGATCTGTCTTGTCAAGTGATATGTCTTCTTCCATTTCATACTCCTTCCTTTATTCGTTTTTTATTAAACGGTAAATGGCGTTTTTTCACCTATATCATTAAAACTTCCCGCATCCGCCGATTAGTCTCCTCAAAAATCAATTTGCGTACAATCGTAACAGTGAATAATGCATCCCGCAGAATTTCATCTTCATTTTCATTTTATCACAATATATGCGGTTTGACTTTCGAAAATTAAGTTTAACCTTGTATTTTCATTATATAGTGACGTATTCAGATTAACTATTTACAGCAGCTGCATAATGAATTATATTTTCCTGCAGAAAAAGAAATCAGAAAAACAAAGGCTTCAGTTGATAAAAAGCCGAAGGCTTATTATGAAAGGATGGACATTATGAGAATGAGGATGGAATCGGATTCAATAGGAACTATGGCAGTGCCGGAGGAAGCCTACTACGGTGTCCAGGCTGAGAGAGCTGAAAAGAATTTTCATATCACAGGACTTAAGATGTCAGGAGCTTTTATCAAGAATATGGCTCTGATAAAAAAGGCAGCAGCCATAGTGAATAATGAAGCCGGTCTCCTTCCCATAGAAAAGGCAGAGGCGATTGAAAGAGCCGCAGACGCTGTCATCGCAGGAAAATACGACAGTGAATTCATAGTCGATCCCGTCCAGGGAGGTGCCGGCACCAGCGCAAACATGAACATGAACGAAGTGATAGCAAATATCGCAAACGTTTACCTGGGCGGCGAGAAAGGCAGCTATGACATGGTTCATCCCAACGACCACGTGAACATGGCCCAGTCCACAAACGATGTGATACCGACCGCGGGCAAGATGACTGTGATCACACTCATCCATCCCCTCATCGATACTCTTTCGGAACTTGAAAAAGCGCTTCGTATTAAGGGCGAGGAATTCAAGGGAATAATTAAAATGGGCAGGACACAGCTGCAGGACGCGGTTCCCATGACTCTCGGTGACACATTCATGGGATATGCATCTATGATCGGTCGCTGCAGGAAGAGGCTTGAAAGAAGCGTCCGCGAGATGTACAGCATAAACCTCGGCGGCACTGCCATAGGCTCCGGAATAAACGCATCCGATTATTATATGGACCATATAGCATCAAGGCTAAGCGCGCTCTTCGGCGAATATCTGGAGCAGGCTCCGGATCTCTTCGACGCGACAGAAAACCTTGATTCTTTCGTAGAAGTATCGGGATCCCTCAAGGCACTCGCCGTATCACTTTCCAAGATGTCAAATGACCTTCGTCTCCTCTCATCCGGTCCCAAATGCGGACTACATGAAATAAACCTTCCTCCGAAGCAGAACGGCTCGTCAATAATGCCCGGAAAAGTAAACCCTGTCATTCCAGAAGTCGTGACTCAGGCTGCCTTCCTTGTCATAGGTCATGACGCGACCATAGCCATGGCAGCCGAAGCCGGACAGATGGAACTGAATGCATTTGAGCCCGTGGTATTTTATCAGCTCTTCGAATCGATCACATCTCTTACCGGTGCAGTGAAGACTCTGATTGCAAACTGCATCACCGGAATCACTGCAAATAAAGACACCTGCCTCGACTACGAAACTCATTCAGCAGGCATAGCCACTGCCCTCTGCCCTGTGCTTGGCTACAAGAAGTCGGCAGAAATTGCAAAGCAGGCACTGAGAGAAAACCGGACAGTAAAAGAGATCGTCCTTGGCGAGGGACTGATAAAAGAATCCCTGCTTGACGATCTCCTTGATCCGGTCAGATTATCAGCTGTAAAGACTAAGACTGCCTGAATTAGGACAGCTCTTTCAGCTTCAATATCCGCTGATTTGAACTTCCGCGAAATTCAAGCGTGATATCTTTTTTTTCAAGAACAAATTCTCCATCCACCAGGACATCTATAAGGCTTAAAAGCTCATCTGTACACGGCAGATGAGCTTTTCCTGTTTTTGCGAGAAGATCCGTCTCATAAGTATATCCGGTATAGACCCAGATATTCTTGTCAGGGCAAAGAGACCTTACCCGCTTCAAAAGATGGAGGACAGCCGGCTGATTATCAGGATCCATAGGCTCGCCTCCGAGCACCGTGAGGCCTTCCACGTATTGAGGACGGAGAGACTCTATTATCTCATCCTCGACCTCATCGGTAAAAGGCTTTCCATAATCAAAATCCCATGTCTCCGGCTGGAAACATCCCCTGCAGTGGTGACGGCAGCCGGATACGAAAAGAGAAGTTCGTATGCCCGTGCCGTCAGCTATATCACAGTATTTGATATTGCCGTAATTCATAGATGAAGCACCCGATCTTTGATCTCCTGAGTTCTGCCCTGATTCCAGAACTGAGTCCCGATATAACCGCAGGTCCTTCTGGCAACGGACATCTTGTTCTGGTCACGGTTGCCGCAGTTGGGGCATTCCCATACGAGCTTTCCACTCTCGTCTTCCACGATCTTTATCTCACCGTCATAACCGCAGACCTCGCAGTAATCCGATTTGGTATTGAGCTCGGCGTACATGATGTTGTCATAGATAAATTTCATAACGGAAAGTACAGCCGGAATATTCTGCTGCATATTCGGCACCTCGACATAAGAGATAGCTCCGCCCGGAGACAGCTTCTGAAAATCCGACTCGAACTTCAGCTTGCGGAAAGCGTCGATCTTCTCCCGGACATTCACATGGTAGGAATTGGTGATGTAGTTATGATCAGTTACATCCTTTATAATTCCAAACCGCTTCTGGAGACACTTGGCAAATTTATAAGTGGTCGACTCCATCGGCGTGCCGTAGAGCGAATAGCTGATGTGCTCTTTCTTTCTCCACTCAGAGCATTTGTCATTCATGTGCTGCATTACCTGGAGGGCAAAAGGCTTGGATTCGGGATCAGTGTGGCTCTTCCCGGTCATCTCCACGCACATTTCATAGAGTCCGGCGTAACCCAGGGATATGGTCGAATAATTGTCGAAGAGGAGTCTGTCTATCTTCTCGCCTTTTTTCAGTCTGGCAAGAGCGCCGTACTGCCAGAGAATTGGAGCCACGTCAGATGTCGTGCCCATAAGTCTCTCGTGACGGCACTGAAGCGCCTTGTGGCAGAGCTCCAGCCTCTCGTCAAAGATCTTCCAGAATTCATCGAATCTGTCAGTGTTGTTCTCCTTCGCTGCCTTAACAGCTGAGCACGCCACGTCTACAAGGTTTATTGTGACGACTCCCTGATTGAAACGACCGTAATATTTGTGAGCGCCTTTTTTGAAATCACCTGCGTTCGCCTTGTTGTCTGCGTTGCAGAGTCCTTCGGCGTTTGATTCATTATCAGGCGTCAGAAAAGATCTGCAGCCCATGCAGGGATAAACATCACCCTTGTCACGCTTCATGATCTTCGCCGAAATATAATCCGGCACCATCCGCTTTGCAGTGCAGCGGGCAGCCAGCTCAGTAAGATAATAATATTTTGAATCCGGAGTGATATTGTCCTCGTCAAGCACATAGATGATCTTGGGAAAGGCAGGTGTGATCCAGACTCCCTTCTCATTCTTTACGCCCTTTAAGCGCTGGATGAGCACTTCCTTTATTATCTTCGCAAGATCAGTCCTGGTCTGACCCTCAGGCACTTCATCAAGATACATAAACATTGTGACAAAAGGAGCCTGACCGTTGCAGGTCATAAGAGTTATAAGCTGATACTGGATAGTCTGGATGCCGTTAGTGATCTCCTTGTCAAGGCGTCTCTCAACGACCTTGTCGATTATCTCATCATCAAGAGGCTCTCCGCACTCAGTCCTCTCAGCAATTACATCGCGTCTTATCTTCTGTCTGGAAATATCGACGAAAGGAGCCAGATGGGCAAGAGTAAAGCTCTGACCACCGTACTGGTTGGATGCGACCTGAGCCACGATCTGGGTAGTCACGTTGCAGGCAGTAAAGAAACTGTGCGGCTTCTCGATAAGAGTCTGGGAGATCACGGTTCCGTTCTGGAGCATGTCATTTAAGTCAATAAGATCGCAGTTATGTTCCCTCTGGGCATAATAGTCGCTGTCATGGAAATGAATTATTCCCTCATCATGAGCCTGAACTATATCCTCAGGCAGAAGCACCCTCTTAGTAAGGTCTTTTGACACCTCGCCCGCCATATAATCGCGCTGGGTGGAATTAATAACAGGATTCTTGTTGGAATTTTCCTGCTTTGCCTCCTCGTTCTCACGGTCGATAAGAGAGAGAATGGCATCATCTGTAGTATTGGATTTACGGGAGATCTCACGCTTGTAGCGGTATCTTACATATTTCTGCGCCACCTCGTAAGCGCGCATCTCCATGATGCCGGTCTCCACCATGTTCTGGATATCCTCGACATTCACGGCGTGATATGAAGCAGCCACCTTCTTTGCGATAGTCTCTGCGACTGCCACTATCTGGGCTCTGTTCATCCTGTGGATATCGTCAACTTCCCTGTTGGCCTTGTCAATGGCGTTTATTATTTTATCAATATTGAAAACGACCTCCATGCCGTTTCTCTTGATTACCTTTGTGCGGACCTCTGTAACAGAGTCCTTTTCCTCTCTCATTTAAGACACTCTCCTTTAAAATAAATATTTATCGGTTAAAAAAAGACGCGCAAGGCGCGTCTCACCTGTTGCTCATATAGAGTATATCAAAGCAGCAGAAAATACAAGATATATTTTTGTACAAAGTTTAATGCCACAATATATTGATTTATTTAATATCATCTATGGCTTTGCCTATATCATGGCGCATATACTTATTGGCAAAATTTACCCATGACGTCGCAGTATAGGCATTGTTTCTCGCTTCTATAAGATCATGCCCCAGAGCCGTGACTCCGAGCACTCTTCCTCCATTGGTAACGATCCTGCCATCCTTGTCAGTCGCAGTGCCGGCATGGAAACAGAAATAATTCCTGTTATCAAATTTGTCAAGTCCCGTGATGGGAAATCCCTTTTCATATTTGACAGGATAACCGTCCGAAGCCAGAACCACGCATACCGCGGCATTGTCTGCAAATTCAAGCGGCTGGCTGTCAAGAGTCCCGTCTATGCAGGCATTCATCACGTCTATTATATCGGTTTTCATTCTGGGAAGAATGACCTGAGTCTCAGGATCACCGAATCGGGTATTATATTCCACTACCTTCGGTCCATCCTCTGTAAGCATGAGGCCAAAATAAAGAACGCCCTTAAATTCCCTGCCTTCCTTTTTCATAGCCTCGACCGTCGGCGTGAAGATCTCTTTCCTGCAGCGCTCCTCTATCTCAGGAGTAAAGAAAGGGCTCGGAGAAAATGTGCCCATACCACCTGTATTCAAGCCTGTATCTCCATCGCCTGCTCTCTTATGATCCTGAGAAGATGTCATCAGCTTATAATGATTTCCGTCAACGAAAGCAAGGGCAGAAACCTCACGTCCGGTCATGAATTCCTCGATCACAAGCTCATTTCCTGCATCGCCGAATTTACGATCCTCCATTATTGTGCGGACGCCTGCCTTTGCCTCTTCGAGATCCTTGCAGATAAGGACTCCCTTACCGAGAGCTAGACCGTCAGCCTTTAAAACTATAGGCATCTTTGCATTTTCAAGATATGAAAGAGCCGACTCAGGATCGGTAAAGACCTCGTATGCAGCTGTAGGAATGTGATATTTTTTCATAAGGTTTTTTGAGAAAGCCTTTGAGCCCTCGATTATTGCAGCATTCTTTCTCGTGCCGAAAATCCTGATCCCGGCAGCTTCGAAGGCATCAACAATGCCGGCGCAGAGAGGATCATCCTGAGAGCAGACAGCCATATCGACATCATGAGACTTTGCGAAGTCAATCAGCTTATCAAATTCCATGACACCGATCGGCACGATCTCTGCCATGTCACGCATACCGGCGTTGCCTGGAGCGACATAGATCTTTTTCACATGAGGGCTTCTCGCTATGGCATGAAGAATGGCGTGCTCCCTGCCGCCGCCGCCGATCAAAAGTATGGTCAAATTGTCTCCGGATGTATTCATATGGTTCTCCAATCATTTATATTTTGTGAACGATCCTGTCATTTCCCACGGAAACCCTGCCGTTTGCGATAAGGTCAATGGCCTTTGGTAGAATGATCCATTCCGCTTCTTCCATGACACGGCGCTGCAATATCTCAGGCGTATCACCCTCTTCCACTTCTACAGCCTTCTGGAGAATAATAGGACCTGTATCCGTACCCTCGTCTACGAAATGGACCGTAGCTCCGGTGACCTTGACGCCGCGAGCCAGAGCAGCCTCATGCACCTTGAGCCCGTAGTATCCCTTGCCGCAGAAGGACGGGATAAGTGAAGGATGGATATTTATTATCTTATTTCTGAAACGCTTTATTACTTCAGGCGGAATAACCACGAGAAAACCTGCAAGGACTATAAGATCCGGATCAATATCATTCAGCTTTTCAAGAAATGCCTTATTAAAAGAAGCTCTGTCCGGGAAAGATTTCGGCGATATCACATCCGTCTCTATCTCTCCGTGTATCCTGGCCCGCTCCAGTGCATAAGCACCTGCGTTATTCGAGATGACATTCGTGATAAGGGCATTTTTTACAGTGCCGTCATCTATCCTGTCCATGATATGCTGGAGATTGGTGCCGCCGCCCGACACCAAAACAGTTATCCTCAGCATAGATCCACGCCTTTCTCTCCTTCTTCAATGTATCCGATGACATAAGGCGTGTCGCCTGCTTCCCTGGCAGCCGCCATGGTCTTATCAACATCAGATTCAGCTACCGAGAGCACCATGCCTATACCCATGTTGTAGGTGTTGTACATGACACGCTCGTCAATATCACCGGTCTTTTGCATGAGCTTAAATATTGGCGGCACTTCATAGGAATCTTTCCTGATAACAGCTCTCATATCCTCCGTCAGCATCCTCGGCACGTTCTCATAGAAGCCGCCGCCGGTTATGTGCGAGCAGGCGTGAACCTTAACTCCGGCATTCTTTATTGACTTAAGAGCAGGCACATAGATCCTGGTCGGAGTCAGAAGCGACTCGCCAAGAGTCGTTCCAAGCTCGTCATAATGCTTTCCCAGAGATTCTTCAGTCATGGGGAAAATACTTCTGACTAAAGAGAAGCCATTCGAATGAACTCCCGTGGAAGCAAGTCCTATGAGGATATCTCCGTCATGAAGAAGGGATCCGTCGATAAGCTCGCTTTTCTCAGCTAGGCCTACAGAGAAACCTGCCACATCGTATTCATCCTCAGGCATAAGACCCGGATGTTCAGCAGTTTCACCGCCAACAAGAGCACATCCTGCCTGTCGGCATCCTTCAGCCACACCCTTTACAATAGAAGCGATCTTCTCAGGGATATTCCGTCCGCATGCTATGTAATCCAGGAAAAATAAGGGCTCGCCGCCGGCACATGCCACATCGTTTACACACATGGCCACGCAGTCGATACCTATAGTATCGTGACGGTCTAAAATAAAAGCTATCTTCAGCTTAGTGCCCACTCCGTCAGTACCTGAAAGCAGCACCGGCTCCTTCATCTTCGAAATGCTGCCGAGAGAGAAGGCACCTGAAAATCCGCCGATCCCGCCGAGCACTTCCGGTCTCATAGTCTCTTTGACGTAGCGCTTCATCAGCTCTACGGATTTGTAACCTGCTTCAATGTCCACACCGGAACTCTTGTAATCCATATTTACTCCATTCTGAAGGTCTTTATTTTTCTTCGAGGTACTTTTTCCAGCCGATGTCCTGAAGACGGGCATTCTTCTCCTGAACCTCGGACGAGAGCTTATCAGCATAATCTTTCACTCTCTGCAGAAGGTCGCTGTCCGATACGGAAAGGATCTTCGCAGCGAGAATGCCGGCGTTCTTGCCACCGTTGATCGCAACTGTGGCCACGGGGATCCCTGACGGCATCTGAACTATTGAGAAGAGCGAATCCTCTCCGCCGAGATCTGATGTCTTCATAGGTATGCCGATTACAGGCATGGGGAAGAGAGCCGCGCACATACCGGGAAGATGAGCTGCCTTTCCGGCGCCTGCGATTATTACCTTTATACCTCTGCCCTCGGCACCTCTGGCATATTCAAAGAATTCCTCAGGCTCCCTGTGGGCGGAGATCACGTTCATCTCATAGGAAATGTCGAACATATCCAGAATCTTTGCTGCCTGAACCATGACAGGCATATCGGAATCGCTTCCCATTACTATGCTGACTATAGGTTTCTTGTCCATAAATCCCTCCTGTGACTTTATTTCTTTTTAATATTTTTCTTCAGTGTATCAGTTCTCATAATATAGGCAAGCACGCCGTCAGGTATGAGCGGCATGAATATTCTTGACGCAAATGAAACAGGATTGGGTACCGACACTGCAAAATCATGCTTTGCAGCCCTGATGGAATATTTGACTACATTCTCGGCACGGGAAGCAAAACGCGGGTGATCGCTCCTGCCGATCGACCTCTTGATGAAATAAGTATCATATACCCAATAAGGGCAGACGGCTGTGACAGATATGCCCTTTGGCATCAGTTCCACGCGAAGAGCTCTGGTGTATGAATAAAGCAGAGCCTTTGACGCTGCATAAGCATTCATATTCGGAATAGGTCCGAATGAGGCAATGGAGCAAAGCTCGATAATTCTCGCTCCCGGCTTCATAAATGGAACGATAAGATCCGTCAGCATTATTGCCGACTTGTCATTTAAGTCTATGGTCTGGCATTCCTTCTCATGACCAAGCTCATAGGATGTACCGGTATAACCGGCTCCTATGCAGTTAATAAAGCAACCTACTTCGAAATCAGGATGACGCTCGAATTCCTTCATCATGTATTTCTGGAAACCCTCGATGCAGCCGGGCTTCAGTATATCCATTGAAATCGCTATTGTATGCATATCGAGTCTGTTCTTTACCTTCATAAGACGTTCCTTGTCCCGTCCTATGATCCAGATCTCATTGATACCGAGTTCTTCAGGATGAGAATCGATGTACTGGGCGTACTTTGCTCCCAGACCGCCGGACGCTCCGGCAATAATTGCTACTCTCGGTCTCTCGCCCTTTACTTCTCCGGTATCAGGATTTATAAGCACTACAGGCCTGATCCTGTTGGCTGAGCTTCTCTTTTCTGAGAGACGGTGCCTCTCTATAAGAGTTACCACAAAGCTTATGATAACCATTATCACGAAGAAGTTACCGAAGATCGATACAATATAAGAGTAAATTCCACGAATGACTGACATAATCTCCATCCCGTAAAAAGTCTTGATTTTCCCAAACAAAAAATATTATATCATAAAAAGCGCTTCGAGTTATTATTTATACAATAAAAAAAGTTCCGCCGAAGCGGAACTTTTTAATATCGATCAGTTTGCAGCTTTCTTTGCTTTGACCTGAGAGATCATGGTCTTTATGCTGTTTACTGCAAGAACAAGGGAAAGAACCACGAGGAAGGCTGCGATCACGGATCTGGCTACGCACCAGCCGGCGCCTCCGACAGGATTTCCTGCAGCGAGAGCCGCATGATTCTTTAAAATGGTCTGGATCAGTGATGTAACAGTTACGCACATCATAAATACCATGGGGATATAGAACATCTTGTTGTTCTTGCCGACCTTGCCGAGCCATGTAGCTACTGCAAGAAGACCTACTGCAGCGAGGAGCTGGTTTGATGCTCCGAAGAGAGGCCAGATATTCAGATATCCTGTCATGCCAAGACCTACGCCGAGCACGACGGTTATTACTGTTCCAAGCACAGGGTTTGTAAGGATCTTCTTATATCCTGTTACATCATTTACTGTCTCGCCGTCTGTCAGCCAGAATTCCTGGAATGTATATCTGGCAAGTCTGGTGGAAGTATCAAGAGATGTCAGGCAGAATACGGAGATCGCGAGGATGAGAAGGCTCTGGCATACTGCCTGAGTGCCCTTCAGTCCGGGTATGGTGCTTATCATGGCGGCTATGGACATGGAGAAAACCTGCATGGGGTTTGTGACCTGGCCTGATGAATATTTGCTCCAGAAATATCCTACCGCGCAGATGGTGCAGAGACCGAGCACACACTCGATAAGCATTGAACCATAGGCGACGGGCAGAGCATGCTTTTCATTATCAAGCTGCTTCGATGTGGTGCCGGATGACACGAGTGAATGGAAACCTGAAATAGCTCCGCAAGCGATCGTAACAAAGAGTGCCGGGAAGAGATAGCCCTGAGTCTTGTTGTAGAAACCGGTGAAAGCAGGCATCATGGACATATCCTTATGTGATGCGAAGATTCCGATCACGGCCACTGCCATCATGAAGTAAAGCAGGAAAGAGCTCAGATAATCTCTCGGCTGGAGAAGGATCCAGACAGGCACTACTGAAGCCACGGCAATGTAGATTCCGATAACGATCATCCATACCTTCTCACTGAAATAGAAGGGGTGGAAATTCAGACCGATAACAATGACTGCGACGATTCCGATGATTCCGACTATCGTTGATACCAGAAGAGGCGCGTTTCTTCTATAGATCAAGAAGCCGAAGATGATGGCCATCACGATAAAGAGGATTGAGATCATGGCTGTGGAAGCGTTTGTTGCGCTGGCAGCCTTGTCAAGTGCGCCGGACTTTGTATAGGTAGCAGTGAATGTGCCGGCAACCATGGAAGAAAAGGCTGCGACCACGAGGAGCAAGGTCAGATATGTAAAGATACAGAAGAGCTTCTTCATCTTGTATCCCATGGTATCTGCGATGATCTCACCGATTGACTGACCTTTATGTCTCAGGGATGCAAAGAGGGCTCCGAAATCGTGGACGCCTCCGAAGAAAATACCTCCGACAAGTATCCAGAGCATGACAGGCACCCATCCGAAGACAGCAGCCTGGACAGGACCTGTGATGGGACCTGCTCCTGCGATGGATGAGAAATGATGACCGAGAAGCACAGGCGTCTTCGCCGGGACATAGTCAATGTCATCCTCAAATTCATGTGCCGGCGTGGGGCGGCTGGGATCTATACCCCAGGTCTTTGCCAGCCATCTGCCATAGAACAGGTATCCCATAGCAAGGATCGCTATTCCGATAAACAGTAGCAATGCTGCGTTCATATTGTTTTTCCTCCTTAATAATGTAGCATTATTCAAAACACACACTATATAAATGATGTGTGGATTTTGAGCTTATTATTTATCAGGGATGATAATAAATTCAATAGTCCGGAGAATCCCGGAATATAAATAAAAGCATCCTCTAATATCGATATCAAACTGCTTTCTTCATGATTTTATTTAAAAATCCGCGGTTCTCGTGACCGGACATGTTTGAAAAAGACCTGCCGGAAGATAATACAGCCAGCCCGGTACGGAAATCCATCCAGCCATCAAGCGCGAATCTGAAACTCTTATGTATCCGGCAGCGCCGGATTCGTCCGATCGCCTCCCTGTCAGCATTATCAGCAACAATGATCATACTGAGTACCGAGCATTTGTGCCCCTGACCTGGTTTAATTCTCTTCATCCCGTCATCAAGGACAAATTTCTCAAACCGCCGGTAATCATCCGAAGTGAAGGTATCTGTCCTGAAAAGGTAAGCGTATTCATGGCTGCCGGCTTCCCAGAGCACATTTCTCTTCAGAAGAACGTAAGAAGATTCTTTGATATGAAGTTCCATTCTGGCTACCAGAGAATAAAGTACCGGATCTTCCGAGGGAGATCCGGCAGAACCGAATGCCTCGTTGCATTCAATATCATAATAACCTGAATACGATTCAAGTATTTTTTCGCATATCTTATCTTTCATATACTTCTTTTCTCTGCGTCAGCCATTAAATCAAATATGGCATATCACTTTACTGAAACCGATTCTGTGACTCCGCCGTCATCTCTTGATACGCAGCTGATGACGAGCGGCCAACTCCGCAAAAAATCCCGCTTTTGCACTCTTTCGCAAAAACGGGAAGATCTTCTCGCTTGAGTTGAATTCATTATAATGATGAATTTATCTCATGTCAACAATAAATTTTTATCATCTCGAATATTTTTTTATATATTCCATGCAGCCGTCTTCCAAAATATGAAAATCACAACTGTTTTCAGTTAATTTTTGTTTACGATTTGCACAAACCATTTCATATATTTTTTTTGCCTTCTCATGGATCTTCTCTGAATTATTCAAGCAAAACTTGTACTCTTTATAAAGTAAAAGTCTGTACTTTTTATCATCAACATTATTAATTACCATCTTTTTCAGACATTTTTGTGGAACCGGAATCATATAATTAAATCGCAAAGACCCTTTCACTTCTTTCTCATCTCCGGGTATTCTAATTAAGATATTCGCTTCCTGTTTCTTTTCAAAAAGGTAAGTCATCCCGCGAGGGGATGTGACGGCAAGGGCAAGCCTTACCTGTACTCGTTCCGTCAGCATGACCTGGAGCAGAGCTGGCAGCTGTACCGGACCGCCAGGTGCATACAGCCATGCTGTTATCCCTTCGCACTCCGCCGGAGCGAAATGTTACGGGAAAAAAACGTGTCAATGGTTCGAAAGTCAGTCCCCGGACGTGCCGAAGCACGCCTGAGTCCTTAACTTAATGCCATTGCCGGAAGGACGTTCCCTCCGGGCTGTATTCTTATGTTTCTACTTCCGTGTTTCCTTCGGAGTCAGATGCTTCTTCTTGTTTTTCTTCTGGTAAATGATATAGCCGACCAACGCTCCGGCAAGAATCAGAGCCAGAAGGTACAAAATCGTCCGACCTGTACCGCCCGCCCGAAGGATCAGCTTTCCGTTATCGCTGATGAACAGGTAGGTCAGTCCGTTGGAAGACCGCTGAATGTCCGTGGACTTATTGATAAATTCGGAAATCGGGTCATCCAGATAGGCTTCGATCACATGACCGTTCTTGACCTTTACGACAACCGGGTTCATCAAAAGACGAAACGGAAACATAGTAATGAAAACCATTAATATGCATCACAGCACCAAATGCAAACTTGTTACGATCTGAATACCGAATATTTGGTACCTTTGTAATGCCTCTTTTTTCTTTTTCATATCTTTTTAAAAACTTAATGTATTCTTCATCTATAAAGTAAAAATTCATTAAAACCTCCATCGTATAAAAAAACAGGAAGATAAAATAATTATCTTCCTGCAGTGAACTACCCGTAGATTGAATCTACGGGCTTCCTGCTTCAACCACTACTGCGGTAAGAGTCCCGGAGGACTGGTATCGTCTTACACAGTGTCCGCAGGCGTGTAGGTTCGGGCGGTTCCCGCCCTACCATACAGGGTCTATACCTATGCTGAACGGTATATACGATAACCCTCGTTTTTTATATTTATCGCGGCATTTACGTCCCGGTCGTAAGTACGTCCGCATACCGGACAGGTGACAGTCCTTATGGAAAGGTCTTTCGTGACCGGATTCTTATATCCGCACCGACATAACTGGCTCGACGGATAGAACCTGTCGACCTTTATGAGCCACTTGCCACGGTCACGGAGCTTGTAGGTAAGCATGTTTACAAAATCCGCATATCCGTTGTCGGCGGTAGCTTTGCCAAGACCAAGACCTTTCTTCGAGGAGATGACTTTCAGAGAGATGTCTTCCACGGAAACGAGGTCATACTGATTGGCTATCTCAGCTGACAGTTTTTGAAGGAAGTCTCTTCTCTGATTAGCGACATGGGCGTATATCTTGTTGACCTTGAGATGCTGTTTTATCCAGTTGTTGGACTTATGGCTGTTCTTTTTGGAGCCCTTACGGCGGGACAGTATCCTCTGGGCCTTGGCAAGCTGCTTTTGGGCCTTACGGTAGAAATGCGGCATGTCCGCACATACGCCGTTGGAATCGACATAAAGCCCGTCAGATTTGTAATCGAGTCCGAGGACCTTGTCTTTATCGACTTCAACAGGACGTACGGGAGCATCATACTCATACAGTACAGAAATATAGTATTTCCCGTCTTTTGTATGAGATATGGTAGCGGATTTGAGCTTCCAGCTGCTCGGTGCGGCACGATGTATGACAGCTTTTACATATCCGGCCTTGGGGATCTTTACTGCCCGGTCAAAAACGGCGACAGTCCCGTTCTGGTTGTTGGTGGTATAGGAGTCTTTTGACTTATGCTTCTTCTTACGTTTTGGGAATCCGGATTTCTTATCGGAAAAGAAGTTCTTATATGCAGCCTGCAGCTGTAACTGTACATTCGCAAGAGCGAGAGAATCTACTTCTCTTAGATAAGGATAGTCCTTCTTGTACTGTGCCGGAGTGTTGTGGAGCATCTTTTTTTCGGACCTATAGTAAGCGATCTTATCGTCGAGCATAAGGTTCCACACCTTACGGCAGCAACCGAAGGTCTTGGCAAAAAGGACTTTCTGTTCTTCTGTTGGATAGATGCGATACTTATAAGCCTTGTTCATCAGTATGCCTTTGATTGGTGTTCGATATATTTACGGATAACATCCTCGGAAACACAGCCTACCGTTTCAACATAGTAGGAATGGTTCCACAGTTGTCCCTTCCAAAGGAAATCCCTTAGCTTGGGATACTGTTCAAAGAGCTTGCGACCGGTAATGCCTTTGAGATACTTTACAATCTGGGTAATAGACATCTTGGGAGGAGCTGATACAAAACAATGGATATGATCCATGTCACCCGCCTCAAAAAGATGAACCGTAAAGCCTTTTTCTTTTGCTATATCAGAGGCAAGCTGTTTGAGGTATTGTTCAATTTCAGGAGTAATGATTTTCTTACGGTATTTGACACACCATACCACATGGTAGTTGATATTACATACTGAAGTTCTGTAATGTACGAGATTATTCTTCATACATATAGTATATAATTCTTTTGATGAAATGTCAAAAGATGTTATCATTCAGGACTGGTATGACGGTCGCTTTCATCTCGGTAATTGAATTACCGAGAATTCCCGCTCGAAATCTTAAAGGTTCGCATTCAAAGCTGCGAAGCACTTAAATTAAAGGTTCGCATTCAAAGCTGCGAAGCACTTAAATTAAAGGTTTGCATTCAAAGTAGCAAAGCACTTAAACTGAACATAATAACTGTTCAAATACATTATATTCGGCTCAGCAATAAAAATCAACAAAAAATATCAATTTAAAACATACTGATTCGAATCTGTTTTCAAATCAAAACCTGTTCCCTACCACTCATTTCAGACTACCACCGCAATACTATAGAAGATAAAGCTGCAGACCCATGCCAGAAGGCACTGGAAAATGACGACGAATATGCTCCACTTTCTGCCGAGCTCCCTTCTAATCGACGCGATAGCCGCCACACATGGAGTGTATAGCAGGCAGAAAACAAGATAAGAAAGAGCTTTGACAGGAGTAAGGATCTCATGAAGCGTTTCAGCTGACATAAGGATATTCAGCGTGGAAACCACACTCTCCTTCGCCATGAAGCCTGAAATCAGAGCAGACACCAGCCTCCAGTCTCCGAAACCGAGCGGTTTGAAGACCGGCGCGATAAATCCTGACACCAGAGCGAGTAAAGAAAGCGATGAATCAGAAGTAAATCTGAAGGCTAATGTAAAGTGCTGGAGAAACCATATTACAAGAGTTGCTACAAAGATCACGGTAAAAGCCTTCTGGAGAAAGTCTCTCGACTTTTCCCAGAGCAGCCTTGCCACGCTCTTCAAGCTCGGCAGCCTGTAATTTGGAAGTTCCATCACGAAAGGCACAGCATCTCCCTTAAAAACCGTATTCTTTCCTATGAGAGCGGTAATGATACCGACAATGATTCCTGTAAAGTAAAGCGCCACCATGACAAGGGCACCATGACCGGGGAAAAAGGCAGCAGAAAAGAATGCATATATGGGCAGCTTAGCGGAGCAGCTCATGAAAGGAGTCAGCATAATTGTCATCTTCCTATCTCTTGCTGACGGAAGAGTCCTTGTTGACATAACTGCGGGCACGGAGCATCCGAAACCAATAAGCATGGGCACGACGCTTCGCCCGGAAAGCCCTATCTTCCTTAAGAGCTTGTCCATCACAAAAGCTATCCTCGCCATATATCCCGTATCCTCAAGGAGGGAGAGGAAGAAAAAGAGAACCACGATGATCGGCAGGAAGGATAAGACAGACCCGACTCCGCCGAAGATACCGTCAGTCACGAGTGATCGCACGCCCCTGCCGGCGCCGCCGGACTTCATAAGACTATCCGCCAGGATGCCCAGCTTCTCGATTCCGAGAGCAAGGGCATTCTGGAGAAATGCTCCTATCACGTTAAAAGTCAAGAAGAAAACCATAGCCATGATCCCTATGAAGCAGGGAATGGCGGTATAGCGTCCCGTCAGCAGCCTGTCAATATTCTGACTCCTAAGGTGCTCCTTCGAGACACGAGGCTTTACCACAGTATCAGAAACCACCCGCTCAATATAGTCAAAACGCATGGCAGCTATAGCTGCGGATCTGTCAAGCCCGCTCTCCGACTCCATCTGCACGGCTATATGCTCTATCATTTCCCGCTCGTTTTCGTCAAGAGAAAGAGAGTCGATCACCATACTGTCTCCCTCAAGCACCTTCGTGGCAGCGAAACGAACAGGTATGCCGGCTTTCTCAGCGTGATCTCCTATTAAAGCCATCACTCCGTGAATGGCTCTGTGGACCGCTCCGCCCCGGCTGTCCGATGAGCATATGTCGCGGGCTTCCGGTCTCTCCTGATATTTTGCCACATGCATGGCATGGCGGATAAGCTCGTCAATTCCCTCATTCTTCGCAGCAGAGATCGGCACCACTGGAACGCCAAGCGCCTCCTCCATCTCATTGATGTGGACATAGCCGCCGTTGCCCTGCATCTCATCCATCATATTCAGTGCCACTACCATTGGCACATCCAGTTCCAGAAGCTGAAGCGTGAGGTAGAGATTTCTCTCTATATTTGTAGCGTCAACTATATCTATGATTCCCTTCGGCTTCTCACCGAGAATAAATTGTCTGGAGACGACCTCCTCTGCGGAATAAGGAGACATGGAATAGATGCCCGGAAGATCAGTAACCTCCGTAAGAGCGTGACCTCTGATGGCTCCGGTCTTTTTATCTACCGTTACGCCGGGAAAATTTCCGACATGCTGATTGGCTCCGGTCAGCTGGTTGAAAAGAGTCGTCTTGCCGGAATTCTGATTGCCCGCCAGGGCAAAAGTAATCATAGTGTCTTCCGGAAGTGGATGCTCATTCTTTTTATCATGATATTTTCCATCTTCACCGAATCCCGGATGCGGAAACTTACCGTCGGATCTCCTATCAGAAAACTTCCCGGCAGAAACTGTCCCGGCGGATCTCGTATCAGAAAACTCCCCGGCGGATCTCGTAACTCCATCATCAGCTCTCACGTCATCCTCCGGAATGATCAAGATCTTCCCGGCTTCAGAAAGCCTGAGCGTAAGCTCATATCCATGAAGCCTGACTTCCAGCGGATCTCCCATGGGAGCAAACTTTATCAGAGTCACTTCCACTCCCGGTATCAGTCCCATATCAAGGAAGTGCTGTCTCAGCGCTCCGTCTCCGCCTACAATTTTCACACGCCCGCTCTCGCCGGTTTTTAATTCAGATAAATACATCAGTTTCTCCTGTCAAGATCCACATTGCCGCTGATACCGGGAATCGAGCCTCTGGACGAATACTGCCACATATCATATCTGCCGCTGTATGTGCACTCTGTATTGTACTGGGCGCACCAGACGGAAATATCTTCAGAAAACTGCGAAGGATAAAGTGAGGTCGTCAGATGATTCCTGTCGGCATAGACGCCTGCCTTATATCCGGCATTCTTTACAGTAGCAGCAAATGCATTGATAATGGCTGTAGCATCAGCAGGAGATACGGTATTCGTCCTCTCGTTTCCTTCCCAGTCAATATAGATAGGGAGATCAACGCCGCCGGCGTCATTCGCCATCTTTACGGCAAGGGAAGCCTCTTCCACGGCTTCCTCCTGAGTCTCGGCTCCGGAATAGAAATAAATTCCCGTCTTTATTCCGGCAGCCTTGGCGCCAGCCATATTCTTCATGAACATATTGTCTTTTCCGATCGCACCGTTAGCCGTACCCCGGTATCCGCACCTTATTATAGCGAAAGACACGGATCCCGCAACCCTGTTCCAGTCAATATCTCCCTGATGATGCGACACGTCTATGCCCATATCGTTCAGAACCAGACTTCCATCATCAGCAAAACGGTACATAGCTCCTCCTATTACCTGATTTCCCGTAACAGGAGCGTGATTATCAGGATCATAGTAATAAGTCTTTCCGTCAATAGTCTGCCAGCCTGAATATACAGCAGTTACCGTGCCGTCAGCATTCGTGACATTTTCGGTCGCAGACGGTACGAAGCGCACTGTATCAGTAAGAGCAGTCTCAAGTGGCACATTATTGACCTCCGGATCCGGCACATCCTCCTCTACCTTGTCCATGATATTTACGAGAGGGATAAAAGAAAGATCAGAACTTACAGTGGCGCTTATGGCATAATCATCCGCCTCCGGCAGCTTCGAAGACTTATCCCAGGATGGCGGTATAAGGCATATATAGTAGTCACCGGGACTTATAGGACTTATTTTAATAATCCCGTCAGAATCATCATCCGAATAGATCGGACAGTCAATGGAAGAAAGCTTCTTTTTATAATTATCCAGATCTGATTTAAGTCTGAGGCTTATAGCGTCATTAATGGTAAAGCTCTTACCGCTGCGCTTTACGAGCTTTATGTTCTTGTCATCATCAATGAGTCCGGGATCTCTGTCATCATCTGAAACCGACGGATCCAGATCATCAGTTTCAAGTGCAGCCTTTATCAAGGACTGATATTTACTTTTAGAATAAGCCTCAACCCCGCTTCCATCAGAAGAAGCAATACCCGCAGCCCTTTTATCGATATTCAGAGCCTGAAGATAAGGATCCAGAGAAGATTTCACGTCAGGAGACATGACCTTTACGCTGTAAGAAATCCCGGATATCCTCTCTCCGCCGTTATCATTAAGATAAATAGTCAGATCATCCTTCATGGAATCATATTCTATCCTGCATGGGAAAAAATCCGCAGTATCTATGACCTTATCTGATGTTTTATTTACTTTTGGAGAAGATGATGCGGCTTCAGTCTTTCTCTTTTTACCCGACGTCCTGCCGTGAATACAAAGCCCTGCGATCAAAGCCGAAAGGCAAAAGACAAATACAATGACAAATATACGGTACTTAAGGATAAATTTAAGAAAGACAAAAGGAAGTCCTCCTTCCTTGCCGGAATCCGTTTCACCGGATCCCGGTTTCCTGAAGAAGGACTTCATTCTGCCGATCAAGTTACCGAGCTTTTCAGCGATACGGTATCTTATGGACTTTTTTTTGAAATAAAACTTCATACTTTTTGAATCATCCTATCGGGAACAGATTCATGCTGCTGAGAGTGATATTTGCCACATTATCATCACCATTCGGTTTAATCTCATTCCCGGTATTAGTATTATATACAGTCGACGTAAGTGTGAGTTTTACAGAATGTTCTGTATTATTATCACTGTTCAGCCAATTGGTGAGAGACTCCGGAAGATCTATGTAATAAGTAATACCGCTTCTGATACCGATATTAGAATCATAAGTCTCATTGCTTCCGTCAGCTCTGTGGATGGTATAACCTGACTCAGCATTATTTATCTGTTCATACTTGTCTGCACTTATAATACAATTTTTCGGATTACCCGACTGGTCTGCACCCGTATACTCGAATCTCACGCCGATATATGACGATCCTATATTGGGATCTGTGACTCTGAAGTAGACTCTTGCCGTGCCACCTCCTACAGAAGTCACTCTCTGGTCTATAGGATAAGACCCGTTCATGGAAGTATCGCCGAACATACCGTAATTATATAGATTACCGTCTGATTTACCATCAGACGTATCATCATAATCCTTCATGGAGTCTTTATTAGTAAGGACAACCGTGGTTCCGTTTGAAAGCTTCTGGTCGCCGGCAGCCGATGCCATAAACGATGCGCTTGCACCGGTCTGTTGCTTCCTGTAGGCAGCAATCATTGTATTAATGAAGAGATTCGTCTCATCATCCGACATATTATTAGAGTGACCTGCTCCTGTATAGGTGATATTTCCGCAGGAGAAAATATAATACTGATTTACCACATCCTGAGGAGAGTATGCATACCTATTACTTTGTCCATTAGCAAGTGTGTACCAGCAGACTATCTTATCCGCATCCATATTGAGCTGATAATACTGGAAGTGGGTCTGGGCAATTTCCATGTAATTCGTGCCGTTCAGTTTACCCTTACCATCAAAATTCTTTGTATTTACATCGAATGGATACGTGGTCAGCTGACCCTTATTTACCTGTTCCACCTGCGTGGTCGTTGAAAGTCCGCCATATTTATTACCATCTCTATTTCTGACCCAGTCAATAAGGAAATTGGTAAATCCCTGAGTGTTATTGACAGATATAAGATCCTTAGCCGACTTTGAACCAGTGGTCGAACTCTTCGTGGAATCATCCCATTCACCGGATCCCGGCTTATAAGCTACTCTGTATCCGGCATTCTGGATAGTGCGGAGTATGGTTTTATTAGCTATTGGATTACCCTGAGCCACTACACCTGAATTATATAAATCTGTCGGAACATCATAATAGGATATCCCATATTGATTGTTATAGTATTTCTTCCCTTTATACTTCTGTCCTCCGATCTGTATTCCATCGTTTTTAACCTTTACGCCGGCCTCATTGTAACTGTATCTGTTTGACACACCATATATATCCAACTTTACCTTGTCGCGAAGGATATCATTAAACCAGAAACTGTTCCACGCAGAGAGACCTCCCACATACTGTCTTTGATTTCGCAGATCCCATCTCATATTGTTAAAAGAAGCAGTATCATGAGCAACCATAAGAGGTCTGCCGTCATCAATATATCTGGCAAGGAGATTTGCTCCATTATTATCAAGATCACCCCAGCTGTCGCCGAATCCGCAGATTATCATATCATAATCATTTAAATCTTCATATTTCCATTCATTAAATTTCTTTCCACCATTTACTATCCCTGATATTCCACTTTTCGGTCTTACTGTATCAATAGTAATATCAAAATCCTGAATCTTATTGATTCTCTGATCCTTTATGCTTTTAGCGGAAAGATCAGCTCCATTCCTATTATCGCTTCTTATCTGAAGTACCCTTATTTTGTCCTTCTTATCAGATCTGAAGTAGGAATATCCCGTCTCGCTGGCATGGAATCCGGTCTCACCGTTCGACTTCACCATAAGCTTCCAGGGAATGACGCCATGGACACCTGTAGGAATGTCTCTTGAAATGGTATATACCGGAGCATATTTAGTCTCAAGACCGCATTTAAGATTGAATGTCTTCGCCGGAGCAGAGCCGTCGCTATTCTCAAAAGACTTTCCATTTGAACTTATGGTGCCGGAATCATTAGTCACGGTTAAATTATTGATCTCTTCATCTTCATTAAAGAGACCGTCTCCGTTAGAGTCAAGATAGAGATGAACTGAATAAGTATCATTATCTACATCAGGATCAGTAGCATTCACTATCTGCAGATGCCACTTCATGGTAAAAGTATTACTGTTCTCGTTCTTCACGAGAGTATATTGTAAATCATTCGCAGACTTTTCAGCATCACCGCTGTGATAATTTACAGGAGTGCCGTCTTCCATTGAAAATTTTCCGTCTGCGTTCTGATCTCCATTATTACTGTCATCATCCGAAGTAAACCTAAGGAAATTGATCTCAGGCTTTGAGAGATTGGCAGCATAGTATACCTTGAGAGGATTTTTCGTAGCGTAATCATAACCCATAAGATTATCATTATGTCTTACTGACATAAGAGCCTGATACATATAGGATGTATTGTCGGCAATATTGTTATTAATATCTATCTCGTGATCCGAATTTCCAGCCTTATCAAAAGTACTCCAGGAATAGCTGTTGTCATATGTACCGGATCCATCCGCCTGCTGAGCAATGAAAATTTTTCCACTATTGAGATCCCTGATAGGACCCGACGTATTTGTTTTGGTACTGTCATAATATGAATAATAGCTCAGGGTATTGTCAGCCTGTCTCGGAATGACGCACTTCCAGAGATTGGTATTGACTTTTTCCATGTCATAATCCCGAGACTTAATTGAAGACTGATCATAACCGTATACAGCCTCTATCTTCGGCGCAACCCAGCCGTCAGCATTCCAGAGATATACAGTAAGGCTGTCACCATTCCAGGACTTATCTATGGTCTCTCCCATGATCTTTTTCTCATTGTCACTGCAGCCAGCGATCATATTAGGTATGGATGCGGAATTATCCCAGGTCAATTTTTTTGAAGTAATTAATGTATTGTCACCATATCTGATAGTCGCCTGAACTCCATCAGCCTTATCTAGAATATCATTAGAAGCAATGAAATACCAAAGATTATCATCATCAGATGAGGAATACTTTTCCATTTTATATTGAATAGATACCTGACTTGCACCGTTATAAAAATTTAAGGACACAGACTTCGCAGGCTGTCCGTTCTTTAAAGCCGCCCTGAGATAGAAAGTATGAGAATTTTCTGCCAAATCACCTCCCAGTATCACAGGATAACCGAGATCTGCGTACTTTATGAGTTCCTTCATCTTCGACTTACTTAAGTCATTTCCGGATTTTCTATATTTGAGATTATAATTATTACTCTCATGGGAAAGACCGTCGCGGTTGTAAATATCATAGTCAGTATCCAGCATACCCTGTCCGGCTTCATTTTGTATGTTATATTCAGGTCCAATGTTATAATATAAAAAATCGGTATAAGGATTAGACTTACCATTGTAAGACTTAAAATCGTCGGATTTCAAAAGATTTGTATGTAAGCTTGAATCCTTTTTGCCTCCAATATAGACCATATCGTACTTTTCAGCTATATCCTCGGTCTTACCAATGAATTCAGCCACGGACATGGTCGTTATCCTGATGGTATCCTTACCGTCTACAATATTATAGATTCCGTTTCCAAGCATACTTCTAAATTCATTGCTGGCACGAACACTGCCGTCACCCGTACCGGGTGTATTACGTTCAGTGATCTCAGAATTCTTATCAGGCTCTATATCAAGGACATTAATAACAGACTTCTTATTATTGGGACGTCTGCCGCTGTAATTAATGGCATATCTCAATACATCAGCCTCATCAAGAGAGTTCTCATCTAAAAATTTTTTTCCGCCAGTCGTCACGGAAACATTATTCTCATGAGTTATCTCCTCATATACATCAAAGAAGCCGGAACTTGCATCAGTATAACGTGTCTTGTCATAAGGTTTATTAAAGGCAGCGCTGACGGAAGACTGTCTTCCATCTTCTACATTTACTGTAAAGCCGAATGAATTCTTATATACATATCCGTCCTTAAACTTATCATCGATATTACCACTTACGGTTGATGATGCACCCTCTATCAGAATATCATCACCTGAAACGGATGAATCATAAACTCTCTTTTTCATAAGGTTATAAATAAGACCTGACGCATTGGACTTTGAAGCTTTCTCAGATACATCTGTTCCCTCTTTTCCGGTTAAAATGTCTGTATCATACATGACGAACTTGCCAAGACCGATCTCGGACTGGGAAATAAGGTTCGATGCATATGTACCTGAAATAACGCGGCTTACATCAATTGAGATATCATATACCTTCTGATCTGCATCGGGAGTATTGGAATATTTCGCTGCATCCGAATAAGCTGAACCATTTCCTACCAGAGCAGAACCATCTGTCGGCAGACATAATCCTATACCATCAGAAATATAGATCATGTCATAGTCAGAAAGATTCAGTGACTGACCTGTCTGGGAATTGTCAGACTTTGAAATTAAAACATCAGGTGCCGCCACGGAATCAATTTTTACAGACTTCGCTCTTTTCGAAAGAAGATCCTTTAGAGCAGAATCTTTGTCACTTGCGGAGCTTACATCATTCTCGTCATAATTCATGACATAGCGGAGGAACCAGTTATTATTGGTATAACCGCCCTTATAATAAGTCTTATTAAAAGAAAGTTTTAATAGCTTAGTATCATCTGATCCGTCCGGAGATCCGTTCTCATATAGTTCTATTGAACCGGAAAGAGTACAGTTTCCTTTTCCGGGACCTGCGTATGTGAGAGTCACTCCCTCAGTCTTTATTTTATCAACATTCAGATAATGCTGCTCGTCTTTACCTGCCTTAATTATGTCACCGTCAGAGCAGTACCAGTCAGAGAGATCAACCTTGTTATTATCAAATGCAGCCTTAAAGGCCTCGCCTGTCATGACAGTAGTCTTATCAAGTTTAATAAGTGAAGCATAAGTATAGTCATGATCGAAACCGGTTGACACATCCGTGTATAACCACTCGGCATCCTTTTTGTCAGTTCGCTTTCTGAAAAAGATCTGTGAAAGAGTGGATCCGGAAGTAGGGTCTAATTTACTTAATTCGGTAGATGAATATACATGAAGATTATCCTCATCAGCCTTATAAAAAAGATATTTGGATAAATCCTTACTTAAGATATCTTCAGTCGCATTCTTTAATTCGCTTATATCCTGCCTGTAGTTTCCCTCCGGATCAATGGTGAAAGATGCCGGAGGCGCAATCCAAGAGCCTTTATCATCCTTTTCAGCCTTTTCTACTTTTGCCTTTACAAAGTCTTTCACACTGAGAGGCTTGTAGCCCTCCTTATCTTTTACACTAGGATCATCGTACTCCCAAGGATATAATTCTTTATAATAGGTCTTTACACCATTATTATCTTTTTCAACATAATTTGCGGTCAGAGGATATTCATCAACTTTTGCGTCTGGACTGTCAGACATAATGCCAAGGCTTGCAAGAGAAGTAAGATAGTTGTTCGCCCACTTTTCCCTTAATGATTTTCCTGACACTTTATTTTCCGGATCCTTTATTGAAGTGAGGACAGACTCGAAATTTACGCCTTCCTGTCCTTCCACCAGATACCCCAACTCACCGGAATACATAGGTGCGTTACTGTCCGTTACATTCTTCTCCGGAACGATCTCAAGTATATTTATTACAGACTTATTTGCAGAATTTGCCATCTGACTCTTGAGTGAATCAATATGAGGAAGAGATGAAGCCTTTACTATCTTTACTCCGCCATTTACCGACCCATTCTGTCCTGTGATCAGTCCGAGACTTGTCGCACCAACCAGAACAAGCGCGAGAATTCCCGCGCCTTTTAGCATATTATTATTCTTTCGACCGGTTTTCTTCTGCGACCTTGCAGGAGACGCGGCGGCCTTTTTTCCGCTATTGAATCTAATAAAATTACGACCCTTCATCTTCGCTCTCCTCCTTAGCTCGTTAATGCCGTATTCAGTGTCGCAGCATCAGCTGCGCCCTTTACATTATTTCTGAATGAAACTGTTTCCTTGCCTTCATAATACCTGCCGGAGTCTCTTAAAGTCATCTTTATTTTCAGGTTCCTGATTTGCTCAGAAGAAGCCGGAGCAGAAGACGAACCGGACTTAAGCACCGGGTCTGTTTCAGCCTTCAATGCCGATACCCCGCTCACAAGCACATGATTTCCGGTAATGGCATTATTCTCAAGATCCTTTACCATATTTTCATCTATGAGATTGTATGTGCCTACAGCGTACAAAATCTTACTGTGCCTGTAATTACTGCCCTTACTATAGTAATAAATATGGGCATCATACTTACCCGAACCGTCGGTATTCTTGTCGATAAGTATCAGGTCCTTCATATCGCCGCTTGCATCATTCATCACCAGCAAACCGCGGTCGGTATTTATTGCCTCCTCGTTGATATGTGAAAAAGCAGTCTGAGCTCTCATGTCCAGGTTTACCCTCGCCGTGATGTTGCCGGATGTAGTGGAACCCGATATCATGAGAATCATAGCGCCCAGAATGACAAAAGTCAGTATCGCCATACCGACGATCAGCTCTATAAGAGTCATGCCTCGGCTGTCAGTATTAAGTTTTCTGATCTTCTTCCGGATATCCATATATAACTCCTGCATAAAAATATGACGCCTCAGGTAGAACCATAAGAAATATTGCCCGTCAGCGGATCTATGGTCACTGCGTACCGGTTGCTGCCGGAGAAAATTATTTTTGCATCAGCTGTGTTAGAATAATTTGAAAGCGATGCAGTCGTCATACCAGACGGCAATTTTACCTTTCCGTCAGCTTCAACCGTATAAGGACTGCCGAGAGCAAAACCTTTAAGTGAACCGTTTGACCGGTTAAAAGAAACATACAGCATCTTGTCTTCAGATAAATCGCCCTTCAAATCAGCTCCGCTGATAGACGGCTTCCCTTCAAAACTGCCTTTCACTTTAATATTGCAGAGGGTATCAGTCTCAATAACCTTATTATTAAGGATATAGGAGGCCGTAGCCTTACCGTTCGAGTCATTATAAAAGGCAACAAAGGTATCCGTTCCGGATCTTGCCATTGCATTGATCCTGCATCTGTCTAAAACGGCCTGACAGGACTTGGCTGACTTCCTTGAATTTGCCGAAAACACTATGTTCAGAGATAGGATCATTCCTGTGGATACGATTGCCAGAATCGCGACAGTCACGATCAGCTCTATCAAAGTGAAGCCTGAATTTTTAGAATGTCTCTTTACCATACCGTCAATCCTTGTTCTTCTTCCAGTTCTGATAAGTTACAAGATCAGCAGATGTCCAGTCACCTGAAGTATCATATACACTGGTACCGCCCCTCCAGATACCCTGTCCAAAGTTCTGGAGGAGGGTTACATGGGTCCAGCCCATTGAATCATCATTAAAAACATCAAATTTAAAATCAGAATTTGCATAGATCTTGCCGGTGCACATGATAAGTCCTTCTTGTACATCATGGTTATTAATATATACATTACCATCTACAATAAAGATGTGCTTAGTTGCGCTCTCATGCATGCTATAGTCACCCTTTGCGACAACGAGAGAATAATCAGCCTGATCCTTATAGCTTAATTCCCTGTAAGTACAGCCTTTGCCTGACTCACTTTGAGTCTGGATAGCAGATATAGGAACTTTTATCTTATTTCCTTTTGCATCGACAGCATCCACATTGATACTTCCGTCTCTGTAATTTGATCCGTCAGAGAACTTATACTTACTGCTTCCGCTCTTATTCAGAAGGGCATGGAGCCTGTCGATGTCGATATAGTAATTAAAAGGCGTAGTATCCTCGACAGTCTTTGTCGTCATGCTGTTGGAATAAAGGTCATAGGTCGTCGAGAGATTCTTAAATGTATCAGGTGACGTAAGCGGAGTCTTATTATTGGGATCTGCTGCCTTCTGATCTGATGACTGCCCTACAGCTAGAGCTAGATCAGATCCGGTATTTTCAAGACTGGTACCCGCAGTATCCATAACAGTCGATGAACCTGTGGCAGTTTCTAGCTCCACATATTGAGAAATGTAGTCAGATATCGTTGAGCCGTTTGATTCAAAGAGAGACTTGAAATACTTATTAGCGTCAGCTCTCTTAGGAAAATTCATAAAAGCATAGAGAACATATTGATTCTGTCCGTTCACAGGATAAGCCAGGACTTTGATGTTGGACTTATCCTTGATCCCGCAATTATATATAAGTTCAGATGAACCGTTAGGCTTCAGATTCTCTTTAATAGCATCCTTCAAGGAATCAATATATGCTGCAAGAGACATGGAGGTGGTACCATTTACTACAGAAATTTTGCCATCAGCACCGGTACTTGTATTCACAACAGCCGGGTTTGTATATGGATCTCCCATAAGATCCGAAGGAATAAGATAGCAAAGCTGCTCGTTCCTTGCCGTGATAGAAGAACCCATGCCGACTTCATTCGAGCTGAGAGTATTTTTCTTATTAAGCTCTACGAAAGACCTGCCTGCAAGCGTCAGATTCTTTAAGTCGGTAAGATCAAGTTTCGACTTATCTCCTTTCGAGGTGGAACTGAAAAGGATAGATGATGACGAACCTGCCTTTGCAGCATCTGGATCCGAAACATTATCCTCGCTGCCGAATCCTGTATATGATCCTGAAAGCTTTACCTTAGCATTTCTTCCTATATCAAGGTCATCAGCCACATAGACTTTTGAGGAATCGGATTTCTCCATATTAAATGATGAACCGGCGACATTTATGTCATGAGCCCAGAGAGTAGAACCGTTATTCATAGTAAGACCGGGCTCAGATTTATCAATAATACTGTTATTCTCATATTTCATCCTGCCAAAAAGATTTACAGAACCGGTCGTGGTTTTACCGGTAGTCTTTCCGTCTGAGCCGAATTCCTTGGTCTGACCTACGATTAGAGATTCGCCACTGTTTATAATAAGTGAACCTTTAGCAGAACCATTAGTCTGAGTTCCTATATTAACTTCACCTGTATACATATGTCCATCAATCTCGCAGGGAGAAGGACTCTGTATATTCAGCCCCTTGTCAGCAACAATAACGTATTCATTAAGATTTGCGTCATTAAGTGAACTCATGGAACCGGTATCCGGCATAGCAAGAGATATATCAGATGTGATATTGGTCTCGTACCCCTTATTGGTAAATTTAAGATGGATGCCCTTCAATACAATATTTCCGTCAGCATCCTCTGTGGCTGTACCCCAGCCCGAGCCTGATGAACCTGGATCATCAGAAGTCAGTTCATAGCTTGCGCCGGAAACCTTCTTTCCGAGGAAACTCTTAAGGACATCGATATTATAGTCTGATACAGTGCCACTTGCAGTATGGAAAAGATTCTGATTCTTCATGCCGGTCGCGGTATTTACATTCTTTGACCAGCTGCGAATAGCCTTCAGATACTCATTCTTGAAGAGATCGGAGGGACTTCCGTTCGAATAATTCTTCAATACATAATCGTATCCTTCTCCTACAGCGTCAGACACAGCTTCCTGAAGACCTGCTCTGATCTGATCCATACCTGCATCGGCACTGTCAAAATTGGTATTGGATCTTCTCTCTGAAGACCTTACATAGTAGGAGGAAAGGACTGCATAGAGAAGCGTTGTGGCGAGAAGGATTATGAAAAACGAAGTGACAAGAACTACTACCATTCCGCTTCCGCTATGATCTTTCAGCGCTTTTTTCAGTCTCAAAAAGGACATAAAAACGACCTCCCTGCAAAAAACAAACAGTTACATTAATAGAGTCTCATACCATTCAGGGTATAAAGAGGCTTAACCGTGGATTTATCAGCATTCTTCTTATAAATCTTTACAGTCACGTCAAATATCCTGTCACTGTCTACAGTACGAACTATTGAAGACTTGGACATATCCTCGGAGAAATAAGTATTATACTGATCGTACTTCATCACCTGGAAAGTACCGTGAAGAAGACTCGATGAATCAGAGGACCTTTGGGTAAGATCTCTGTTGATATTTGTATTTATGGACATATTGTAGTCAGAAGACGTAACAGTAGTCCCGGAAGATTTCTTCTCATAGAGGAAGATATCGGCGCTGTAGCCCAGTTCCTTAAGCTTCTGATTAGTATCATCCTTATCGGTCCTCTGCTTTACAAATGTCACAGTACCCTTCATATTCTGGGAATTATCTACGATAAGGAGATCATTAACCGCAGGTCTCTTTGCGGTAGTACCAGGATCTGAATCATTCTTCTTCATCCTGGAATAAGTACCGAATCCCGGAGTCCCGTTATAATACGGCGGGAAAAGTACATACAGATAAAAGGGATCATTCGGATCATAGTCTATCTCTTTTGAAGACAGATTCGCCACAAGATAATTAGATTGGAGATCATCATCATTGAGATCTGTAACAGTGGCCTGAGACTTATCTCCATCCTTATATACAGTCTTCTTCTTCGTCACTGAATCAACGACATAAAGATCACTGCCCTGCTTGTATTCAAAGGAATAATATATATGCAGATTCGGAGTAAACGTCTTCGGGAGATTGGTAGAGGAATCAAGGTCATTCACAGTAAAATCCAGGACAATGACCCTGGCTCTCTTTGTAATTGAACCGCCATTATTTACTATAACCTCTTCCGGCAGCTTGTCATAATCCTTATCGACAGCTTCCATATTGATAACGTTCTGGAAATTGGTCTTGGCAGTCAGATATTTATCATTTATCTTGCTGCTTCCGTCCTTCAGGTCAGGGCCGTTAGGATCCAGAGTCACTTCAGCGTCAAAAGCCTGTGATCCTTCCTTGATATCAGGAATGTTTAGAACCAGCTTTCCATTTCCGTAAGAAGTAAACGTAGTACCGGATGTAAAAGCATTATTAAGAGTCGAATTGAATTTAGTCGCCGCACCGGTGGAGATATCCGAATTCTTATTCTTCATGATCTCCTTCATAAAGAGGTCGTCACTCTTCATGGACTGAACTGTCTCCATGACTCCCTGGGCGCAGAGTGTCTGCTTGCCCTTCTGATGAGACTTCAGCTGGAGTTTTCCGGAAAAAATGAACATATTTACAAGAGGAGTCACTATGAGAGCCAATATCACTATCGCTATAAGAAGCTCCACTAAAGAGAAGCCTCTTCTGTCACCTCTTAAATTTTTAAAGCAATATAATCTCTTCATAATAACTCCATGTAAAATCACTGTGCAGTAGACGCGCCGAACAGATTTGATACTCCGTAGCTTGTGGAAGGAAGCTCTGTCACATACGGCTGTGCATCCTTGTAATTCAGATAGAATTTATTCAGAGCAATGGTTCCTGAGAGTCCCTGCTTCTCAGCGTCGTATGACACCTGAAGCGAATCCACACCGGTAAGATATGTGGAATTCTTGTAGATCTCATCGAGAAGCTGCTTCATCTTCGGATAATCCATTGAAATCGTGATATTCGACTTCTTCTCATAAGCTGTCATCTTGACTGCCTTTTTAGGATTATCGATATTATCAGCTGTTACGCCGTTAAATTCATTTACTGCCACAGGATCTGCAAAAGAAATGGCGCTTGCAGTGATCTGAAGCTTCTTCTCAAGACCCGTCGTATAGAGGATCTCATCCTCAGGCTCAATGTCAGACGGAAGCTTCTTTAGTACGGCGGAGATATCTTCCTTCGCTGAAGAAATCTTCTTCTTGTATTTCGCTTCATTCGCCGCATATCCCTCGTACTGGGTCAGCTTGGGCTGGAGGGCTGTGATCTGCTGCTCCACCTCATCCTTTTTGGAAGCGATCTTCGAATATCCGAGGAAATAACAAAGAACAAATACGATCACGCCTCCGACAATAATAAGAACTTTAATCAACTTGTTTGAAATCGAAATCTTCATGTCATTCACCTCTTACTGAGCATTCGTTGTAGTCTCGGAGGACGCTGCCTGCTTTGGATTAGGATCGTTCTTGTCAGGAATTCCGTCACCGTCTGAATCCTTCTCAGCGGGATATTTGCAGTCAACAGAGAAAGTGCATGCGGAAGTGCCGGACTCCGTCGTATTCTGTGTCACGCCTGATACAGAAATAACATCGAACGATTCGAAATTACGGAGCTGATCAATTACGACCGCGGCCGTATCCTTGTCAGGAACAGTCACGTCAAGGTTCATATCTGACTGGGTAAAGGAAGCGGAACCTACAAGTATGGATGAGGGCATTTTCGCCTCAAGTTCTGCAAGCACAGCGTTAAGGTCAGCATTCTTGCCCTTGGCCAGATCTTTGACTACATCTATATTTTTCTGGTTGGCAGTATATGTGACATAAGCATCGTAGGTATCCTTTGCAGGCTGGAGAGTCTTTATCCTCGCCTGCATCTGACTCAGCTTGTCCTGCGAAGCTTTAAGCTGCATGGAGCCTACTCCGATCAGAGCAATTCCCGCAACAGCGCATACGCCTGCAATTATTATAGGGAATGTAAGGCTCTTGCTTCCCTCGGCAGAACCGTGAAGCTGGAGAGAAGTAGCAGTCTGCTGCTGTCTCACAGCATCCGGCATGAAATCGACCGGAGCCATCGAAGAACCTATGCAGGCAATATAAGCTGACGCATCGGCTCTCGAATTGGTAAGACCAGAAAGCTCAGGCAGCTCATCAAGAAACATTACAGGTATAGTCGTCATCTTTTTTAGATGATCAAAAATAAGCGGCGTCCGGCAGCCTGAACCCAGAAGAACGATCCTGTCAGCCTCGACATTGTAACGGGCTCTTAAGAGATCCACGATACGGGAAACCGGTGTAAGGAATCTCTCGACGTCATCATTTATCTTCTCAACAGCTGTCGATGGCAGAGCCTCGATCTTTTCCGGAGTAAGCTCATTTATAACTCTTGAATATTCCGTATTCGGAAGATCGAGCTCTCTCATGTAATTTTCGATGACAACGTCACCGCCCTGCTTGAAAGGACGCTGCATTAAATATTCGCCGCCGGACAGAGCCGTGACCTCTGTATGCTGCTCAGTGATATTTACATAAATCGTAACGCCGCTGTCCTTCAGAGCGCGGAGCGACTGATATATTGAATTCAGCGATGTGTCGATCGCGAGAATACGAAGTGAGCATCTCTCGGCGACCTCGGCGAAGGAATTCAGTATCTCCTTCGGTATGATCTGGACCAGGAGCCTGTGACCCTTCTGGTCTCCTGTCTGCTCACCGACCTTCGTATATGTGATGTCATAGTCTTCGATCTTGTCGACAGGGAAATAATCATGAGCATTCTCATGAACCATCTGGCGAACCACATTTTCCTTGACCGGCGGCGTGATGACCTCACGGCTGGCAAGTCTCGATGTAGTAACGGTGAATATGACATTTTTCATATTCTGGAGGTTATGCTTCCTGATCTCGCTCACGAGCTCATTTGCATAACGACCGCTGTCTATTACAGCGCCGTCCTTTACAGTTCCCGGCGGAGTCAGAAAAGAGAAAGTATCCTCGATCTGATAACCTCTGCCGCGCTTTACGATGTGGCATACCTCGGTGATTCTCTCACCTGCCTGGATATTGAGCGTCTGTGATGCCATGTTTTACTCCTTCATATCCCCTAGAATCTACAGTAACATTTTTATTGAATGAAAAAATATCTCCACTCATTATTGATTGCATGCCATGACAAGAAATGAAGTCAGACAAACAATGTGATCAAAAAATCAATAACCCGGCTGATGCAAAAGTAAAAAAATCAGCCAGTAAACAGCTACATATTCCAATAAACATAATATATTCCAATAAACATAATATTTATAAGAATGCAATAAACTTCAATGTTTATAAGAAAAGCATAACTGCATTATAAACTATTTATAAAAAATATACAAATTATATATATAAAATTCTATATAGATATGAAAAATATCTATATTATTGAAAGTTTAATAACCTGAATTTGTCATCCAAAATCATCAAAAGTACTATCTCCGGCGATCAGCCTATAATCCAAGCAATCCGAGATAGGTATTTATCATATCATTCCCGAAGAAGAAGGCTATGGCTATCCCGGCGCTTAAGTATGGTCCGAGAGCAAGCTTCCTTCCGGCATGAAAGACTGCCATCCTGATTATATGGATAACTGATCCAAGTATGCATCCTATAAGAAATGCAATAATAATGCATTTCCACCCAAGCAATAGTCCTGCCGCAGCCATCAGCTTTATATCACCGCCTCCGACTCCGCCGCCTCCGGTCAGTATATATACTATAAGAAGAAATCCCGAAACCGCCACTGCTCCTATAAGATACTCCAGTATATGCGGCCAGGAAAAAATGAGTCTTGCTATGCCTATTGCAAATATCGCAATATTAAAAGAAAGAGGTATCTCCATAGTCCTTGCATCTACTATGGATATACATACCAGTACAGAGAGGAGAGCTGCTCCCATGAAAAACTCAGGCGTCATGCCGAATCTCCGGAAGGATAAGCACCAGAGGACTCCGTTCATTGTCTCTATAAGAGGATACTGGGGAGAGATCTTTTCTCCGCAGGATCTGCATCTGCCTCTTTGGAAGATGTAGCTGAATACCGGGATCAGCTCGTACCAGGATAGCTTATGTCCGCATGTCATGCAGTGAGACTGCCCTCTTACTATGCTCTCATGCTTCGGCACCCGGAATATCACTACATTTAAAAAACTTCCGAATACTATTCCATAGATAAATACGATTATATAAATAATTAAGTCCATCTCAGTTTCCGGAAAATCACCCTCCCATAAATTTATCAGTTCATCATTCATCGCCTCACCGGGGATGTGAGGCGATGGTCATAAACTGAATATCAGTTGCTGAAACTGCCGGTAGTGGAATAATCAGTGCCTGTCACGGATACCGTGATAGTGTATTTGGCTGATCCGGATTCATGCTTTCCGTTATTTATAAGACGGATGTCATTTAATTTCGAATCAGTTTCATTAAGTTCCTTGGTAAAATCAGAAGTAAATCCTGAAAGCTGAGGAGCTTTATTACCTGAAACTACTATCGTACCATCAGACGACCCTGACAGAACTTCCTTATCTTCTTCCAGAGTATAGGTGACAGCAGAATTGACTTCATTAATAAGAGTCTCCATCTGATTCCTGTCACGGTTCCATCTGGATTTCTCCACATACCTGACGTAGTTCGGCACAAGGATAGCGGTCAAAATGGCAATAATCGCGATAACAATTATTAACTCCACAAGGGTGAAACCCTTGTTGGATAAATTATGTTTTTTAGATAAGAATATTGTCATAATGCCTCATTAAAAGTAAAATACCCAAACAATAATCAGGGATTGTTAGTTATTACCACCACCCTGAGCATTACCACCACCAGCATTACCACCACCAGCATTACCACCAGCAGCATTACCAGACCAAACTCCTTCAGCTTTAACAGTACTACCATCATCTGTTATAGTAATGGTATATTTGGTAGAACCATTACCATGCTTACCATTATTCTTAAGTTTTACATTAGTATTACCATCTGTCAGCTTAGCATCTGTCTTTGTTAAAGTACCTGTGAAATCAGTTGAAAAAACGCCCTGCTCGATAGCGAGGTTAGCGTTCTTATCAACAGTTATTGTACCTGAACTTTTTCCGCTTACAAAAACATCTTTTGAATCTTCCATAGTTTCTGTAATAGCGGTGTTTATTTCACCTACCAGTGTCTCCATCTGGTTCTGGTCATTGTTCCATCTGGACTTCTCTACGTAACGAACGTAGTTCGGTACCAGGATCGCTACCAGGATAGCGATGATAGCGATAACGATGATCAGCTCGACCAGTGTGAAACCTTTGTTTTCCTTTTTCCAGAATTTCCGGAGTGCTTTCTTTGCCATAATCATAATCTCCTTTTCTTTTTAATACATTTACAGTATCTATCTTGCACGGCAGGTCTTCCCCTTGACCTGCCAGAGTGCACTATTATAGTTTATCAAGTCCCTGGTACATAGCCGCCATAGGCGATATAACTGCGAGGACTATCGTTCCTACGACTATTGCCAGGATGATGATTATCAAAGGTTCAAGGAGGGCCATGATCTGCTGGGTCGTCTCCTCGACTTCCTCGTCGTAGTAGTCGGCGAGCTTTGTCAGCATGCCATCTATATTACCTGTATCCTCTCCTATTCCTATCATATGATATACGAGAGGAGGAAACTGTCCTGATGACTTTATGGGACTTGAAAGATTCGAACCCATTGATACGGCGTCCTTTGCTCCCAGAACAGCATCCTTGAAGAGCTTGTTTTTCATAGTTCCTGCCGTGATCGTAAGAGCATCTATCATAGGTATGCCGGCTCCGAGGAGGGTTGACAAGGTCCTTGAAAAGCTGGCAGAATGTTCCTTTATGGTCAGCTTTCCGAAGACCGGCATCTTTACCTGGAATTTAGCGAAGGCTCCGGCGGATGAATTGCCGTTTTTAAGCCGGAGTATCAAAACCACTATGCCTCCGATCACAGCAGCATGTATATACCAGTAGGTCTGGATATTTTTGGAATATCCGAGAACGAACTTTGTAATAGCCGGAAGTTTGGTATCAAGACTTGAGAGCACGTCCTTGAAAGTAGGTACGACCTTTACCAGAAGGACTATGACAACTATAATCGTTACGACCACGAGGACTATAGGATAGATCATAGCCTTCTTGACTAGGTTTTCCAGTTTGTGCTGTTTCTCGAACTGCTCCCCCATTCTCTTAAAAGAATTGGAAAGGGAACCTGAAGACTCTCCGGCTCTCGTCATGGTGACGAAGATATGATTGAATACCTTCGGATATTTTGTCATGGCATCGGCGAAGGACGAACCTTTCTCGATCTGCTGACGGCAGCCTACTATAGCGTTTTTCAGCATAGGATTCTCTGTCTGCTCTCCCAGCATAGCAAGCGCCGAGAGCACCGGGACGCCGGCGTCGACGATCGAGACGAACTGACGGCAGAAGACCGACATATCTCTGGACGTCGGTTTCTTTTCCATGAAGGTCAAGGAAACGTTTGAATTAAGAGCAGTCTGTCCGTTCACGGATATGACCGTATTTCCTTTCTCGCGGAGCATTGCTCTTGCGGATTCTTCGGTCTCTGCCTCGATGGAACCTTTCTTTTCCTTGCCGTCCTGCGTAAATACAACGTAGTTAAAGCTTTCCACTGATTAATCTCCCATCAATTATTCATAAGCCTTGCCGCTTGCGAACTTCCGTTCCTGAGCGACCCTGTCTCTTGCGTACTGGATGGCGGTCTCTTTTGTGATGATGTTCTTCCTGTAGAGGTCTATAAGGTCATCATCCATGGTCTTCATTCCCGCCGCCTTGTTGGTCTGGATGACCGTAGTGATCTGATAGGTCTTTCCTTCTCTGATGTAGTTCCTTATGGCTGAGTTTGAAAGCATTACTTCGTATGCTGCTACTCTGCCCTTGCCCTCTGCTCTCGGAAGGAGCTGCTCAGCAACTACGCAGATAAGTATGTCAGCGAGCTGGGTCCTGATCTGCTCCTGCTGATGGGGAGGAAATACATCAATGATACGGTTTACAGTGTCTACAGCGCTTACTGTATGGAGGGTGGAGAATACGAGGTGACCGGTCTCAGCTGCGGTTGCGGCGATCGAGATGGTCTCAAGGTCTCTCATCTCTCCTATAAGTATAACGTCCGGATCCTCACGGAGAGCCGCGCGGAGGGCGTTTGCGTATGACTTCGTATCAGGTCCTATCTCACGCTGATGGACTATGCAGGACTTGTTCCTGTGGAGGTATTCTATAGGATCCTCCAGCGTGATGATATGGTGGTGATAACGCTCGTTTACTACATCTATAAGAGAGGCAAGACTTGTGGACTTTCCTGAACCGGTAGGTCCGGTAAAGAGAACCATGCCTCTTTTCTTGTCACACATGCTGACTACGGAATCCGGGATCCCCAGAGTCTCCGGAGAGGGGATCGTGGGATTTAAAAGTCTCGTGGCTATGGCGTAGGACCCTCTCTGCCTGTAGATATTTACACGGAGTCTGGCAACGCCGGGTATGGAATACGGCATATCGAGCTCGCCCATGGTCTGGAGAGTCTTCATGCTCTCGGGATCCACTATGTGGCTCACTATATGGTCTATGTTTTCGGGGAGATATATCTCGCCGGTATCAAGTATCGGTATGATGTCTCCGTCGATTCTCGCCATGGGAGGAGATCCGGCTCCGAGGTGGACGTCGGATGCTCTCTTGTCCCTGGCTATTCTGAGAAGCTCTTCAAAATCCTCTATAAGCATTGCAATTCCCCTTAATCTAGTCACGAACCTGTCGCACTGCTTGTGTCATCAACCATACCTACCAGGCCGGATGACTGCTGATTCTTCACTTCCTCGATCTCCTCCTCTTTCTTTTCGGAGAAGTCATCCATTGTGATCTTCAGCATCTCTGATACCGTGGTAGTGCCTTGAATAATAAGCTCGGCCGCGTTCTCTCTCAAGGTACGCAGACCGTTTTTCTTTGCTTCTGCTTCTATGACCTCGGTGCCCTCGTTCTTCGCTATGATGTCCCTGAGGTGCTCAGTGACCTCCATGACTTCGTACACACCGATTCGTCCGTAATAACCTGTGCCCTTGCAGGCTTCACATCCTACCGGACAGCCTACCCAGAGGCCGGGCACCTTGATATCTGTCTCGGCAACCGCGACCGGCACCCCGTCGTCTCCGACAGCCGTGCCTCTCGATGACTCCTCAGGCACCCGTCCTCCCGGAACGTTTGCGAATCTCGCTCCTTTGGGAAGGGTGGTAGTCATCTGACTGTCATCGCCTATGCCGAGCTCCAGAAGTTCCAGCTTTGAAGCTCTCTGGAATCTCATGCATTCCTTGCAAAGTCTCCTGACCAGTCGCTGGGCTATGATACCTGTAAGCGAATCAGCGAGGAGGTAGGGGGCTATTCCCATATCTATAAGTCTCGTGACCGATGCGGCGGCGCTATTGGTATGGAGGGTGGATACGACCAGGTGTCCGGTAATGGATGCCTGGACAGCTATTTCCGCCGTCTCCTGGTCACGGATCTCTCCGACCATTATGATGTCAGGATCCTGACGGAGGAAGGAACGAAGAGCCGCGGCGAATGTAAGTCCCGCCTTGACATTGACCTGTACCTGATTTATGCCCGGTATGTTAGCCTCGACAGGATCCTCGACTGTCATGATATTTACTTCCGGAGTATTAAGCTCGGAAAGCGCTGTGTATAATGTAGTGGATTTTCCTGATCCGGTAGGTCCGGTAACAAGAATAATTCCGTTAGGTCTCTTTATTATGTGGTTGAAAAGCTTCATTTCGTGAGGCTGAAGTCCCAGGTCTTCCTTTGACTTCGAGAGGGTATTGGCCTCGGCAAGTCTCATAACCGTCTTCTCACCAAAGGATGTAGGAAGTATGGCTACACGGATATCGTATTCCTTATGGTCTACTATCATGGTAATACGACCGTCCTGAGGTTTTCTCTTTTCTGATATATCGAGTCCCGACATGATCTTGATACGGGTCGATAAACCGGGCAGGAAGGATATCGGCAGATCTTTCTGTCCCTGCTGTAGGACGCCGTCGATCCTGTAACGGACTCTGACAACTCGCTCCAGCGCATCTATATGTATATCGGAAGCTCTTGATCTGGCTGCCCGCTCGATGATGGTCCTCACCATCTTTACGATAGGGGCATCAGATAGGGCTTCTTCCTCTGCCTTCTTGGCATTGTTCTCGGCTTCCTCGAATTTCTCTCTTTCCTTTGAATACTGCTCGGCGGCTTCCGCCGTCTCCTCTGAACCGAAGAATTTATCGAGAGCTGCCATGACCTGTGACTGGGGTGCGACCACCGGCTCGCAGATGCTGTTCGTGATCATCGATATAGAGTCGATGCCGTCATAGTCGAGAGGATCGGCCATAGCCACGGTAAGTGTATTATCCTTGTAGGCGATCGGTATACATACGAGCTTCCTCAGGACATCGCTCTTTACCATATTTACGACATCGGGATTCAGCTCCATCTTTGACAGATCCACGACCTGCATGCGGAGCTGCTGTCCAATGGCCTCGGCAATCTTCCTGTCAGTGGTGGCTCCCATGTTGATGAGACATTCACCAAGCTTTAAGTCCTTGCCGTTTTTCTCTTTCTGGGCTTTCTTATATTTTAGAGCCGCATCGAGCTGCTCCTCATTTATCGTGCCTCCCTCTATAAGAAGGTCGCCTATCCTTTTACCCATATAAAACAATCGCTCCCACTGAGTCAGCCATCAGGCCTTGTCTATCTGTATTATACACTATCCTCAGGAAAATGGAAGAAAAATGTGAAAATTTTGTGTCCAAATCCCTTTCTAACGTATAATGACCTTATAATACATGTCTTCGGGGTCTTCTTGTGTAATATGACATACCTGAAATCCCTTTAGACTCAATTATTATGCAACAATGACAGAGATTTGTCAACCAATCTGTAAATACTTGTGAATTTATATTATATTTTCCGTCATAATGACCAAATACAATCCCGAAACCGGAATATAAAAGCCTTTTTCTAGTTCCCTTAGCCAAAAACCTTTTCAATGAGGCTATTGTACTCTCTGTACTGAGGCAGGGAATCAAGTTCGGAAAGAGCTCTTAGTACGCTCCTATGGTACCAGGCATGGCTGGATTTATTCTTTTCATTAAAGCGGTCGAATATTTTGTCTCCGATCTTTTCATATTCTCTGGCGCTGGATCTCATATTGGAGAGCTTGTCAGCAAGCATTATTATCTTCGCATCGTAGGGTTCTGTCGCTATGCGGTCAAGGTTTTCCTGCTTTCTTATCCTCCAGGTCTCTGACTTTGGTCTGCCGGACCTCTTGTCCTCGGATTCGCATCTGACGAGGTCCGCTATCCTTTTCCCGAACTTTGAAAGGAGCTCATCGTATGTAGTGTCCGTGTCCTCCAGAGTATCATGGAGAGCTCCTGCCGCCGCTATCTCAGGATCCTTTGTCATCCTGTCTGAAAGCATCATGACTTCTATGGGATGGCATATATACGGAAGATGAGATCCTTTCCTTATCTGCCCTTCATGCTTTACAGCTGCAAACTGAATTGCCTCCTCCATGATTCCGAAGCGCTCTATCGCTTTTTTCTCTGAGAGAAAGTGCGGAAATATTGGTACAAGACCTGCCTTTATCAGTCCTTCAGTTAAATCGTTCTGGTCAGCCGGGCATATTTCTGCTCCCCGATCCAGGTCGAAATACATACATGAGGCGTCCTCTCCAGCAAAAAGAGGGCAGTCTCTACATAGAGCCGGAACGTCTTTTGACATAGTTCTTGTGGCTCTGCAGTAGACTGCCTTCTGATCTTTCCCATTATGTATTAAAAGCGAATAGGTGTATCTTTGATTTTTCTCGAATGTAATCATAAAACCCCCTTCTTTTTCACATCTTCCCGGGACAAAATGGAGAAAGCGGACAGATCCCGCAGTCAGGCTTAGCCGAGCGGCAGATCTCCCTGCCGAATCTTATGATCCATGAATTCCAGTCTATCCAAGTGTCTTTCGGGAGACATTCTTTCAGGTCAGATTCAACTTTTTCAGGATCCTTTGACTTTGTCAGTCCCAGACGGTATGACACTCTTTTAACATGGGTATCTACTACTATTGACGGAATCTTATATATATGTCCGAGTATGACGCTCGCGGTCTTTCTCCCTACTCCCGGCAGAGTCAGGAGGTCTTCCATGCTGCCGGGCACTTCTCCTTTATATGTATCGACTATGCGGATGGCTGACGCGACTATGTTTTTTGCTTTCTGGCGCCAGAAGCCGACGGAATTTATCATTATCTCAACAGTTCTTATATCGGCAGATGCCATGGAATATACATCCGGATAGGTTTTAAAAAGTGCCGGCGTTACCAGATTCACTCTCTCGTCGGTGCACTGGGCCGAGAGGATGGTCGCGACGAGCAGCTGCCATGGGGTCTTATAATCAAGGGTCGGTATGAGGTCTGTGCTGTATCTCTTATCAAGGACAGATATGATTTCTGATACTCGCTCCGACTCGTCCATACTTTACCTCACGACCACGTTTCTCATTATTATCTCAAATCCCGCTATCCACTCTATCAAAGCGGCTATCACATATACATAGGTCTTCAGCTCGAAGCCAAAATTGTAGCCGCAGTAGATGCCGCCTATGGTCACGACTATGGATGCCACAATTATTATGGCGAGCATGAAGAGGACATTTATCCCTACAAGCCCGCAGGCGCATCCGGTGAAGAAGGTGTAGATGGTAGTCACGCAGATGATGCGGAGGTACTGCTTTGTCGTGATCTCGGTTCTTTTCTCGTCTACAAATTCTCTTTTTATGGCTTTTGAAATAAGCCTGATGCCGAGAAGTATAAATACTATGGATGCGATCAGGTAGCCTGCCCAACGGGCGTTTCCGAATTCATTTTTCCTGGCTATCTGGAAAAAGGCGAGGTAGCCTCCATAGAAGAATATGAGCTGAAGCAAAGTCACGAGTCCGGCCACTTTGAAAAGCGTCTTTGTCCTTACTTTCTGGAGCATGGCTCCCTGTATCTCCATAGAAGCGAATATGTCAAGGCTAATGCCCGCGATAATTAGAATGTTTTCCAGCCAGTTCATCTTTGTCCCCGATATATAAATCTTTTTATATGCAATGATTACAATGTCACATACCGCTATATTAATTCAAAGTGTATTTGATTATGAATAATCATTATTCTTATCATGTCAGAATCCTTATACATATCAGGTAATCTGTATAATTACCCTTATTATGCCCGGATTTTTGATTTTCTCATAATCAGATGTATCGGTTTATTTTTTTCCTCCGACCACTTCAAGCACGGAATGGGTGAAGAGGTAGATGAAAGTATCTACAAGCTCGTTTTCCGGTATCTTCATGCCGTCCATTATCCAGTCGATGACTATGTAGGTCATGGAACCCGCGTAGAAGGAGGCTATTCTCTCCGGCGTGATCCATTCATAGGGCGTCTTCTGCCGCTTCAGGTATGTCGAGAGATAGCGGAGGATCAGGTCTCTTATCGAATCGCAAAGTACTTCCTTGAAGGAATTCTGTCCTTCAAGCCTCACAGCCTGTCTGTAGAAGCTGCTGTCTGCTCTGATTGCTTTCATCGCGATAAGAACGCCTTCTCGAAGCATTCCGCTGTTTATCAGGGGCACCATGGGTTCTATAAGCTCTGTCCTTACGATCCATTCCAGAAGCTCGTATTTGTCCTGGAAGTGATTATAGAAGGTAGGTCTTATCACTCCTGCGCGGTCTGTTATTTCTTTTATTGTGATCTTGTCGATCGGACGCGTCTCCGACAGCTGCTTCAGGCTGTCCGCCAGCAGACGGTCGATCTCATTTCTGGATTTGGATTCCATAGATCATGTTCTCCGGTCTTTTATTCATCAAACTGCACAGTTACGAAGAAGCCCCGCGGCGTCTCCTCGATGTCTGTCACGCGGCCTTCGGTGGTGCCTGGCTTCAGACGTTCGAGCGTCTTATAATTCCCGGACATGGCGTACATATTGCCAAGTGTATAATAGTAGGAATTCGGAAGCTTCGATTCCTTTACCGGCAATACATCGCCAACCTTCAGAAGTCCTTCGCGCTCCATCTTGAATTCCATTTGTCTCAATCTATGTCACGTCCTTCCGTGTCGATGACGGTATCTTTGGCGGCGTATGATACTTTGCCGTGTACGAACATAGAGGACACGCCGTCATAGATCAGCATGACTCCGAGTATCATCATTATGAGGTTTCTCACAGCTCCGGCGAGCGCTATTCCTGCTGCTCCCGCCACTACGGACAGTATGCCGAGCAGCATCAGAAGTCCCCAGTCATCCATGCCGATGGCTTTTCCATTTGCGGCCGCGCCGATGGTCGTCGCGCCGTGAACGATCAAGAGTATTGATATGACATAGGGAATGAATTTTGAAATCGGATCCGGATCAGCGAAGATCCAGATGCCAAAGACCAGGCATATCACTGACATGGCAATCAGCATTGCATTCCTGTCGCTGTCAATGAGCTCTTTAATAAGAGAGACGGCGCCGAATATCAGGATCAGGATACCGATGATTTTTGTAACTGTAACGGCGACGGCACCGGGCTTCATCACGAAAAAGACACCGAGCACTATTCCTATTATTGACGACATTGCTGAGCTTAAACGTAATTTTCTGATTGTATCACTCATAGCGCACCTCTATTCGTTAAATGCCGGTAAAGGCTGATGGTATTTTCATTATTATTTTACGTTAGCGGGCGCGAGAATTCAAGACATGGAGAAATGACGGATCTTCCGGCATCAAGCATTTTACGAGCCAAGCTGATAACTTTTTCTTTCTTTTCTTTTATCATACAAAGCAAGAAGTCCGGCGGCAAAAAGAGTCAGGGCTTCGGTCACAGGCAGCGACGAAAACACTCCGTCAGTTCCGTAAACGCGAGACAGGATATACGCCATGGGAACAAGAATGAAGAAGCCTCTCAGGGCCATAATTACCTGTGCTCTCCTGCCGAGGCCTCTCGCTATATATCCCATGGAAATAAAAATATTTATTCCCATAAATATCATTGCTGAAAAATATATCTTTATTCCGGGTACTGCTATGGCAGAAAGCTTCGCGCTGCCGCCCTTATTGAAAAGACTCACTATATCAGACGCGAAGACCGATGACATACCGTAGATCACGATCGACATTATTATTATAAGTACCAGGCCGGCTCTTCTTATAGTCCTGAATCCCGCCCTGTCATTCCTGGCGGCGGCTTCTGAAAAGACGGGCTGGGAGCCCTGAGCCACTCCGGTAAAAATGGACTGGATCACTATATAGACATTCGCGATAACTCCGTAGGCCGCTACTCCGGTGTTGCCGTCGGAATGAAGCATAAGGGTATTGAATACAAAAACACTCACCCCGACAGCAAGCTCTGAGATCAGGCTCGGCGCACCGAGTGAAAACACTCTTATCAATGTTCCCCTCATCGGCTCAGCGCCTATGACGTTTACGGGTTTCTCTTTGCCCGGCTGATAAAGTTCGGTCTCATTCTCAAGGGAGTGGAAACTCTCTATGGCAAAGGAATTTTTATGACGGATAAAGTGAAATGACAAAATGATTATCCCGACCACAGGTGAAAATCCCGTAGCGAGCACGGCGCCTGTCATACCGAGATTTACCGGGAAAATCAGAATATAGTCGAATACTATGTTAAAAATAGTACCCGTAAGCATTGCCGCCATCGCAAGAGCCGGCTCTCCGTCATTTTTCACAAAGGCATTTAAGATATTATTTAAAATAAAGGCGGGCGAGAATAATAGCAAAACTCTTACGTATACCTTGCAAAGCGGGTAAACGCTTCCACGGGCTCCAAGCTGGGACGAAAGAAAGCCGGGAACGAGAAGCCCCAGAATAAAAAGAAAAGCTGAAATAAGAGCGAATGCCCTAATCGTGACTGTATAGACCCGGTTCATATTTGGCTTGTCAGACTGGACTCTGAACACGGCGAACCTGGCCGCTCCTCCTATGCCAAGCATGAGACCGGCGCCGTTTATTATGTTATATACAGGTATTGCTATATTCAGCGCGGCGAGACCGTCTCTGCCTACGCCTTTGGCGATAAAAAAGGTGTCCGCGAGGATATAAAGAGACAAGCCTATCATGCTTAGAATATTCAGCGAAACGTAGTGCGCGAATTTTTTCAGATAATATCCGCCTGTGCGCATAAAAATCTCCCTACTCATATCATAATAATCGTTCCGAAAACTCCCCAGGCAAGTCCCATCAGTCCTCCGGCGACGACATCGTGGATATAGTGAAGTCCGCAGATGACCCGCAGTATGGCTATGAGCGCCGTTATAGCAATGAGTCCGGCTCCCACCGCCGGAAAGAAAACTATCCATGTGCCTGCTATCACCGCCGCCGAGAAGACATGGCGGCTGGGGAAGGAATGTTTTTTCGTGTCTTTCGGAATGACCGGCTCGAAATTGTATTTTTCATAAGGACGCTCCTCTCCCGCCAGGGCTCTGAATATGGAGACAAAAACGAAGCCGGTCAAGGGAACGACAAGGGATATTATACAACAGAAAAAACTGTTATGGTTATAAATAAAAAGGCATATATATAAAGATACCACAAGAGCTGTCAGAATTTTATCAAAAATAAGGAACCTGCGGGGCGCACCACTGCGGTTCCTTATAGATGATGTAATGTTTCTTATAGTGTCTCCTGTCACGTCGTATCGCCTTTCATGCCGATGCAGTCGTTCATAGTCTTTTCCGCCATACGGCCGACGAAGGGGGATGACTTCACGCCCTCGTCAAAGAGCGACTTCATGGCATCATCGTAATCTTCGTCAGCGTCATATCTTGCTATGAGATACATGAGGTAGCGGCGTTCGCTCACTTCCGGCTCATCCGGCAGAGTATCGTCAGTCTCCGGGCAGGCTCTTATGATCTTCTCCAGATCATAAGGCTTCTCGCTTCCATCGCAGTCGAAAGAAAGTATCGGCTGAGCCAGTCCGGCGGCATAATAGAATTCATAATTGCCGACAAGGACTGACATACGGCGTCTTATCTTCTTGTCAACGCTCATCTCGGTAACGAGAGGTATCATAACTGGTCGAGCTCCATGAAAAACTGCTCTTCCACATCGTCAGGCTTCGTATGCATGGAAAAGGCCATCTCCTCGAATAATTTCCTGCCGACGGTCTCCAGCACTCTTTCATCAGATGACATGGTTTTCTTTCCTGCGGCGAGACGCTTCTGCTTGCGAAGATATGCGCTCTTTACGACTCCGGCGAGAGGAGCCGGATCGAATAATGCCACCTGCTCCTTGATCTTCTCCTGTCTGGCTCTCTCATTCTTCTCACGGATGACGCCGAGCTTATCTACATTATGGAGGATATCTTCCATCTCATTACTCGGCTTTACATCGCGGACTCTGTGATTCTTGTCGTCAACGGGGGTCGTGATCTCTCCGCCTGAATGATATACAGGCTTCAGTCTGTAATATGACTTTTCTGATCCCCTTCCCTGCAGCGCCAGAACATCGATGCTTTCCACTCTGCACACCCCGGCGCTTTCGTGCATTACATAGTCGCCAACAGAATATTTACTCATAAAATTATATCACCATACCACTTTCATAAAACAAATGCAATACTTACACATTGGCATTATAACACATTTTTGTTGGTTAATCCATACAAAAAATCAAAAGGCATGTAAGAGGAAAACCCGGCAGGCGTCAGAGTTTATTATAAATGCTTTATTTTTACGCCTTTATAGCCTCTTTCTCAATTTTACGAAAGAGAGCCTTCAAAAGAGCCGGTGAGTGGATCAAAGCCTTCTCAAATGAGGAAATGGCGAGGGCTGAATTGAATCTGGGATCATTTAACAGATCTTTTTTCCTGTCATGGCTCTTGTCATTCTGCAGGTCATGCCCGCGGTGCTCCATTTCAAAGAGGCAGACTGAGAATACCCGGAGCAGATCCGTAAGGAGAAGAGGCAGAGCCACAGCCTTCAATAAATGACAGTCGTTGTAAGCCTCAGGGCAGGTTCTGATAAGAAGATACTGAAGATAGCAGGAGAAGATGTCAGAAGACATGAGACAAAACTTTTCTTTTTTTGATTCTGCCGGGATATTAGCTGTTTTTGATTCAGCCTTCTCAGCTTCTTTTTCTGTAAAAATCTTTCTGAATTTCTCCGCCATAAATTTATCCGCCAAGGAATAAGGCACATTCCCGAAAAGGATGCGGTATTCACGGAGAAGGTCGAAGAAAAATCTGTTTCCAAAGAAATAATGCCCGTAAGGAATGACATTCAGTATGCAGTCATTAAGGAAAGTCATGGGGAAAAATGTTACTTTACCATTACATTTATCACCCGTCTCCCGGTCGGCATTCTCTTTCCAGCTTACTTCAATAGATAGTGCATCATCAATTTTATTTCTGACAAAAAGTGAGTGGACTTCCGCTGCGTAACCATAAATGATTCTCTCACGCTCAATAAGACTGCCCCCGGTGTTTCTCAAAACATCAAGGATCTTCCTTCGGAATTCTAATATAAGTGTGGCTGTTTTATCATTGCTGTCCATCCTTATATCACAGAAATCTGATAACTTTTCCTTGCCGACCGGATTATTCTCATTATCATTCGTATCTCCATCCACACAGCACGGCTTCTTTTCCAAACAGGCAGACTCTTTACAGTCGCCGTTTAATTCACTGGTACATATAAATTCCGTCGCCCGCGCCGGATATCTTAAAAATAAGCGTGCCACTTCTATGCAGGAGAGTTCCAACGTGATCTCTGTCCTCATGCCGATGGTCGTCCTTTTTCTCGGATAGACTCTGCATACATTTGGCATGAGGTCATTTTTCCCGCTTGCCTGAAGTGAGCACAGACCTCTCTTATGAAAAGGACAAGTCCCTAAAGGCATGATGATGTGGCTGCTCTTTCCTTTGGAAAAGGCGGCGTTCATTATCATGCCCTTCAGTCCCTTCTCGGATCTTATTTGTTTTCGCGTCCCGGGATCGACATTTACGGTCCAGCCTCCGCAGCAGGTGGACGGACAATCCGCCGCCAGGCACTTGAAGTCCGGCAATAATGAAGATATGTATTCGCTCATCAAAATCCTTTAATTACATGAAACAATTTCAAATATACAGTTAAACTTTTTCAACTTTGTGCTAAAATATAATTTGTTATCGATTACTTATTGAAGTACTTATGACACGTCATAAAGTCCTTTAATAGTATAGCCGGGTCATGTCACTAATATTCGTTTTTGTACCGGTACAAATGCGATATGACTTATCAGCCGGCCATAACCATATAATACCATAAACTTCGGTATAAGTATGAATTCAGGAGGTTTGACTTGACACTATTATCCTACGAGATATTTCAAACAATCATAGAACAGGGATCGTTCGCCAAAGCTGCTTCGCTTCTCCACCTCACCCCGTCAGCCATCAGCCATTCCATCTCGTCGATGGAGGAAGAGATCGGCTTCCCGATTTTCATCAGGAATAAAAACGGTGTCCAGCTGACTAGCGCCGGCGAACAGATCAGCCCTTATCTTCAGAATATTGTAAAGGCCAACAACAGCCTTATGCAGACTGTATCACAGATGAAGGGCCTTCAGACGGGGTCCGTAAAACTCGGCTGCGTAAATTCCGTCTGCACAGCCTGGATCCCTTCAATCATGGAATCATTCAGTGAAAAGCACCCTCAGATCGACGTGGAGATCTATCAGGGCTCATATACCGATACCGTAAACTGGGTCAGAAACGGCGTCATAGATCTGGGCATAGTTTCGGATGCAGTTGACGAGGGACTGCCTTTCACACCGCTCTATGAAGACCCCCTGGTCTGCGTGACGCCTAAGGGATATTTTCCTGAAAATACCGAGTCAATAAGCCCGGAAGACATCAGAGACCAGCCATTTGTCATCCAGGATGACAGCTGCGACAAGGACGTTATCACGTTTCTGGACAAAAACAGCCTGTCGATACGCGCCAACTGTCATGTCCTTGATGATCAGTCAGCGGCTGCCATGGTCGAATGCGGCGCCGGCATCTCCATCATGCCGAAGATGGTCACGGACAATCAGATAAAAGAGATACAGATCTTTCCTCTCAACCCACCGGTCCACAGGACGCTCGGTATCATCACCCTGAATCCCGGATTTCTTTCCCCGGCAGCGTCGGCTATGGCTGATGAGATCAAATCGTACACAAAGAATTATCATAATTGAAATCAGAAATAGAAAAATGACAAAAGCTCTTCTTCTGGATATGGACGGCACAGTCACCGACACGGAAAAATATTATAACAGCGCCTTTACTGAAGTCATGCATGAAATCGGCTACTCCGAATTCAGAAAAGAAGACGCTCTCATTCACCGGAGTTTGAATCACACCGATGCCAGAGCTTATTATAAGAAAAAGTACGGCGAGTCATTTGACTGGGACATGGTGCATGACCGGACAGGTCAGCTGGTAAAGGAATATTCAAAGAAGTATGGGATCAAAGTAAAGAGTGGATTTTTTGAACTCATGGATTTCTGTAAAGAAAAGAAAATCAGAACTGCCATTGTCACGGCGACCGGAATGGCAGACGCAAAAATAAGGCTCGAAGCTGCCGGAGTGATCGATTTTTTCTCCGACATCATATCGGCTCATGATGTTAAAAGAGGAAAGCCCTACCCTGACCCTTATCTTTTTGCCCTTGAGACCCTCAAGCTATCCGCCGGGGACTGCATCACCGTGGAGGATTCGCCGAATGGGATCTATTCTTCCGTCGCTGCGGGAATAAGGACTATAATGGTACCGGATCTGAGCGAGCCGGATGATGAATTAAAGAAGGTGCTTTTTTCGGTATGCTCTGACCTTTCTGAAGTGAGGAGATACCTGAATTAAAAAATATTTTATACGCTTGATTTATATATGGAGGAATATATGGATTTTGCAACAACTGCAGACAATACATGGCTTATTCCGGTCAATTCTGAAAAAACGTCAAAACAGCTGCATAATAGTAAAGATCCGCAAAAAAATTTTTATAATATTTCTTATCCTGCAAAGGAGAAGAAGTATAACACGATTGAATTATTCGCGGGCGCAGGGGGGCTGGCACTCGGAGTTGAAAATGCAGGCTTTAATACACTTGGCTTGATTGAATTTGACAAAGATGCATGTGATACTCTGAAAAAAAACCGTCCCGGCTGGAGGGTTATCTGCGATGACATTGCTAATATTTCCAAATTGAATCTGGAAGACTATTTTGGCATAAAGAAGTGTGAACTTGATCTTTTGTCAGGCGGTGCTCCATGTCAGGCTTTTTCTTATGCAGGAAAGCGGCTGGGGCTTGAAGATGCCCGGGGAACTTTGTTTTATCACTATGCTGTTTTTCTTGAAAAACTTCAGCCAAAGATGTTCCTGTTTGAAAATGTCAGGGGACTTCTTACACATGATCATGGAAAAACGTATCAGACTATGCTGAATATTTTTGAGAACGCCGGATATGATATAAAGAAGCAGGTACTTAATGCCTGGGATCACGGCGTGGCACAAAAAAGAGAAAGGCTTATTACAATAGGAATTCGAAAGGATCTGAAAAACAAGATCTGTTTCAGCTTCCCATCCAAACATAATTACAGACCTGTCCTCAGAGATATCCTGCAGGATGTGCCGAAAAGTCCCGGTGCCCAGTATAGCGAGAAGAAAAGGAAGCTGTTTGAACTGGTGCCTCCAGGTGGATACTGGAAGGATATTGATCCTGATCTTGCAAAAGAATATATGAAAAGCTGCTGGAATATGGAGGGCGGACGAACAGGAATACTCAGAAGACTGTCTATGGATGAACCTTCATTAACAGTATTGACCTCTCCTTCACAGAAACAGACCGAGAGATGTCATCCATTAGAGGCAAGACCGTTTACAGTAAGAGAAAATGCAAGATGCCAGAGTTTTCCGGACAGCTGGGAGTTCTGCGGAAGCCTGATGTCTCAGTACAGACAGGTTGGAAATGCTGTTCCTGTCAATCTGGCATACGAAGTTGCAGACATGATATATGATGCACTGGAAGGAGAAAAAATATGAGCTGGGGACTTGATTTTATTTCCGAAGAGGACTTTATAGACCATGTAAAGGATACCATTGATAAATACGGTGAAAAGCTTGAGTCATTCGATTTGGAACGGTTCAATAAGAATTTGATCGATCCGGTCAAGCTGATATTTGATAAAACTGTATATCAGACATCATGGGAAGAAATAATAGGAAATGAGATCTTCCGGCAGCGTGATAAATCAAATAACAATAACATAGGATATTTTCATCAGCGAATTTTTAAATATATGAAAAACTGCCATGTCCCGGACAATGGTACGGAAGGCGGATGGGATGTTATCTTTCATGTGCCTTCCGGCATTGCTCTTCCTGAAGGCGACATAGTCCATACAATCTATGTTGAGATGAAGAATAAACACAATACAATGAATTCATCAGCTGCCGGCAAAACTTATATAAAGATGCAGAGTCAGCTGCTGGACGATGATGACTGCGCATGTTTTCTCGTTGAAGCAATTGCAATGAAATCTCAAAATGAAGTCTGGGCAACTAAAGTTGACGGAAAAAATGTCTCCCACAGGAGAATACGCAGAGTCAGCCTTGATCAGTTCTATGCCCTTGTAACAGGTGAAGAAGATGCTTTTTACAAGATGTGCATGGTTCTTCCCGATGTTATAAAAAAGGTCGTTGATGAGGGTGACAAAGATATAAAGATACCGGACGATTCTGTTTTGCGTGAACTACACTTTATTGCCAATAAAATAGATGGCGGCAATAAGGATATGGCAATGGCTTTATCTGTGTATTTGCTGGGGTTCTCTTCATATATCGGATTCTCCGATGTAGCAAGTCGGGTAATTGATAATTCTGACAAAGCTACACTGCAAAGAATTTATGATTATGTGAAAAAAATGGTCAGAACCTGAACCATGTCCCGGTCATTACAATAAAGCCATATTATAAAATGAGCGTCAAAATACCTTTTGACACTCATTTTTTTCTATAAACATGGATCATCTTCGTTGTTTATATGGGAAGTTTTAGTTTATTACAGTCTCTGCCGATATTTACAAGACATTTAAGAAAGTATGTTGTTATTCATCCATATGTTTTTATAGCGTTGCTTAGCATATACATTGAATTCAAATATAATTTATACAGAGTATTTTTCTTTTTGACATCTTCAGCATTAATGCCTCTATAAACAAATATTGCTGTCTGAAAAAAAGACGAGTCTGAAACAAAAACATCATTTCCCATATCGTAAAAGAAAAAAATCAAGGGAGTATTATCTATTATGAAATAATGCGAATATAGTTCTTTATAAAAAGCTGCTGCGACCTTGCTATAAGGAAGGATCCAGATTTTATTTTTCTGAAATCCTGACATATTGCTAACTAAGCTTTGTGTTACCGGATCTAGTTCATCAATATCAGTTTCTGTTATTTTATACTCATTTTTTAAAGTACAGATCATTTCACTGCAATCTTTCTTGGGTTCAATAATATCATTATCATAAAAGTCACCCAACTTTTGAACGAAATCTTTATTGCATTCATCTATCCCTTCAATAATTTTATAATCAGAGAGATATTGTACCATTTAATTCGCCCATCCTTATCCAAAAATCTCTATTATAAAAAAATGCTTTTAGCCCGGTTGATTTCACACGTACAACATTCACATCTGACGGTATATAGCAGGTTCCAATCTGGCGATATCCACTATTACTACTTAGTCCGCTTATAAAAAATCCTCGTGAAAAAAAAGCACTTGGATGAATAGTGGATGTATTACTTATCTTAAGGTTAGAAGCACTTATTGATTGCACCTTGTTTGTTGACAATCGTTCAAGCAGAAATGCTTCCTTGTAATATATTGCAACTGCAAGAATTTAATTCAAGCATTTCAGCGCGCTTTTGTCAGAGAGCCGCTAAAAGATACGTGCGAGCAAACAGAAAAACACAACTTGTGAGCCACCACTGTGCATCTCTTGGCAAAAATCGAATGAATCCTTGCAACGAAGTTTTTCATTATTTCCCCGGATAGATGATGGATGAATGGATGTCATATTCCGGCAGATTCTTTCTCGCATTGAGACCGGCGAGCTCCATCACGAAAAGCATCTTAACTACTGTGCCGCCAAGCTTTTCAACGAGAGACGCTGCAGCCTTCACGGTACCTCCGGTCGCGATCAGGTCATCTACGAGAACCACGCGATCTCCGGGCTTGATGGAATCCTTATGCATCTCAATCGTAGCAGAACCATACTCAAGGTCGTAGGTAGCTGACACGGTATCGGCAGGAAGTTTTCCCGCCTTTCTTATAAGAATAAGTGGCTTATGAAGTTCGTAAGCCAGAGGAGAAGCAAATATAAATCCCCTCGACTCCGCACCGGCTATGGCATCGAATTCCAGACCCTGAAGAGCTGACAGCATATCGTCTATTGCCATCTTAAAGCCATCCGGATCTTTTAAGACTGTGGTTATATCCCGAAACATGATCCCCTTCTTCGGGAAATCAGGAATTGTGCGTACATAATCTTCCAGCTTCTTTTCCATTGATACACCTTCTTCTTTGACACTCCAATTATTTTCTGGCAGCAAAGAGAGTTCCTGCTTTTCTTCCCTCCACTATGTCATAGAGACCGGACGGGGCGCGTCCGTTTATCACTATAGTGCTGATGCCGTTCGATGTGGCGAGGTCAGCAGCTTCGATCTTCGTCCTCATGCCGCCGGTTCCTCTCCTGCTTCCGGCTCCTCCGGCAAGATTATAAACCGAGTCATCGATCTTATCTATTCTGTCGATCAGCTTTGCGTCCTTATAAAGGCGGGGATCCCTGTCATAGAATCCGTCAATGTCCGAAAGGATCACGAGAAGATCAGCCTGACAAAGCACGGCAACCACGGCAGAGAGCTTGTCATTGTCTCCGAAAAGCCTGTCATCCGATTCGATTTCCGTGTAGCTGACGGAGTCGTTTTCGTTTACGACAGGGATGATTCCCATCTCCAGAAGCGCCTCAAAGGTATTGACAAGGTTCTCCTTTTTCTCTTCCTGCTTTATATCCTCGGCATTCAAGAGGATCTGGGCGACGGTCTTGTTGTAATAACCGAAAAATTTGTCATAGAGAAACATATTCTCGCACTGACCCACAGCAGCTGCCGCCTGCTTCATGCGCATCTCATGCGGTTTTTCTGTAAAGTGCATCTTGTTGGCGCCGACGGCGATGGCGCCGGAACTAACGAGAATTACTTCGTTCCCCAGATTCTGCACATCGGAAATTGTCATTGACAACTTATCAAATTCTCTCAGGTCAGGATTTCCCAGCTCATTTGTAAGAGTGGAAGTGCCGACCTTTATTACTATTCTTCTCTTTTTCATTTCCTCATCCTGAAAAAAAGCTGCGCGGTTTTTTGCATATACTGAGCGCAGCAAAATACGATAGCTGCCGGCGTGTCTCGATACGGTAAAAAACCGTCAACAGCTTGAAAATCATCATGCGGCTCGCGGGACTTGAACCCGCACGCCAAAGGCACAGGAACCTAAATCCTGCGCGTCTGCCAATTCCGCCAGAGCCGCGAAAATATCCTGTCAGTCTTCCTTTCCCAGTTCATTCAGTGCATTCAGAAGATCTGTCGCATCTGTCTTTGAGAAATTGTCAACAGCCTCAAAAAACTTTCCGGGATGTTCATTATCATTGCAGGATGAACCGCATGTATTGCAATTATGTGTGCAGTTCTCAGGAGTAACATTTTTAATATCAGACATATTTTTATCCTTTCTATCCGTGATCCGCGGCAGCTCGGGCGCGGCGGCGGACTTATTGATATAGTAATCACGTTCTTTAATAATAAAGATAATTTATCTTAATTTCAAGACCGAATTTTTACACTCCACGCGTGACAATCTCCACCACAGCCGTGGAAAGGGCTTCTATCTCAAGGCTCTTCTCCGACTTTTTTCTGCAGCCATCATCCGTCAGAAGCTTGAAGCCTTCCGGCACAGGCACAGTCACTGAAAAATCATTCCAGTTCTGAATAAATATGTACCTTGCCAAAGCATCGGCTGATACGGATTTTCCTTCTTCTGCCCCGTCATCCGATGACAAAGCTTCCGCAGTCCTTATCCTGCTTGTCACCGAGACAGCTGCCGGGAGAGAATCCGAATATCTGAATACGTCGCCGCTCTCCGATTCCGGATTGTACCTGCTGCCATCTCCGATGATCGGCTTTATCCCGGCATCCCGCAGTACAGCCCTGATGAGATCAGAGAAAAGCTCCTGGCCAAAGTCAGCAAGGATCATGAAGCATTTTCCTTTTCCATAACAGTTCTCGGTAACAGCCGGAACGGTACTGTCCTTTGTCGCCTGGAATTCCATGATGGCTTCAGCCGTATCAAGTTTTGAATATTCAAAAAGTTTACTGAAAATGTACTTCCTTCCAAGCTCCGGATATCGGCCGCCGGTCGTAAACGCCTCTCCTTCCATGCAGTCATAGAGACCGTCGATCTCTGTCGTGCGGAGACCGCAGAGATCCATAAGGTCGTGCGGGGTCCCGCCGGTAAAGCACCTGTCGTTCTCGTCAGCAATGCCGCTCCAGAGGGTGAGGAAGAGGATACCGCCGTCCTTTACATACTTTTTCAGCTTCTCTGCGATATCACCGCGCTCCATATACATAAGCGGCGCGACGATCACGCGGTACTTCTTTTCGAGCTCCTGAGTCTCGTCGATCACATCAACATTCAGACCAAAATCCCTTATTGCCCGATAAGACTTTATCGCGATCTCCCTGTCAGGCATACCGGAATTTCTCGGTCCCTGAGAACCCAGGCAGGCCCATCTGCTCTCAGTATCCCAGATAATGGCAGCTTTTGCATCCGTGACAGTCCCTGCCACCTTTTCCCCGATTTTATCAAGGATAGCCCCAACCTCAGACACTTCCTCAAAAACTCTTGTGTCGGCTCCGCCATAATGATCAATGACTGCTCCGTGAAATTTCTCCGAGGCTCCCACCGACTGTCTCATCTGAAAATAGAGCGCTCCGTCAGCTCCGTGCGCGACTGCCTGCAGCTGCTGGAGGTGAAGCACTCCGGTTTCTCTCAGCTTACTTACTTCCTGCCAGTTTGTTGACGACGGAGACGACTCCATCATTACATAGGGTTCTTTTTTTATGGATCTTATCCTGTCATGCTCAAATGCCGTGTCGACTGCCGTATCGTAAAGCGGATATTTATGCCAGAGGGGATAATTATCCCATGAAGTGAAATCAACAACGTCAGAAAACTCCTGATAATTGAGTCCGAGGAAATTGTACATCATATTTATGGTCACAGGAAGCTCTGAGCCGCCGTCCCTAATGGCTTTCTTCTCCATCAGCGTGAAATTGCGGTGCATATAAGTCGTAAATCTCTTCCAGTCGAGGGTCAGCCCGTGAAGCGCCGTCTCGCCATTTGTCATAGGTGCTTCTATCTCGTCGAATGAATTGTATCTGTGCGACCAGAAGACCGTGCACCAGGCGCGGTTTAGCTCGTCAATGTCGTTATAGCGCGTCATAAGCCACTCACGGAAGAGCCTCTGACAGTTCTCGCAGTAGCACTCGCCGCTCATCTCGTTATTTATATGCCAAGCAATAACGGCGTCGCTTTTGCCGAAAGTCTCGGAAAGTTTCCTGTCGATCTCGTATGTCTTTCTCCTGTAAGACTCGCTCGACATGCAATGATTGTGCCTGCCGCCGAACCTCATCCTGTTGCCGCAGTCATCTACCCGGAGAACATCCGGGTATTTGTCGGCGAGCCACTTGGGTCTGGCGCCCGACGGTGTCGCGAGTATTGTCTTGATCCCGTTTGAATTAAGGTTATTAATGATGTCAGAAAGCCATCCGAAATCGTAAACTCCGTCATTCTTCTCAAGCATGGACCAGGAGAAGACTCCGAGAGTCACGGTATTTATATGGGCCTTTTTAAATAATTTTATATCATCGGAAAGTATCTCCGGCCGGTCAAGCCACTGTTCCGGATTGTAATCGCCACCATATAAAATATTATCAAATTTCACCATAAAATAATAACTCCTTCGGTATCATTTTCCTCTTGCTTCATAATGCATTATTATTGCTGCGTTCTGAAATTTTTACTTCAAACTGATTTTACGGTATTGTCCCTGCTCTCTCTCCTGATTTCCATGAACATGTACTGCTGGATCGCACCTGCGTACGGCCGGTACATTTTCTCAAAATCAAATTCCGCCGGATATCTCTCAAGCGCCCGCTTCATCCAGACATCCACCGGGAAGGCATTCATCCTGTGGAAACCAAAAAGAGCCGCGCAGTTAGCTACTTTTTTTCCTACTCCCTTTATCTCCATCAAAGATTCCAGGAGCTTCTCATCCGGCATATCTGAAAGCGCCGAAATGCTGTTTTTCTCTTTAACATATTCTGCTGCGGCCGGAAGATAAGGCATCCTGTAGCCGAGCGAACAGCTTTCCAATCCTTTCTCCTTGAATATACAGACTTTATCACTGCCTGAAAGCTTCCGGCAGCTGATGGAGAGGATCTGATCCGGAGAGGGAAAATCATAAAATTTTTTATCTTTTTTCCTTAAGGAAGGACTTAAATTTTCTGTAGGTATCTCATCTCCGGCAGCTTTGCATAGTTTCTCCACGCACGACCTTATAGCCGGGATATTTTTTCGCTGGGAAATAATAAAAGTAATTATCATCTCCCACGGATCCTGCCGAAGGATCCTTAGCCCGTCGCCGTTTGCGGCAGCCCTCACGAGAAATTCGTCATCCGCTCTTACGCTTCGTCTTATCGCAGAATAATCCGTATTCCTGTCAAAGTATCCTGTCCAGATATTTTCATATTCCTCTCCGGTGCAGTCAAGGAAAATTGTGTTTTCCCCGTCCTGCCTAACAAACAGCGCATGACCCATGGCCAGGATAATATATCCGTCATCAAAGGGAAACCACCTGAAGCACTGACCGCTGTCGTAGATTTTCTTCAGATCTATGCCATCAGGAAAATTGACTTTATACATATCAGAAACCTATATCGTCATTTACTATGATTGCCTTGATTCTGTCACTATGCCTCGAATACCTCGTGATAAGGAACTGGCAGCAGATGGTGTCCGGCGATTTGCAGTCAAAGCAGATTCCCTTTTTAGCGCATGGCGTTTTCAGACCAAACCTGGCAGCATTTGCAGGAGCTGCGACGTTTCTCGCCCGCTTCATAGCTGAATCGAGATCTGATGTGACTTTATTTATCCCGATAATGAGGAGCACATGACGGGGTCCCTGGGCGATTGCGGACACGCGGTTGGCGTTTCCATCTATATTTACTATCACGCCGTCAGATGAGACTGCATTCGCGCTCGAAATATAATAATCAGCATCATAAGCGAGAAGCATGGCTTTTCTCTTGTCTTCATAATTGTCCCTGTCCAGAAAATCGTAGCTGCCTTTCTGCAGCGCATCAACAAGACCTATGTCTCTCGCGCTCTGACATCCGCCCATAGTCACAGTCGAACCCTCCGGAATGATCGAAAGAGCGATCTTCAGCGCCTCTTCCTTATCAGAAGCATAATATCCCTCTATATTTCTGGACTTAAGCCCCTCAATAAGAGTGTGTGCAAGAACTTCATTTCTTTTATACAAATTTTCATTCATAACATATCCTTTCTGCAGCTTTAAAGTACAATAAGCCATCAGTCGTGATTAATTCTATCATACTTTATTAAGTTGATTTTGTATTTGTAAAAAAACATCACAATATTAAAAAAGACGTGTGAAAAATATTTTTTCACACGTCTTATCGCATAAGTGAGACATGCGGGATTTGAACCCGCGACAACCTGATTAAAAGTCAGGTGCTCTACCAACTGAGCTAATATCTCATAAAATTTGAAACACAGGACAACTGGGCCAGCGGGATTCGAACCCGCGAATCCAGGAGTCAAAGTCCTGTGCCTTACCGCTTGGCTATAGCCCAATGTTGCTATTGAAAGAAAAGATCAGTAATAATCTTTACGGCTATAGTTCACTGCTCTAGCAACAAAGGTGGGTAGAGGGGCTCGAACCCTCGACCTTCAGAACCACAATCTGACGCGCTAGCCAACTGTGCTACACCCACCATAGTGTGCTCGCGGGGATTCGAACCCCGGACCCACGGCTTAGAAGGCCGTTGCTCTATCCAGCTGAGCTACGAACACATAATGTACTGACCCGAAGGGGCAGTGCCTAATGTACTGACCCGAAGGGGCAGTACCTGTGCAAGCGCCCGCAAACGAAGTTTGCGCTTTCAATGCGCTTGCATCCAATGTCAAGCGCTCGCAAACGAAGTTTGCGCTTTCAATGCGCTTACCAAAGCGGGTGATGGGAATCGAACCCACGTATCCAGCTTGGAAGGCTGGTGTTCTACCATTGAACTACACCCGCAGATACTTGCGTTAATCGGGGTGACTGGATTCGAACCAGCGACCCCCTGGTCCCAAACCAGGTGCTCTAGCCAAGCTGAGCCACACCCCGAGACCAAAGTACTGACATAAAGACCAGTACCTGTGCAAACGCCCGCAAACGATGTCTGCGTTTTCAATGCGCTTGCTCTCAAAACGCAAGTGTTATTATATTAAATTGTAAGAGGTATGTCAACAATAAATCTCGATTTCTATACGATTTTTTTCTGACCCTGTCTCAGTGGAAATAATCCATCTGGTTCTTCAGATCGTTCGAGAGCTTCATGAGATCATCCGCTGAATCCGATATGGTCTGGAAAGTAGCATTGAGTTCCTGCATCGATGCATTTGTCTCCTCCGTCGATGCCGCATTCTCCTCAGAAATAGACGACAGACCTTCAATAATATCTATAAGAGACTTCTTGGCCTCTTCCAGTTTTTTCACGCTCTGTCCTATGAGTAAGGCGCTGTTTGAGACATTCTCGACGCGCTCTGATACATTCGACACTTCCTTCTGTGTAGATGTGATCTGCTCAGCCTGAGCCTTGAAATTATCATTAAGGACTTTCATGACCTCGACGGAAGCCTCAGAATCTTCAATAAGTTTCTTCACGACCACTTCAATGTTTTGAGCACTCTTTGCACTCTGGTCAGCAAGATTCCTGATCTCATCAGCTACTACCGCAAAGCCTTTTCCAGCCTCTCCCGCTCTCGCAGCCTCGATCGACGCATTAAGTGAGAGGAGATTGGTCTGGCTGGCTATATCCTCTATCGCGCTCGTAAATTCAGTTATCTCCTTTACCGATTCATGGGTGGACTGGATAGACTCTCCAATACGGTCAACAGAATTCGACACTTCCTCATTCTGTTTCATAAGGTTATTCATGGACTTATCCGTAAGTTCTGCTGAATGTCTCATATTTTCGGAATGTTTATCGAGATCTGTCACCTTCTCAGTGATGGTGTCTATGGCATTTCCGATCTTCTCTGTATCATTCATGGCGTTCTGGACACTCTCAGCCTGGGACACAGATCCCTGTGATATATCGTTTATTGCGCTTGATACCTGCTCCGACGCGCTGCTGGCCATAGATGCGTTTCTGGAAAGCTCATCTCCTGCCGTATTCAATTTATCCGACATCTGCTTTGCGGTCCCGATCACGTCTACCAGCTTGTCATCCAGGATCTTGGTTTTCTCAGCAATGATTCCGATCTCATCTCGCCTGTTTATGGTGGCAGGATCGAAGTTCCTGATAAGACCGCCGCCTGAGAGGCCGGTGATCTCATCAGCCAGATGCTTCATCTTAGCTGAAATTCTTCTCGAAATAATTATAGCGCCAATAGTCATGACAATTATCATAAGGATCGTAACAGACAACATAAAGAACGACATTCCCATCATGTCATGGTTTATGTCGGAACAAAGTCTGCCGGTAAAAACCATTCCAACCACCTTGTCATCAGCATTGTTTATTATCGGGGTGAAAAATCCGGAATACTCCTTGCCGTCTATCTTTGCTCTTTTAATATACAAAGGCTTTCCATTTTTCAGAACAGTACTTACAGCCTTTGCGGGAACCTTGTTGTTTACAGCGCGGTAGCCCTTCTTATTCTTTATGCTTGTAATGCGGATCGTGTCACCGTATGTGATGGCATAGTCAAGATTAGTCTGCTCCTTCAGCCTGTCCATTGTACGGAGGTAATCCTCTGTCACGACCTTGTTGCCTTTCTTGATTCCGCTCTTTTCGTCATATGACCAGTCGCCATCCCAGGCACTGTCTATCTGACTCTCAAACTGAACGGATGCCGTCATCAGGTTCTCCCTGATCAGCTTATTGTATGAGATATCAAATTTAATAATACTGAATAGTGTCAGCACCAGAGCAAACGAGCACGCCACAACGTTTGAGAAAAGCATTATTTTTGCAAGCATTTTTTTATTCTTAGGTTTCAAATCATATACCTCTCTTCCAATTATTCCTTCTGAATTCAGGATCATAGCAATTAAAAACTAAAAAATTCATTTTTTGATATTTCTTTTTATGAATTCAAGATACTCATTTCTCGGCAGAGGCTTTGAAAAATAGTATCCTTGTATATAATTCATGCCAAGCTCGTACATCTGGTTCAGCTTGTCGCTGGTCTCAACGCCTTCAGCTACTATGTTCTGACCCAGACTCTTTGCCATTTTTACGACAGTGTTCAGAATGATAACGGCTCTGTCATTGATTCCATACTGGTCTACCATGGACTTGTCAATTTTGATAAAGTCGATTGGCAGGTCAACCAAATAATTAAGGTTCGAGCCGCCGTTTCCGAAATCATCAAGGGAAAATTTGCATCCTGCCGAACGGAATTTATCAATATTCTGCCTTATCACTCTTGTATTGTCACTTAAAAGGGTCTCGGTAAGCTCGAACGATACCTTACTGATGGGCACGCCAAACTTCATGAAGGAGTCAAGATATCTGTCGGCCAGCGTCTCGTCTTCGCACTGTGTGACGGAAAGATTTACATTTATGCTTCTTACACCCATGTCACCGATCTTCTCGTCTCTTATCATCATAAGAGTCTTCTCAAAGACCCGGTCTCCTATCTGGCTTATCCTGCCCGTTTCCTCTGCTTCGGGAATAAACCTGCCGGGAGGAATAAGCGATCCGTCTCTTTTCCTTATCCTGACAAGAGCTTCTGCAGCATCAAAACTGTTTGTAAATGTGGAATATATGGGCTGGTAGAAGACTTCCACCCTGTCCTCAGCCAGCGCCTCATCGATCTCTTTGTCCACCTCAAGATGAGACTTTCTGACTAAAAGGTCATTCCAGGTAATATTACTCTCAGTGCGGCCGGATATATCTGACGCCATAAAGCCCCTGATGTAATCCGCTATAAGCGGATATGTCTCGTTCGCGCCATGATCACCGGAATCAACAAGGCTGAGATGATAGGATTTTACGATCTCGGCCAGATGATTTTCGATATACAGTATATCTCTCTTCCTGTCCTTGTCGCTTTTTAGAATCAGGATATAGCAATATGCACCTATATAGAAGGCATATTCTTCCTTCAGCTTTCCAAGAAAGGATCCAATTGCCTTCTGAGTAACAAGTCCTTCCTCATCGTCTATTTTTAATAGAATACAGGACATCCTTGCGTCATTTTTTCTAAGCTCATCGACTTTGTCTGTAAACGCCTGATAATTAAAAAGCCCGGTTCTCTTATCTATCTTTCCTTCCGGATTTTCGAGCTCCAGGTACACACAGAGTATACCGATCGCTGAGAAAAATCCGACCAGAAGCATCTCCGGCACCAGAAACTGTATAATCAATGCCATAAATTCCAGAATCATCCAGACGATCACAGCATAACTGACCTGGTAATTCACGTCTTTTCTGTTAAAGAAAACGACAAGGAGAGTCGATACCATGAAAACAAGACATACTATATATGTGACTATACAGGCTGTACCATAGCTATACAGATATTTCCCGTTTGTCTTCCATGATACCGGCAGAAACATAATGATAAATGATGCCGCCATAAGCGAATTATAGATGTAAATGAGCTTCCTCTCATTCCGGCAGCCGGCAGCCGCGTATCGCATCCCCATAAAGGTTATGAGACATAGCGTTACAAGGTATGCTTTGCATAGAAAAGCTGTAAGGATCGTCGGTATCTGCCTTCCGGTATAAATAATGCCGTACACGGAAATAATATCAAACGCCAGAGTCAGGTAATCTGCATACAAAAGCTTAGCAAATATCTTTTCCTTGTAGAGTCCAAGATGCTTTGCTTTTTTGTTGAAAATATAAATGACAGTAAGAACTATCAGACCGCAGATTTGATTTCCTATATTAGGCATAGAGCTCTCCTCAAAACAAAAGTCCGCTAACGGTCACTCTTTATGGTCTGCTGATTAAAAAGCGGATCAAACCTCTTTGAAAACGTTAACACAATATACGTATGTTCCCGTCCGTCCTGTCTGGGACGCGCTATACTCCCAGGGTTTACTATCCAGGGAATGTTTGCACCATCCGGAGATATTAACACAGGAATATGAATATGTCCAAATAAAATTATATCACAATTATTATTCTTTGCGGCATTTTTGAGAGAATCCAGATCTTGCGTTACCCCGTATCTGTGTCCATGAGTCATAAACACTTTGTGGCAGGGAATATCAAAGATAAGGTCATAAGGAATACTATTGTCCGTGTCCATATTCCCTCTCACAATACGGACAGGGCAGCCGGAATATTTTTCTATCCAGTCCCTGTCTCCCTCGCTGTCTCCCAGGTGCCAGAGCTCATCCGGCTGCACACGGTCTATCGCCTCGGCCAGATATTTTCTGTCTCCGTGCGTATCGCTTACTATAAGGATCCTGGCGCTGCTATCCATTTATTTTCCTTTCGATCAGAGCTGCTGCCGCGCGGAGGGCTTTCCCCCTGTGGCTTATGGCATTTTTCTCATCAGCAGTCAGGTCAGCCGATGTACATCCCAAATCAGGGAGAAAGAAGATAGGATCATATCCGAATCCGCCGTTTCCGGAGATGACATGAGCGATTCTCCCCTCCATTACTCCTTCTTCGGTATATTCGCTGCCATCAGGGAAAATAAGTGCAATGGCGCATACGAATCTGGCTGTCCTCTTTTCATCCTCTACATCAGCCATCCGCCTAAGGATCTCTTTATTTTTTATATCATATGACGTGTCATGACCCATGAACCGGGCTGATTTCACTCCAAGTTCATCGGGCATGGCATCTATTATAAGTCCTGAATCATCCGCTATCACTATTGTATCATCAGGATCAAGGTCAGCCTTTTTCCAATCGAATTCCGGACCGGTAAGAATTTCTCTCACTGCCCCAGCCTTTATAAGAGCGTTTTCTCTGAATGTAGAACCGGTCTCTTCAGGATCCGACTTGATTCCGGCTTCCTTCATTGATAAAACCCTGGAAAAATTATCAAGAACTTCCCTGAATTCCTTCATTTTTCCGGCATTTCCGGTTGCAACAAGAATATTCATCTCACATCTCCCTTGGAATCTGTCTGTCTGATTACCGAATAAGCCTTAAGGCAGAGGTTCGCGTTGTAATCGGTCTCTGACCTGGTCCAGCTGATGCCGTCAGGACTTATATATCCGGTTCCATCTGTAATTATTGCTTTTTTTGAAGCATCCGTCATACGTCCTTCTATAGCCATGGGCTGCTTTGAGCCGGGTGTCTTCAGATAAACCACTACGGCAAAATTCTCATTCGGCCGAAGTTCCATCGGTTCTTTTATCGGAATCGTATAATATCCGATGTCAGAAAGCGTGCCTTCGGCTTTCAGGACCCTGTCTCCAAAAGAGCCCGTATCTGTAAAGTCCGATACTGTATAGACCTTGTATTCGGTATTTTTCCCAATCGTATAGAATCCCACAGCCGAAAGATTTTCATCAGTCTTTGCCGTATATACGTTTGCCGCCATGACGGTATCATTTCCAAAACCTATCTGCCCTACTTCTCCGAGCATGTCGGTCTGATAGATCCTGTCGTAGTTGTCGGTATTCTCACTCTTCACATATGACACGGCGTTGTTGGCAATATTCGTATCATAATATGAAACATAGAAAACTCCCTTGTCTCCGAAATCATCTCCCCAGGAATTCTGGCATATGAAAGCGCCGTTGCCGGGAGCCTTCTTTCCAAAATACCTGGCAGGAAAATTATCATCCCAGCCTATTATCACCACGTCATGATTCGGAGCATTGCTGCCGTTATAGTAGTAGGAATTATTAGCAGGATTATACAATCCCGAACCTGAGAGATCGGAAGAATCTATATCCGCGTAGAGGGAAGTCGATACGCCGCCGTTTTTGAAGACTGCCCACTTCACAGCATCAATGTCATCGTTATTATAGAAGTGAACTTCCTGCAGATGGCAGGCCGGCTCGCTCTCGTTCTTCTTTACCGGTCCTCTCCAGGAAAGCATCGTAGATACAGCAGTCATATATGAGCCTGCATCTTTATCGGTAATGCCGTATGTATTATGATTTGCGAGATAATCAGCCGAAAATCTCGTATCGTCATCCGGCAGCCTTGAGGATTCCAGAGCCGATACTGCCGCAAAAGCCCAGCAGGCAGACAGGCTGCCCTGATCGCGGATCTTCGATACCCGGCCCAGCTTCCTTAAGTCAAAAGATTTACGGAGCATGGGCTTCTCGGCGGTCGTAGAATCGAGAGAGACGGTCATGGATTCCCTGTCAAAGGAATATCCGTATCCGAAAAGCGCCGCAGCGTCAGAAAGGCTTATATAGCACTGACCGTTATATACGGCCGGTTCTTCTTTGAGCTCTATCTCGTCTCCGTCCTTCATACCTTTCTTTGAACCGAGAGTAAGATTTACGGTAGTATAATTTCTGTCTATCCTGACCCTTCCGTCCTTATAATTAGCTGCACTTGCGGAAAAGACATTGCGGATAAATGAAAGCGAAGACAGTACATTCATACCTCCATCCAGAAAAAGGCCGCCCGCATCAGCTGCCTCCGGCTTTCCGTCTATCCTTAAGCCCAGAAGTCCCTGACTGTTCACATTTCCGGCAATAAGCGGATAAAAAACGCTTGCCTTAAGTTCTGCGCCCCTGAATTCTTCGACATCACCCAGCCTGTCGCCAAACGGATATGAGACAAGGCCGACTGTGATAAAAACAATAAGAGCCAGTCCTAAAAATCTTCGGGATGTCTTCATTTCATATCTCTTTCCGGCGGTCTTTTCCTCTTTGGAGGTTTTGGACCATAAAACTCATAGAAATAAGTCTTTATCATTCCATTATAAATCTTCCGGTTCTTGTCCGGCTTTCTCCCTATATAGCGGATCGCGTCCTCGTAGCTTGTGATCATATAAAAAGACCATGTGTCAAGTCTCTTCATCACTTCGCCTATCTCACCGTATAGAAAGGGCAGAGAATCTTTATCCTCCAGCCTCTCGCCATAGGGCGGATTCGTGATGATAAATCCGTATTTCCCGTGATGGCGGGTGTCCGAGAGCGCTCTCTCCTGAAAATGAATGAGTCCGTCTACTCCGGCTCTTTTCGCGTTTGCTCTGGCTATCGCTACCACTGATTCATCTATGTCATATCCCTGTATGTCAATATTGGAGCGTTCAGGAATTGCTATTTCCGCTTCCGCTTCTTCTCTGGCATCCGACCAGACGCTCTCTGGGATAATATCCCATTTCTCAGCAGTAAAGTGCCTCCTTAGCCCCGGAGCCATAGATGACGCCATCATTGCAGCTTCAATAGCAAAAGTTCCGCTGCCGCAGAAGGGATCCAGAAGTATCCGGTCCCCATGCCAGGGCGTAAGTGATATAAGAGCTGCGGCAAGCGTCTCTGAAATCGGCGCAAGTCCGGTCTCAGTCCTGTATCCTCTCTTGTGGAGAGACTCTCCCGATGTATCAAGAGCCACCGTGACCAGATCCTTCATGATAAAGATCCTGACCGGATAATCGGCTCCGTCTTCCGGAAACCATGAGATAGAATACTTATCCTTCAGCCTGTCCACCATAGCCTTCTTGGCGATGGACTGGATATCTTTCGGGCTGTAGACTTTTGATTTTACGGCCGATGCCTTTTTTACCCAGAACCTCGCGTTCTTCGGAAGATACTCCTCCCAGGGGATATTCTTCACTCCCTGGTAGAGATCCTCGAATGACTCGGCGTGAAATCTGCCTGCGACAATAAGGACCCTCTCGGCTGTCCTGAGATGGATATTGGAAAGTGCCACTGCTTCCGCGTCACCGCTATAGATCACCCTCCCATCCTCTACTTTTTCTATCTCGTATCCCAGATCGTAAATCTCACGCTTCAAAACCGCTTCCAGTCCGAAGTGGCACGGAGCCATCAGTTCAAAATTTGTCACTTTTCTCTCCTGAGTGCTTCATTTAATTCTTCTGTTCCCGGCAGCACGAAACGGCCGGATCTTATAATATCCTCACTGCTGCCGTCTTCATGCAGCACCTCTATTGCGTCAAGTTCGTCATAAGGCAAGGTGATATCAGTATGGCAATTGAAATATGCCCTGCCAGGATCAGTCTTTCTGTATTCGCGTGTTATCTCATTGTCTCTTGAAATGATTTCCCTGCCGTCGGGATTATATACTTTTACGTCCTCGGCGTGAGAATAGCATGTGTCTCCAAGAGCGAAATGAGGACCGGTCTTTTCGGCAATAAGTATCGGCATCCTGTCCTCTATGCCGTACTTTCTTGCCATGACATAGGCAAGAGTATTTGTGCCTATCGCGAATTCACCTAGCGGAAGCGTCTTATGTCTGAAAAGGATATGGTCATCAATATATCTTCTGTTCTCCTCTTCACTGTCAAAATTTGTACAGCTTATTTTTACTGCCCTGCCGTCTTCTATCTGAACAAGAAGATTCTTGAAAATAAAGCCGTTCAGGTAGACGCTCTTTACATTTATTGTCCCCTTAGTCCCTTTAAGCTTCGGCGATGTGAAAACTTCGCCGACCGGTATATTCACATCAGCCACGCAGTTTTCAAATACCGTCTGCTTATCGGGGTCGTCCTTTTCCATAAACCTTACCGTAATATCTGTCCTGTTGTCTCCTGATCCTGTGATCCTGGCGCCATATCCCCTGTCAAGGGCATCGACTATTGACTGCTGTACATTTCTGAATTTCTCTGAATCAAGAGTGTTTATTTCTATCGTATCCTTCATTATGTCCTTAAAATCAGGACCTATGGACGGAATCGGCCATGATATGATAGTAAAGCTTCTCTCGTCGCCTCTTATATAGTCGTTTGTTATCTTTGCTGATGAAGCTGTGAATTCAAGAAGCAGCTTGCTTTTTTTGTCATCTGTTTCAGTCGCGGATCCCTTATTTACAGGATCAAATTTCTTCTCGCCGAATGTCTCCACGACCGCGGGACCGCCATAGACAGCTGCCGGGCGGCGGTTTTTTTCGAATGTGTCGCTTATTACTTCAAGTCGCCTGTTAATATAAGCCCTGTCAAGGTATTTGGAAACGTCATCCTTATGATCATAGAATATCTGCGGATCTACGGCATTAGTGTATACTCCGCGTCTCACTCCGCGATGCTGGCATGAAAGGAGAGGGCTTCTCTTTACAGTCACTTTTAATCCCTTGTCGTTAAAAATATTAACGGCAGCTCTCATCACTCTCTCAAATCCTATCGGATAATCAAGGGATACTGTCTCCTTAATGCTTATGTCGCGGCTGTTTTCAGCAAAGCCCTTGATATAGCCCGAAGCGTAAGCGCCAGCCATTTTTTCAATAACAGACTCATCGAGAGCCGAAAGATATTCCCAGAGTCCGAGCTCGTCCGAGCCTATCTTTGAACCGTAGAGGAATAAATATCTGGGGTCTTTAAAATCTGATTTTTCAATAATATCAGTAAAAAAAGTGCTCTTTTCGGGAAGGATCAGGTTCTCAATGTTTTCTCTGTCAAATATATCAGAATAATCATGATAGAAGGATCTTACCGAGGAAAGAACCTCTCGCTCTTTTTCGTCTCTTTCATGAGGAAGATAAAGTGTCCTGTCCTTATCCTCGAATATAGAATATAGTTCTATCAGAAGCTCCAAAAAAATCAGGATAAGATCTTCCCTGCCCTCGTAGCTCCATGGAATTATCGCCGTATAGTCCATGAATACCGCAGAGAGTGCCTGTCCTAAGGTTTTCCCGAATTTCTTTACTGCTGTATCCGGATTTAAGAAGGACGTTTCGTATGCTTCTTTTCCTGTCCAGCCGTATAGATTTTTCTGCTCGTCAAAATAATCGGCAAGCGAAGGTTCTTTCATTTTTGATTCTTTTCTGTCCAGCACGGAAAAAACTCCGACCGTCAGATTGGCTGCTTCAAAAAAGTAGTCGAAAAGAGCCTCTGAATCCTTGTCATCAGGCTCCTTATAAGTGATATCTCTAATCTCTTTTATTTTTTCTTTTGCGAGAGCAAATCTCTCTTTCATTTCTTCTGTCATTTTATCTTATAAAACCAATTATATATACGATCACCCACATTAAAAGCGCAGCTGCCGGGAGGAGAAAGCCCGTCCATTTTGACCAGGCGCTTTTTGAAACATTCCGCATCTCCTTCGATCCGACAATAAAGGCATAGATATTTACGATAATAAAAATAACGCCCGTCGCGGACATAAATCTGGATATCATACCTCCCCGTCCTGACATCTTTACCGACGCAATGAAAAATATCACGGTAGGTATGGAAATCATGGCGGAAACAAGGCTTTTCCGATCTGCCGGAAGCCTCTTACGGCGTCTTCTTCTGGACATTATCTCTTTGCTCCGTACATCTTGTAGTAGTCGTCTATTCTCTTCTTGTCATCATCAGTGATATAAACTGTTCCGTCTATTTCCCTGTTCCAGAGAGCCTCTGTGACTTCCTGCATATTGACAATTGAGGCGGTCTTCATATTGTATGTATCAGCGATCTCCTCCAAAGCACCCTTATCAGTCTGGCCTCTCTCCATTCTGTCTACCGATACAACAAGCCCCATCACATTGACATTGCCCTGGTTCTTTATTATCGGCATGGTCTCCTTTATTGAAGTCCCGGCAGTCGTCACATCCTCGATTATTAATACCCGGTCTCCGTCTTCAATGGGACCTCCGAGCAGTATGCCCTTTTCTCCGTGATCCTTTGCTTCTTTTCTGTTTGAGCAATATCTCACATCAACTCCGTACATCTCGTTTAATGCTATTGCCGTAGCCACGGAAAGCGGTATGCCCTTGTATGCAGGTCCGAACAGCACATCAAAATCAGTGCCGAAATTATCGTGTATGGTTCTGGCATAATATTCGCCCAGCATCTGCAGCTGGCTGCCGGTACGGTAAAATCCCGCATTGATGAAAAACGGCGTCTTCCGTCCGCTCTTTGTAACGAAATCTCCAAACTTCAGCACTCCGCAGTCTATCATGAAGTGAATAAACTCTTCCTTGTATTTTTCCATTATTAGTCCTTTCAAACTTTCATCTCACGTCGTTTGGCACGATCACCTGTCATCTCACAGCGCCGATAAGCGATCCACTGTCATATATTCCATGTCTTATCATGTATTCTCTCATACCCTTTATTATCTCAATAGTCGCATAGGGGTTTTTGAAATTTGCCGTACCGATGGCAATGCATGAAGCGCCTGCCAGCATCATCTCTACGGCGTCGTCAGTATTTTCTATTCCGCCCATACCGATTATCGGTATCTTTACCGCATTATGAACTTCATATACCATCCTGACAGCTACCGGATGGACCGCCGGACCTGAAAGACCTCCGGTCTTATTTGCCAGAACGAAAGTCTGCCTCTCAACATCTATCTTCATTCCCGTGATCGTATTGATGAGAGATACGGCATCGGCTCCGCCGGCTTCTGCAGCTTTCGCTATCTCGGAGATCGACGTAACATTGGGCGAGAGCTTCATTATAAAAGGCTTTTTACTGTGACGTCTCACGGCTCTCGTGATCTTTTCGACAGAACGGGCTGATGTGCCGAAAGATATACCGCCCTCTTTTACATTGGGACATGATATATTTATTTCCAGCATATCCACTTCAGACCTGTCATTTAATGCATCGACCACATTTAAATATTCCTTTTCGCTGTGGCCGCAGACATTTGCTATTACCCGCATGCCTTCGGCTCTGTACTTCTCAAGGAAAGGAAGATCGCGCTTAATAAATACATCGACTCCGGGATTCTGGAGTCCTATGGCATTCAGCATACCGCTAGTCACTTCGGCTATCCTCGGTGCGGGATTTCCTGCCCAGGGATGGTCGGCGACTCCTTTCGTCACTACAGCTCCGAGTTCTCCTATATCAATGAATTCGCTGTATTCCTGTCCTGCTCCGAAGGTACCTGATGCAGTCATGACAGGATTTTTGAACCTGACTCCTCCGATTTCAACAGACATATCGGGCTCGATCGCTTCATCGTTTATCATATGTCCACCTCCTCTGCCGGAAATACAGGACCTTCTGTACAGACTCTCGCGTTTCTAACTTTGGAATGGTCGTCAATGCCGACAGTCCTCGTCACGCAGCCAAGACAGGCTCCCACGCCACACGCCATCCTCTCTTCCAGAGAGAGGAAACAGCGGATCTGCTGCCGGGAAGCAAATTGCTTGACCCCGCGCAGCATGGGCAAAGGTCCGCAGGCGTATATCACATCAGCTGTCAGCCGATTCTCATTTATGCAGTCAAGCACTGTCCCATGGCAGCCTGCCTTGCCGTCGTCGGTCGCTATATAAACGTCGGAATGCATGCTGAAATCATTGTATAAAAAGAGGTCATCCGTCCTGTAGCCAAGGACTGCAGTGACGCTTAAAGCCGGTCTTGAAATCACGCCGTTCCCGCAGCCGTTTAATTCTTTTACAAGTTCCAGAAGCGGCGGTATGCCTATTCCTCCGCCGACAACCATGGTTCTGCCTCCCTGAAGCGGATATCCGTTGCCGAGAGGTCCGAGAAGGAGCACCTTATTCTTGGCATGAAGCATAGAAAGTTCTCTTGTGCCCTCGCCCGCCACTCTGTAGACAAGTCTCAAAGCCGAAGCATCTCTTCTGATCTCAGCTATACTTATAGGTCTGGGAAGAATATGACGCTGATCCGGCACATAGAGTGTGACAAACTGTCCCGGCGCGGCGTTCAAGGCCGCTTTCGTTGACAGCCACATACTGTATATATTTTCCGATAAGCGATCCTGCCTTATTATCCTTGCGTATTCTCTGGTTTTTTTATTCAAAATATCTGCCCCGTCTGCCATATCCGCCTCCGAGTTCTCCTTGCAGAGATAAAAAGTAAATATCTCTTGTCTCACATCTTCATTATCAGTTCAGAGCCCTGTCAAGAGCAGTGTTTATATCCTTTTTCATGTCGATCACCGCCTGTCTGGAAGCATCGGCAAAGTTCTCATCGCCGAATTTACTATATTCAGGCTTCTTGTATGCAGCTATTATTCCGCGGGAAGAATTGACGATAGCACCGAGACCGTCGCTGTTGAAGAAAGGCACGAGATCCTTTCCTGTACCTCCCTGAGCGCCGTAACCAGGTACGAGAATGAAGCTGTGTGGGATCTCCATCCTAAGCTGTCTTCCTACTTCGGGATAAGTGGCTCCGATAACAGCTCCGACTTCACTGTAATCTCCGTCCATGCAGGACTTGCCCCACTCATTTACTTTATCAGCTACATGCTCATAGAGCGGCTTGCCGTCAACAAGGCGATCCTGCAGCTCTCCCGATGAAGGATTAGAAGTCTTCACCAGAACAAAAATACCTTTTGAATTTTCATGGCAGACATCCACGAAAGGCTTCACCCCGTCGGTTCCAAGATAAGGGTTTACCGTGGCAAAATCCTCGCCGAAAGGCTCATATTCCATTGAACCTACTTTTATCTTACCGAGATGGGCTATCGCGTAGGATTCGGAAGTGGAACCTATGTCTCCTCTCTTTACATCTCCTATAACTATAAGGCCTTTGGAGTGAGCGTAATCAATGGTCTTTTTGAAGGCGCCGAGTCCCGGCAGACCGAACTGCTCATACATGGCTATCTGGGGCTTTACAGCAGGCACCAGATCTGCCACGGCATCAATTATAGCTCTGTTGAAGCGGTATATGGCATCGCTTGCTCCCTCCAGGGATTCGCCGTATGCCACAAAAGACTTTTTAAGAAGAGCCTCCGGTATCATTGAAAGCTTGGGATCCAGCCCCACGACTATAGGTGAATTTTTCTTCCTGATCTCATCAATAAGTTTCTTTATCATCTCTTCTCCTCTCAGTCCGTCCTGGTAGACAGAAATTTGTATTCTTTTGCCATGTCTTTTTCTCCGGGATATTTAGCGACAAATTCCTTGCATTTCCCGGCAGCTTCCTTAAAATTTCCCGAATATTCGAGCGCCAAGATCTCATTTTTCGAAAGTTCCTTTTTATAAGATGAACCCTTCAGGGCAAGACCCGCCCTTATCGATTTAAGAGCATCTGTATAATTTTTCTCCTGCATCTCCAGAACGCCTATGGCATTATAGGACTCAGCTGACGGCTTATTTTCTTTTTGATATGACTGAAGCTCTTTTTTGGCGGAGTCCTTATCACCTATCGCGGAATAGACTCTCGCCATATCAAGTCTTGCTTCCTTGCTGCCGGCCGAGAATGCTTTCTTGTAATATGAAAGCGCCTTATCATTATTGCCACTGATTTCTTTCACTTTGCCTTTGGCGAGATAGGCAGCTGACGAGGCCTTCTTTATCTTCATGACGTCGTCAAGAAAACCTTTTGCACTTTTTTTGAAGCCGGCAGAATTCATGCTGTAATAAGCCTTTATGTATCTGTCATAGTCAGACGGCTTGAGCTCTATCGACTTTTTGAAGTCACTTTCAGCCTGCTTTTCCTTCTTCAGATCGGCATAATAAGAGCCTCTCAGAAAATAAGAATCAGCATTCTTCCTGTCAAATCCGATAAGATCCGTGATCGTATTTACAGCACCATCCCCGTCTCCTGACAGATAGAGTGAAGCCGCCTTGTAATAAGCAATATCTACTTCTTCGCTGTCTACAGTGGACCCGGCGCTTTTAAGCGCTTCGTCGAATTTTTCCGCCGCTTCCTTATATTTTCCGTTATTAAGGAGCTCTATGCCTTCGTTCCTTAAGGAACTCTCCTTTTTATTCATGCCGCATCCGCCTGTCATGAGGAGTGGAAGGAGCATGGCAAGCGTCAAGGCCTGCTTTTTTCTTATCAGCATATAATAACCTCTTCTTTGCATATTTATTTTCAATTATAACATACCGACACGATATATTGACACAGTAAACGAAAAAGCCTGCAAGAACTGCAGGCTTTCTCAATCATATATCCATCTTATCAATTATGATCTGTCCCTTCATTATCCTCCCTGCTATATGCACCGCCACTTTTCTGTCCTCGGTGCGATACGTCTCATCGAAGCAGGAGGAATCTTTAGCTGTCTTATACAGATCTCCTATAATGGCGGAGGAAAGAACGCGTGAGACCTTAAGTCCCTCCGAAAATCCATAAACCTCTATCATCTTCCCGGTTAATATTTTCTCAGCATCCTTGATCGACATAGTCACTCCCTTACATGTTCCATACCAGTCTTTAAGAGCGTATATACATGATCGTCGCAGAGAGAATAAAAAATCTGTCTTCCCTCCCGCCTGGTCTTTACAAGAGATACATTTCTCAAGATCATCAGCTGATGGGACACGGCGGACTGCGTCATCCCAACTGCATTTGAAAGATCTCCGACATTCATTTCATCCTCGACCGCCAGGGCAAAAAGTATTTTTATTCTCGTCGTATCTCCAAATACACTGTATAACTTGGCCAGCTGCTCCACTACACTGTCATCCGGAAATTCACATGCCATATTTTTTCCTCCAATCGTCCTTACCCCATCCCAGAAGTCTGGCTGAGTTCAGCACGCAGAGTATCATGACTCCGGTATCTCCGAACACAGCAAGCCACATAGGACAGCGTCCAATAGCCGCCAGCATCAGAATGAAGATCTTCACGGCAATCGCAAAAACTATATTCTCAGTCGCTATCCTCTTTGTGCGCTTTGCCAATCTGATGGCAGCCGCGATCTTTGACGGCTTATCATCCATCAGGACAACATCGGCAGCTTCTATCGCCGCATCAGATCCCATGGCACCCATGGCAATACCGACATCAGCTCTTGCAAGAACCGGCGCGTCATTTATCCCGTCGCCTGCAAAAATAAGCGACCCTCCATTTTTTCTCTCATCCAGAAGCTTTGTAACCTCATCCACCTTGTCAGCAGGCAGAAGTTCGGATCTGAATTCATCAATGTGAAGATCCTTTGCCACTCTTTTTGCCGTCGAATCGAGATCACCGGTAAGCATCACAGTCTTTCTCACACCGACAGCTTTAAGATCAGATACCGCGGTCAAAGCGTCCTCTTTTTCCACATCGTCAATATGGATATGACCTGCATATTTACCGTCAACGGCCACATGTATTATAGTGCCGGGTTCGGAGCAGGGCTTAAAATCCGCCCCTGTATTTCTCATCATCTTCTCGTTTCCGACGGCGACTTTTCGTCCGTTGACTACTGCCTCTATACCCTGTCCGGCAATTTCTTTAACATCAGATACCTGACACCCGTCATCCTTCTCACGATCCCTGCCATAAGCTTCTTTTAAAGATGTGGCAATGGGGTGGGTGCTGTATCTCTCCACATGAGCCGCAAGATGCAAAAGCTCATCTCCCGAAACAGAAAGAACTGTATCCTTCTTTTCATTTTCCATGGGATGAACGAGCGTCACTTTAAAGACACCTTTTGTAAGCGTCCCGGTCTTGTCAAATACAGCTATGTCCGCCCTTGAAAGCGCGTCTATAAAACTGCTTCCTTTTACCAGAATTCCATTCTTTGAGGCTCTTCCTATGCCTCCGAAGAAAGCAAGCGGCACGGATATCACCAGGGCGCAAGGGCATGAGACGATCAGGAATGTAAGAGCCCGAAGGAGCCATTCGGCAAAATTGGAAACAAAATGTCCCGAAACAAGTGGCGGAACTAAAGATGTGACCACAGCAGCCCCAACGACTACAGGCGTATATACTCTCGCGAACTTTGTGATGAAACGCTCGCTCTTGGATTTCTTCTCGCCTGATGTCTTTACGAGCTCAAGTATCTTTGACGCGGTCGACTGACCTGCGGTCTTTTCAGCCCTGATATAAAGGGGGCTCTGAAGGTTTACGCAGCCGGAATATACTTCTGTGCCGGGTCTCGCGGCTCTCGGACTGCTCTCTCCGGTCAGAGCCACCGTATCAAGTGAAGAACTGCCGCTTGCCACGATGCCATCTACCGGTATCTTCTCTCCCGGTCTCACAACGACCGTATCGCCGATGGAGACGGAATCCGCTGATACGGATACAATTTCACCGTCCCGCTCTATATTTGCCATATCAGGTCTTATATCCATAAGTCCTGTTATAGCGCGCTCGCTCCTGCCCTCGGCAATTGTCTCGAAAAGCTCTCCGATCTGGAAAAAGAGCATGACGAATACCGCCTCTGCAAACTCCGCTTTACCTCCGGGGATAAATCCAATCAGGAGCGCTCCTGCAGTGGCTATGCACATAAGAAGATCCTCGCTAAATATCTCGCCCTCGCCGGCTTTTTCGACAGCTTCCCCTATCACATCAAATCCTGCCAGGAGATACGGCAAAAGAAAGATAAGAAGCTGTCCCCAGAGCGGAATGCCCCTTATTACCCTTGTAATAATAAATGCCGCAAGGAGAAGACCTGCAGAAATAACGATCTGCAGCAGCTTCTTCTCAGGCGGCATTTCCTTCTCTTCGCCGGATTCCGATACTTCAGTCTCCGTCTCTTTTCTCACGATATCATCTTGTCCGGATACAGGCTTTGGCATAGCGTCCTCCTATATGAATATATGTTCAACTGTTCATATATACTATATAAAAAACATCTGTATCTGTCAATGTGTTTTAATAAAAAAACTCCCCGCATCCACTGGATATTGATCAGATCACGGTTCTTACTGTCTTTGGTCTGTATCCGCCGCGCTCAAGCGCGTCAATTATCCTCTCCTTATGATCCGTTCCAAAAGCTTCAAGCGTAATGCGAAGCTCAACCTCAGCCTTTCTGTTCGGGGATACGAACTGGTTGTGCTCAAGCTTTATTACATTGCCCTGGACATCTGCTATGGTCTTTGCGACCTCCGCGAGCTCACCCGGCTTATCAGGAAGCAATACTGATACGGTGAAGATCCTGTCTCTGAAGATCAGACCCTGCTGAATAACGGATGACATGGTGATCACATCCATATTTCCGCCGGAGAGAATAGATACCACTCTCTTGTTCTTGACCTTGAGCTTTTTCAAAGCAGCCACGGTCAGAAGACCTGAACCCTCGACTACCATCTTATGATTTTCTACCATATCAAGAAATGAAGCAATTATTTCAGTATCATCTACAGTGATGACATCATCCAGATTCTTCTGCAGATAAGGGAAAATCTCCTTGCCCGGTGTCTTTACGGCAGTACCATCTGCTATAGTATTTACTGACGGAAGAGTTGTGACCTCTCCCTTCTGAAGAGACACCTGAAGGCAGTTGGCGCCTTCCGGCTCCACTCCTATGACCTTGGTCTTGGGTCTGAAGAGCTTTGAAAAAGTTGAAACGCCTGTAGCAAGTCCGCCTCCTCCTACAGGAACGAGGATATAATCAACGAGCGGCAGTTCCTTAAAAATCTCCATGGCAATTGTGCCCTGACCTGTAGCTACTGCCGGGTCATCGAAAGGAGGAATGTATGTATATCCTTCCTTCTTGGCAAGCTCATGGGCATAAGCTGATGAGTCATCAAATACATCACCGTGGAGCACCACTTCAGCGCCGTATGATTTTGTCCTGTTGACTTTTATGAGAGGTGTCGTTGTGGGCATTACTATCACGGCCTTAACTCCGAATTTCTGTGCCGCGAAAGCCACGCCCTGAGCGTGATTTCCGGCTGATGCGGTGATAAGACCTTTCTGTCTCTGCTCATCAGTAAGGGTGCTTATCTTATAGTAAGCTCCCCTGACTTTATATGCGCCGGTGCGCTGCATATTCTCCGGTTTCAGATAAACTTCATTCCCGTACTTCTGGCTGAAATATTCGCTGTATATAAGCTTGGTATCCAGGGTGACTTCACTTACGATTTTTTCTGCTTCCTCAAACTTATCTAATGTAAGCATCTCTACTCCTCTCTTTTCACTGCTCTTCGTTTCCGAACAGTGCCTCTACATATTCATCGGGATCAAATCTGAACAGATCATCTACGGTTTCTCCGACTCCTATGAACTTTACAGGTATATGCAGCTCGTTTTCGATTGCGACTGCGATCCCGCCCTTCGCCGTTCCGTCCATCTTAGTAAGAACTATTCCTGTTACCGGAGTCACGGAAGAAAAGATCTTTGCCTGCTCTAAAGCATTCTGGCCGGTAGTGGCGTCGAGTACCACAAATGTCTCCCGCATTGTATCATCCGGCTGCTCCCTGTCAAGGATCCTCGTGAGTTTGCCCAGCTCATCCATGAGATTTTTCTTGTTCTGGAGCCTTCCGGCTGTATCGATGAACATAATGTCCACGTTTCTCGCCTTGAAGGCGCTCACAGCATCATAGACAACAGCTCCGGGATCAGAGCCGCCCTGTGAGGAAATCATTGTCACTCCGGCTCTTTCAGCCCAGATCTGAAGCTGATCCGCCGCAGCAGCGCGGAAAGTGTCGGCTGCACCTATAAGTACATTCCTTCCCGACCGTCTCGCGATCGACGCAAGTTTTCCGACCGTGGTGGTCTTTCCCGTGCCGTTTACTCCGACTACAGTTACGATTGCCCTGTTGTGTTCAAAATGATATGCATCCCCTGGCACGGACATCTTTTCACGGATAAGGGCTATCAATCGATCTTTCAGATCTGCCGGCGTCTTTATTTTCTCAGCCTTTTCAATCTCTCTCAATTCGTCAAGGAGCTGCTCCGTTGTCATGACACCGATGTCACCCATGATAAGCGTCTCTTCAAGCTCATCATAGAAATCCTCATCGATCTCATTCCTTCCGAATACGTAATTCATATTCCTGACAAAGCCACCTCGGCTCTTTTTCATTCCATTTTTAAGCCGCTGGAAAAAGCCGCTCTTTTCCTTCTCATCAGACAATCGACTCACCTCTCTTTAATTATCCAGATCCTTCTCGATCAAATCTACAGAAACAAGCGTTGACACGCCTTTTTCCTGCATGGTTATACCATATAGTCTGTCCGCCGCATTCATTGTACCACGTCTGTGGGTGATAACAATAAACTGCGTATTTTTTGACAGCCTGTGAAGATAATGCGCAAATCTGTCAACATTGGAGTCATCAAGCGCAGCTTCTATCTCGTCAAGGAGACAGAAAGGCGAGGGCTTCAGATGCTGTATGGCAAATAAAAGAGCTATCGCCGTCAGCGACTTTTCTCCGCCGGAAAGCTGCATCATGTTCTGAAGCTTTTTCCCCGGTGGTTGGGCGATTATCCTTATCCCCGTCTCAAGGAGATCCTCTCCTTCCACAAGTTCCAGAGTGCCCTTGCCTCCGCCGAAAAGGAGTTTGAAAGTCTTGTCAAATTCGATTCTTATATCAGCAAAACCTTCATTGAACTGCTGCCGCATCCCCTTGTCCAGATCCTCGATTATCTTCATAAGAGACTGTTCGGCGTCGCATAGGTCGTCATGCTGCCCCTTCAGAAATTCATAGCGCTCTGACACTTCCCTGTATTCGTCGATTGCCTTCAGATTTACGGAGCCTATTGCCTTCATTTCGTTTCTGGCATGAGCCTGCTCCTTTTTCATTTCAACCGGATCTCTCATATCAGGATCCTTAAGTTCCAGAGCCGCATGAAGCGTCAGCTCATACTCATCCCACATATAATTATTCTGATAATCGAGTTCTTCTTCCAGCTTCTGTTTTTTCGAATTCAATCTGTAAAGCTCTCTGTCAAGGGACTGTATCTTCTCCTGAGACTTGTCTCTCTTCTCAAAGGCACCCTTATATTCTTCCTGAGCCTTTTCTTTCCTTGAAGCGGCGCCGAGCCTTTCCTCTTTCAGATCACTTAAACGTTTCTCGGCAGCCTCTATGGTCTCTCTTATTTTTATTATGTCAGCCTTCTTTTTCTCGGAATCTTCTCTGGCATTTTTGGATTCCTCGTCAAGAGAAGCGATGGTCTTCTCATTCTTCAAGAGCTCTTCATTTATTCTCGTAAGATTCCGGTTAATAAATTCCATCTTCTGAAGAGCAGCCGCCTCCTCGACCTGGGCTTCAGACAAAGCCCTTGTACCGGCCGTCTCCATATATGTCTTTTCATCGACAAGATCCTGATTTTTCTCTATATCCTTATTCAGATCCGTCTCTTCATCATCAAGTGACTTCATCTGATCTTCGATGTCGATCGTGCTCTTGTCGATCGCAGATAACCTTTTTTCGATTTCAGCCTGCTCGTTTCCAAGCGATTCATAGCTCTTTTTGGCCTCAGCCAGATCCTTTTCGGCTCTTTCCCTGTTTATCGAGGCAGTATTTCTGGAAAGCGCAGCCTCCTCAGTCTCCTTAAGGTTTGATTCCAGATCATCAGAAAGAAGCGCCTCGGCAGTCTCTATATCACCGAGTCTCTTTTCGGCTTCATGAAGTTTGTTTTCTTCAGTCTCAAGCCTTTTCTCAAGCTCGTCTATCTGTCTCGTTCTTCCAAGGAGATTATTCTTATTCTTAAATGAGCCTCCTGATAAGGATCCGCCCGGCCTTAAATATTCTCCCTCCAGCGTCACGACATGATTCTGATAGTGTGTCTTTCGGGCAAAGATAAGAGCATGATCAATGGTATCTATGACAATGACCCGTCCGACCAGATACTTCATCACGTCACGGAATCTGTCGTCGCAGCTTATGAGCTCGTCAGCCATTCCAAGCACTCCGGCCTCATCAAGGAATTCCCTCCTGATGGGATTTTCCTTTGGATGAACCGATGTGAGAGGAAGAAAGGTAGCTCTGCCGTATCTTCCTTTCTTCAGATAATCAATCATTCTCTTAGCGGTGGCTTCATCCTCCGTGACAATGTTCTGGATATTGCCTCCGAGCGCTGTCTCTATCGCCGTCTCATACTTTTCATCAGCATGGATAAGATCTGATACAACTCCTATTATTCCGGGCTCTTCATCTCTCATATCCATTACTTTTCTTGCGGCAGATCCGAATCCCTCGTATCTCTCCGCAATATTTTTTACGGCATCAAGCGAAGATTTCAGCTGATGGTAGCCGGACAAAGCAGCTACTCTGGTCTTCTCGGCCGACTGTTTTTTTGCCTTCCATTCATCGGATTTCTTCCTGAATTCAGCCTGAGCTTTGATCAGTTCCTGATAGCGGCTGTCCTCTTTTTTGAATTGCTCATCCGCTTCCCGGAAAGAATCTTCAAGTGAAGAGTCTTTTGTCTTTTTCTTTATGAGCCGTCCGGCAATCTCGGACTTTCTGATCTCGGACTGTTCCCTTATGGTCTTTACGCGCTGCAGCTCGGATTTAAGCCTTCCTTTTTCATTCAGCACCTCGACTATTCTCTTATGGTCAGCCTCGATCTTTGCCGTCGATTCCTTTATTTCATCTTCCAGAGCCTTATAATCGTCTCTTGCCTTTTTTAGAGCTGATGCAGCCTCTTCATGACTGGATTTCGCGGCAAGGAGTTCTTCCTCTGCCTTTTCTTTCTCAAGCTTTTTTTCATCATGCTCTTTACTGAGATCTGCTTTTCGCTTTGCCAGACTTTCATCGGAATTTTCAGCAGAATGTATCTGCTCTTCAAGAAGAGTGATCTGGTTTAAAAGCTTTGCCCTCTTGTCATTTACATCCGATTCCTCATCTCTTATCTTTTCGGTCCTGTCGGATATCTCAGTGATCTCTTTATCGAGCTTTTGATATTCTTCTTTGATTCGCTCGAAATTTTTCTTCTCTTCTTCAAATTCTCCTGATGCCAGATCAATATTTTTTCCGGCAGCTTCGATCTCCTTATTGAGTCTGTCTGTCTCGAAGAGATACATATTTACATCTAGTTTCTTCAGTCTGTCACGAAGAGACAGATATTTTTTCGCGATCTCCGATTCCTTTTGAAGAGGTCCGACCCGCTTCTCCAGTTCCGAAAGAATATCATTTACTCTGATCAGATTCTCGCGTTCGCTCGCAAGTTTCTTTTCTGAGGCTTCCTTTCTTTTCTTGAATTTCACTATCCCGACTGCTTCGTCGAAAAGTTCTCTCCTGTCCTCCGGCTTTCCTGAAATAATCTTTTCGATCTGGCCCTGACCGATGATGGAATAACCTTCTTTTCCGATACCTGTGTCATAGAAAAGCTCGTTTACATCTTTAAGTCTGGACGGAGTATTATTGATGAGATATTCGCTCTCGCCGGACCTATAGACTCTTCTTGAGACAGTGACTTCATTAAAATCCACCGGCAGGGAATGGTCGGAATTGTCGAGTGTGATGGCGACATAGGCGTATGAAAGCGGGCGTCTGTTCTCTGTCCCGGCGAAAATGACATCCTGCATGCTCTCGCCGCGCAGCTGTCTGGCGCTTTGTTCTCCAAGCACCCATCTCACGGCGTCAGCCACATTTGACTTACCTGATCCGTTCGGCCCGACTATGCCCGTTATTCCATTATGAAACTCCAGAACCATTTTATTGGCAAATGATTTGAAGCCCTGCATTTCAATACTTTTAAGATACATATAGTCAGTGTTTCTCCCTGGGTGACTTTCCGAGCAGCTTTATGCCCTGATATGCCGCTTCCTGCTCGGCAGCTTTCTTGGAATGTCCGATTCCTCTCCCAATTACCCGGTTTCCGAGCCTGGCCTCCACTTCAAATGTCTTGTTGTGGTCTGGTCCGGACTCTCCTGTAAGCTCATATTCCAGCTTCACGTCACTATGACTGCCCTGGACGATCTCCTGAAGAGCAGTCTTGCAGTCATGATAGAGCTTCTTGTGCTCAATGTCCGTAAGAACATATTTCAATATATGGCGCTTTGCAGGTTCCAGTCCGCCGTCAAGATACATGGCTCCGATCACGGCCTCGAACACATCTGATATTATGGATTTTCTCTCGCGGCCTCCGGTCTTTTCCTCGCCGTATCCTAAGATTATATATTTTTTCAGGTTGATCGCCTCTGCGCAGAAAGCGAGAGTCGGCTCACATACCAGACTTGCCCTGAGTTTGGAAAGATATCCCTCGTCAGAGTCAGGGTAATTCTGGTACAGGAACTCACTTGAAACCAGTTCAAGGACAGCGTCGCCGAGAAATTCCAGTCTCTCATAATCATTGACAGCTCCTATATGCCTGTCGTGCGCATAGGAGCTGTGAGTAAGAGCTCTGACTAAAAGCGTCTTGTCTTTGAAATGATAACCGATTGTATCTTCCAGCTCTTTTATCATAGAGTTATTCATGATATTCACTCTGAATCCCTGATAAGATCAAGTGCCTCTCCGACAGTGCTGATCTTTGATGCCTTTTCTTCGTCTATCTCTATACCCATCTGATCCTGTATCTCCAGAATTATCTGATAGAGATCCAGAGAATCGCCGCCCAGATCATCAAAAGTGGTGTCTTCTCTTATTTCTTCAGGATCTACGGAAAGTACGTCCGCAATTATTTTTTTCAGCTGTTCAAATTCCATTTTTTCTCCTTTTTTCAGATCATTTCAGCTACTGTTTCGCTGATCTTCTGTTCCTTGAATTCTTTGCACTGGAGAATTGATGTCGAAAACTCCTGTGCCTTAGAGCTGCCGTGGGTCTTTACGACCAGTTTTTTCAGTCCGAGCATGGGCGCCCCGCCGTATTTTGACGGATCGAATTTCTTCAGTTCTTCCTTGAGTGAAGAAATAGTCAATGCCGCTCCGAGCTTGGTCTTTAAATTCTTTAAATATGCCTTTTTTATGAGATGGAAGAAAGTGATCCCAACGCCTTCATACATCTTTAATATTACATTTCCGACAAATGCATCGCAAACTATCACATCAGCATAACCCGCTGTGATATCTCTTGCCTCTATCGAGCCTATGAAATTTATGCCGGGAAGGGCTTTAAGCTGAGGGAAGGTCTCCTTTACAAGCATATTGCCCTTTTCTTCTTCTGCGCCTACATTTACGATCGCGACTTTGGGATTATCTATCTTCATGATCTTATTCATGTAGATGGATCCCATCCTGGCAAATTGCAAAAGATTTATAGGTTTTGAATCCATATTCGCTCCGCAGTCAATAAGAAGTGAAACTCCCTTTTCCGTAGGGATAAGAGGAGCCAGAGGCGCTCTCTTCACTCCCGGGATCCTGCCTATTATAGTCTGACCTCCAACAAGCACGGCTCCCGTGCTTCCGGCAGATACGAAAGCGTCAGCGCTGTCATGCTTTACGAGATTCATTGCAACAACGAGGGATGAATCTTTTTTCTTCATGATCGCTTTCGTGGGCATCTCTGCAGTCTCTATCACCTCGGTCGTGTTCTGAAATGTAACGCGGTCCGCATTCTCGCCGCCGCAGTTTTCATTAAAGATCCGCCTGATTTCATCCTCAGGACCTGTCAGAATAAGATTCAGATCAGGATCGCTTTTCAGCGCCATGACTGCTCCCTTTACAGGTTCGATTGGAGCATTATCACCACCCATGCAGTCAAGCGCGACAGTATACTTTCCCATGAGATTCCTTTCCTGTTAAAATTAAAACTTCCCGTATTTAATATGCAAGCGCTAGCAAACGAAGTTTGCACTTTAAATGCGCTTGCATCATTATTAATGTGGAAAGTTTCAGTATCTTATTAATGATACAATAAATTCCGCATTCTGTGAAGAGACTTTAATATTCGTGGCATCAAAACAAAAAAGCCTCCGGCAGCTGCCGGAGGCTTCGACTGTTTTATCAGTCTTCGCTTGATATGATCTCGCGCTTATTGTAAGAACCGCAGTTCTTGCATACTCTGTGCGGCATCATAAGTGCTCCGCACTTAGAGCATCTAACCAGAGTCGGAGCGCTCATCTTCCAGTTCGCTCTTCTTCTGTCTCTTCTTCCTTTGGAAGATTTGTTCTTAGGGCAGATAGACATATTCACACCTCCTTCATCTGATTGAAGACATCCTGGAACCTGGCCATCCTGGGATCCTTGACCGTTCGGTCACATCCGCATTCACGTTCGTTCAGATTCTGTCCGCATACAGGACAAAGCCCCTTGCAGTCCTCACGGCACAATACCTTTGAAGGCCACTGAGGATACAGAAATTCACGAATCAGCTCATCCGTATCGAGGATATGATCCTCATCGAATGCAGCCTCGTCCTCCGGACTGTCCCAGACCGGCTTCCCGTCAGAAAGCGGAACCTCTGTCTCTATTGAAACAGGAATCGTGACCTCTGTATCCTGAAGACATCTGTCACAAGGATGCATAATGATCACTTCCGTCTCTCCGCTTATAAGAAGCTTACGGCCGTCAACGTTCCTGAGGCGCAGTTCAAACGGCTTCTTCTTGATTACCGGAAAGGATCTGCCTTCTGCATCGATGGTATCGCTGTCATATATAAGACTGACAGTCCTGTCAGCTCCAATTCTTGATATGACATCTGAAAGATCAATCTGCATATGGCCTCTCCAATCCACACTTTTTTAAGTATATTCGTCTGATTGTCTAATGTCAATCAGTTTTTTACCAAACCTGCCTTCTTAAGGACGGAAACTGTCTGTCTGGCTATGGAAAGCTCCTCATTTGTAGGAATCATCCATACAGGGACAGTGGAATCAGGAGCTGATAAAAGCTTCTCACAGCGGATGGCCTTGTTTGCTTCCGGATCCATCTTGATTCCCATATAGTCAAAATAATCAATTGCCATCTGGCGGATATACTGATTGTTTTCACCTACGCCGGCTGTAAAGGCTATGCAGTCCACTCCATGCATGGCAGCTATATAGGCTCCGATGTATTTTGCTATCCTGTATGAATAAGTCTCAAGGACTGTCTTTGCGTGCTTGTCTCCGGCTTCCATTCTGTCAGTGATATCACGGAAATCATTGGAGATCTCGGAGAGACCGAGCACACCGGATTTCTTATTAAGAATGTCTATCACTCCGTCAATATCTGTATTTTCCTTATGAGCTATATACTGCACTGCAGAAGGATCGATGTCTCCGGACCTCGTACCCATGATGAGACCTTCGAGCGGTGAGAGTCCCATCGATGTGTCTATTGATTTTCCGTTCTTGACAGCGCAGATGGAAGCGCCGTTTCCAAGATGACATACGATTATTCTGGACTGGTCGTAAGGTTTTCCAATGAGCTCTGCGGCGCGCTCTGACACGAAACTGTGTGAAGTGCCGTGGAAGCCGTATCTTCTGACCTTGTAATCTCTGTAATATTTATATGGAATGCCATAGAGATATGCCTTCTCCGGCATAGTCTGATGGAAGGCCGTATCAAATACTCCGACCATGGGAACTCCCGGAAGAGCCTTCTGGCATGATCTGATTCCTATGATATTCGCGGGATTATGAAGGGGAGCAAGATCATTGCACTTCTCAACCGCAGCGATCACATCATCGGTAATAAGAGTAGCCTCGCTGAATTCCTCACCGCCGTGGACGACACGGTGTCCTACTGCGCCGATCTCCGAAAGATCTTTTATTACTCCGATCTTCTTATCCGTAATCGTCTTTACCACTACTTCGAAAGCTTCCACATGAGTAGGCATATCCTCATCCATGATAAGATGCTCGCCGTGAGGATAATATTCCATCCTGCCCGCGCCGCCGATACGCTCACATACACCTTTGCAGAGCATTTCCTCGGTATCTGAGTCGATCACCTGAAACTTCATCGATGAGCTTCCGCAGTTTATAACCAGAATTTTCATTTTGCTCGAATCCTTTCTCTGAGATTATTCCAACTATGTTATTATAGCAATGCGATTGAGAGGTAGCAATATGTATAGTGTAGGAATAATAGCTGAATTTAATCCCCTCCATAACGGGCATCTTGCCCTTCTTGATTATGCCCGTAATGTGCTTTCTGCTGATGCTGTCGTCGTCGCCATGTCCGGGGATTTTGTCCAGCGCGGGGAGCCTGCAATACTCGATAAATTTACCCGCGCGGGCCTGGCTGTAAAATACGGGGCAGACCTTGTGATAGAACTCTTTCCGGGAAATGTCATCTCCAGCGCCCAGGGCTTTTCCGAGGGAGGAGTGGCGCTTTTAGACGCCATTGGATGTGAAAATCTTCTCTTCGGCGCCGAGTCGGATGACTTAAATCTCTTCCGACAGGCATCTCTTTCAGAAAATAATACCGGCGCCACTATAAGCGAAGACAAAAGCCTGCCCTACGCCGGCCGCCGGGCTGAGTTTCTTAAGTCTCTTCTTATAAACGGCGGAGCATCACCTGAAACTGCCGGAAAATTTTTAAAAGGCCCCAATAATATTCTCGGTATAGAATATATGTCGACCATAAACAGGATGGGAATTAAAATGAAGCCCCTCATAATGAAAAGAAAAGGCTCTGCCGAACATAACAGCACTCAGCTTTCTGACGGTCTATATACATCAGCTTCCTCAATTCGCGCATCCCTTCTTGCCGCGGAAACAAGAGATACCGCACTTTCCGGAAAAATTTCCTCCTGTCTCCCGCCGGCAGCTCAAGATGCCATAAAATATGCTGCCGAAAAAAAACTATTGCTCTTTAATAATGATATGGATCATCCTATGGCGGAAGCCCTGACAAAAGCATCTAAACCTGACAGGATGCCAAAGGATCTTTATAACAGGATCATTTCAAAAAAAGATGCCTATACAGGTATTGAATCCTTTGCAGATCTGGTAAAGACAAAAAATTTCTCCAGGACTCAGATAATGAGAGGCCTCTATTCCATCCTTCTCCAAAAAATCTGCTGTGAAGATCTATACAGCTTCAGGCCCGGCGATGAGATCCCCTATATAAGAGTCCTGTCCGCAAACAAAAAAGGCATGAGTCTTCTTAAAGAAAAAAACAGTCCCTGCCCCGTCATAAATCCTATGAGGGACAGAGACCGTCTGAACGAAAGATCCCGCCTGATCCTTGATCAGTCTCTTATCATTTCGGACTTCGTCCGCATGACCCGGCAGACAAAATCAAAATCAATTCTCACTCCGGAAAGCCGGAGGTTCTTTCATGCCATTAGCTGAAAGCAAAAACCTGATGAAGCCCGGCGGCAGAAAAACAAATCGTGATACAAGAAGTTGTAATTTGAAATCATTAATGATGGAAAAGTCTGATTCCTGTAAATGCCATAACCATTCCGTATTTATTGCAAGTCTCTATGACATTGTCATCTCTTATGGAGCCGCCGGGCTCTGCCACATATTTCACTCCGCTCCTCTTTGCTCTTTCAATATTATCTCCGAAGGGAAAGAAAGCATCCGATCCAAGGCAGACATCAGTATTATTTTTGATCCAGTTTTTCCTGTCCTCACGGGTAAATTCATCCGGCTTTCTCGTAAAGAGTCTCTGCCATGCGCCATCTCTCAGCACATCCATGCAGTCATCACCGGTATAGAGATCGATGGCATTATCCCTGTCTGCTCTATGTACATCATCTCTGAAGGGAAGATCAAGGACGCATGGAGCCTGACGAAGGAACCACTTGTCGGCTTTATCTCCTGCCAGTCTCGTACAGTGGATCCTTGATTGCTGTCCGGCTCCGATTCCTATGCACTGTCCGTTCTTCACATAGCAGACGGAATTGGACTGGGTATATTTGAGCGCGATCATAGAAATCGCCAGATCTCTTTTTGCGCTGTCAGGGAGATCCTTATTCTCTGTGACTATATTTGAGAAGAAATCATCTCCGATCACAAGCTCGTTTCTGCCCTGCTCAAATGTGATGCCGAAGACCTGCTTTTTCTCAACAGGTGCCGGTTGATATGATTCGTCTATCTGAATAATATTGTAATTGCCCTTCTTCTTAGCTTTTAAAATCTGGAGTGCTTCATCATCGAAGCCCGGAGCGATGACTCCATCCGACACTTCTCTTTTTATTATAAGAGCAGTCGCCTTATCGCAGGGGTCGGAAAGAGATATAAAATCTCCGAAGGAAGACATCCTGTCTGCACCTCGTGCTCTGGCATAAGCATTTGCAAGCGGTGTGAATTCAATGTCCATGTCATCGACCCAGTATATCTTTCTCTCCGTCTCGCTGAGAGGAAGACCTACTGCCGCTCCGGCGGGTGAGACGTGCTTAAAGGAAGCAGCTGCCGGAATGCCTGTGGCTTTTTTCATCTCTGACACCAGCTGCCAGCCGTTCAATGCGTCAAGGAAATTAATATATCCGGGTCTGCCGTTTAAAATCTTTACAGGCAGGTCGGAGCCGTCTTCCATGAAGATCCTGGCAGGTTTCTGATTTGGATTGCAGCCGTATTTAAGTTGAAATTCGTTCATATTTTCCCTTTCTGTCATTTATTCTTGTTTACAATGCGGGACTCGTAATGTCCGGTCGTAATATCAATATATCTGGTAAAGAGAGATACCTTGTTGTCCGGATCCAGTGACTCCCATACCTTATCCGTGAATTCATCTATATCCCCGTCGATAGTCACAGCCGTAGGATCTCCTGTATACGAAGGAAGCGGATCGCCGTCTCCCATATAAGTATGAATGAAATGACCGCTTCCTTTGGCCGGGTTCTCATAAGAATATGTGAAGCGGAGACATCTGTCCGGGTCGCCGTTATCAGATTTAAGTATGGAAAGAGAATAGTCATAATTTCCGGTCAGGACATGCATGAGACCTGAAATTCTTGGAGTATAATTAGGAGCGTCAGGCTCAAAGCATCTGGTCCTTAAGGATTCCTCAAAGGTGTGACCTGTCGAGAGACCGTCATAGATGGTATCGGTCTGGTCTCCATTCGTGACTATGGTATAAAATCCATAAGTCCTTACAGGCGAATAAATTATAAGGCTCGGATCTGTCATCTTGGAAGGGTCAAACGCCTCCGTCCTGATGCCGGTTCCATCCTCTATAAATACCCTGTTCCTGGAATTTACAGATCTTCCCATGATAAAATAAGCCGCTACCGCCGAACGTCCGTCAGCTGACCTTCCCAAAACGATCCCTCTTCCGGGATAGGTAGTGCTCTTAAGTTCCTCATAAAGATCTCTCATTCATGCCTCCTTTTTGATAAAAAAATACGCCCGGACAGATAAAAATATTCTGCCCAGGCGGTCGACTCCATTATCTCCTGCTCCCTGTGGTCATGCCACTATCCGCCAGTTACAGAAGACGTAAAAACTAATGATATTCATGCCAAAAGTCACAAACTCGCATACATTGATACTATGATCTTCATGTTATTAAATCAATGTGTTCAACCAGTTGGAATTGGTAAATGCGCTGTAAGAACCGGCAGCATTATAACTGCCCGATGCTCCGCTATATCCTGACTGTGCTGATGAATACGCTCTCTTTGCCAGTCTGGCAATCGAATCGCCATATGAATAATCTTTCTTGAAAAGCGATTCAGCCTTTGACAGATCGGATGAGAGAACCTTGTCCTTATCAACTGAAAGACGGCCCTTGTCTGATACTGTCACTCCAAACTGTGAAAGCGCGGTCTTTGCTGCTGTAGTATAGCCTTTCATAGAGGATACAGCCGTTGAAAGGCCTGTGTTCGTATTTTTCTCAGCGTCGTCAAGAACCTTATTGTAATTCGCAGCGAATGACGACAGAGCGTTATAAATCCTCTGACTGTCATAATTCTCGGTAAGACCGTCCTTTGATACGGAAGACTTCTTCTCAAATACAGAATCCGTATCCGATGTGAGCTTATCGACAGATGAGGACAAAGCCTTGGTATCGGACAGAAGAACCGATGCCGCATCCTTTGACTTGTCTACTACTTTGCCTTCAGACTTTTCCTTGGATACAGGCCATTTGGTCGGATCATTATATGCCTTCTGGCGATCCCTGGCAGTGGTCTTAACGCTTGTAGCGGTATCAGTATTGAGATTGTTGAAGTATTGTCTGGCAGCCTTGTAATAAGCGCCGGATCTTATGCTGTTGTATTCTCCTAAAAGAGAAGTAAGACCGGAACTGCTGCCGCCTCCGAACAGCGATGATATTGAAGTTGATGACCAACCGCTGTAAATACCTGCTGACATAATAATCACCTCACTAAAAATATGCCTATTGCTGAATATATTATACCATATTTTCTTAGAAAAGATCGTTTTTGAAAAAAATTTTATCACTAGGTGTATTCAGATTCTCGATCTGCCAGTCTATAGGAGATAAACCCCGACTTTGAAGGAAATCATTTGCCCTGCTGAAATGACGGCAGCCGAAAAATCCTCTGTAAGCTGAAAGCGGGCTGGGATGGGGCGCAGTAAGCACAAGATGATCCGGATTTTCATGAAGGATCCTCTTTTTTTCAATAGCACTTTTCCCCCATAGCATGAATACTATCGGCTGGTCTTCCATATCAAGTATCTTTATTACCGCGTCCGTAAATTCCTCCCAGCCGATTCCCTTATGAGAAAAAGCCCGGTGGGCTCTGACCGTCAGCACTGTATTCAGGA
>Ga0256404_1000120_pt1 | contig 183113 bp, 290 predicted proteins | sample RumenRJG_01DNA_FD_185990 | JGI IMG/M metagenome (GOLD analysis project Ga0256404, IMG submission 185990) | Bovine rumen microbial communities from Lethbridge, Alberta, Canada - RJG_01 | ecosystem: Host-associated > Mammals > Digestive system > Stomach > Rumen | place: Canada: Alberta...
TTTTTTTTTTTTTTTTTTTTTTTTTTTTTTTTATTTTTTTTTTTTTTATTTTTTTTTTTTTTTTTTTTTTTTTTTTTTTTTTTTTTTGATGTATTTATTATAACACACTTTATTAGAAATGTCAATAGTTTTCGGGAAAATTTTTTCTCGATTGCGCCCGGGCCAAATCAAAACAAAAAGAGCTAAATGGCTAGCCTCGTGAAAATTCGACCGCATCGCGGTCTGTGTCGGTCACCATTCAGCAGGTGACTTTTCACAAAAGTCTTTTAATGGACACTAATCGCAACCAGTGGCACTGGCGCAAACTTTAGCAATCAATAAAAGGGCTTTTACTAATTCAAGAGTCATAACATTTAGCTCCTTTCAATTATTTAGTTTTACTTTCAATAAGTTGTATTAATTTTTCGAATCGCTCATCAACTTCAAGGTCATCTTGCCAGTCTTGCCGCAATTCGTTTAAAACAGGAATAGTATCATTTTGACGTTTGCGTAAAATCAATTCACCATTGTCTTTTGGAATGATTTCAATTTCATCGCCACCCATCCAACGCAAAGCGCGTCTTACATCTCTTGGAATAGCGATACGTCCAATATCATCAATCTTTTTAATTATTACCATTTTATCACATCCTTTATTATAATAAAATTATAACAAATTTTTTCAAAAAAGTCAAAAAAATCGGTAAAAAACCCTAAAAAATCGTTATTTTTAGGGTTTTTTCTTACTTTTTAGGTGGTCTATGCTTAATTAATGTGATAGAATAGTCATTTGAGCCAACAATTAGCGAAATTTCACGCTCTTTTTTGATAATTGATACATCAAAACCGTCTTTTTCACTCAAAAAATCAGCAATTTCTTCAATAATTTGTCTTTTTTCAAGGTCAGGTTTACGTTCTCTTTTAGTGAAATTATACGCTGTTTGTTTGCGTTCAGCCTGTCTATACTTACGGGTGCTTTTTTCTTGCTCAGGAGTTAAGTCAAATTCTGTCTTTTTTCCTTTGTCAACATCTTCATCATAGGCAAGAATTTCTCTGGCTTCTGCTTCTGAGATATCTAATTTTTTCATTAAAGATTGAATTTTTTCATTCATAAGCATTTCCCCTTTTTATTTGATGTATTTATTATAACACATTTTTATTTAAATGTCAATAGTTTTTTCGCCCGGGCGAATCGCCCCCCTAAGGGGGCTGAGGGGTTAACCCTCAGCCACGATACGGAAGTAGGTTCTCCGCTTCTCGGAGTACTTCTCAACCTTGCCTGCTTCAATAAGCTGGCGCATGAGAGCGGAAACGTGCTGATTACTGTCGCCTTCAAGCTCAGCGATAGCCTTAAGCAAATCGGAAACAGTGAATCCAGTGTCCGCATTATCAGCAAGGAAATCAACGATAACTTCTTTCAGTTCCTCGTTTTTAACCTGCTGAGCGGTCAGCTTCTTGGGAGAAGCATTTTTCTTGTCAAGCTGTTCGACCATCTTGGTCAGCTTAGCAATAACTTCAGCAGGAGCGTCAGTTAGATGGTCGATGGCGTAGGTCAGAGCCTTGCGATTAGTCATCTTGTCGTTCATAGTATCAAATCCTTTCTGGTTTATTGGGTTTTCCTTCCCTTACTGTAGTTTTATTATAGCACATTCAGCGCTGATTGTCAAGGGTTTTTTCAAACTTTTTTTATTTTTTATTTTGAACGCCTACTCGTCAGTAGTTCGGGCAAGGACTAAGTCGTGCTCGCTCTCCGTTCCCTTGACTGTAATACTATTATAACACATTTATAAAAAAATACAAGTGGTAAAATCTACAGAGTTCGTCTAAATTTTTAACACTTTTTCATGCAAAATGCCAGAACCCCCGGGCGCCATAGGCTTTGAAAGTTTTTCATTTTTTTCTATTATTATTATATAATATTTTTTTATAAAAATCAATTGGTTCCCCGCTCTTTTCAGAATGGGGAACCTCATGATTAGGCAACAGCGGAAACACCGCTATCCAAATAACTTTTTACGATTTTGTTAAATGTCAGCGTAGGAATGTCAACACCGAAAAATCGGTCGTTTTTCTTGAAAGCGTCAGGGAATCTGTGAATAAAAGCGGCTCTTGTGACCGATTCTGCACCCTCGGCAGGATAAGCACCGCAGTCAATTACAGAACAAATATCGGCTGATTCAACAGGAATACCACGCTTTTTATAATACTTGATTTCTTCTTTCAGTCTTTGCTCAGGTAATCGAGTAGTTGTACCGACCTTTGAGCAAATCAGCTCGCCGTTACTGTCATAGAACTTGTATAAATACACAAGCTGTTTACCGCCCCTTAAAACCTTTTTAGCTTTCAGGGTAATGTGATAAAATGTCTTGCAGGCTTTTTCTAAAAGTCCAGCAAACTTTTTCACATAACGCTTAATCGTTGATTCTGCGTAACCAGTCCATTTCTTGATTTCTTCGGGGGTAAATCCATGACTGTCAAGATAAACCACCTGTAAATGTTTCTTGTCTGTATCCTCAAAACTTTGGAACACCTCAATTTTCTTTGCCATTTTAACCACGTCCTTTTCTTTAGTGTTTTAATTATAGCACATTCTGTGCCAGTTGTCAAGCGTTATCTGTCAAAAATTGCAATAATAATTGCACAAAGAATGACAATAGCCAGAGGAATCCAGAAGGGGGCAAGAACCCACCACCAAGACCAAGTAATTACGCCGACAAGCTTCAAGATGATAAAGACAATTCCAAGAACGTCACATACGCCTAAGCCTACAACTTTAGTGTCCATCTTTTTCTCTCCTTTCTCTCTTGATTACAATGTTATTATAGCATACTTGTTGTAGAATGTCAATAGTTATTACAAAATTGTAACCGCGCCCGGGCGAAAAAAGGGCGGGGAACGCCCACTTGGAAAAGGCGTTCCCTCGTTAATAATAAGTGTGATTATTTTCGGTTGCGGGCGAGGAAGTTTAGGAGCTTCTTGCCTTTTCTCGAACTCCTCAACCTCAAGAATAAAAGAGTCAAAAAAATCCAGAAAATCAGAATAACTTGTGTAATACATTCTAAACCTCCATTACTTTTTAGGCGGGCGATGTTTAATCAGCTTCACCGAATAGCTATCACCTTTGAAAGTGAAATGTAAATCAGTTTCATTTTTCAAGGGTTCTGTGATTGCGCCCATGCCTTCCAAAAGAACACGAATACAGTTAATAATTTCTTTCTTGATTTTATCAACTTTTCGCTCTCTTTTTACAGGGGTGCGTTTTTTCGAGCCTACCTTAGAAGCAGATTTTATCGCTTTTTTCTGCTCTGCCGTTAAATCAGACTGAGCTTCTTTTACCGACATTTTGTCGATTTCTTCATCTTCTTCAAGAAGTTGAATAGCTTCTTCTCTGGAACATTCAAGCGTTTTCATCAGCTTTTGGATTCGTTCTTCATTCATTATTAGCACCTCTCTTTCAGTGTCTTTATTATAACACGTTTTGATTAAAATGTCAATACTTTTTTAACAAAAAAAAATCAAAATGTGGAGCTTTCATTATGGGGGCGGATCTGTGGATGTTATGGTTACCCTCACCGCCCAATGCTATGTTTTTTGAGTTTTCCTCTCAAAACTCCTAGCTAAAAACATAGAAAAGACTGGAAAAAGCCACCCCGCTTTTTTTAGTTGTTTTTTAGGTAAAAACATAGAAATGGGAGGTTGAAAACTAAAAAACTGAGCACTTTCTTTAAATATTTTTTCTTCTTGAAAAATTTTTGCCGCACTCATAGCCGTATTCTAATAAGTCACCAACACATCCATTATTTATTACTCATAGGGTCTTGATGTTGGGTATCCCTCGTATAGTCCTAAAGATGAGGTACCTATCTCCTTAGAACACTTATAGTATAACACATAAAAGGTAAAAAGTCAATAGTTTTTTGAAAATTTTTTTCGTTATTTTTTTTAACAGGCACCCGGGCGCAAAGCCTGCGGAAATCCGCAGGCTAAGCACAGAAAGGAGGACTCAAAAATGAGGAGTTATTGGTGCGTATAGTGGGAGTCGAACCCACCTAAACACGATTAAAAGTCGTGTGCATAGCCGCTTTGCTACATACGCATGATAGGGGGTGGGGGGATTTCGCTCCCCCCACGGAGCGGACTGAGGGAATTAACCCGCAATCTTGAAGTAAGTCCGACGCTTCTCGGAGTATTTCTCGACCTTGTTCGCTTCAACGAGCTGACGCATGAGAGCGGAAACGTGCTGATTGCTGTCACCTTCAAGCTCTGTGACAGACTTGATAAGGTCAGTGACCGTGAAGCCCTCATTCTCGTTATCAGCGAGGAAATCAACAATGACCTCTTTCAGCTCTTCGTTCTTGACCTGCTGAGCGGTCAGCTTCTTGGGAGAAGCGTTCTTCTTCTCCAACTGCTCCACCATCTTCTGAAGCTTTGCGGTAACTTCGGAATTGCTGTCACCGATAGCGTCGATGGCAAAAAGCAGGGCGGTCTTGTTAGTCATCTTGGTATTACTCATAGTATCAAATCCTTTCTGGTTTATTGGGTTTTCCTTCCCTTACTGTAGTTTTATTATAACACACCTTGCGGTAAAAGTCAAGGGTTTTTTCAAAGTTTTTTGAAAAAATTTCTTCAAGTGTTGCAACTGCAATTCGGCTGTGCCTGTCCATTCTCGTAACCCCGTTAGGGATTGGTCATCAAATCACATAGGTCTTGGCTTGCTTGCCCTTGCCCTTGACTGTAATATTATTATAGCACATTCTCAAAAAAATGCAATAGGCAAAATGCACAAATCGGTCTAAATTTTTAACACTTTTTTGTGCATTTTGCGGGTGGCGCCCGGGCGCCCAAGGGCAGGCTGTTAGCCCACCCATGAGTAAACCTTGACTTTGGGAGTAATAGTCTTTTTAACCTTTTGCCATGTACCACCATGTTCACGCCAGTCATATTTCGGATTAGGAATTGTATAGTTATTCCCATCATCATCGTGAACAATCAGCTCACGAGGCGGTGCCTCAGGGTTATCTACCCAGTCTTCAACTTCAATAGTGATAGGTTCTCCATCAATTATCTCAGTCTTGATAATACCTTTATCAGAGAGAATTTTCATAACTCTGCCAATAAAGCTCGACCAGCTCCGAGCTTCTTTAGTACGCCCATAGGAGGTGTAGTCAAGAGAGCTTGAAAACTTACGAATAGCGTGCTTAGAATACTCCTCTCCCATGATAGCGATACCAATTTCTTTACAGGTCATAGGCTTTGTTGCAGAGCGCAGAATATCAAGGACGATTTCGGTATTTGAGATTGTTTTCTTAGACTTTCTTGCTCCTACAAAAATTTCTTCATAACTTAATGACATTTTAAAATCTCCTTTTATTTATTTGATGGGGCTTGGCTTCCCTTCCCTCATCTGACATACTTATTATAACAGATAATTTTCATTTTGTCTATTGGCAAATTGTATAAATATGGGTCTAAATTTTTAATATTTTTATACAGATTGTTAAACATACTGACAAAGCCCGAAGGGGCTAAGCATTATTTAGAACGCTTAGCCCTACAAGCTTTGCACATCAGCGGTGAAGTTGCAACCGCAACCAACACGCACATGATACAGCCCAAAATGCGGAAGAAATCAAACTCACCAAGAGTGAATCCAAAAACATACAGACCCGCAAAAAAGGCACAAAGATAAGAAATGACGAACTTTACAATGTTGAGAACTTTCATAATTCACAACCCCTTTCTTTGTTGTGTCTTTATTATAGCATACCTTTTGGAAAAAATCAACAACAGGGTTGTCATTTTTCGGTTACAGAATTTTAACCAGCCCGGGCGCAAGAGGGCGTTTATGAAAATGAAATGAAAAATGAGAAAATACTTATAAAAATGAAATAAAAAAGGAAATGGATAGGCTATTGCCTACCCAAATCCTATACGTATTATAAAACAGAAAAAAGAGGAGGAATCTCAAAATCTGCGTAGTATTGGAAAGGAGTTGCCGTCGTCCAGTCCACACTCACTTACAACGGCTGTGAGTTGTCTTTGCCTCACTAATTTTTATACCGCAAGGTGGTCTTACCTGACAAGTATCCTGTCTTGTGCGCTAACCCCACGTCGCTTACACTTTTGCCACTGCTGGAAGAAGGCTCAATGCTTGCGGTCGAAAGAAGTTCTATCTCTCTTTTAGTGTCTTTATTATAACATACTTTAATGAAAAAGTCAAGAGATTTTTAAAAATTTTTTTCTATCGTGAATGGGGGCAAAAGAGCTGGACTTACATTATCTTCTCAAATGCCGTCGTAATGCCCCCATTGAACGAGAGTTCCCTCATTGTCGGTCACTCTAAACCCATGCAAGAAGTTCTTTTGCCACTCTAACGCAGGCAAAAAGCTACTCACGTTCAAAAAGCCCCGCGTTGCTACCGCACTTGTTATTGTTCTTCACTCTTGAAAACAATCCATCTTCCGAGGCAGCGTTGAACACTACTCTGAAAAGTCACCAAGCCCGTTTTTTTTACTACTCATGGGAGACTACTGGAACTCCCCTTTGTAGTTCCAAGTTCGTGGCGCCCTCTCCCTTGGAACACTTATAGTATAACACATAAAAGGTAAAAAGTCAATAGTTTTTTGAAAAATTTTTTTCGTTATTTTTTTAACAAATGCCCGGGCGCGCACTAAGAGTTTTCCCTTAGTGCGTAAAATGAATGAACTGTTGAGCAGGTTCCCATTTCAGGTCATCCCATAGGAAATCTAATAAATTGTATTTTTTAAAGAGCCTATCAAAAGCGAATCTGGTAGGAATATCTAAGAGTTTAGAGCTTGGTATTACTGAATTAGAATCTTCATCAAGATAAAAAACAATTCCTAAGAAGTAGCCCTCATCTGTCCAAGTGCTAATAATCGGACAGTATTTTTCATCAAAAAATTCTTCAAATTCTTCTTCTGTCATTCCTTGCTCAAGAAACTTATCTAAAAGTTTGTCCCTTGTTTCAGAATCAATAACGATACCATATCCAACAGCATAACTATCTTCTATCATGATTATATTCCTCCATTATACAATAAACATAAAAAATAAATATTTAATACTGCACTTGAAAGGTGCATTACTAATCCACTTACTCTGCGGTCAGTGGTTAAATCTCGGATTATTCCTACCACAGCGATACCTAAACCAAGCCAAGAAATAGAAAGACCGAAGCACATAATAAGTATTACATTGATTACCATAGCAACACAGCGCAGGTCATTCCATTCAAAGATGTAAGGCTCAGTAATATTGAAAAATCTCTTCATCTTTATCAGCTCCTCTCTTTTTTCTATATATATTATATCATGTTTTAAATTATTTGTCAAGCATTTCTTTATCCCAATCATCAAGAGCTTCCTTGCTCTGGTCGAGCCACGCGCCGAGGCTCGCGTCGCTCTCCACTTTCGAACTATATAAAAGCCATATAGGGGCTGTTGACATGATTTCCTCTCCTTTCCACTTTCACACTTTACTGCGGTAAAGCCCCTCTCTCCCCTCGCAGGGGCGGGCTTCCGACACCTTTATTATAGCACACCCCGTGCCACTTTGTCAAGTTACAATTTTGTAACCTTTTCGTGCTTTAACGTATTAAAGCGTAGCGGTTTAACGTTTTAGTGTGCTAAAGTACTTTCGGGATTTACCATGTTAGCACTTTAACGTGTTAAAGCGTAACGATTTATTGCTTTAACGCTTTAGTGCGTGAAAACGGGTCGCGGCACCCAATCGCGACCCGCCGAATGCATAATTATTCATGGGTATGCTTGCATAAATATGCAAAAAAGGATTGAGGTTAATTCTCAACCCTTTATAAGTTTGTGTAGCGGTTTGGATTTTGAGGAAAAGCTATTTTAACTTTTCCTCAAGCCATGCTAACATTTTTTTACTTTCATCACGCAAGCGGATTTTTTCAGCTCCGCCATTTTTTTCGCTCTCTCTGGTAACGTAACCAAAAGCATTTACAAAAGCGATATACTCAGCTTTTTCCATAACGTAGGCTGTGCCGTTTCTGGTAGCGTAAATGTAAAGGTCAGAAGCGTCAAGGTCAAGGTATCTTTCAAGGTCTGTGCCTTTGCAGATAGAAGCCTTTGCGCTTTTCACTTGGAAGTTAAGAACATCAGCCCCTTTGTCAAATCTCAGGTTATCAGCCTTTAGGATTTCACCTGTTAAATGAAATCTGATTGACTGCTCTGCGTTTTGTCCGTGATTGCGGTAGTTGTTAAGATAAGTGAAAGTAAATGCTCTCATTTTTCGATCGTCCTTTCGTCTTTCGTTAATACTATTATAGCACATCAGCCCGGGCTTGTCAAGCCTTTTTCAAGAAAAAATATAATTTTTCTTGAAACTGTAAAAGGCTTGTTCAAACTGTAAAAGCTCCGACAGAGTGAAACGGCTTGCGAAATGCTCAGGCGTTTCATCAAACAGGTAATAGCCATTTTTTACCATTCTTTCCACGACATAAATTTTTGATTCTTTCATTTTAGTTTTCTCCTCTCTCTTTACTATCTATATTATATCATGTTACGTGTCCTATAAACGGGACTTAGAGAGCTACCGCTTCACCTTTTTCAGCTAAAGTGATTGCTTCATATCCAGCCTTTGTCCATTGGCGGGTATTCTTGGGGTCATCATCAACCAGAACGCCAACCTCACGGATAAAATCAACTTTGCGACCATAACCAACTATGCAGATAAAATTTGCAAGTGCAAATTCGGGAATGTGCTTTGCAAGCCAATCAATTTTTCCCGCCTTGCCTGCTTCGTTGCGGGCTTTGGTCAGAATGTAAACCTTGACGCCTTCAGCGATAAGTCTGCGGACTGTTGAAACGTTCTCAGTGAATGGTTCAAGATTTGCCATAGCTTCACGGCTTGCGGCAGTGTTTTTGTCAGTAGCATACGCTTTGTGGAAGTTGGCGAGAACGCCGTCCATGTCAAAGTAGTAAGTCATTTTTCGATCCTCCGTGTCTTTCATTGTCTTAATTATACACCAAACAGCCCGGGATGTCAAGCGTTTTTTGAAAAAAAATATTTTTTGTTAAAATGCACAAATTGGGAATATAGAATTTGTGCAACATTTAGCGCATTTTTCTCTTGACTTTTGGTGGGAGGTGTAGTATAATATTTCGGGGCGCCACGCCCCTGATCGGTGACAAAAAAATAAGCGGATTTGCGATCCGCTTATCTGTGCCAGATTTTGAGGCTTGAAGCATACCGACCGAGGGGATACGTGCGAACCTCTTGTAGTTCAACATAAGAAACTTTGCCGACTTTTGAATTGAAGTAAGCAAGCGCCTCATCATAGTTACGGAAAGCCTCATCTTCTCTAAAATTCCAAGTCACTACATAAAACATTTCTTTCATTTTTCTTACCTCTTTCCTTTATCTTATGTATACATTATACATCAAAAGCCCGGGCTTGTCAAGCCCTTTTATTGGACTTTGTAAAATTTTTTTATTTGCTCCAATCAGGGTTGAAAACCACAAAACCGTTGACATTTTTTGCGACTTCTTCTGCTTTGTCTGCGTTATCAAACGCACCCCAAAACCAGTCAGCACCGTCGCACTCTCTCGCTACGATGTAGGGAAAATCATCGGCGTAATCAGGCACATTCTTAATCATTTTTCAAGCTCCTCTCTTAACTTTCTATACTAAGTATACCCCAAGAGATCGAGTTTGTCAAGCATTTTTTGAGATTGTAACTAATTTGTAACCTTTTGGATAATAAAAAAAATGAGGGCTTGCGCCCTCGGTGCTGACTTGCTCTCAGCTGGAACAGAGCTTTGTTTTAAGTGCGCCCACCACTCGTAGTGTCGGCTGGTTTTTAGGTGTGCTCTGTTTCTCCCTTCACCCTACAAGTAGATTATACACGATTATGTTATAAAAGTCAAGCATTTTTTGAAATTGTAACTATTTTGTAACCTTTGCATACCCATGCATAATTATGCATACTTTCGGGATTTAATACTTTAGTGTGTTAAAGTGCATAATTATGCACTTTATTGTTGTAGCACTTTAACGCGCTAAAATCGGCGCGGGTCGATCGTAGGCGCGCCGCCGAAACAAAGTCCAATAAAATGGACTGAATAATTATGCAAAAAAAAATGCGGTCACCGCTCAGGGGAAAATCTGAGCGGTGATGTCAACGACAATCCAGCGAGAGCCGTCCTCAGAGAGGGAGCGTTCCCAGACCAAACCGCAAGGGAGAAAAATGCGGTTTCTGCGTTCCCAGCCTCGAACTGCCATGTCAATGAACAGCTCGAACATCTGGCTCTGAGTGAGACCTTCGAAAAGGCTTCTGACGAACCACATCTGACCATCGTCAGGAACAAGGCTCAGCAGAGTGCGGTAGTGGTTAAAATCTTTCTTAGTCATGTTAGTTCCTCCTTTGGGGGGGTAGCCCCTCTTTCATTGTCTTTATTATAGCACACTCGGGCAAAAAAGTCAATAGTTTTTTCAAAGAAAGTATTCGTCAAAATATACAAATCGGGAATCTTTTTTGACTGTGAAGTTTGTGCATTTTGCGAATTGATTTTTGCGGCGGGCTGTGGTATAATAATTTCCGGCTCTGGCGCCCGGGCACGGTGACGAAAAGAAAAGGATTAGCAATACGCTAATCCCATTGTTTTCCAATTCAAAATTGAAATTTGATTGCATTTTCTTCCAATTGTCAGAGCCTCTCTTTTAGTATTAACTCTGTGACTTTTATCAACATAGTAAATACCATTTGAAAACCATACGCCGCAGTTTCCATTATACGCTTTTACTGCGTTTATTGCTTCTCTTGGGCTTGTCGTTTCAACGCCTTCCGTTGCAACCTGCCAGCCTGTTTTGTAGGTTGTGGCTTTTCCCTTTTTTAAGGTTAAGCCCTCATTTTCTTTAAGTTTCAGAATTGAACGAATGTTAATCATTTTCTTATCTCCTCTCTTTATTGTGTCTTTATTATAGCACAGCCCGAGCGAAAAGTCAAGTGTTTTTTCAAAAAAAATAAAGGGCGTATTTTTACGCCCATTGTAATTTTCCATCGACTACATAGATAACACTCTCTGCGCCATCGTATTCATCGACATAGTGGTCGGTGCAATTTTCGGGAAGCTCAACAACTTTTAACTCAGCGTGAGTTCCATTTACATCTTCCCCTGCTTCTATTGCTGAGATTAACTCAGCATTATAGCGGAGTTCTTCACTATCATGAGAATCAATTCCAAGGCGGTCTGCCCATTCCTTAGATACGCTAAATCCACCATAGCAAGCATTGACAATTAATTTCATTTTTTTTTATCTCCTCTCTTTATTGTATCTTTATTATAGCATAGACGCATCCAAAAGTCAATAGTTAAATTGCACAAAGATGTGATAAGAATTCTGTGCAGATTGACGAATCCGCCCGGGCGCAATTAATAAGGCAGATACGCCTTTTTGTGTTTGCGTTCTGCCTTTCTCAGCTTACCTTTTTTTGTATCTTCTACTTTTGGAGCGAAGCCCACAAAAGTCGGTCCTCTGTGTTTTCTTTTTTCCTCGGTTTTCTTTGTCCTGTGGCTCATTTTTATCTCCCCTTTCATTGTCTTTATTATAGCACAAAACCCCTCAAATGTCAAGAGGTTTTTCAGAAAAAAGTTCTTTTTCTTCAATTTCATAGTCTAAGCCATCAAGATGGAAGAAAAAAGCCTTCTTTTTTAATAAAATTTTAAGCCATTCTTTACCATATAAGTTTTTTAAACTCAACCATTTAGAATAAATTGAATAATAGCTTGTATAATTTTCACTTAATCCCTTGTTATCAATAAGCCATTGGATTGCGCTTGCATGGCTGTCACAAACCGCTACAACCTCAGTAGTATCATCAAAACCGTAAGTTTCTGTAATTGTAAATACTGTCATTTTTATCGCTCCTTTTGGATAGCTGAGGGGTTAACTCTCAGCCCACCAGTCAGCAGTTTTCATCTTTGCGATTTCGCCCTCTAAGCGGTCAAGGCTCAGATTGTTGTCGGGATAGCTTTCGCATTTTCTTGCGAAGTCAATAGTTTCGGGAGCTTCATGTCCGAACATTCTGATTACTTCGGTCAACATTTCTTCTCTTGTTCTTCTTTCTGTCATTTTGATAACTTCCTTTCCTTTTTTCTGTCTTTATTATAACACAAAAACCCTTGCTTGTCAAGTGTTTTTTAAACAAAATCTGGCGTTTTATTTACGCCAGATTTCAATGCTCTGTGAGTAGTAGCGGTGACCATTGTCATCAACTGCTTTCAGTTCGCAGTAGGTGAAATTTCTCTTTACTCTGTTAAAGTAAGCTCTCGCTTTTTCCTCAGTGTTAAATTCCTCATAGGTTTTATAAGCAGATACTACAAATGTCATTTTGTTTTCCTCTCTTTCCTTTTTTCTGTCTTTATTATAGCATGAAAAGTCTTTAAAGTCAATAGGCAAAGTGCACAAATCGGGAGCGCCCGAGCGCATGAAAGTTTGTGCATTTTGCCTATTGATTTTGTGTGGGGATTGTGCTATAATATTTCCGGCTACGCCGATCGTCCTCGAAAATTAAAAGGGCTGATTGCTCAGCCCCAAAGTGAATTAACTGCTATTGAAAGAGACCCTTCTCGAACACCAGTTTCACTGTAACCATAGTATTTGCTATAATCTGTTTGATTTTTTTCTCCTCTTGCTTTAATCTCTGCTTGGATTCTACGCCAACCAATTTCAAAGCAATAATCTATAAACCATTCAGAATATCTATATTTTTCTCTTCTTGCTTTACTATAGGTCATAACAGCAATTTGATCATTAGGGTATTCTCTTTTTAACTGTTGCTTTAATGCTTGTAATTCCTCAATGTTAGTGGAGTGTTGGATAATTTTACAACCATCGTGAGAAGGTTTTTCGTTTACTTTAATTACTGCATACTCCATGATTATTTTCCTCTCTCTTTACTGTGTTTTTATTATAGCATATTAGCCCGGGCTTGTCAAGCGTTTTTTGAAAAAAAATAAAAAAAATAAGACTGATTGCTCAGTCTTATAAATCTTCATCCATAGCATCTTCATAACACTTTGAACAATAGATTTTATTATTAATTAAATCTTCAAGGCTATCACCGAGTCTTAGTTCCAAATCTAAGGCGGAAACTGTCTCGCCGCAATCAGGACAAATAAAGATTTTTTGCTCTCTCAGGAAAGTATCTATTCTTTTACCTTCGGCGCTAAGTCTTGATTTTTCTCTCTGGCGAATTTCTCCACGATATTTATAAACCTTAACATACTTTTCGTGATACTTTGTGTAATAATTATTGGCATAGTCTAGTGCGAGTTCAGCAATTTCTTTTCTTGTCATTTTTATTTTCCTCTCTTTCCTTTTTTCTGTATTTATTATAGCATAGCCCGAGCAAAATGTCAAGTGTTTTTTGAAAATTTTTTTTGTTAATTTTTTAACAATCCATTTCCATAAATAAAAACCGCCGTAGCGGTTTTTATTTAATTAATCACAGTACATCCAAGTTTCAAGTTCTTTCAAAGATACACCAAGATACTTTGACGCTGACTTCCAGCTTTCATCCAGTTTATCAAAAAAGATATCGTTCTGTTCATCTGTTAAACTATTGATTTTGGCTTCTACCTTATTGTATGTTTTTGTTAATTTTTTGACTGTCATTTTTATTATCTCCTCTCTTTATCTTGATTACATTATAACATAGCCCGAGTAAAATGTCAAGTGTTTTTTTGAAAAAAATAAAAATTTTTTTTGTTAAATTTTTAACAATTTTTCCCAAAATTAAAACCGCCGTAGCGGTTTTAATCCATGTGTTCTTGGCGAACTACAAAGAACTTGTCGACCTTAGTCCAGTCAACCTTGTCACCGTTCCAGAGTCTTGCGGGTTTGGTAGCGTTCAGAGTGTTTACCTCAGCCTCGGCTCTTTCCACGGTCTTGTAGGTTTCGTATGCGAGATAGCTCTCACCAGTCTTGGTAGTGTAACAGATAGCAGTTGTCATTTTAATACTTCCTTTCCTTTTTTCTGTCTAAATTATAACATGAATTACAGGAAATGTCAATAGTCAAATTGCACAAAGATAATCGCTAAAAAAAGGTTGGTTTTGTGCATAGTGCCCAATTAGGGCTGTGCCGACCGTTGACGTAGATTGTTAATTATTTAACAATCTATCCCCAACCTGTGTCTAACTGATAGATGTTGACACCGTAGCGGTTTACATCATTGTGTGTATAACACTGTTGTTCTGTGTGTGATACTCTCTCTTTGTCTTTGTGTGTGTTGTGCTTCTCTCTCTCTCTCTTTGCTTCTCTTTGTGTGTATGCTTCTCTCTCTCTCTCTCTTTGCTTCTCTCTTACTCTCTTTGAGTGTGTCACACACACAAACGCCTTGCCCCTTAGTCAGCAAAAGGGTCAAGGCGCACACTCAAGATTTCATCATCATAGATGGTTGAAGTTCCCTGATTATCCATGAGTACAATAACAGAGTTATCTTTTTGAAAATTTTCTGTTCCAAAGAACTCCCAAATCTCTCCATGAGAATCTTCTATTTGAACAGTGTCCGAGGCTGTATCTACATCTACTACTTTAGCCTGCATGGTGTAATTAGTATCATTAGTCGTGGGTGAACTTGCGCGATAAATAAGACATACTACAAAAATGGTAACTATTACCAAATGTGTTACTACGCAGATGTTAATGATTGCATAGAATGTTTTGTTTTCCATGGGTGATTGTCCTCTCTCTCTTTATTGTATCTTTATTATAGCATACTCTTGGCTTCTTGTCAATAGTCAAATTGCACAAAGATAGTATTAGTCTTTTGTGCATTTTGCCAATAGCACAAACGTTCGAACGCTCCCCCAATCTTGGCACTACGCTGATGGGAGCGTGTGCCGTAGCGGTTACTGGGGCTGTAGGTTGGTTAGCCAATGCTAACTTAATAGGGAGATTACCCTAATTAGTAAAATAGGGGTTAGGTATTGCTAACTCAATTCAAACAAAAGTTCGAACAAACGTCCAGCCTGTGCGTTGGCTGATAGGAGCCAGCACCGTAGCGGCATAGCAAGATGCACAAAGAGCCGCAATAGATTTTGTATAGTTTTACCAATCGTTAGAGATTCAGCAAGAGGGTCGTGCTTCATGGGGGTTTACACAAAAAATTATCGAAGAGCTTATTACACGCAAACTACGGTCGTTGCGCCCAGTAACGACCGTAGCAAAACTAACTATCTCGTTTTAGGCGTGGCTAATCTTCACAGAGTTAGCCTTAGCTAATTGGTCTCATACTCCAACCTGTGCGTTGGCTGATAGGAGCCAGCACCGTAGCGGTTCATTCATTGGGGGTATTTAACTTACCCCAGGGTGTTTGACAGGGGTGAGATGCGACAGTAGGCCCTAGCATTTTTTCTCAATCAGCAATACTTTTTATATATTTTTAATGAGATAAAAATGGAAAGAGGGGGGCACTATTTCGGGAAAAAATTTTTTTTAAAGAGAAAAAATTTTTTTGTCTGACCAAAACTATCTTGAAACTAATTTTCATTTTCAATTACGATATCAGGAAAAATATTCTTCCCTCTTCTTTTTTTACCTTTTTCAAAAAAAATATGCCGGCCGCAATTATCGCCACCGACATTCGAATTATCATTAAACATTACGCACAAATACATGCCAAACTAATCCATCATCCATTTGAACTGTTCCTATATAATCTCCAATATAACCATATTTACATCCCGTTCCCAAAACAGTAATTTCCACGGTTATTTTTTCATTTTCTTTCCGATGTTTTCCACTGTACTTTTCTATATGATTTTCAGCCCACATTACTAAATTATTGTTTTGTTTTCCAACTGTAAAAATTCCAGTAAACCAACCTTTAATTCTTACACATCCGCCTTCTGGAAGAATATATTTGTACATTACTTTTTTCATAAAAAAATCATCCTTTTTTTTTATTTTTATTATATAATATTTTTTTAAATTAATCAAATTTGACAGAAGAAAAATTTTTTGTTATAATTCTATTAGAGACTGGAGGTAAGATAATAAATGATAAAACTTGATTATTCTTTAACTTCTCCAGAAGATAGAAATAAATTAGTAAAAAAAATACTCGAAGAAAATCCTGACCCAGGAGAAAAATATCTAGAAATTTTGGCTGATTACCTTATCTTCGCCATGGAGAAAGAAGAAAAAAAGAAAAAGAAAATTCTTACTGAAAATAGGATGACTACCGTAAATAAGAGAGAAACATCTTTTGAAGGTCTTGTCGCTCAATTGGAAAATGGCGAAGATGGTATATATAATTTAATAACAAACAATAAACAAGTAATATTTCAACCAAAAGTAACAATAACAAAAAAAGATTTAGCAGACATTCCCCCTCTTCGTGAATTGCGCGAGACTATTAGTAATTGGGAAACAAAATTAAAAACGGCTGAAGGTAAGGATCGTTTTATTATTAAAAAGGCGCTGATAGAAATGCGCAAAGACCAATACATAATAAAAAATTCTTATCGACAACCAATTATCCCAAATAAAATAACAAGGTCTTCTAGTTATATCCATTTAGATGATAACACTAACGCATTTGATGAAGAGGGGTATCCTATTTCTGAAGGATTTTCCTTAATGAATCCAAAAGTTTGTGAAGCTATTTTATGCAACTATTCTCGATTAAAGCAAGATGCGGAAGGAAAGTTTGAAGGCGATACTTGGTATATAATCTATGATTTTGAAAATCTTTGCGAAAAAGCCTTAGAAAAATATCCTTTATATATGCGCTTAGTCGAATATAAAATTGATGGTATGCAAAACATTGATATTTAGGTTTAGCTTCAATTAGAGTTTGGAATTAAACATAGCGTAGAATACATCTCAAGTTTATGGCGCAATAAAATTCCTAAATTAATTGCGTCCGCAGCTGAAGATGAATATTTAGACTGGTATTATTTAAATATTGCTAAAGGAAAATATAAAAAATGTAGTCGATGCAACGAAATTAAACTTGCGCACAATAAATATTTTAGCAAAAATAAAACCAGTAAAGATGGTTTTTATAGTATATGTAAAAGTTGTCGAAATAAGAAAAAAACTTGACATTGGGCAAAAATTCCAAATTAAGGCTAGTTATTTATTATATTTTAATGAAAAGGAGGAATTTTTATGCCTAGTGATGGCAAACAATATTATTGTGAAAAATGTAATAGAACAATGGCTGCCGAATAGTTTTATTCTTCAAACAATTTGGAGAAATATCCTAACGACGGCAAATTTCCTATGTGCAAAAAATGTATGACAATGCACGTAGACAATTGGAATCCAGATAGTTATATGTGGATTATTCAAGAAGCAGATGTTCCATATATCCCAGAAGAGTGGAATAAATTAATGGCTTCATATGCGAAAGATCGTAATAAAGTCACTGGTATGACTATAATTGGGCGATATCTTTCTAAAATGAAATTAAAACAATTTAGAGATTATCGATGGAAAGATACCGAATTTTTACAAGAGCTTGCGAAATCTAAAAGAGAATAGATTATGAAGGAGCAAGGATATGATGCTCAATAGATTGCGCTCGCAAATGAAAGAGCTTCTTTCGAGGTCCCTTAGAATATTGCGATTCCTGACCTTGCGGCTGAGCCTGTTAATCCGTTCCTTGCGTCTGGAACAGAAGATTATTTTGCAGATTAGTCGGGCGCAAGTGATGATGATATTGATTTAACAGACGAAGATAAACTTTATCTTCGTTTAAAATGGGGAAAAACTTATAAGCCAGAGGAATGGGTAAAACTTGAATAGTTATATAATGATATGATGAATTCATATGATATTCAAGGAGCAGGACATGAAGATAATCTTAAACTTTTATGTAAAACATCTCTTAAGGCAAATCAATTAATTGATATTGGGGATAAATCTTAATCTATGTTCCCATAAAACTCTCTTAATTGCTGGAAACTCTTAAAGCATTATAAACTACATAGGAAATCTTTTTTAAGATTAAACTAGAATGTTTGAAAATTATAATGATATATAGACAATCAGCAGCCAAATTATTTAAAAAAGGAATGATCAAAAATAATGTTTAAACAATATTATAATACACCATACGATATTTATGAAGATGGTAGATGTTTTAGTCATTTATCAAATAAATTTTTAACGCCTAAAATGTCTGCTAAATATCCATCTTATAATTTAACTTTTGAAGGCAAAAAACGTTAGGTAAAAGTGCATCGGATGGTAGCAGAAACTTTTATTCCAAATCCAGAAAATAAGCCAATTGTAAATCATATGGATGGCGATACACATAATTTTCATGTAAATAACTTAGAATGGGTTACTTTTAAAGAAAATAATTAGCATGCTTATAATACTGGATTAAGAAAAAATGGTAATCAAACAATTAATAAATATATAAGTAATTTACCTAATGAAGAATGGACTGATATAAAAAATTATCCAAATTATTTAATCTCTTCATATGGACGTATTATGAATAAAAGAACTAAAAGATTATTAAAGCTTTATATAAATCATAATGGATATTATAATGTAAATTTATGGAAAAATAATAAAGGAAAAACTTTACAAGTTCATCCTTTAATTTATTCTAATTTTACAAAAGATTATGATTTAAAAAACTATGTTATTAATCATAAAGATGGTAATAAACAAAATAATCAAATTTCTAATTTAGAAAAAATTACTTATCAAGAAAACAATTTTCATGCTAGCTATATAATAAAGACACATAAACAAGAAAAACCTGTTTATTAGTTAAATGATTAGTATGAAATTATTACATCATTCCCTTCCATTGCATCCGCATAGCGTATAACCGGCATCTCAAATATTAGTAGAGCCATAAAAAAACAAGGTAAAGCTGGCGGTTATTATTGGAAATTTAAATAAAAGGTTCAACGACTATCCTAAATGGAGTAGGATACAAGCGTATCCGAAATGGAGAGTATTTATTTTATAGTTTGTAAATAAATAAAGATATAGTCTGACCTTTATTGAAAAATAAAGAAAAAGTTTAGCGAACTTTAAAACAAAAAAATGGTAGAAGGTTTCCAAAAGATGTCAAAAGTTTATGATTAGCTTATGAAGTCAGGCAAATTTACTGCAGCTTAGAATAAAGCTGAATCTGGTGAATATGTTGATTCTGTAGGTGAATTAGTAGCTATTTGTGAAAAAGATGGTTTTATTCCACGTTATTATTTAGGAGAACCTAATGATAAAGTAGATTAGACTATTATTGATATGAAACGTTATACTCGTACCTTAATTACTGAAGAAACCAATCTTGGTAATCTTATTGAAGAAGCTATTAAAAATAACCAAAAAGAAGATGAAGAAGAACGCAATTCTAAGAATACTGATACTGGATTATTAGATGTTGAAGAATTAGAAGAACAATTGCGTGATGAAGACTTTGAAGAGTATAGTGAATTTTTAGATAATGAAGAGGCTAGTGATGCTGACCTTTTAAATTTCTTAACTGAAAATGGAGGTTAGTAATTATGGCTTTACAAGATTTATTAGATATTAATACTAAACGATAGAAAATAGGTTTATCTGAAGAGCGCATTGAAGCTATAAAACCTGCGCTCAGGAAGTATATTGCGTTTTGGCGAGAATACCCAGACCTTTTTATTGATTTTTTAGTAAGAGGTCCTCGAACAGAAGTAAAAGAAGGAGAATTTCATTTCTATTTTTATTAGAGAGTTTTTCTTCGTTGTGTTATGCGACATTAGTATGTATATGCCGTATTCCCTCGTGCGTCAAAAAGTGGCGCCAATATTATTTTTCACTAATTGTGGAAAATTTTGGACAAAACTTCTCTAATTGTGGGAACTCTAAATTCATATGAATTATGAACAAGAGAATCCAGAGTAAATATAAAAGAGGAGTATGTTTAAATATAAAATTAGATAGTAGTAGTATTACAAAATGCTGCAAAGGGAAATTAAAAACTATAGGTGGTTTTATATTTAAATATGCTTAATTTTTATAAATCTTTAACGACTATCCTGAAAAAGTCTCCGAGGGATAATAAGTAGAGGCAATAGGAGTAGGGCGCAAGCAAATGGCGTGGGTGAGAGTCCCTTAAATCGAAAAGAGAAGATTTATTATATTTTATAATAAATGTGAGATAGTCTATTCTTATAGGAAACTATAAGCAGTTCATAAGAGAACGTAATGGAAGTTGCGATTCCATTAGAATATTAAGACAGTAAATCATTTTTATCTGTTATGGCATTAATGGTTAGAGCAATTCTTTATCCTAGAGCTAATTTATTTGTTACCTCAGGAGGAAAAGAATAGGCTGCGGGTATCTTAAAAGATAAAGTAAATGAAATATGCACTTTAATTCCTGCACTCGATAGAGAAATTGACCGAAGAAGAGGTAAAACCCTTGAAGGTAAAGACTATTGTAAATATGTTTTTAGAAATGGGTCTACTTTAGATAATATTGCGGCGAGAGAAAGTTCTAGAGGTAAACGTCGACATGGCGGGCTTGTAGAGGAGTGCGTTGGTGTTGATGATTAGATTTTACGAGAAGTAATTATTCCTGTTATGGCAATTCCTCGTCGTTGTATGGATGGTAGCACATAGGAAACTGAAACATTAAATAAAAGTTAGGTATTTGTTACTACTGCTGGATATAAAGGAACTTATCCATATGAGCGTTTAATTGGTTTTTTAGTGCGTATGGTTACCCAGCCAGAACGATGTGTAGTTATAGGTGGAACATGGCGATTACCAGTAGAAGTTGGATTACAAAGTAAAACTTTTATTAAAGACCAAAAAGATGAAGGAACCTTTAATGAAGCTTCTTTCGAACGTGAATATGAATCACGTTGGACTGGTGATGTAGAAGATGCTTTCTTTAATGCTGATATGTTTAATAGAAATCGTATTTTAAAACAACCTGAGTATGAAGCTTCTGGTCGTTCTAGTAAAAATTAGTATTATATTATTTCTGTTGACGTAGGTCGTAAAGGCTGTGATACTGTATGTTGTATTTTTAAAGTATCTCCTTAGCCACAAGGACCTTCTTTAAAATCATTAGTTAATATTGAAATTATTAGTAATGAACACTTTGGTGACTAGGCTCTTGAATTAAAGAAATTATATTATAAATATAATGCAAGAAGAATTGTAATAGATGGTAATGGACTTGGAATTGGCTTAATTGATTATATGGTTAAACCTTCTATAGACCCAGAAACAAATGATGTTTTGCCTGATTTTGGAGTATATGGCGGAACTCAAGATGATGCGGCGGATGAATATAAAAAATATAGAACATCTGACTGTGAATAGGATGCTATTTATATTATAAAAGCTAATGCTCCAATTAATACAGAAGCACATGCTAATGCTTAGGTAAACTTGTCTTCTGGAAAAGTAAAAATGTTAATTGACGAACGTGATGCTAAAATAAAATTATTAGGAACTAAAGTCGGTCAAAATATGAAACCTGAAGAAAGGTCAATTTATTTAAAACCATTTACATTAACTTCCATATTAAAAGAGGAAATAGAATTCATTGTTTCCCTATATAGAAATATATAGTAAAAAAAACTCTCTAACTGCGGGAAACCCCTTAGAGTTTTTCATACCGCGGTATTATAGTGATATAATACGCAGCAGATATTATAATAGATATTAGATGGTAAAAATTGAAAAAATTGGGCAATCCGCAACCAAGATACTATTTTAAATTTTATTTATTATTGAAAGGGGAGTTCTGAATTATGTTTGTACCTTTAATAATAAATAATAAGACAACTCAATATTTAATTTCTGATATTGGAGAAATTAAAAATATAAAAACAAATAAAATTTTAAAAGGAACTATTAGAAATGGATATTAGATGGTAAAATTAACAATAAATTCATAGAAAAAAGATTTTTTAATACATAGATTAGTAGCAACAACTTTCTTAGAAAATCCTTTAAATTTACCATAGGTAAATCATAAAGATAAAAATAAATTAAATAACGCAGTATCCAATTTAGAGTGGGTATCTATTTAGGAAAATATGCTTCATCGAAGTAAAAATCTATTTATAGATAAGAAAATAAGAAAAAAGAAAGAGAAAATTATTCTTAATGAACATTGGCGTCAATATAAAAATAGTAATTATTGGATTAGTGATACTGGGAAATGTTATAATCAACAAACTCAATATTTATTATCACCCATTAAATCTGGTAATTATTATAAATATTGTTTTTCTATAAATGGAAAGAAAAAATCTGCGTTAATTCATAAATTAGTTTATAGTTTATTTAAAGATGATTATGATGAACAAAAACAAATTAATCATATAGATGGTGATAAATAGAATAATTCATTAGAAAATTTAGAATTAGTTACTAATCAATAGAATGTATTACATAGCTATTATATTTTACATAATAATATCCATTAGATAGGGCAATTTGACACATAGAACAATTTAATTACTATTTACGATAGTATGAGTGCGGCCGCTCGCGCAATTAATGGTTCAGTAAGTGCTATTAGTTAGGTTTGTGCGGGAAAAGCTAAAACTCATAAAGGTTTTATTTGGAAAAAAATAGTATAAGGCTCAACGACTATCCGGAAGGAGTAGGCTTTTTGCCGAAATGGGAGTCCCTAAACAGATAATGCTGTAGGTGAAGATATAGTCTGAACATTAGTTGAAAAACTAAGATAACGTTATTTTGGATGAATCTCAGAGAAGAAAATGAAGGCACCAATATTATTCTTAAATAGGCTAATAAAGGTATTAAAAAGGATAAGTTTTCAGCTTTTGAATATGGTTTATATTATATAAAAGTAGAAGAAGATAATAAAAAGAGAAAAAGAAGATTTAATGCTAAAGATTGGATGATGTTTAATTAATAGAAAAGGAGAGGTTAAATGCGAGCTTCTAGAGGAGAGATCAAGATAGAGGAGATACTTCGTGATGCAGGATTACCTTTTAAAATGGAATATAGTTTTCCAGAATTAAAAAGTGAAAATGGCAGACCTCTTCGTTTTGATTTTGTTATATTTGATGATGATGGAAATATTGATTTTATTATAGAATTTTAGGGTAGACAGCATTATGAAGCAAGTCAAAAGTTTGGTGGAAAAAGGGGCCTTTATCAATAGCAACATAATGATAACCGCAAACGGAGATTTTGTGCATTACATGGGTTTACTTTAATTGAAATCCCTTATACAGAAGAAAATTTGATTAATTATGATTATATAATGCACAGAGCAGGTTATTAAATGTTTAAGAAAGGAGGTATATGTTTTGGATATGGATCATTTATCATCTAATGAAAATCTTTTTTTAAATAGTGAACAACGACAAGCACGTATTTTTAGTAAAGGATTTGATATGCTTTCAAGTAATAGATATATAGATTATCGAACAGCAGATAATAACTTTAGTAAAATTAAAGTTGGAGTTAAAAATTTAGAAGATGCTGTTTTAGAATTAGGAGAATTAAGAAAAACAATTCCACAATCTCCTTATTATAATAAAAAAGAATTAATGAAAGCTATCTTAAAAAATGATTATAGAAAACTAAGAGAATTTTCTAGATTTTTTTATAAAATAAATGGTATTTATTCAAAACTTTGTCAATATATATCTTTTATGTATCGTTATGATTGGTATATTGTTCCAGAGATATTTGATGACAATGTAAAAGAAGAAAAAGTTTTAAAAGATTTTTCTAAATTATTAAATTATTTAGATAATAGTTATATTAAAAAGATTTGCGGCGAAATGGCTTTAAAGGTTCTTATAGATGGGTGCTATTATGGTTATTTAGTAGAATCAAATGATTCAATTATGATTCAAGAACTCCCCGCAGATTTTTGTAGAACTAGATATTCTGTAAAAGGTATGCCGGCAATTGAATTTAATATGGCTTTTTTTGATACTTTTAGAGATCTTAATTATCGAATGAGAGTTTTAAATTTATTTCCAAGTGAATTTAAAAAGGGATATATCTTATTTAAACAGGGAAAATTACAACCTGATTATTAGGATTATCCTAGTTAGTTAGGCTTCCAAGAACGTTCTGGAGGTTGGTATTTACTTACTCCTGGTTCTGCGTTTAAGTTTAATTTAAATAATAATGATATTCCACCCTTTATAAATATTATTCCTTATTTAATTGATTTAGACTCTGCCCAAGACTTAGATAGACGTAAATAGATGCAATAGTTATTAAAAATTATTATTCAAAAATTACCACTTGATAAAAATGGAGAATTAATTTTTGATGTAGATGAAGCAAGAGATATTCATAATAATGCTGTTGCAATGCTGTAGCGAGCTATTGGAGTAGATGTTTTAACTACTTTTGCAGATGTTGAAAGTATTGATATGTCAGATAAAAATACTACAACTACAAGAGATGACTTAGCAAAAGTTGAAAGAACAGTTTATAATGCCGCTGGTATTTCAAAAAATGTTTTTAATACAGAAGGAAATCTTGCTTTAGAGAAATCTATTTTAGAAGATGAGTCTACAGTTAGAAATTTATTGTTATAGTTTATAGTGTTTTTTGACAGAATAGTTTAGACTAAAAATTCTAATAAAAAGAAATACGCTTTTAGATTTTATATGTTAGAAACAACTCAATATAATTATCAGAATTTATCTAAAATGTATAAAGAACAAGCTTAGATGGGACATTCAAAAATTCTCCCTCAAATTGCTTTAGGTCATTCTTAGAGCTTTATTTTAAATACTGCTTATTTTGAAAATAACGTTTTACACTTAACTGAATTAATGTTACCTAACTTATTAAGTTCAACAATGAATTTAGCAGATTTATTGGGTAAAAATGAACAAAATAATAATAACAATTAGCAAAAGAAAACAGGAGGACAAAATAAATAGGCTTCTGATAAACAAGAAGCGGGTCGTCCAGAAAAAGCTGATGATGAAAAAAGCGAAAAAACAATTCAAAATAAAGAGTCTATGAATTAAGGAGGGTTATAATGAAACATACTAGTGTATTAAAATTAAATTCTCCGATTGAATTTATTGAAAGTTCAAAAATAAGTCCTTTTGTATCAAAAGTGCAAATAAAGGTTTGTTATGTTGGAGAAGAACCAAATAGAAATCATTGTGTTATTACTAAAGATGTTGCAAAAGAAATGGCTCCTAGTTTACGAGGATGTCCAATTGTAGGATTTTATAATGAGTCTACTGGAGATTTTGAAGAGCATAACAAGTAGATTACTATTTCAAATGGAGAATGGCGAATTACTGATTCAACTACTCCTTATGGTTTTATTGATTTAAATGCAAAAATTTGGTTTGCTACCTATATTGATGATAACAAAGTTGAAAGAGAATATCTATGCACTGAAGGATATATTTGGGATCATGCTTATCCAGAAGCAAAAAGAGTTTTAACAAATGGTAATAATCATTCTATGGAATTTGATGAAGAAACTCTTGATACTACCTGGTCAAAAGATTAGAATAAAAGACCTCAATTTTTCATTGTAAATGAGGCACTTTTATCTAAACTTTGTATTTTAGGAGAAGATTATGAACCTTGTTTTGAGGGTTCTCAAATTACAGCTTTTTCTTTAGTTGTTGATAAATCATTTCAAGAGAAAATGTATTCAATGATGAATGAAATAAAAGAATTATTAACAGAAGGAGGAACGAAAGTGTTTAATACATATGCAGTTGAAATTGGCGATGCTCTTTGGTCTGCTCTTTATAGATATATTGAAAGCACCTACCCAGATGAACAAAGAGACGGGTGTTCAAAATATATAATTGAGGGCATATATGAAGAAGGCGGTCAAAAATTTGCAATTTTAAACGACCATTTAAATACAAAATACTATCGTTTAAACTTTTCTATTACTGAAGGAGAAGGATTTTCTGCTTAGGGCGATCTTATTGAAGTAACTAAAAGTTACACCCCTGCGGCCGAGGCTCAATTCTCCGCAGCTGAAGTTGAGACATATATAAAAGAATATGTCAAGAAAAAAAATGAGGACAAAAAAGATGAAAAAGATAAAAAGAATTCTGAAGATTCATCAGAAGATAAAGGAAAATCTGAAGATGAAGATAAAAACAATGAAGGTTCTTCTGAAGATGATGACGATGAAGATAAGAAAAAGAAAAAGTTTTCTTATAATTCTTTAGAAGAAATTCCTGAATATGTTGAACTTTAGAACAACTTTTCTAATCTTAAATCCCAAGTATCTAATCTCAATAGCACTATTGAGAATTTAAATAGCGAACTTGCTACTTTACGTGAATTCAAGCTTAAAGCTGAACGTAAGGAAAAAGAAGCCAAGATCGCTGAATTCTATATGTTGTCTGACGAGAGTAAAAAAGATATTCTTGAGAATATTGACAATTATTCTCTTGATGATATTGAAGCAAAACTTTCAGTTATTTGTTTCCGTAATAAAGTGAGCTTTAAAAATGATGAAGAAAGTGCAGGAAATCAAACCACTTATTCTTTAAATGGAAATGAAGAAGAGGATCTTTCTATTCCAGCTTGGGTAAAAGCCGCTTTAGATACTGCTAAAACTTTAAATTAATAAAGGAGGATATTTGAACGATGATGTTTAAAGATTTTTTAAATAGCCGCATTCCTGCTGCATATAAATCTCAAGCAAAGTATGTTGAATTCGGCTATGGACAAGTTGAACCAAATCATCTTTCCGCTCAAAGAACTGGTCAAATTTATGCTCAGCTCCCTGCTGATCCAGCAATTAAAATGCTTGAACAAGGTCAGTTTGTAAAGTATGATTACGCAGCAGATGTTGCTGGTCAGAATGGCGTTGGTAATGGTATTGGTTTGGTAAATTTCACCGGAGCAGGTGAATGGATGCTCGTTTATAACGAGATTAAACTTTATCGCGATCATCCAGATGGAACTAAACAATGGGATTGCGAATTTGTTATGTTAAAAGACGATTATCAAGCTCGTATTTATAGTCCATATGATTATGAAAATGCTGAACTTGAATATAAAGATTGGCATAGACTTAATGGAGTTGATGAAAAAGGTAATACTTCTATTACTCTTAATCAATATGTAACTCTTGATGTTGAAGGTCAAACCGTTACCATCGGTGGAGATCGTTATGCTGTAACTACTGCAACTATTCCTGCAGAAGGCACTCAAGGTGAAGAAGGTTATAAACCAGCTCATGAAGCAAAAGTATTCTCTTATAAGGGAACTCAGTATGAGCTTGACGAGACTGGCACTTCTAAACTTCAAGTTCCTGTTGAATACCCTTATGATGATGTAACTAAGGATGTTGAAGATATCTATGAGTGGGGCTTCACTAATGATCCTTGGAGACGTCTTGGTATTTATCATGAAAAGAAAATGCCTGCAGGTACCGCTATGGTTCCTCGTGTCTTTAAGACAAATGTAGGAGATTTATTTACAACTAACACTGTTGATGAAACAACACTTGCTGTTGGAGATATTTTAATGCCAAGAACTACTGATGGTATTCTTGTAAAAAATAACACTACTGGTGCAGATACCGCATCTGGTATGAAATGGCAAGTTGTAAAAGTATATACAATGCCTGATAATCAAAAAGGCGTAAAAGTAATGCGTATCGCTTAATGAAAGGAGAGAAGAGTAATGTTAGATAAAAATAATCTTATTGCTTTAATGAAGCAAGTTGCTAAAGCTGACCCTTCTGCTCCTGTTGCTTACTCTTGGGAAGGAGAACAACTTTCTTACGAGGCGCTTAATACTACACTTCGTAATGAGCTTAATGAGTTAGCTGGCACATATAGCCAATATCGTGAAAATAAGAACCTTATTTTCTCTATGATGGAACAAACTCTTGATGAGATTTTACCTAAAAAGGTAGCTCAAAGATATGATCAATTCGCTGAAGTAAAGAGCTTTGCTCAAGGCGACAAGGCAGTATTCCGTCGTCCATTGAACAATCGTGCTCGTGCAAAACAATTCATCACTCGCGTTGGACTTGCAGGTATTTATGAAGTATTCAAGCTTGGACCAGCAGAGAAAGAAAGCTTCGAAGTTCGCACCAGTGCTATCGGTGGAGCTGCTCAAATTGGATTTGAAGAGTTCCTCGATGGACGTGTTGATTTCTCAGAAGTAACCCGTATTATCATGGAGGGTATGGACGAGCTTATCTATAAAGAGGTTGCGGCTGCCCTTAAAGCTTCTATCAATCAACTTCCACCTGCTAACCGTGTTGCTGCAGTTGGTTTTGATGAAGGTGCTATGGATCGTTTAATTCAAATTGCTGCCGCTTATGGAACTCCAACTATTTATTGTACTTATGAATTTGCAGTAAAAATGATTCCAAATGAAGCTTGGCGTTATACCGAAGACATGAAACGTGAACTTTGGGAGACTGGTCGTCTTGCTAGTTACAAAGGAACTAAAGTTGTTATTTTAGAGCAAGGTTTTGAAGATGAAACTAATACTCGTAAAGTAATTGATCCTGGTTATGCTTGGGTTATTCCTACTGGAGCAGATGGTAAGCCAGTAAAGATTGCTTTTGAGGGTAATACAATCGTTGATGAATTCAATAACAAAGATCGCTCTCGCGAGATTCAGGTTTATAAAAAGGTTGGCGTAACTGCTATTCTTGCTAATAATATTTGTTGCTATGTTGATACCGCTCTTCTTGGTCAAATGATCAATTGGAACCTTAATGGTGTAGACGGTAATGTAGCTACTTATGATGGTCGTGCAAGCGGCAATATCTAATAAAATATAACGGTAAGGGGGAGCTGGGGATATTCCCCTCTCTCCCTTTTTTCATTTTAATAAAGAGATAAAGGAGAAAAAACATGATTACTGAAAATACTACCTATAATGTAAAAAATAGAAGTTCGAGCGTTGTTGTTTACAGAATTCCAGAAAGCAATTTACGTCGTGAATTTGCGCCCGGAGAAACTAAGAAAATTCCTTTTGGAGAATTGGAAAAACTTACTTATCAGCAAGGCGGAAGAGAGCTGCTTGAACAGTTTTTGCAAATTGTTGATGAAGCTGTAACTCAAGATTTAAATATCCATAGAGAAGTAGAATATGATATGTCTGAAAATCAAGTTAAAGAGTTGTTATTAACAGGCTCTATAGATGCATTTTTAGATGCTTTAGATTTTGCTCCAATGGGAGTCATTGATCTTATTAAAACCTTATCTGTTTCATTACCTTTAACAGATTTTAATAAAAGAAAAATCTTAAAAGAAAAAACTGGTTTTGATGTTGATAAAGCTCTTGCTCATATTGAAGAAGAAAAAGAAGAAGACGGAGGGCATATTCAACCAATTTCTCATTAGCGCAGAGTACAGCCAGCTACTTCAAATGGTCGTCGAACTACTACAAATTATAAAGTGGTAAACAGAGAAGCTATAAGTCCAAAAGAATGATTAAGGAGGCGTAAATAGTGAATACACAATTTAAGACTATTTACGACCGCTTTCTCGGAAAAATAACTGATGATATGTATGTAGAATTAACTCCAGAAGACACTTTAAGAGATTTGCAAACTTTATTAATAGATTCTTTACCTGGTTTTGAATTCCCTCGAATTCCTCTAGATGATTATACTCTTTAGACGATTGTTAAACCTTCAAATGAAGTAACTGATGAAGATTTTGTTCGTGGTCCAGTATGGCATGAGTTAGCTTCAGAGGAAGAAGAGAGTGAAGAAGTATATGTAGATCAATCTACTTTTAACTTTGAATTAACTTCAGAAGAAATTAATATTATTGCTATCTTAATGATGTGCGGCTGGGTCCAACGATAGGTTACTTCAATCGAGAACACTCGCATGAAATATTCTGGCAGTGATTTTAAAATGACCTCTTAGGCAAATCATTTATAGAAATTAATGAGTTTACTCTCAGAGTGTCAAAAACAATCTCTCCATATGCAAAGACTTTATAAGCGTAGACGTTTAATTTAGAATGAGAATAGTCCATACAATGGTTTTTATCGTTCTAATTGGGATACGCTGGGAAGGGGAGTATATTATGATCGATATGACAACTAATTATGGATTTGATATTACAACCGAAGAAGCCTTTGATAAAAATATTTCTAGATTAACAAATCAAATGTGGAAATTAATTCCCATGAGAGAAAATGAGGAAGATTGGAAAAAACAACTTAATACAGTTATTTTAGAAATTGCGGGTCTTAATGAAATTTTTATTGAGAATCCGCAATTTTTATAGTTACTTTCTAAACTTGAAGGAATAAAAACTAAAGAACCTGATTTTAGTATTTATAGAAAGACTGTATTTGAATCAATTGGACTCTTACGGGGGTTATGTAAATGAAACGAAAAGAAAAGTTTTTTACTGACGGATTAAGAAATCTCGGAGGAAGATTAGGTTATTTATCTTCTCCCGAATACTCTGGAAGTTCAGTCCAAGGAGTTTCTTAGATGGCTAATCGTCTTTAGTAGATGGGTGGTCGCACATAGCAAGAACGTATGATTCGAGATAAGCGTCGAAGTTTAGATAAAGCTTTGCTTTATTCTTATTAGGGTGCTTTTGTTAAAAAAGTGCAAAAATTAGTTAATGAGTCTTCTCCAGAAGACAATTAGCCTCCAGTTCGTGCTTTAATCAATCCTGATAAAGTAAAATAGGATTATGATGATAAAATTATTTCAATTGGATTTGAGCATGATTATAAAGCAGGAGACGTTTTTGAATGGGTAAATACTAATTCTTATTGGTTAATTTATTTATAGGATAAAACTGAACTAGCTTATTTCCGAGGGGAAATCCGCAGATGCAGACATACTATTAAGTTTAAAGATGAAAATGGTAATGAATGTATTACATATGCGGCCGTGCGCGGACCAGTTGAAACAAAAATAGACTATATTCAAAAAAATGGAATATCTGTTGATAGACCTAATTATTCTTTGCATATACTATTACCTGCAAATGAAGATAATTTAAATTATTTTAATAGATATTCTAAATTTTATCTATTGGAAGATAATAAGAAAATTTGTTGGCGAGTAGAAGCTACTGATTGGATTTCAACTCCTGGTATATTAGAAATTAGTGCTGTTGAGTATTATGTTAATGAATTTGAAGACGACGTTGAAAATGGCGTAGTCGGTGGCTTAATAGTAAAAGAAGAAAATCCTAACAATACAGAAGTTGAAAATCTTATTTAGGGAGAATCTTTCATTAAACCTAAGGGAGCTTATGAATATACTTTTACAGGAGAAGAGCCTGCGGTTTGGTCAATAGATAAAAATAAATACCCAATAGAATATAAAGAGATTAATGATAAAACGATTCGATTACGATGGAATTCTAGTTATAGTGGACAATTTGATATCATTTGTAATAATATAACTAAAACTGTTGTTGTTGAGTCTTTATTTTGAGATAAAGGAGTTTAATGCTTATGAAAGTTGTAAATTATTCTTTTCCAAAGTCAAGCTTTTTGGCAGTTGAAAAAGATATGAATCTTTTAATTAATCTATTCTTAAAAAATGATAGATTAAAGAAGTTGCTTTATTATGATATTCCAAGCGCATTAGATTAGCCTAATGTGCCACAAGATAAAGCTCTTGAAATGTTTGGAAAACAAATTAAAATTGTTCCAAAACTAAAAGTTGATTAGCCAGATTTTTGTTATATTATTATCAGTTTTGATAATTTTACTGAAAATATGACTAATCCTGAATTTAGAGATAATATAATTTCTTTTGATATTATATGTCATTTTGATCAATGGCAATTAAAAGATACTTAGCTTAGACCTTATAAGATTGCGGCTGAGATTGACAGTATGTTAAATGACAAAAGACTTACTGGAATTGGCACAGTGCAATTTTTAGGTGCTAATTAGATTGTATTATCTGATGAATTTGCGGGATTAACTTTAATGTATCAAACAATTCATGGATATGATGGAGAGGATTCAAAATATGCATAGAAACCAGGAGAGCAAGAAAGTATAAATGCTAATTGGAATAGGATTTATAATTAGCCTGATGAATTATGATATTCGTTTAGCATTAATGTGTGGCTCAGATATTCCAATTCCAGAATGTGGAGTCATATTTCATTAGCCTAGTATAAAAGAAATTGCTCTTATTGGCGAAAATGATTTTTTTATAGGTGTATAGACTCTATGTATTAATAAAAATATGATTATGTAGGGCGAAACTCTTTTATCAAATACAAGTAATTTTTAGATATTTATGACAATAATGCAAGAAAAAGAAACTGCTGATAAAAAAGATGCTATTAAATCACTATTTTCTTTAATTTTTCCTAATCAGAAATTAATAATAACTCCAAGAGGTATGGTTCTTAGCGAAGGAGAAAATAGTGCTACTATTGATGAAACAAATTTTGATTTTTTATAGCAAGTTTCTTTTTAGGCGTTTTGTATTAATACAGGTCCTATGGATGCTCAAACATTTAACCCTGCTAATGAAAAAGCTAAAGAAATAGCAGATAAATTAATGCGCGCTCGACAAAGAGTAGCCGAGCAAAAGGGTGGAAATGGAAGTATTTTTTCTTAGTATATTTCTACTTTAACGGTTGGATTAAATTCAATGAGTATAGAAAACTGTTGTAATTTAACTATGTATTAGCTTTTTGATTTAGTAGAAAGATATATGCTTTGGGTTAATTGGGATCTTGATGTAAAATCACGCTTAGCAGGTGGAAAACCTGATAAGCAACCAGACAATTGGATGAAAAATATCCATTAATAAAAAAAGGAGGAAAATACCCATGAAATTTGGTGTTCGTGAAATTTGCGATGTTGTTCTTAGAGCAAAAGCTGCCCAAAAAGTCGGTAATAAAGTTTTTTATAAGAATGAACCAGTTATTTATTTTGATAGTTTAAAAACTTCTACTTTAGAAGGCGCAGCTACTACTGTATATGCTCAAGGTGGACGTGGTAACTCTCGTCTTATTGCTTGGGAAGGTGAAAGAACTGTTACTTTTACTATGGAAGATGCTCTTATTTCACCCGCAGGTTTTTCTATTTTAACTGGCGCAGGTTTAATTGACGCAACAGCTGAAAAGCCTATGTATATTCATAAAACAGAACAAACTGATAAAGTTACTATTACTAAATCTGGTGATGACATTACTCAAGTTTCAATTGTTTTATCAGAAACCCCGTATATTGGTAGTAATAAAGATTCAGAAGATTATATTTATGTAATGCTTCTTGACGATAATGGTGAAGTAATTTCTGAGCCTTATATTGCAACTGAAGGAACATCTACTAATACTATTACAATTTTAGCAGATGAAACTTCTGAAAATCAATCTGATAATGGTTATGGAGAAGGAAAATATCGTAAAAATGATTTAAGTGGTTTTAAGAACAATGGAATCGTTTTAGTAGATTATTATGTTGAAAAAACATCTGGTGCTTTCCAAATTGACATTACTCCAGATAAATTTGGTGGTAACTTCTATCTTGAAGCTTCTACCTTGTTTAGAGCTACTAATGGTGTAGATATGCCTGCTGAATTTGTTATTCCTAACTGTAAGATTCAGTCCAATTTTACTTTCACAATGGCATCTTCTGGAGACCCATCAACCTTTACATTCACTATGGACGCATTCCCAGATTATACTAGATGGGATAAAACTAAGAAGGTATTTGCTGCTATTCAAGTAATTGAAGATAGTGTAACTAATGCTGAACTTGAGCGTTTAGGAACTGGTCATGATTTTGGTAAGGCTACTACTGGAACAAACCATGCTGAACCTTATGCAACTTATGTTACTGATCAAAAAGATCATATTGAGAAAGTTTAATTGAATAATTTTTAACTAAAGGGAAAGGGATTTAATTCCCTTTCCCTTTATTTTTTTATATATATTAAAAAAGAAAGGAGAAAAACTATGAAATTTGGCGTTCGTGAAATTTGTGATGTAGTCTTAAGAGCCAAATCAGCTATGAAAATTGGTAATAAAGTTTTTTATAAAAATGAACCAGTTTTATATTTTGACACTTTAAAGACTTCTGCTTTAGAAAATGCTACAAATACGGTATATGCATAGGGTGGAAGAGGAAATGCCAAATTAATTGCTTGGGAAGGCGAAAAGACTATTACTTTTACTATGGAAGACGCGCTTATTTCTCCTATGGGATTATCTGTTTTAACAGGAGCGGGATTGGTTAAAGCGGAAGAAAAATCTATTATAGTTCATAAGACTGAAATTACTAATAAAGTTATAAATATTGGTCCAGGTTTTCCAAATAATGTAGGGATTAAAATTACTTTAAAGAATAAGCCTTACATCAATAAAGATAATATAAAATCTGAAGATTATATTTATGTAATGCTACTTGATGAAAAGGGGGAAGTTTGTTCAGAGCCTTATATAGCAAGTGAAACAGAAGAATAGCTCTTAAACAATAAAGAAATAAGTATTTATAAAAATGAATCTACATATTATTCAGATAATAATAAAAGAAAAAATGATTTATCTAAATTTTATGAAGGTTGTTCAGTTTTAGTAGATTATTATACTGAAGTAACAGAAAAAGTTTATTAGGTAAATATTACTCCAGAAGATTTCAGCGGTAATTTTTATCTTGAGGCTTCAACTTTATTTAGAACTTCAAATGGAGTTGATATGCCTGCTGAATTTATTATTCCTAATTGTAAGATTCAATCAAATTTCACTTTTACAATGGCATCTTCTGGTGACCCTACCACTTTTAATTTCGTAATTGACGCATTTCCAGACTATACTCGATGGAACAAAGATAAGAAAGTTTTTGCGGCGATATAGGTAATTGAATAGAATGAAATTACCTCTAAATTAGAAAGATTAGGAACTCCGCATAATTATAAAAGTGATGAAGATTATAATCCATTTTTAACATATAAAAAAGAACAAGAACAATATATTACTGATGAATCAGAAGAATTACTTAATGATATATTCACTTCCATTGATGTAGATGGAAAAATTTATGAAAACGTAGGATATAGAAAGAATGCCGCGTTAGTTTCTAGCAATATAGTTGGAGGAAGTGAAGGATATACAGTTACAGGTTTTATTCCTTATAGTTATGGATAGGATATTAATATCGTTGGCTTTACTAAAGAGGGAGGAGATTTTTAGTGTATTTACCTTTATAGTGATAATCATTATACTAATTCCAGATAGATAAAATGTAATGGAAAAGAAGGTATACAAAAATTCTCTCCATATGGCGATGATTATAAAAATAAAAAATATATTCGTGTTTGTTTTTATAATACTAATCTTAGTGAAATGGCGGTCTTAGTATCTGGAAATCCAATCTCTCCAGAAGAAGAATCTAATAATAATTTACAATCTTTATCTTTATCACCTAATTTAAATTTACAATCTAATAATAATGAAGAAGAGTCAATTTCTCCAGAAGAAGAAGTATCTAATTTAGTAGACGAGGATTTAGATATATCTGATATTATTTCTCTTTTGGAAGAAGAAGAGAAAAAAGAATAATTATTTTTTGAGATAAAGGAGTGAAAAAAATGGATGAATTTGTAAACTTAATTGATTATTATATTTTAGAAAATTTTGAAGAAGAAGCTCCAGAAAGTTTAACTGAGCGAAAAATAGCAGTAAGTGGTCAAATTGCTAGATTAAGATAGATTTATACTTCCTTAGAAGATGAAAAATTAATTTAGAAAAAAATTTTAACAACAAGATCATTATTATATAATATATTGAAAAATGAAGGAAATAGTCTTATAACAGAAGCTTTATAGGATGCGAAAATTAGAAATCGAATTGGTAAATTAATTTTTGAAGCTTATGAACTGACTTCAATGATTTTAGTTAATATAGGTTTAATTGATCCAATTCACTTTACTTTTACATATGCTAGTAAAAAAGGAAATGTTTTTTATCGTTCTGAAAAAATGCAAATTGATCCTAATAAGGATTTAAAATTTGAACTACGAAATAACCAACAGACCTTGGTTATACGTTTAAAAACTTCTGTTATACGTTAGAAATTATTAGAAAATTAGTTGGGTAAAGAAGACGGCGGTATTATAGTTGCTAAACATTATAAAAAGTTTATTGAACCATTTTTAGAAAATGAAAAAAAAGGTTCTTGGAAAATGAACGTTGGTGTAGCAACAGAAGCATTCGAGCGACATTGGGAATAGTTAAAACATAGTTTAACACCTCCTAATATGAATGATGCAGATTTAGGATCTGTTGGATCACGTTGGGTATTATATAAAATGAGTAGCGGTTCTGATCCATATTATACTGGACCAGATACTGCTGAATCTTAGGTTAAAAATGCTAATGCTAGCATTATTTCTAATGCAGATACTGTTATCAATACAATTTAGGCAGTTTTGAAATTAGCTGATACAAATCTTGACATAACAGCTATTCAACAAATTGCAGCATAGTATAAATTAGCTTTTTAGTAGAAATAGGCTTCTATAGATAATATATTAAAAGGATTAGAAAATATTGTAGATGAAGATATTTTACAAGAGGCTAAAGAAGCTATAGCAGCAAATCCAAATTTAATAAAATAAAAATTGACAAAAAGAAAAAATTTTGTTAAAATATATATAGAAATAATAAGAGAAAAAGGAGTGTTTATTTATGGCAAATAATTATTGTATTTATATGCATAAGAATAAAATTAATAATAAAGTATATATTGGACAAAGTTGTAATATTAAAGTAAGATGGCACCCTATTTCTTATAAAGGTAGTTCATATTTTTATAACGCTATAAAAAAATATGGATGGAATAATTTTGAACATATTATTTTAGAAAATAATTTATCTTTAGAAGAAGCTGATAAAAAAGAAAAATATTATATTAAATTATATGATTTTGTTAATAGAGATAAAGGATATAATTTAAAAAATGGTGGAAATAATGGATATCAACTATCTAAAGAAACTATTCAAAAAATTAAAAATAGTAATAAAATTTATGCAGAAATGCATAAAGAAGATTATATCCAAAGATTAGAAAAAGCTCATACTAAAGCTAGAAAAAAGGTAATATGTTTAAATAATAATAAAATTTTTGATAGTTAGCTTATAGCTGCAAATTATGCAGGTTTAAAAAATAGTGCTCCTATTAGTAGATGTTGTAAAGGTGAAAGAAAAACAGCGGGAAAAGATCCTATAACAGGAGAAAGATTAAAATGGAATTTTTATGAATTAAAGGAGGAAAACAATTATGAGTAAAGTATCATTTACAAAACTTGGTTTAACTAAAAATACACAAGTTGGAAAATTTAACTGGAATGGATAGGAAATTGAGGTAAAAGCATATCTTCCTATTCAAGAAAAATTAGAATTGATTAGTAGTGTTATTAATCAGTGTCAAGATGAAAACAATTTTATTAATGACGCAAAAATGGCTATGTATTTAGATTTAGAAACTGCATATCATTATACAAACATTAACTTTACAGATAAATTAAAATCTGATCCAGCTAAATTATATGATTTATTAGCAGGAAGTGGATTTTTACAAGATATGTATGCGGTTTTGCCATAGACAGAGTCGAGAGGTCTAGCTATTTGGTTAGATAAGACCGCAAATCATATTTATGATTATCGAAATAGCGCTTACGGCATTTTAGACGCTTTAAAAACCGACTATGAAAATTTAGATTTTGACGCGGAAACATTAAGACAAAAAATTGCAGATCCACAAACGTTAGATATATTAAAAGGTGTATTAACCAATTTTGGTTAATACAATATGTTAAATCTTCTAATTGTAATAGAAGTAATCTTAGGGATAGGAAAAAAGATTATTTTCCTATCCCTTTATTTTTTTAATAGAGAGAGAAAGGAGTAATAATAAATGGCTAAACAACTATATGTTAATTTAGATGTTAGAGCAAATACCTAGCAAGCAAAGAATGAATTTTAGAGTTTATAGAAATCTTTATCTGATATTATTGTATAGACAAATAAAATAAGCAATACATCAATTGATTCTACTTCTTTAAGACAAGCTTCTTCTGCAGCTTAGGAATTGTAGCGTCATTTATCAAATGCTGTTAATATTGATACTGGAAAGTTGGATTTAAATAAATTAAATACTAGTTTAAAATAGTCTAAAACTAATATTGGAGAACTTTCTGGAAAGTTATTATCTGTAGGTTCATCTGGAGAATAGGCTTTTGTGAAGTTGGCTCAATCAGTGGCATCTGCAGAAAGACCAATAGTTTCTTTAGGATCAAGAGTAAATGGTTTATTAACAACTTTAAAAAATACTGCTCGTTGGTAGATTTCTTCTAGCATTTTGCATGGATTCATGGGAGCCATTTAGAGTGCTTATGGATATGCATAGGATTTAAATAGATCTTTAAATAATATTAGAATCGTTACTGGGTAGAATGCTGATTAGATGAATGAATTTGCTGTCTCTGCGAATAAAGCAGCAAAAGCATTAAATACATCTACTTTAAATTATACAGATGCATCTTTAATTTATTATCAATAGGGTATCAAAGATTAGAAAGAAATTGAAGATAGAACTGCTACTACCATTAAATTAGCAAACGTTTCTCGTTAGAGTGCTGAAGAAGTATCTAGTTAGATGACTGCGATTTGGAATAACTTTGAAGATGGAAGTCATTCTTTAGAGTATTATGCGGACGTAATTACTAAATTAGGTGCAACTACTGCTTCAAGTTCTTCTGAAATTTCTGAAGGTATTTCTAAATTTGCTTCAGTTGCTGATACTGTTGGATTAAGTTATGATAAGGCGGCAGCTTCTGTGGCTACCGTTGTAGCTGAAACTAGACAAAGCGCAGATACTGTTGGTACAGCTTTTAAAACAATGTTTGCTCGTGTAGAAGGTCTTAAGCTTGGCGAGACTTTAGAGGATGGAGTAGATTTAAATAAATATTCTACAGCATTAAAAACAGTAGGAGTAAACATTCTTGATTCTAATAAAGAATTAAAGGGAATGGATACTATTTTAGATGAATTGGGTAAGAAATGGAATAGTATAAGTGAAACTCAACAAATAGCTTTAGCTCAAACTGTGGCGGGTGTTAGACAATATACTCAATTCATGTCATTAATGAATAATTATGATAAGGTTTTATAGAATGAAAAAATGGCTGAAGGATCTTCTGGAACTCTTCAAGAATAGGCTGATACTTATGCTGAAAGTTGGGAAGCAGCATAGAAAAGAGTTAAAGCTACAGCTCAAGGTCTTTATGATGATTTATTAGATGATAAATTTTTTATTGGTTTAAATAATGTTTTTGCGGATTTATTAACTGGATTAAGTAACTTTATTAAAGGAATAGGCGGACTTAAAGGTGTCTTAATGGGCGTTGGTTCATTAGTTTTAAATTATATTTCTGATAAAATTTAGCCAGCTTTATCAAATTTAAAAAATACTGCAATAACAATGTTTTAGAGTCCTGCTAAACAAGCTCAAGTTTATAAAGACTTAATGGACAAAATTATTAGTTAGGCTAAGAATATTTCAAAAGACAGTATGACAGATTCTTTAAAAACTAAATTATAGTATACTGATTAGTTATCAACAGCAAAAAATCGTTTAATGTCTGTTGATAAACAATTAACCGAAGCTGAAAAATAGCAAGCTTAGTAGCAATTAAACATTATTGATATGTATTATTAGGAAACTCAAGCTATTGCTAATAAATTAACTAAAGAAAAAGAAGAGATTGAAGTTGCTGTATCTTCTTTGTCTACAAATCAAGCTGTTATAGCTATAGAAGAATCTAGAAAAGATGAATTAGCAGGTTTAATTGAACTTTAGAATCAAGCTAGAGAGGGATATGAAAAAGCTTCTGGTTTTGCTGAGATTATTGAAGCTGCTGAAGCTTATAGAAAAGCTGCTGCTGAAGTTGAAAAATTTAAAACTGAAACTGATTTATTAGCATCTACAGAAGAAGATCTTGTTATTGAATTAAGAAATGGTTATGATATAATAATGTAGCAATCTAAAGGGTTAGCTGAAGGTGATGGAATAGTTATCAATTTAGGATAGCATTTAGGAACAACGGCAGAAGGATTTAAAGTATTAGCAGATAAAGCTCGTCAAGCTATGAATGGAACATCTTCAATAACAAAAGGAGAATTAATAAAAGAGTTTCGTAATCTTCAAGTTATTTTAGATTAGCTTGGTTTATCAAAAATTCCTCAAGTTGAAGACAAATTGTCAAAACTACTCTCTAAAGGAAAGAGAACAAATTTAAAAGATTTAGAATCTGGATTTAAAGAATTATTTAATATATTAACTAATTTAAAAATTCCTGTAAGCAAAGATGCAGAATAGATTGAATGGTTACGAAAGTTATTAATAGAAACTTTTAAAGATGGTAAAAATATTGAATATTTAAATGGATTATATAATAAAGCTGGAAAAAGTGCTGAAAATTTAGCAAATTCTTAGAATCATTTAAATACTGCTCTTGCCTCTTTTAATCCTTAGCATATGATGTCTGGAGTAGAAGTTTTTTCAAAAATTAGTGCAGCTGGAATGCAAGCAGCGATGGTTATAAATAGTGTTAAATCAATTATTTCAGCTTGGCAGGATGAAGATATGGATCCACTTGAAAAATTTACTACTACATTAATGGGTATTAGTATGATTGTTCCAGGTGTAATTAGTTCTATTTAGGGAATTTCAACTGTAATGACTGCTTTAACTGCTGCTCATTCGCTTTTAAATATTTAGACTTAGTTAGGAATAGGTTTAAATGGAGAAAAAATTGCAGTAGATAGTGCGGAAACAGCAGAGACGATATCTAAAACAGCCGCAAATACAGGATTATTAAGTTCTGAACAAGCTTTATTTGCTTAGGAAATGATGATTCAAGCAATAAAAATAAAAGGATCTGCTCTTAATGCTAAAGAAGTAGCTACCATTATTGCTAAAGCAGGTGCTACAAACATTAATACAGCTGCTTTAGGAGGAGAAGCAATTGCTACAGAAGCGGCAACTGCTGCTCAGTGGAGTTTAAATGCAGCTATGGATGCAAATCCAATTGGGTTAATTATAGTTGCTATTATGGCATTAATTGCTGCTTTAGCTCTATTGGTAGTAGGTATTGCGGCTGTTGTTAATGCTAAATCGGAAGAAGAAAAAGCTTTAGAAAAAGCCAATAAAGAATTAGAAAAAGCTCAAGAAGAAGCTAAAGCAGCTAAAGAAGCTTATGAAAATTTATATAGTAAAGTTTCTGATTATAAAACTGCGTATGAGGCTTTATAGAAATGCACTAAAGGAACTAAAGAATGGAAAGAAGCTTTTGAAGAAGTTTCAAATAAAGCTAATGAATTAATAGAAGCTTATCCAGATTTATTAAAATATGAAAATCTTTTTGATGCAAATGGATTAATTAATTCTAAAGCTCTAGATAAAGCTTTAAAAGAATATGAAGATAGAGTTTCTGCTACAAAAATTACTACAATTTAGAAACAAGCTAATGTAACATCTGCTCAATATGAAGTAAATAAATCAAATTTATCTGATAAAATAAAAATTAATGATGTTAATGAACAATCTGCAAATAATATAGCTAAAGCTATAACTAGTAGTTTAAATTATCATCCAGTCGAAGCAGGAAAAGCTTTAGTTTCTAGTATTGAATCTGCGCAATTGGATGAAAAAATTTCAAATGGAGTTACTTCAGCTTTATTAGCTAACAAGGATAAAATAAATAATTATTTTGATTCAGAGTCTGTCAGTGAAGTTATTAAAAATTATTTAGAAAAAAATGCTGAAGAATATTCTTTAGATAATTCAAGAATAGACGAATTGACAAATGAATTTACTAAAAAAACAATTTCTTTAGGAAATGACTTCGCTGATTTATCAGCTGAAACTAAAAAGACTATTACTGCGATGACAAATGCTTCTAAAATGATAGCACAAGAATTCTTTGGTGAAGAATTAAATATGTCTAATCCAGAAAAAATTCTTTCTTATAATGAGGCTTTATAGAATTATTAGATTGAGACAGAAGAAAAAATAATAAATGCAATGAATAACGCTACCGTTGAGGCAACTGAAAAAATGGTGCAAAGTCGTGGTGCGGCTGGTATGACAACTGGAGGAATAATTTCAGAAGATTCTTATTTAAATGAAATTGGTCAAACTTATATTAATAACAATACAGATGAAGAAAAAAAGAATTGGAAATTTAAAAATGTTAGAAATGATTATTGGAATGGTACTTTAGAATATGTATATGTAGATGAAAAAGGAGCAGAATAGGAAATAAGTGCTGATCTAGTAAAAGATTTTATGGTATAGTATGAAGCTCAAAGAGATAGAGATAAAATTATAGCAGAAGGAGAAACGAATTCAAAAAATCAATAGTCAGATTCAGAAAAAGCTATATCCTAGTATTTAGTAAATTCAAATCTTAATGGAGCAACTATTAAATAGGCTACAGTTTTATCCAAAATTTCAGATCCATTAGAAGCTTATTTTGGAGAAGATTATACTGATGATGATATTAAAGAAAAACTTGCTGTCGCGTGGGGAAAAGATGTTTCTGAAATTTCAGATGATGAATTTGAAACTTGGAAAAGTGGAATTGCAAGCAATTTAAAAGAAGTATAGGACATGATCGCAGAAACTCCTAATTTTATTAAAAAAGCTATGGGAGATGACTTAATTAATTCTTTAAGTGTAGAAGCTTTTCCAAAAGTTACTGAAATGTTTTCTTAGGCTTATGTTTAGAATGGTCAAGCTGGTGTAGATATGTTAAAGAGCATTGTTGATTCTGCGGGAGATGAATCTAGTTAGGTTATGGCTGCTTTATCAGATATGGACTTTGGCACAATGAATATTGACGATGCTAATACTGCATTAAAAAATTTAGGAATCTAGTTTTAGTTAAGTGAAATATAGTTTTATAGTTTAAAAAATACTTTATAGGATATTAGTACTGTTACCGCTGAAACAGCTAAAGAAACTTATAAGACTGTTTCTTCAATTCTTTCTAAGCTAAAAGCAGAAGGAGATATTATTGAAGATGAGGATTATTAGAAATTATTAGCTTTGAATCCTGCGATAGAGTCTTTTTTCATTACTTTAGCAGATGGAACTCATATGTTAACTGGAGAAGTAAAAGATTTTAAAACTGCTATGCAATCAGCTTCACTTAATCAATTACAATAGGTTTAGGAAAATTCTCAAAAGACAGCTTTAGCTTATGGAAAACTTTCTTCAAGTGGTTCAGTATCAGGATCTTTAAATAATATTAATGATTTTGAAAATAGTTCTTAGGCTGAAATATTAAATGCTCAAATTCAAGTTATGCGTGATTAGGGAGAAGTCGATCGTGCTAATAATTATGAAGTTCAATTAAAAGATGCTTTAGATACTGGAAATCTTGAAAAATTAAATCAAATTTTAGAAAATGGTAATTAGTCTTGGATAGATTATGGCGTTTCAACTGAAGAGGCGACAAAAAAAATTGAAGAAGCTGAAAAAGAAGCTGGAGAGTTAACAGAAGCTATAAAAGAATAGTAGTATCAAAACGAAATTTCTAATGCTGGATTGGAATATGAAGCAACTGAAAATTATGCTGATGTATTAATGGAGCTTTATGAAGCAGAAGGTTTAAGTAAAGACGCGGCAAGAGAGTTAGCTATAGCTAATCAAAGAGTTGATAGAGGTTTAACTTCTTTAAATGATAATTTAGATGATTGGAAAACTAGTTTAGAAAAAACAAATAAAGCTAGTGCTGAATATGCTGAAACTATTTCTGGATTAAGAGAATCTTTTTCTGATTTATTAAATATTGCAGATGGAAGTGAGTTATCTCTTAGTTGGATTGAGAAGTGGGCTAAGAGCGCCGATATGACAAAAATCCTTGATGGAGATACAGAAGCCTTAGAAAGATTTAGAAAATCAGCTTTTACAGAAATGACTACAAACGTATTTTCAGACATGAAAGATTCAGTTGAAGCTTTAATAGAAGATTTAGATTAGGTTAAAGATGCAGCTTATTTATCTGATTTATAGAATCTTTCAAATGTTTTAAATGATGGAACTTTTTCTGCTGAAAATTTACGAAATGCAATCTAGGATTTAGGAAATCAAGAGATTGGATCCGGCGCAACTTTAAGTGATGAGTATGTAGAATCTTTAAATAGTATGTTAGCTGCAGGTTTAATGACAGAGCAACAATTAAATGATATTTTTGCTACTATTGGATATAAACCAAAAGTTCGAACTGCGTCTGTTGATCAATGGGTTGAAATACCTATTTATAAAACAACCGAAGAAATTACTGAAGACACTTCTTCTGGTCTTATGAGTAATCTTTTTGGTGGAACTCGAAAATCTACTCGTACTGTTGTTTCAAAAACAGTGTAGACTGGTACAGAAAGAATGTTGCAAAAAGTGCCTGTCACTTAGATAGAATCTGCTGATACAGCAGGAGGAAATATTGAAATTGTTAATGCAGGAAGTAATAACATTACTCCTTCTTATAGTTCTACTACAACGGGCTCAGGCAGTAACAGTGATTCTTCATCAAACTCTTCTTCAACACCTACTACTAAAGTAGCTTCTCATACTCATGAAATAAATCGTTATACAGCAGAAGAAAATGCTATTGATGGACTTTCAAAACAATATGAGAAACTTAATAATATTAAAGACAAGTCTTTTGGAAAAGGTAAAATTCAAGCTATTGAAAATGAAATTAAAGCTTTAAAAGAACTTAAATAGGCTTCTACCAACTATATGGATGCTATCGTTGGTGATGGTAATGGTAAAAGAATTGCTGAAGCTATATATCGTGGTGAAAATATTGGCGATCTATTAAGAAATGGCGCAATTAGTGGTAATTTAGGTTCTGATTATAGAGCTTTAAGCTATGGCATTAGTGCTTCTGGAAAATAGGTTGAATATACTGCTAAAGATGAAGCAGGAAATGAATGGTTGGCTTCTCGAGATTATAATATAAATGATTTTAATGCCATGTTTGGAACTAACATTCATTTTGATTTAGACGCTTTTGGCAATATACAAAATGCAGATTCTATTAGAAATTAGCTTCAATAGTTAAAAAATAATGAATCTGATGCTTATTCTAGTATTGCAGATCCAACTGCAAGCTCTACAACTAGATATAATGAACGTATGGCTTATATTGATGAAATATTAGACCGTATGGACACTTTTGGAGATTCTATTAATACTCTAAGTGAACAATCTGAAGAATATCTTGACTATATTACTTAGCTTCAAGAGAAAAATGCTGAATTAATTACTTCTAAAATGGAACTTGGAGTTGAATTAGGAGATAAGAGTTTACGAAGAATCGATCGTGCTTTAAAAGTTTTAGGAAATGATATATATAGAAGTACTGAAGCTATGAAAAAAGCTTTTGAATTAAATGATCAAAAAATAGAGTCTTCTTAGGAAAAAGCTTAGTCTTATCAAGAGATGATGAACGAAGCTGAAAGAAGATTTGCTTTATATCAAAAAAATCCTTTAAATGAAGATGCTATTACTCCTGCCGAATATGCTGAAATGCTTTCTACTGCTGAAGAAGGATTTGAGTCTATTGCAGATGAAATGCGAGAATATATGAATTATTTTTATGATATGTATTCTGGAATGCAAGATTATTGGGAAGAAAAAATATCTCGTATTACTAAACAAATGGAAGATAGTATTAAAGTTTTAGAATATTATCAAAAAGTTTTAGAGCTTACAGGGCGTTCTGGAGATTATGAATTAATTGGAAAAATTTTAGAGGGACAAGCAGAAACAGCTAAGACTATATTTGAAACTTCTCAAGCTCGAGCTGAATTAGCCAAGAAAGAATGGGAAAGACAAAAAGATGATCTTGAAAAAGCAAAATTAGATCCAACTCTTTCTAAAGATTTATTAGATACATTAGAAAATATGACTGAATTAGCTTATGAAAAATATGTTGAAGCAGTTGAAACTGCAAGAGAAGATTCCTTAAATTATTTAGAAATAACTCAAACTGCTTTTGAAAATAAAATTAAACAAATGCGAGTTGAATCAGAAAAATTCTTGACTAACGGAAGTGATTTTGATAGTTTAAATAAATCTATGGAAAGACAAAAGAGTCTGTCTGAGGATTATTTAACTAAAACTAATTAGCTTTATGAAACTAATAAGATGTTACGTCAATTAAATCAAGATATTGATAAAACAGACAGTGTTATAGCTAAAAATAAATTAAAAGCATTTGCAGATGAAATTTCAGCCATGCAAGACCAAGAGAAATTAAGTAATACTTCTTTAGAGATTGCTAAAGCGAAATATGAAATTTTATAGGCTCAAATTGCTTTAGAAGATGCCTAGAATGCAAAATCCACAGTATAGTTAAGAAGAGATTCTGAAGGTAATTATGGATATGTATACACAGCTGATGAAGAAGCTGTAAATAATGCTTAGCAAAACTTAGAAGATAAAGTAAATGCTTTATATAATTTAGGTAAAAAAGCCAGTGAAGATTTTGCTGAACGAATGATTTAGTTAGAATAGGAAGAGTGGGCAGAAATTGAAGAAATAGCTAATAATACTATTCTAACTACTGATGAAAAGAATATTAAAATTGCTGAACTATAGGAATATTATAATGCTAAAAGATAGGCTCTTTCTGAGCAATATGAAGAAGCTAATTTGGCTCTTCAGCAAGGAGCAGTCGCGCAAAGACTTTTAATCACTGATAAATTTAATACTGAAAATCTTGATATTGAAAAAGTTGCGGCTGAAGCTAGAGCAGAAGCTTGGACAGAAAGTTTTGCTACTACAATAAAAGATTAGAATACTTATGAAGCACATTTTAAATAGCTTGCATCACAATTAAAATCTGAGATGTAGAAATTGGATGATAAAAGAAAATAGCATGAACAAGCAACTAAAACAGGAAATAAAGAAATTAAAGAAAGTATTGATGATATTACTGATGCAGTTGATGATTTAAGTTATGAGATTTTAAAAAGAGATGGTCTTTTAGATTCATACAGTGATGCTTTAAATGCTTCTAATGCTTTAAAAGATTCTTTTAAAAGATAGTATGAAACAGCAAGAGAATTAGCTAATCAATATTCTAATGCCGCAGATAGAGCTAGTAATTTATATACAAAAACAGTTGATTTAATTAATGCTTAGGTTGCTCTTAACCATGCAAATAATGGAGCTACTTATGTAGAGTGGGGTCCTGGAGGAGTTACAGCAGATTATAATGGTAATACTGTTTCTAATGGTGGAAATGGAAATAACTCTAGTAATAAAATTTCTGTTGATAATAAATCTCAGTTTAAAAAAGTAGACCCAAGTAAAGTAATTTTATGGCAAGATGAATATTATCATTTTAAAAATGGAGATATTTCAAAGATTAATAATAGAGGCGCTAAATATGGATGGGAATGGGATGAGCTTGGTTATAAATATAAAACAGGTGGTTATACAGGCTCTTGGAATGGACCAGATGTAGAAGAAAATGGAAAGTTAGCTTTCTTACATCAAAAAGAATTAGTATTAAATGCAGATGATACTGAAAATATGTTAAATGCAGTAAAATTAATCCGTTAGATTAGTGAATCTATTGATTTACAAGCTGCAGTTTAGAGTTCTTATTCCGTTGGAGCAATTTAGTTCCCTGGAAATAATCAAGTTTTATAGCAAGAAGTTACTATTCATGCAGAATTTCCAAATGCAACTGATCATAATGAAATTGAAGAAGCATTTAACTCTCTTGTTAATAGAGCTTCTCAATATGCAAATCGTAGTTAATAAAAAAAGAGGAAAAGAATAATCTTTTCCTCTTTTTTCTTTTATTTGGACTAAAATTAATATTTGACTTAAATAAAATTTTATGATAATATAGAAATATAGAGATAAAGGAGTGAATAAAAATAGCTATGTCATAGAATAAAATCGATTATCCAGAACAAATTTATAAAGCAATAGATATTATAACTAATAAACGATTAGAAGCTCTTTAGTATGATATTACTATTGAAGCAACTATTACTGATGATGCATAGGCTGAAAAAGGTGTTTATACTGTATCTAATGGAAATGCTAGCTTTTTAGCTTATAGTAAAGATTCTGAATATAAAAATAATGATGTAGTTATGGTAACTATTCCACAAGGTAATTACAATAATCAAAAAATTATTGTAGGAAAAAAAATAAATGAAGAAAAAGAAGAAACACCTATTGAATTTAAAAGACCTTTTTCTAATTTAATTAATATTACAAATAATATTTTAAGTAATGAGAATTAGAAAAAGGAATATAGTTTTATTGCTAATGGAGAAGAATATTGTTGGGATATAACTGCTTCGGATATTTTATAGTCTTCTTATAGTCAAAATGATTATATTTCAATAGATTTATCTGAGATTGGTTATACTCGAGTTGGTGTAAAAGCAGATTTTTTAACAACTTTAAAAGAATATCAAGTTGTTTCTGGTAATTATGGACTAGAATTTATTTTAACTTTTTCTAATGATCCTCTTTCAGAGGAAAAAATTATTAAAACTTTTTCATTAGATAGTAGTAATTTTTTTGGTAATATATATAATTTAGATATTTATCAAAATTAGGAACTTGTTTTTGATATATCTGATATGGAAAACTATATTTTAAAAAAGATATAGATTTGTCCATATCAACGGAAAAATTTTAAAAATATAAATAATGAAGATATTTCAAATAAAGTTCCTTTTGATAATATTTTTATTAAAAATATTTATATTTGTTTAGGAACATCTGCAATAGATTTTGATAAAGATTCTGTAAAAATTACTACAAAAAATAGCCTTCTTTATAGTAAGAATAATGAAAAAAATAATGTAAAGATATTAAATCTTTAGTGGATTCATAAAAATGAAGATAGTAATATAATAAAAGTTGTTCAAGAAGATGAAATTCCCACTAAATATCATATATGGTGGTATATATATGATAGAGAAAGCTCTGATTTGTATGCGGGAGCAGGATGGAAACGTTTTTATGGATGTAAAACTATTATGAATCCAAAAACAGGAGATTATTTACTTAAAAAAGAAGAAATTAAAAATGAAGAATTAAATTTAAGATATCCAGAAGATGTAACAGATCATTTAGAAGACATCTATTTTTTCCCTAATGGAAATGAACAAACTCAATAGTTAAAAGTTATTATTGTAAAAGAAAAAAATAATATTAATGAAGAAAATGCTTTTACAGATAATTCAGATATTTATTTTTATGATAAAATTGTAGAATCAACAATTTTTAAAATTGAAAATGAAAATGAAGTCGCTAATAAACAAAGTATTATAGATGCAAATGCATTATCTATTAAAATTGATGATAATTCATACGGAAATTATTGTTTATATAATCGGGCTGGGAATATTTTATTAGGTGAAAATACTAAATTAAGAACTTTAACGGCAGTTTTTGATCCATATGAAAATGAAGTTTATAATAAACCAATTTTAAGTTAGCCTTATAGTTTTATAAAATGGATAATTCCTGCTTCTAATACGATGATAATCCCAATTGTAGAAATTGTCGATGAAACAGAAATTGTTGTTTTATAGTAGCCTTCTAATTATGATATTGAAACTTTTCAAAATAACCATCAAGGAGTTAATGAATATCCCTTATATGATGAATTGACAGCAGGGAAAGGATATAAAATTATTTATAATATAAGTTAGAAAACTTTTGAATATATTGCAGAAGATATTGTTTCTAATCAAATTCCTTTAGTTAAAATTGGTTATTATATTAAAGATTTTTTAAATTATAGTAATAATCGAAACACTATTTCTTTAGAAATATTAAAAGAAGGTTCATCTTATAACGCTTTAATTAATCTGTCTTTTAGTAATTCTGGAGTTTCTGGTTCAGATTATGATATAAAAGTAGATTGGAGCGATAATGCTTTTGATATTAATAAAGGAGTTCTTTCAGGTCGAGTCATTTTAATGAAGGATTAGAATGAAATAGATATTGGTTCAGGAGAATATGAATATAGCTGGTATAAAGTAAACGCATTAGATAAAACCTCTAAACAATAGATAAAATTTGATTCTAAAATTGAAACAAATAAAGAATTATATTATCCAGTGACTGATGGAGGCTCAGATGGAAAACTTAGGACCCATTGCGATTGCATGTATATATATATAAATTCTAAATTTAAATATTATGGTGATAATGGAACTGGTAAACCAAAATATTGGTTAAGTGGATATAATAAAGAGTATAATACTGATCAATTAGCTTGGTATGACGTGACAAATAAAGAATTTAAAGAGATAACTTCAATTTCAGATTCTAATCCAGCGACATTAAATAAACATCAAGAAAAAATTATTTATAGTAAAACTTCAGAAGATAAAAGAAAAATAATATTTAAACCTTTTGATTTTGTATCTACAGATAAGTATAATAATAAAGAAGGTGTAGCTGTTTTTAATAATAAGTCAACCTATTATTATAGCAGTACTCGTAGAGCTTTTGTTAAATGCGATGGTAGATATATAATTGATCCATGGAATAAATATAGAGAAGATATCTAGTATTATTATCCTGATTATGCAGATGAAAAAATATATGATTATAATACATATAACATTTTAAAAATTATAAATGATAATTCTTAGCCCAATTCTTTTATAATTACAGATGATGAAAATCATACTAGAAAACCAAATATGCAAGATTTATATATATTACAAATTACATTAAATAATTTTATTGATTATCCTTTAACGGCTTATTTTCCAATTGCTTTAAAAAATAGTGATATAAATAAAAATTTTATTGTATCTGGATTTGAAGGGCCTACAGAAGTTAGATATTCAACTGATGGAGAATTAGACTTTAATAGAGCAACATATGCTATTAATGCGAGCATGTTAACATCTGAGAGACAATATAAAAGAATCCCATTTTATGAACAAAAAACAGCTTATAAAAAAAATTCTCATCAATATGATCCAATTCATTATTATCATTGGGAAATAATATTGCCACCAGAAAATGGAAATATTAATTTTTATCCTCAATTAGAAGATTTAGAAACAAAAAAGATTGGTGCAGCAGGCTATTAGCCAATATTAAATCCTCCTGCGGTATATTTTGAAAATTAGTCATTTTATGGAGTTTCTTTTGTTGTAGATCAAAATATATATTTTAATGATTATGAAGAAGTAGAAATGCTATCAGATAATAATGAAGATATTAAAATTCCTAAAAGGACTATTTTATGGACTTAGCCAATATATTCTTATCAAGAAAAATATCCTTCTACAACTTTAAATAATTGGAATGGAAGAGAGATTTTAACAGATAATAACACAGGTATTATTTTAGCTAAAGGATTTTCCGCAGGAAAAAAAGAAAATGATAATACTTTTACTGGAGTTGTAATTGGTGATTGGTCAAAAACCGATTCTAATATTTAGTTAACTAAAGATACTGGAATTTTTGGTTTTAATCATGGGGCGATGTCATATGCATTAAAAGATGATGGAACAGCTTTTTTTGGAAAGGATGGTAAAGGTCGAATTTATTTTGATGGCAATTCGGCTCAAATTTATTCTGCAAATTGGATAGAACCATCTTATTCTAATGGTTTATATGATATAAGGAAAAAGGGGATGATGTTAGATGTAGATGATGGCATTATTAATATTATTTCCCCTGATTCAAAAATAGACTTTAAATTTATAACAGATTCAACTAAACCTAACTTTGAAATTTCTTATTATAATTATGATAAAAATAATGAAAATTTTAAAGAAGAGTTAATGACAGATTTATGGTAGGAATATCATAATATATTTAAAATATCACTAACATCTCCATATTTGCGAATTGGATCTACTTCTAAGGAGTTTTATTATGGATCTGACTTTGCAAATCTTCATACTCCCGCATCAGGAATTACTTATTTTACTGAGTGGATACGTATTAATGATAATGGGGGCTGGATCTGTTCTAATAATTATATGCCAACAGCCTCTAAATGGTTAAAAACTTCTGGATCTTGTTATTATGTTGCAAGTAAAGAAATTTTTCCTGATAATATGAGTTCTCGTGAATATCATTGTTGGGGAGACAATACAAAATATCCTTTTTCTGGACTAGTATTAGATTTAACTCATGGAAATCTTGTTTTAGGAAATGATTCTGAAATAAAAGGATACCAGACTGGTCAATGGGCTTCAACTGTTGAGGGCAGAAAAGAAAGAGTATTTCATATTTCAAATGGTGCAACAAATGAAATGTCTGATAGTGGTGCAATATTATCAAAATATAATAGTTCAAACGATTTAGGATATTTTATTTTAGCTTAGACTATTGAATCAACTCCTAACCATATTCTTGAAAGTTCTCATTTACCATATAATGATAATTATAAAGACGTCTTTAGAGTAGGTTGGAATGGAAATGTAACTTGTAGTGGATAGATATCTTCTGGCTCGTCTATAAAATTAAAAAAGAATATTAATTATAATATTAATAGTGAATTATTATATAAATTATCACCTGTATCTTTTTAGTATAAAGAATCTGAAGATATTAATTATGGTTTTATTGCCGAGGATGTTTATAAAATATTACCAGAAGTCGTTCGAATGAAACACGGTAATTCAAAAGAAATTTTTGGATTAAATTATAATAGTATTTTTACTTTAGCTGTAGCAGAAATCCAAAAATTAAGAAAAGAGTTAGATAGTTTAAAACAAAAGTTAGAGATAAAGGAGAATAAAAATGAATATGATATTAACTAATAATGAAATTTATAATTATGCAACTTCCTTGTAGGAGAATTTTTCTAATAACGAAACAAAATTTCCTATAAAAGTTAATTTTTATTTGCAAAAAAATTTAAATACTTTAATAGAACTTGCGAAAGAGATAGAAAAATAGCGTATTGAAATTATTCAAGAGTATGGTGTTGAAAATAAAGAAACTCAAAAAATTGAGGTTCCCGCAGAAAAAACTCAAGAAGCAACAGAAAAAATGAATGAGCTTTTTGATTTAACTCAAGAAGTTCAAATTTATAAAGTAAAACTTGATGCTTTTGGAGATATTTCTTTAACCCCTGGACAAATGCAAGCGTTATTGTTTATGATAGATGAAGAGGAATGATGCAAAATGGCAAAATTATATCCCCCTACAATAAATGAAAATATTCCTGCTTTTTATAAAGAAAACGGAACAGTAAAAATTACTGTTCCGTTTTCTATGAATAGGGCAGTTTTAAAAAATGATATCTTTGGCTTTATATTAAAAATAAAAACTGTTCAAGGAAATATTTAGTTAGGAACGAAATCTATAAAAGATGGATTGGAACAAATTATTAAAGATAAGAAAGTGATTTTTAGTCTTGAAGAAAATAATTCTGATGATGAAACTTTAATAGAAAAACTTAGAGTTGGACAATTTTTAAAGGTTCAAATGGCTTATTTAGATAAAAATAATGAAGTTGGATATTATTCTACTGTTGGAATAACTAAATATACTTCTAAACCAATTCTTTCTATTCAAGGTTTTAAAACTGAAGAAGATGAAGATTATTCCATAAATCATTTTCCTACTAAAATTATTGGAGAATATCAATTAGGAGAAGATAAGACAGAAAGACCTTATTCTTATAATTTCTCTTTGTATGATGAAAAAGATTAGCTTCTCGAAACTTCTGGATGGATTTTGTATAATAATAATATAAACAATACTTTAAATTCTTTAAATACTATTACAACTTTACCGTATTATTTTAGAACTGTTTCTGAACCTAATATTAATTACAAAATAAATTTTTAGGTAAGAACTATAAATAATTTAGAAATATCTAGTCCTAATTATGAGTGTATGGAAATAAATATTGAAGAGTTGTTAGCTGATGATATTTCTACTGGAACAATAAAATTAGAAAAATTTAAATTTGATTTAAAAGCGAAAAATAATTTTGAAGAAGGATATATAAAATTAGGTTTTAAAATAGATGAAAAAGTTTTAAAATAGTTAGAATAGGATGTTCGTGATTTATTAAAAAGATCAAGAGATAATGAATTAGGTATTATAAAAAATTAGAAGGAAGAAAATGCTAAATATCCATCTACGTATTCAGGAAATAATTTTTTTAATGGAGAAAACTTTCGATATACTATAACTTATAATTCTCTTCCAAGCGGAGGTACAGCTTATCATTACAATTTATATGATGGAGATACTTTAAAAGAAGGAGTTTCTTTTTATTATGATATAAATGATTATCTTTATTATATTAAATTTGTAGATAAAATAGATAATTTAATTACTCATTGGGAAAATTGTGGAGAATACGAAATTTTTCCAATAGAAGAAAACTCTATATCTTTTGAAATTTGTAGAGCTTCTAATAAAGATAATTTTTTAAAATGGTCTGTTTTGCAAAGGGTGACTTTTGAAGATACGGTTCAAGCTATGGATTGGAGTTTTAAAGATGTCACTGTTGAACAAGGAGTTCAATATAAATATTCTTTTAGACAATATAATGATAATGGATTATATTCTAATCGAGAAGAAACTGAATCTATTATGGCAGATTTTGAAGATATTTTTTTATGTGATAATGACAAACAAATAAAAATTCGTTTTAATCCAAAAATATCATCTTTTAAAACTACTCGATTAGAATCAAAAATGGATACTATTGGAGGAAAACATCCTTTTATTTTTAGAAATGGAATAGTTGAGTATAAAGAATTTCCTATTTAGGGATTAATTTCTTATTATTTAGATGAGAATGAAGAATTTCTTAAAGACTCTTATAAAGAATTAGGAATTACTTTTGGTAAAAAGTTAGAACGATTAGGAAATTCAAAAGACTTAAAAGATAATGTTAATTAGCAAATAAAAAATTTATCTACTACCAATTTTGAAAATTATAATATTAAAGCTGAAAGAGAATTTAAATTAAAATTATTAGATTGGTTAGGTAATGGTGAAATAAAATTATTTAAATCTCCTTCTGAAGGAAATTATTTTGTTCGTTTAATGAATATCTCTTTATCTCCGGAGGATAGATTAAATCGTATGATTCATAATTTTTCTTGTTAGGCATATGAAGTTATGGATTATAATTATGATAATTTGCTTAATTTAAATTATTATTCTTTAGAAAATGAAGCAGTTAGATATATTGGAAATATTGAAAATATTTATATTATTAATATTTTTAATGGGGATTTAACTGATAATCCTAACATTTTAGATGATGAAACTCTCAGCAATAAAAAAATTTATTCTCAAAATAATCAATATTTAGAAATAACTTCATTTAACAAAGAAGATAAACAATCTTTGTTATTAAATTTAAAAAAAGATATTATTATAGAAAATGATTAGAATAAAATAGGTCTTGATCATTATTATCGTAGAAAAAAAGGTTCTACTGATGTATGGAATCCTAAATATTTACAAGGTTCTGTTTCTTTTAACTCATACTATGAATATTGCTTAGGAACTAAAATAATTTTAAAATGTCAATCAATAAATATTGTTTATAAAAAGGAAAGTGATTAAAAATGAATAATAATTATGAATTATATGATGAAAATTTTTTAATTGCTCTTTCTGAATAGCAAAATCGAGAGATATATGCAAGAATTACTTCTTTAGATATAAATGAATTACCTCAAGACTATATTGAAGGAAGAATTACAACTGGAAGTATAAATATTGATGGTAACTCATCTGTCCGCAGAACTTGTAATTTAACAATGGTAAGTAATAACAAAGAATTAAAAGATTTTTATTGGGGAATAAAAACTAAGTTTCAATTGGAGATAGGATTGCGCAATCGCTTATACGGAGAATATAAGGCAGTTGAAGGCGGAGATTATCCAGATATTGTATGGTTTCCGCAAGGAATTTATTTAATCGCAACTTTTAATACTTCAATTTCCACAAATAGTTTAACTGTTTCAATTTCTGGAAAAGATAAAATGAGTTTATTAAATGGTGATTTTGGAGGATAGCTATTTGCTTCTATAAACTTTGGAGAAGAAGAAATTGTTAAAACAGGGGTGGAAGAAGCCTTTTTTAATTCTGCCCCAGAAAATTCTAAAGAACTTATTAATAAAAATTACTATATAAAATTAGAAAAAATAACAGATTTTAATGAATTACAAGATGAAGAATATAATAATATTAATTCTAATAATCCAAACTTTAAATTCTCTTTAGAAGAAAATGGTTTGTATTATAAATTTGAAAATACATATATACAAGATTTCTCAGGAATAAAATCTGGTAAACATTACAATATATTTGTAAAAATAGAAAAACTTTTAAAAGATAAAGAATCTTTAGTTTTTGAGGAAGTTCCAAACATGGTAAATTGGAATTATGGTGAGATTAGAAATAATTACTTAGAATATTATTATAAAGAAAACAATAAATATACTCTCAACACAGAAAGTTAGTATGATAAAAATAAACAATATTATAAACTAAATATAGATCTTGAGAAATTACCTGAAAGTATTTCTGAAGAAGACCCTAATTACATCCATGTTATTCCTATAAATATTTATCAAAAAGATTTTTATTATAGTAAACCAGTTCTTGAACAACCTTATTATTCATTATAGTCATCTTGGTATGCTAAAAATAAGAAAGACATTTCTAACTTAAGTAATAATCGAACCTATTATAAATTAAAAACTTTATATGAAACATATGAAAATGTAAAAAAAAGATAGGTTCCAATTAGAGAAATTATTAAAGAAGCCGTTCATGCTTATGCTAAAGAGCCTTATCAAAATATTATTATAAAGGATTTAGATGAATATGGATTAGAATAGTTAACGTATAAAGGAGATATTCCTTTATATGCTTTATATGACACCAGAGTTGGACAATTTACATAGATACTCATACTATCAGACACTGAAGCCGCTGATAAATTTCCGCCAAAAGACAATAAACCTTTTCAATTTATGACTTTAAATACTTTTATGAATGATTTAAAAGATTTTAGTGATTATACTCCGATAGAAAGCAATATTACCTATAAGGTTATGAAAATTAAATATGGGCAAGATGTTGGCTATAGATTAACTGATTTAACATATGCGGGAGAATTAATTAGTAAGCCTGGAGAAACTTTAACATCTATTTTTGATAAAATAAAATAGATGCTTGGAAATTTTGAATATTTTTATGATTTAAATGGAAGATTTGTTTTTTAGAAAAAGCCAAATTATATTCAAACTACTTTTAGTTAGATAGTAAAAAATGAAGATGAATCTTATGTTAATTATGGAAATAGTAATAGTAAATTTTCTTTTAATTTCGAAGGAAATAAGTTAATTTCTTCATTTTAGAATAATCCTACTTTAAATAATGTTAAAAATGATTATAGTATTTGGGGAAAAAGAAAAACTTTATCTGGGGCTGAGAAAAAAATTCATTTACGTTATGCGATAGATAAAAAACCAGTATATTATAAAAATTTAAAAAACGAGATTTATATTACAAAAGAATATCAAGGAGAAAAAACTAACGAGATGAAAAATGTTGATTGGCGAGAATTAATATACCAAATGGCATTAGATTATTTTGCGGGATAGGGATGGTCTGAAAAAAATCCTTTTACTAGTGAAAATAGTGAATAGATAACTAGTCCAGATTATTTTTTATATGAAGTTGGAAGAAGAAATCTAGACTATTATCCTTCTGGATATACTGGATATGAATAGTATTATACTGACTTGCAAGGTTTTTGGAGAGAATTATATAATCCAAATCCAACTCCAGAACCTGTATATTCTAATCCCAGTTATAAATTAACTAATATAAATAGATATGAATGGATAGAACCCAAATTGTATGACTATAATGTTAAATATTATTTTTATGATGCAAATCCAGATGAGATATTATCATCAAATCAATATAATAAGTATAATGTTTCACAAGATTCTGAAAAATTTGGTTGGAATATTAATGTTTTTGATCATCCTGAGACTTTAGATTTTTGGTTTGACTTTTTAGAGAGCGACTTTGAATTAGCGCAATTTTCAGTTCCTTAGCTAGGTCCTCGAAGCAAAGTATCAGAAGAAAGTGACGTTAGCGCAATTGATTATGGTCAAGTTCCAGATTTAATTTTTTATACTCCTGATATGACAAAAACCGTTTCTTATGAAGGCAAAGAGGGGACGCAGACTGAAGAAATTAAGGTATGCGATGAAGCTAAATTAGCACATGAAATAAATGAAAATACAGGATATACTTTTATTTATTTGCCTACTGGTTATTCACAATTTTTTGATATTAGTTCTCGTAAAGCTAGTTTAAAAGATAAATTAGATGAGCTTTTATATCAAAATAGTTATTGTATTGAAAATATAACTATTACAGCAATTCCTATTTATTATCTAGAACCAAATACTAGAATCTTTGTTCAAGACAAAGAAACTAATATAGAAGATGAATATATTATTAATAGATTAACAATTCCATTAAATTATAATGGAACGATGTCTATTACCGCAAATAAAGCACCTTAGCGCATTTATTAATTTTTGACATTCTCAAAAAAATATTTTATAATTAATCTATAGAAAAATAAAAGGAGGTCTTTTTATGGCAACAACAAAATTTTCTTTAAACGATAAAAATTATAATCTTCCTGACGCAGATGGTTATATTCCAGTAGGTGAAAAAACAAGTGTAGGTAATCCTGCAACACCAGTATATATGACCAATGGAAAACTAAAACCAATCACTTCTTACAGTGGGAATGCTTATACAGCAACTAAATTAAAAAGTGATAGATTGATTTTGGGTGATGCTTATTTAATTGGAACTGAAAATGATTAGAATGAAGCTAAACATTTAAAAACTCTTCCGAGCGCAAAAATTACAGTTGCAGGTCCATCAGCAGATCCATATAAACAAACTTTACTAACTCTTGGACATGACGCAAGAAATCAGGGAGCTATAAGAATGTATGATGGTAGTAAAAATAATTATTTTGCTACTATTTTTGCATCAAACTTCTCTGATTATAGAGAATATCTTTTACCAGATAAAGATGGCGAATTTGCTATTATTTCTGAAGGAAATGATTTAGTAGAATTTAGAGTTGGTCAAGGAAGTATTCTTCCAGGTAGAGTCGTGCAAGAAGTCGGAGATGGCACTTTAAAGATTGCTTCTGAACGTTTAGCTCGTGGTTGTGAAATTGTTTCTGATACCTATAGTCTTGCTATTGGTAAAGATGATACTGCTGATCTTCCAATTGCTTTAACTGGTAGAGTTCTTGCTTATCCTGATAAAGATGCTTCTACTTTTGAGATTGGTGCGCCTGTTTGCGCCGGAGAGAATGGAACTGTATCTCAAATGACTGAAGAAGAAGAAAGAATGTATCCAAGCCGCATTCTTGGAACTGTTTCTGAAATTCCTACTTATGGAGTTTGGTCTGAAGGAAATAAAAATATTCCTGTAAATGGACGAATTTGGATTCGTGTAAGATAATAAACAAAAAAAAGGGTAAGGAAATAAATTCCTTACCCTTTTATTTTATTAAATATTTTATTTGTAATTTCAATTATTTCTTCGCCATATGAGGCGATTAAATCGGCTATGAGTTCTTCCTAATCAATTGTTAAATTAATACCATAGCTAAACATAGCAGCATGAGTTATTTCGTGACATAATACTTTTTTTAATTTTTGGTTAGATACTAACTCGCTAATATAAATTAATTTAGTATTATCATCACATGCCCCAAGTGCATATGTTCCATTAGTTCGCTAAATTTTAGGGTGATTAGGGGAAACTAATTTTATCCCCCAATCAACCCCATTTATATTAAACATTTTGGATTTTTGCAGCTAAAGTATTTATTTTTTTCTAAACGATTGCTTTTTCTTCTGGAGAAGCTTTATCTAAAAGTTCCATCATATCAGAAGTTAAATCTTGCATATAATTTTCTAACTCTTTTATAGTTTTAGATCTTTCCTGTCCAGTAGATTTACTTTCCATATACATTTTTCGTTTCATTGGACTGCGTCCTTCGCGCTCATCGCGAATATATATTGGATAATCTCTTTCGGTGTAGTAACTGCGGCCAGCTTCTCCCATTGAGTTTGAGGAACTGGAAGTTGAGCTGGAATTGCCTCCATTATTGGACGAGCTGGTTCCAGTCCCCGAGTTGGAAGAGTAATACATCCTTCCTAAATCACGATCCATGTCACGGTCATATGCAGGATAATAACGCTCGGTATAATAGTAATTATTAGAACCTCGCATCATCATTTCTTCTTTGCGGCTTTCTTCAGAGCTTTTCATTTGATCATAGATTTCGCAATAATAGACTGCTTCAGCTAAGTCTTTTATCATATCTACTACTTCTCCAAGTTCTTTAGCATCTACACATTTTAAATCGCTCATTTGTGCCTAGACTTGAGCGATTAACTAATCCTTTATTGTTTTTAATTGTTCTACCATTATGCCACCCTCTCAATAATAAGATTAGCGTTTTGAACGCTTACAGGTATAGTACTTGTATTTTCTATACTTATTTGACTGCAACATCCAATAGGAACGTCTACATAAATACTAGCACCAACATTATTATATTGATCAACCGCCGCAGGAGTTGAAATCATACTAGAGGTGACTACTGGTTCTCCGTTGATTGCTATGGCAAGACTTACGGGGCCTACTGTTTCATCAGTAGGCACCGCAATATTAGCACCAAATTCAACGAGGAATCTCGCACGACATTGTCCATTTGGCAATCCGCGCAAGCCAACCAATCCGCTGCCTTCTCTATGAATCATTGAGCAGTTACCTGGAACTGCAGTTTCATTAAAAAGAACAGCCTAATTTACGGCTACTACTTGAGCCGCATTAGCAGTTATTTCCATCTTTAAATTCTCTCCTTTCTATTAACCAGCAAATCCATTACATAAAGGACCGCCATACATTGCGTTATAACCATAGGTGCCAAAAACACCAGTATATGGATTAGCAACAATATAAGCTGGCTCTGCCGCAGGACGAAGAGCATTAATAAGATAGGCATTTTGCTCACTTTGAGAAATTTGACCTTTAAGAGCCTGATTCTCAGAAGTAAGGGCTGAGATACGATCTTGAACTAAGAAATCAAGAATTTGACGAGTATTATTATTTGCATTATCAATAATATCTCTTGCGCCAGTGGTAATAGCTGCTCTATCAGCGCATGCTTCAGTTGCAAGATTGTAATTTAAAGTTGCAAAATTAGAATCAATTCTATTATTAGTTTGGCAATTTGCTAATTGTTCTGCGGCAGTGTGAGAAGCTAATTCGCTAGAAAGCATATTAGTATTCTGTAAACCGCTAACTGTATTAGCATTAATAGCTTGAATAGTTTCAAAACCAGAATTACAAATCTAAGATTGAGTTCCAGAAAAACCATTCAAAAGACTTGTATTTAAATTATAAAAACCATTAGCTGTGCTAGAAGCTAAATCTCTAACTCCACTAGAAACATCGTGCATATCAAAATTGTAACCAATATCTGCGGTTACATTTCCTGCACCATTGTTTCCCCAGCCGCCAAAGCCATTGCCCCAGCCACCGAAACCGAATAAAAATAAAAGAATAATCCACCAACCATTATCTCCGCCGAATCCATTGTTGTTACCGCTTACTGCGGCGATGTCAGATAAGCTATAACCGTCACTTGTGTTAAACATTTAAATTGTCCTCCTTCATAATCCTAATTTCTGCTTAAATGCAGAGAATTCTTTGTCGAAGTCGAGGCCTCTTTGTGCACACAAATTTCGGGCGAATTGTTCTATCCCCTTTCCATCATTGTTTTGAGCCATTCTAAGCAAGTTCTGACCGACAGGCGTATTACCTGCTTGCTACTGGAGCATATTCATTATCATTTCTTGAGGGTTATTACCACTCCGCATCATTTGTATAAATTGCATTATAGAATTTGCCATTTAAAAAACCTCTCCTTCATTAAAACTTGAATTCTGGAACAGAAGTTTGTTGAGGCTGAGTTTGATCATGACTCTCCATTACAAGATTAGCTTGCGCCAATATCTGTTTCAATGCTGCAATTGCCTAATCAAATTCATCTCTTGTGACAAAAGCATTTGAATTTACTTCTGGACTCATGGGAATCTCTTTTAATTCATACATATTAAGAGCTGCTGTCCCATCTACATTACATTGTTTTGTATAAATTCTCCCGTTGGCCAAATCGGGAAAAAATGAAACAGTCCCATCAAAATCAATTGCGGCTGCTCGAACTTCTTCTAACCCGGTCACTGGACGTCCTTTTAATCCTAATAAAGGAGATCGAGTAGAAGGAGCTGGAGTCTAATAATAATAATTTTGTGTTGGTTGATATGGCATTTGCTAAACCTCCTTTTTACCAAAAATTCACGGAAATTTTTCCCTTTCCGCATTATTCTTTAATTTTTATTTTCTAATAATTTTCCCACTTTGTCCAAATTTTTCCGGGAATTTTTGGTAAAAGGCGTCAGGAGGTTGCATTTTAAAAAATTTTTTGCTATAATAAAGACAGAGAATAAGTGAAAGGGTAGGAGAAAATAGTATGGGTTTTGAATAAGTAATTTTTAATTAGAAAAAGAAAGGAGGAAAAAATATGGATTTTAAAACAATTTTACCTATTATTTTTGAAGTAGTCATTATACCACTTCTTGCAGCTTTAACTACCGTTGCTGTAAAATGGCTTAATGCTAAAGCAAATGAAATTAAAGCAAAAACAGATAATACAGTATTAAAAAAATATATTGATATGTTAAATGAAACTATTTCAACTACTGTAATAGCAGTCAATCAAACATATGTTGATTCTCTCAAAGAACAAGATATCTTTACTGAAGAAGCGCAATAGAAAGCTTTTAATAAAGTTCTTGAAACTGTAAAAAGTTCTTTAACTGAAGATGCTGTAATTTATCTGAATGAAGCAATTGGAGATCTTGATTCTTATATTAAAAATAAAATTGAAGAGCAAGTAAAAATTAATAAATAATATAGAATTGGCGTGGGGCGAATATTTTCGCCCCTCCTATCTTTTTAGGGTCAATTTTTGTTAAAATTTTTATTATAAAATTTAAAAATAAATAGATAATTAAAAAGATAGGAGGGGCATAGCTTTATGGAAGAAGTTCTACAATGGATAGGAACTCATTGGGTGGAATGGCTCTTTTGTTTAATTGGTATTGTATTGACGTTTTTAGCTAAACATCATGTTAAAGTATAGAAAGAGTTATTAGAAGAAAAGTGGAAAGATAAAGAAAAAAATATGTGTGGAAAAATAATTACTACTTTTGATACAAAAATTAGTGAAGTAGAAAAAAAATCTTCAGAAGAAGATGCATTGATTCATAATGAGTTAGATAAAATTAATACAGAAGTAGATACTATTGAATCAGGTATCTTATCCATCCAAGGAAAGCAATTTAGAGAACTTTGTGAAGAGCTTTTAACACAAGATTATATTACTGTTGAAGAATATGAAGACTTTGAAGCAGAATATGATATTTATAAAAGCTTAGGAGGTAATCACAAAGGAGATGCTCTTCATGCTAGAGTTGTTGCAAAATATGATAGATAGAAAAGTAAATCAGAATAAAAAAAAGGGCGATAGTCAATTAAGACTATCGCCCTTTTTTTTATTCTCCCCAATTATTAATATTCTAATAAATAATATGGGCCCCAATACAAATAGCATCAACTTCATCTTGAGTAGCTTTAATTCCATAATTTTCTGCTACCCATGCCTAAGCCGCACGTTTCTGTTCGGGTCGTGTTTTACCTTTAATTCCAAGAGTAGATTTCCAAGTTCCTGCTAATACAGCTTCTACTGGAATATTCATATCAATACATAATTCATATAAGACTCCAAAAACCTCTGCGAGAATTTTAAAAGTCTATACATTATTTACTCGCTATCCATCCATATATATATCTTCTAAAATAACTTTATCTACATTTAATTTATTGATTATATCTTGAACTAAACATCGAGCTTGATGTAATCTTTCACCAATATTTGGCTCTTCACTTAGGTCAAATTTTCCATATTCTATTAATTCATTTCCATCAAAAAGTGCCCAACCAGTTATTCTACTGGACTAATCTAATGCTAAAATTCTCATTTTACTAACTCCTTTACTTGTTCTTCTGTTAGTTTATTTTTTGTACTAATTAGTTCAGGACATTCTTTCCAATGTAAAGGTTCTTTAGTAATAGGATGTTTTCCTGCACTTTTATTTTTTCCTCTAATACATGCTCGAATATTGCTTGAAGAAAAACCGTATTTTTTTTCTACTTCTGATGTTGAATTAAAAAATTCATTTAATTCAATGCAATATAAAGGTATCTTTATACCTTTTAAAATTTCAGTCCTGTTTTTTAAATTATTAATTTTTTCTTGATTTACCTAATCTAAATATAACCAATGTATAGGCTATCCATTTGGCATAAAACCAGCATATTTTAATTTATTTTTACAGACTTTTTGAATTGTACTATTATCAATACCAGTTGCACGCTCTGCGCTTAAAGCACTTTCAAAAGTTAAATCTAGTTCAACACAATAGACAGGTTTATTAATAATTTTTTTAAAAGTACCATCATTCCACATCTAATAATTTAATTCACGTCGTTTTTCTTTTTGCTCATCAGTTAAAGTATTTGTATTTCCACCTGCAGTAATATTATAGCCATACTTTGGATGTTGTGTATTATATTTAGCTATTAATTCTTGTTCTTTCTAATTTGCTTCTTCTTTTGTTAAATTAGTATATAATACTTCATGGTTAAAATTATCCCATCCATATTTTAAAATAGCTAAACTAAAATGACTATTAGGTTGTTTTCTTATATATTCTAATCCATTTTTTCCCCAACGAGCCTAAAGAGTTTGTTTCGTCTACCCAATATATTTTTTACCATTAATTTTATTAGTATGACAATAAATTTTATAACTATTCATTTTTATTTACTTACCTGCCTTTCATAAGAATATGGAAAATAAAGTAAATAAATTTGAAAATTTTGACCAGTACTTCCAAATTATTTGGAAGTACTGCCAAAACCTCCCGTGCGTTTGGCGTTTGTCCATTCAAAAGTGGCATCTTCTTCAACTGTTTTATAATTCAAGAAAACACCCTAGCCTATTTTATCACCTTTTTGCAAAATTATATCTTGAGGAAATAAATTAATTATTTGAAAATAAATATGTCCTTCATTGTCGGGATTATTATAATAATCAGAATCAATAATCATTTGTTATCCTATAGGCTTTTTATCCTACAGTTCTTATATTTTTCCATCATATAAGTTCGGCGTACATTTTCATTTTTAAATAAAAAATGTTGAACACTCTTGGAGGGATTATATTTATTCACCCCCTACGCTCTACGGTGTCTCTTCGCCTTTCGCAATCGAAGAGATTACCTCGGTATTGTCCTTTTTTTTTGGAGGATTTCACCGATTTTGCTCAATTTTTAGTCGGCATTATTTGTCACTATAAAATTACTTGTTTCTAATAATAAATCTTCTATTTTTAAATCCTTTAATTGCGTATAGGGGATACGAATTAAGGGAATATGATTTTCTTTACACCATTCGTTTTTGATTAAATCATGCCTATGAGTATATTCATAATTAAAAATAGTTTCCTAAAAATGCTGTATTCCATCAAATTCAATTAAATATTTATTATTTATATAAAAATCAAAAGGTAATAATGTTTTATCTTTGCAGGTTTTAAATTTTTTTTCAATTTCAAAAGGAATATTATTAGAAAATAATAATTGTTTAATTTTTTCATTTCCTTTTGAAATATTACTATGTTGTCCACAGCTAAGAGTTAATCCTTGTCGTAGACTAATTCCTAAAACGTCTCTTTCAATGCCGCAGTTACATTTACAGCGCCAATAGATAGCTCCTCCGGCACTTCTTTTATTTGTTTTATATAAAACGTGCCACATTCCAAAAGTCTGTCCAGAGATATCTTTTTCGTTGGTTTTAGAAGATATTATTTCTTTTCCTGATAAATGATTATCATACCAAATTTTAGTAATCATTCCTCTAGAAACATTAAGTTCTCTAGCTAATTGATTAGATGTTTTTGTATTATAAGAATCTATAATATACTATTTATCTTCTTTAGATAGTTTATATTCTTTATTTTCATAAACATCATAATTATATTTTTTAGCATAATTTAAAATCGCTGTTGAACTACAATTGTATTTTTTGCCCATTGCCTATGCATTTTTTAATATTTTATAATCTTTAATAAAATCCTCTAATTTTATATTATCTAATTTGTTATTATGGTTTTTAAGAATATAACCATGTGATTTTAAATAATTTGCAACGGCTGTTGGGCTACAATTATATTTTTCACCTACTTTTTGACAACTTAATAATTCTTCATAATCTTTAATTACCTGTTCAATTGGAATATTTATAATTTTTATTTTTTTATTTTTACTATTATCATAGTTAATTTTTTTAGCATGATTAAGAATTGAAGTTTTACTACAATTATACAATTCTGCCATTTTTCTAGAACTTTTTAATTTTTGATAATTTTTAATAAATTCTTCATTAGTGCCAAAATCCATATATTCACATCCTTTCACTTATATATGAAAGAAGTTAATATTTTATTAGAAGATTTTTGACCAAACTTTTTATAGTTAGGAAAAAAGTCTACCGACTCCATTTGCGAGAATGAGCCAATTTTTTAAAGGACAAGAACTTCGAACAGATAATTGCAAATATTGATTTTTTGGAATATAAGCTTTAACTCCAGTAGGAACTAGAGTCGGCTTAAAATTATATTTTTTAGTTATTTCTTTTACTTCATCTAAGTCAAATAAATATCTATCTCTAATTAAACCATATTTAGATAAATTCTAGACATTTTTAAAATAACTTGGAACAATTGTATCTTCGGCAACAACAAAATCATATCCTGCGCTATCTGCAGTTGCTCTTTTGGGTAATAAAGAACTATCAGGATATTTTGATATTAATTCAAATTTAGGATATGCTAAACTCATTAAAAAGTCACCTCATATTTTACATCAATAGATCTATCAGGTTCTTTTTCATTATTAAAAACCTTTTTAGCCTTTACAACCTGATATTCATCTACGATTTCACCTTTTACTTTAATATATTTAGTAGTATAACTAAAAGCAGTAAGCTCAAAAGTTGGATCTGTTAATAATTCTTGATGTAAATCTTCAACTTCTTTTACTGTTGCTACTCTATAAGTAGTAACGTCATTAATTAAATATTTTACCATTAATATAAATCCTCATTTCTTTATTATTTGAATATTTTGTCATTAATGAATTTAAAAGGTGTGATCCAAATTCTTTTAAATATGACTCATAACCTCTTAAATCTATACCATCAATATCTTCGTGCTAGTTCATTAAATAAGTTAATTCTTCAGGAATTAAATCTACTGGTTTAGAAGATTGTGATAAAACTTTTCCACTATCTTCTACTAAGTAAATACTTTGATCTCCATCAAATAAATTAAAATCTACTATTAAATGTTTAGACATAAGTTACAACTCCTTCGTCATATGGGAATAACATGAAAGCATGAGCTTCTTGACCAGTCGTTTCATTTTTTGCCCAAATTTCACAATGCTCAGAATCTTCTTCAATTTCATCGGAATGGATTGTCCAACCCGTTTCTAATAAAATAGAAATAACAGCATTTCCAAAAGTATCAAATTCTGCCCTAGTAGGTTTTCTATGTTGAAAAACAGTATAATAATTAATTTCTCTACATAAAAGCATATAAAAGTGTCCTTCAAAATATTTCTTTTCCCATTCGTTGATACGAGCTTTTAAGTCTTCTATTTGAGATTCATCATATGCAGGTAACTAACTAATTATACTTTGATTTATTTCATACAAAGACATATTGATATTTCCTTGTCCTTTTACTTTATTTTTAATGTTCTTTTTTTTCATTTTCTCTTATTTCCTTCATATTTAAAATTCTTTGATTGCGGCTTCCGCGCATAGCGAGGGTAATATCTCTTTCAGATAGTAAAAAAGGTCCTTCAATTAAATAATCTATGTTGTCAAAAACCATATCTATTTTAGGTTCTATCTTCTCAATTAATTCCTATAATTGCTCATAGGTATAGCCTGTCCAAACATAAATTTTTATATTAGGATAAACCTTTCTTACTTCTGTGATAATCATCGCTGTTAAAAAAACATTTTCTCCACAAAGAGGTTCTCCACCCATAATACTTAAATTTCTTTGAACCCCATTGGCATGTAAAGCTTCGATAATTTCCTATAAAACTTCTGGAGTGAATTCTTTTCCGCCATTAAAATCCCAAGTCTAAGGATTCTGACAACCAGGGCAATGAATAGGACAGCCCTAGGTGAAGAAGCTAACATTAACTCCTTCACCTGCAGCAATATCATTTTTTATAATACCGGCATATCTCATTCCATTACCCCCACGTGTTTAGCTCTATTATGGACTTCGTCTTGTTTTCCGAGATTAAATGCTTCGGTGTAATTACCAGTTAAATACAATTTTGTTATCCTACAGGCTTTTTATCCTATAGTTCTTATAGTTTCCTATAAGTTCGGCGTACATTTTCATCTACGACTTTACGTTTAGATGTTGGACACTCTTGGAAGGATTATATTTATTCACCTTCTACGCTCTACGGTACTTCTTTGCCTTTCGCAATCAAAGAAGTTACCTCGGTATTAGCATAAATTAAATTATATTTTCTTTTAAGATAATGATTATTATGATTTTTATATAAATAATTTCGTAATAAAACTATATCTTTTTGACTAGACCATCTAATTCTTTTTATAGAACCTTCTTTAGTAATATTATTTTTATTTAAAGAAGGTAAAGCTTTAAAAAGATTTTTCTAAACCCAAGATATAATATTTTCATTTCCACAAAAACTTATTTCACAACATTTTTGACCAGAAGATCGAATATATGTTGTAAAACCTCCATCTCCATCAAAAAGACCTCTTAAAAAAGATGAATTGTATTTAGAATTAAAAATTGGAACTTGCACAGAAAAAGTTTTCTTTTGAGTAATTCCCATTTTTTCTAAATCTAAAATTATTTTTTTACACCCTAAGCTAAATCGTTTATAATTTTTATTACTTGTATATACTTTATTAACAACTCCTAAATCTTGTTCTAATAAGTGTAAGATATCTTCATCTTCTTGTTTTAACGTTAATTCTAACTAAAACTTGCTTTTTTCTGGCTAATTAGTAATTGAACCATCACTAATAATCCATCCGAGCCAATAAGCTTTTTCTGGAGAGTCAATATTTTCAAAATAATTTTCATTTAAATCAGGGTTTTTTCTTTTTGAAGAAGAAATATTTTCACAATCTTTCACAATTTTTTTTATTCTTTCATAACTAATACTATATTCTTTCTACAATTTTATTAAAGGCTCATAATTCATATAACGTTTTTTAATTTCTTCTTCCTATTCTTTTGTTAAAACATTTTTAATTTTAGCACCTATTCTTCTAGGGAGATTATTTATTCTCGCGATTCGACTAATTGTTGATGTGCTAATATTAAACTATTTTGCTATATCTTGAGTTGATATTTCTGGATGATTTAAATATAAATCAATAATTTTTTTGTCTCTATCCGTCATAATATAAAAAACTCCTTTACTGGTTTTTCTATTAAGACTTGAAAATTTAATCAGTAGCTTTCACCGATTTTGCCCAATAATATTTTAAAAAATTTCTTTTTTAAACGGCTATTTAATTAACCTGTTACTCTACGAAGTTGTTCTATATGAGTTCCACCGCAGCGAGGACAAGTATCATTAATTTCACCTTCCCAATCGCAATCTAAACATTTATCAGAAGGAACATTTATTGCAAAATAAGGAATATCTTTGTCCATAGCATAGTTAACTATTTGTTCTAAGGCTTTTGTATTATGAACGGCAGACGCATCTAATTCTACATAAGTGATACAACCTGCAGAAGAGTATGGAGTTAATTGACTTTCAATGTCAATCTTATCAAATGGGCTAATAGAATACCAAACTGGAACATGGATACTATTAGTAAAGAACTCTTTATCAGAAACATTTTTAATAATTCCATATTTTTCTCTAAATTTTTTCAATGCTGTATAACATAGATTTTCTGCTGGGGTATAATAAACTCCGAAGTTAAGAGAATATTGCTCTTTGAATTCAGCGCAACGCTTTTTAAATAACTCTTCAATTCTTTTAGCAACTTCCATACCTTTTTTTGTGGTATGATCGCAACCAACTAAGATCTAAAGAGTCTCTGCGAGACCTAACTGCATTTTTTATACCCTTCTTTTCAGAATATTTAAAGGGATTAGACTATACCATAAATTGATTTATAAATTTCTTGATTGTCTAATTTATTTTTTCTTATTGGTAGTTTAAATTGATTAGTAATTTCTTTCCATGTAACTCCTCTAGAAATATCTCCTACAGTATTTTTTCCTATGTTATAAGAATTAGCAATTTCCTATAAAGTATTACTAGTAAATATAAGCTAATAACAAATATTTTGGACTTCTAATTCAGATAATTTATTCTAATAAACATTCTTTTTTATATTTTTTCTAATAGGATAATTTAAATCCTTAGGACACCAGCTGTTTTTTCCCCTGTTTATTTCCCCAACAGTATAATTACTTATACCTAAAGTTAAACCGATATCTACAATAGATAAATTTAAATCATTTTTTAACATATCTATAATCTTTTTAACTAAATCATTATTTAATTTAGTATGATTTGGGGTTTTTCTTATTGGATAATCTAAATTAGCTTCATAAAAACTTCGCCCTCTATTAATATCACTAATACAAGTGAGACTTACTCCAAAATCATTTGCAATTGTTTGAAATGTTATATTACTATTTTTTAACAAGTCTTTAATTTCCATTTCAGCAGAACCGCATATTAATTGTTTAGAGGTGCTTCGTTTTCCTCCTTTAGTCATATTATATCCTTTTCCAGAAGTATAATATGCATCAGTTATTTTTATTTGATAAATTTCTCTTTCATCTAATTTTTCTAATGGAATAAAATCTTCTACAACCTCTATTGAAAAATTATCAATTCCATATTTTTTTAAAGCTCGATGAAAATACAATTCATCATTTTTGGTATCCTATAAATGTTTATTAATTCTATCTTGTAATCTACAGGTAGTCTAACCAATATAAATTTTTCCATTAATTTTATTAGTAAATTTATAAATTAAACCAGTTCTCATAAAAATAATTGCTCCTTTTTTACTTTTTCATATTATTATGAAAACTGGGACAATCGCATTTTTCAATTTTGTCCATTATAGTCGTTGAACGTTCCTCTGTTCTAGAGGCTTCGCTGCGTCTGGTTGCCCAATCCTTAACGATTTTACCATATCTTGGTCGCTAACCTTGCCACTTATATATTCCTATATAAGCTTGGTTGTTAAGGCTCTAAGGGTGTTCCCGCAATTTAGGACATTTATAGTGGGCCAGTGTTAGGCTTTAACCCACTGCCAAAGTTCCATGTTTAAGAGCAGAACGTATACCCTCTTCTGGAATGTAACCTGCCATAGTATGATTTTCATACATAAATTTAGCAGAATTTGGATTTTGAGAACAAATCCATTCAAAACGTTCAAGTAAAGAATCTTTTGCATCAAAAATAGCTTGATCCAAAATCTTTAAAAATACTTCTACAATATCATCATCATATTCACTGTCAAAAACTTCTTTTGCTTCCATTGCTAAAGTAGGAAGGATAATTGTAACAGGACAAATATTTCCTCTACCATCTTTTAACTGACCAAAACCATTAATATCCCAACCATTTGCAGTTCTACACATGTTTACCTAATGTTGCCATTAGCACTGACTATATCTTCTATCTTTTTATTAAGATAGCCTTCCGCTTCGAATATGTGCCTATCTCATATTCTACTCCCTTACATTCATCAGGGATAGTCGATACAGGTTTTTAATCTTTATCATATTTCCAAATATATCCATAAGCTGTTTTTTGTTTATTATTTAAACAATAATTAATTCCAACATTTTTAGATTCATTTCCTAAAAATCTAGCTGCTTCTCTTGCTGTTTGGAATCTTTTTAATAATTGTCCATTTTTATTATACATTAAAACATCAGCAACATATTTAGAATTTTTATTACCTTTTCCTTTTTCTGAAATAATTTCTTTAATATAATCAGAATGTTTATGATATTCAATACCGCCTAGATCAGCATTATATCCATTTGGTAGTAAAGAATTATACTTTTGAATATATTCACGTTCTATTTTTGATATTTCATTATCTTTTATATTTGTTAAAAGTATTTCAAAAGAAAAATTTTCAATTCCATTTGCCTATATTGCTTTTCCTATAAATGATTTAGAACTTGGTTTTTTATGTTCTGCGAATCGTTCATATGGATTTCTATTTGTAATACCTATATAATTTTTATTATTTAATAAATTTGTAATTTTATATAAACTATACATTTTATCACCTTCTCTTTTTAAGATGATAAAGATTAAACTTCCCACGGTCTCATCCGCATGGGACCTAACCGTTAGCGCAGTCACATTATTTGCGGCCGCACACCCTCAGGCGAGGTTCAAAAGGTTTTAGATGAGCTATAGTTTCCACTTACCCATCGTTGAGAAATAAGTTCTTGGGTCATTTCGATCATATCCAGCATTACCAGACCAATCAACATTAGCATAATTTGGATATAATCTCTTAGCAGTAGATTGTAAAGCTAATTGATATAAATCGTAATTGGGGTCTCCCGGTTTACGATTAACTCCCTTCATACATTGGAAAATTCCACAAGGGAAAATTGAAGTTCTATAATGTTTTCCTAATCCTTCAATAGACACATCTAATAAAGCTTTAATTACCATTCGACCTTCTGAACTAGTGCAAGTTCCATAATTAATAGAAGTAAATGGAAGTTGATTTCCACTTCTGGACTGTAGAGTATTTAAATTATGATACATACCTTCTGCAGCTTGGTGGGCTTCTCTTTTAGTCATTTTAATCGCAAAATTATATACTCGCTCATTATATGCTTTCCATTCTGGATCATCAATGCTATAATCTTTCGCATTTTTTGCCATATTGACAATTTCATAATCGGCTTGAGACCAATTTTTATCTTCAAGGAATTCCCAACCATCTATATAGTGCTTTACAAAACTTTTACGCACATATGGAACCATTGTCCAATCTAAATGAGTTGCAGAAACTCCACCAAACTATTGTAAGCTTTGTAACTAGAAAATAACCGCAACCAATTGGAAAGCAGTTTCTAATGCTCCAGCAGTTCGAACATCCGTTTGACGAGTGTTAAATCCTTCTGCTAACAAATCATCAAAAGGAATACTTAAACAGTTATGAGATCCAACATAATAACTACCTAAATCATGGATATAGTTTCTATTATTAATATGATTGTAACAAGCTTTATCAGATATAATAAAATCTAAAGCTAATTTTTTAGCTACAACATCCATTGCTTCGCCAGTTCTTCCTCCAAAAGAGTTCTCATCTACATTAGCATTTTGCTTTTGAATGTTTTTTGCATCTAGCTTTTCTCTAATAGCATCAATAAAATCATGTTGATAATTACGAGCTACCTCTTTTTTATAACGATATCGAATATATGCACGAGCCACATCAAGACGCTCAGAGCGCATTAAATATTCTTCTACTAAATCTTGAATTTTTTCAATTGTGCAGAGGTCATTATCTTGAGATTTAAAATAATCTTCAATTTCATCTGCAATATCTTTAGCAGTATCTTCTTCATAGAGTTTTCCATCTACTTCAAGAAAAGCAGCATTAATGGCATCTATAATTTTTTGTTTATCAAATGTAACAAGAGTTTTATCTCTTTTTTCTACATTAATCATAAAAATTCACTCCTTATACAAAATATTGTGTTTTACTAAAAAACTCTATCAATATATATGGTGTTTTGGATTGAATTTTTAACTATTGTTGTCCTAATCCGCAATGAGATAGTTAATATACCAAATTGCTTTTTTTAAATCTTCTACACCATTTTTATATTTCCATCGCCACAAATACTTAATTGCATTTGCTGTACAGAAAGATTCTATTCCCTCAAGACCTATTGTTGCAGCCTTGAGGGCTTCTATACATTCAATTCCACCCTCGTTGTAATGACGAGGATGATTTACATTATCATTTTGAATTATCATTGTATATTTACTCCTCTGTTGAAATTATTAATTCATATGGAGATATATAAAACATTTCTGGTTTATAGTCTGCATATAAAACAGTTCTTTTCTAATAATAAATTTTTATATCAAGATTGTTATTTAAACAATACCAATGATATTTTACATTTTTAAATTCTGGTAAAAAACGATATTCTTGTCCAGGCTTAATAATTATATTTTTTAATATCATTTTTTCTAAAGGAATTTCTATATAAGCACCATAATCACCAATAACAACACGAGAATATCCTTTAGCTAAAAAATGACCATATTTATCATATATTTTACAATTAAGATTTCCGTTCAAAGAGAAACAAGACGGAAGTTCTTTTTCGTATTGTCTTCTTTGTTTTATAGATAATTCTTTCGGTAAAGGTTTATAATGATATTGATCTACTAATTGTTGAATTGTCATTATTCTCCATTCTCTCCTTTATATCTTTCACTCTAAAGAATTAAACTACCATCATCATTAACTTCTAAAATATGATATAATTGATGCCCAACAGAAGAAGCATATTTTTTAGTTACAAAAGTATCTCCAAGTCTAATTCCTTGCACCATAATCATATTACCTCTATTAAAAAAACTTTTTTCTATTACATGTTTAACTCCGTCTAATCCTTTTTCTGAAATTTGTTTATCAAATAATGCAAAATATTCTTTTCTGAATTTTACATTAACAACTCCGTTAGTCGTTAAAATTGTTACTGTACCTTTTGTCTTATTTTTAGCAATACAAGTTCCACAAATACGACAAAGTTTAAAGATATGAATAGGCTTATTCTTTTTATAAAAGGTTTTCTCTATTTCAGGTTCTTCAGGTAAATTATAAAAATTTTTTAAACCATATCTTTCAAAATCAACCTTTGCTAATTCATGTTCATGTTTATAGAAGCAAAGAACTTCCATTTCCCAAGCAGATAAATTCGCCTTTCCCGCATATTTATCCCAATCTGCTTTAAATATTCGAGTATTTAATTCAGATAAAATTTCTTGTCCATCTTGCGCAAGCCATTCTCTAAAAACATCCATATAAGATTGATATATTTTATCCCATTTTTTCATATTTAACGTATTATCTGAGTTAATTAAATTAGCGACTTCTATTTCTACTAAAAAATCAATTGCTCGATTATCAACATGATAACATACTGAATCATTCTTTACTTTACATATAGCTTTTAAATATCTATTAAATTCATAAACTCTAAAAGCTAATTTTCTTTCTTCTGTATCTAATGGAACTAAGTCTTGTTTTAATAAAGTTGGAAAATTTTGTAATGTTAATCTAGCTTTTTTATCACAAGTTTCCCATATATACCAAGCCATAGCTTTTTTTCTATCCATCATTTCATCAAAAGCTCCCGCTTTAATTAATGATATCATAGGTTGTTTTTTTGGTTTTACTTTTTGATAGAAATCTTTTATTGAACTATATGGACGATTTTTAATAATCTGATTCACAAAATCATCGTTTACATTTAATAAAGCTTTCATTCCAAAAAGAATTCGATTGTTTTCTACATCAGGTTTAAATCCAAAATCAGAAGTATTAATATTTACTAGACTAACATTAATACCTGCATTAATAATTTCATTCAAAGCTTTTGCAACTTTACCATAATCAGTACTTGCTGCTTTTTTTTGAGTTTCATTTTCTTCTGATTCTAATACATTTTCATCATCGTCATCTTCTTCTAATGAACCACTGTTTACAACTAAGCAAGCCGTATCCCAATATATAGGATTCCAATGAGTTCCTAAATATAAAGTTTGCGCTCCAACAAAACTATATGCTAAAGCGTGTATGCATAATTAATTTATTACTGACTATTTTTTACAGGTGTTGTAGTGAAGTTGGCAAAACTTCTTACCTGCACACTGTTTCCCAATGCGTATCAATAGCATCAGTACTCTCTGTCTAACCAGAGATAGTCGATACAACATTTCTTATTTAAAAGGTTTATTATATTATTTATTTCTTAAAGGATATTGATATTCTTTTTGTTTATGCGAACGTCCAGAATTAATATTTTTTACAGTAGAATAAGATTTTCCCCATTTATCAGCAATTTTTTTTAATGATATATCAGAAGTTAAAATATCTTTAATAATTCCTTTTACCCAAATTTCATTATCTTGTTTTCTACAGCCTTTATTACAAAGAGGATATTTTTCTTCTTTATCATAAAAATATTTTCCTGTATTTATCATAGATAAAAATCCAGCGCTTTTTATATTAAAATCTTTTTGAATAGAACTATATTTTTCTCCAGATTTTATTCTTTTTTTAATTTCTTTAATTTCTTTTTGAGAAAATTTACTTTTAGCATTTTTCTTTAAAGGATAATCAAAGTCAGGATTAAAAAAATTAGTTCCTGTATTGATATTTACTAAAAAAGTTCTTTTTAACTTTGGAGAATACAAATTCTCAATATCATCATATTCTTCATCATTTAACAATCTTTTTTGAATATCTTTAATCTCATTCTCTGTAAATAATTTTGAGCGTTTTAATTTTTCTTCATAGCTTAAAGGAGGCTTTGGACATCCCTCTCCACCAATAGTTACATTATATCCATTTTCATCTTTTAAAGAATGATAATAAGCAATAAAAAATTTTTCTCTTTCATTTATAAAATCTTGACTTTCTTCGTCTGCAATCTCTTCTAAAACTTCATAATCAAAATTTTCTATGCCATATTTTCTAATTGCGCAATGAAAAGGAAGCCAATAGCCAAAAGCTTTTTCATTAAATGATTCACTTTTATGTCCATTATATCTTTTTTGTAAATTATTCGTTTGTCCAATATAACAATGTCCATTTATTTTATTTGTAAATTTATAAATATAAGTCATCTTTTTTCACTCCTCTCATGGATATTTGAAAAATATAATATCTCTTTTAAATAGATTTGTCACGAGATTTTACCCTCGTTAGCAATTATTTTATTTATTTGCCAAATAAATTATCAAAATAATTACCCCCGTGATGAGCGGGTTAAGTGTGTAAGCGCCATTACAACGCTAAATGAATAACCCATCTGAGGTCCAGCTCCGTAACGCCAAACATATTGACCTAATTTTTCACTTTTAGCTTGCCGCAAAACCTTATCTCTTAATTCAGGAATTTTATCCATCAATTTTTTACCAACCACTTTACGAGCTTTGTTAGCATCTCCTAAACTAAAATTACAAATATTAGGATCCATTAACATTTTCATAAGCTGCTCTTGGCTTGGTGGAACTCCATATGACTATTTAAAATATGGTTCTAATATTTTTTGTTCAGTTTTAGTTAAACCAAAATCATCCATTTCTTTATACCATAAAGAAATATCATTTTTATAACGATAATATTTATCTATAGGACGTTCTTCGCCTTCTTCACCCATCAATCTCATTAATCCATTTGCATCAGCCATTTCAAGAATAGATTGAGGTTTAAGAAGTTTAGCGGTTTTTACACCCTCTGTGCCTTCAAATTGGAAGGTATTAATAACAGACATCTTTCCTAATGCTTCCCATATTTTTTTATCAGTTTCTATTGGAAGAACATTTGGATGAAGATATTTATTATAAATTTCTCGAAGAGATAAATCTTTTTCAATTTCACCGTCTTCTTGAAGAAATTGAATTGTTTGAACAATTTTATCTTGTGCTTCAGTTACAAGAAAATCATATTTTGTTAATCCCATATATTCGGCATCATGTAAATCATATTGAGTAATAATTTTGCCTTTTGGAGTTTTCATAAAAGCACTATGTTCAAATGGATCACCATCAAATAAAACAATTCCAGAAGCATGAGAACTTCTTTTATTTATTGTTCCTTCAATAGCTAAAATAATATCTAATAATCCGGGGTAATTATTTACTTCATAAATAAAAGTTTTTACAGGTTTTCTATGTTTTTCTTCATTACCATGTACAACATCTTTAATACTCCATAAAAATCCTCGTTCTTGTGGAATTAAAGAAGCCATATACTGGGCTTGGTCAACATCGATACCATCTGGATACTCTTCACTACGATAACCTCTACATGCGGTTAAAACAGCAGACTTAGAACCTTCTGTCCCAAAAGTAGAAATACGAGCACAACCAAAAATTTCTTTTGCCCATTCTGGAACATCATTATTAAACATTTTACTGCGTTCAGTTGCAATTTTTTGAAGAATTAAATTACATTTAGATGGACATATATCTATATCAATATCCTTTTATTATTGGACTATATCTTTTACAATAAACTACTGAGAATAATTACTTCATTTATTGTAAGAGTGCGCTACGGAATAGTGCTTATCTCTATTCCTCTATATTAGTCTCTACACTCCAATAAAAACCTTTATATAATGTTTTATTTTTAATGGCTTTATCTAAACCTGTATGACCTTTCATATTTAAAAAATCTAATACTGCTGTTTTAGCATTAAAAATTTTTATTAAATTATAATCTTTATCATACATATAAACTTTTTTACCATTAATAGCATTATTTTTACTTTTTCCATACATTCCATTTTTTACTCCTGAAGTTTTTCCTTTACTATGTTCAGACATTAATTTTTTAGATTCTTCAGTATGATGTTTTCCATACATTCCATTTTTTGCTCCTTTAGTAGCCTCTGACATAGTTTTACGATATTCTTCAGTTTTCATATAAGATGTATCTCTATTTTTACGAATTTTTTCTTTAGTCTCTTCTGTCAAATGAATACCATATCTAGGATTATTTTTTCCTTTATATTTATTACTCATTTTTTGTGAATATTTTTCTTTTTCTTCTTTACTCCATCCAGCTCTTGTATTACCACCATTTCCGCCTTCGTGAATATTATAAAAATTTTCATCTTGAACTGCGTTAAAAGCAGAAATAAATTCTCTTTCTTTATTAAAATTTTCTTCTTCATTAGATGAAATAAAAAGAATTTCTTTTTTAAAATATTCTATGCCTATTTTTTTTATATCTTCTTTTAACTTAGTTCCACTACCTAAGTATTTATCATCTAATTCTCCGTAGTGTTTTCCGATGTATTTTTTACCAGTTAAAAGATTTGTTGTTAAATAAATATAATGTTGTTTCATATTATCACCCTTTCATTATTATATGATTAAAGTGATATTGACTTTGACAGACATTGACCAAGATTTTTATATAGTTTTTATTAAAGCACGGTATTACGTGTCTAGCCTTTTCAGGACCACTCGCTCTCTTAGTCAGCTGATTCGCATATTATAAAATATATATAATATCTTATTTTGCTGATACCGTTAGCTTGTGCTTTACCAATTTTTGACAGGAATTTTTGGTAAGCCACAAACACCTCTTAGCAGAGTTCACACTCTTTTTTTACAACTCGGCAATATCAATATTAGACTACCGAGTTCGATTCTCTCATCATTTAAATATCTAAAGAAAGGAAGCTCCCATTCTATTGGATCTAATTGAGTTATTCCCATAAGATAATGGTTTAACGCAGCGCAAGAAGAACCTCTACCTGCGCCAACCATAGATCCTGAATCCCATATTAAATCAATATAATGTTGTAAAGTATTAGGATAACGAAACATATTTGTTTCTAATTTTTCACTAATAATACTTTTTACTCTTGCTTCTTCTTCTAATTCATCTATATACTTAGATTCACCAGTTTCATTATAATTATTCCAACCATGACCAATTTCATCTAATTTTTCCCAACACTGATTTACCCAATATCTATCTTGAATATCATCTGATGTAAATAATTTTTTTAATGTCGGATAGTTAGTCATATCATCGGCATAATCATTATTAACACTCCACCATGCTGATTTAGGATAATCTTTAACTTCTACAGAAGGAATGTCTTGTTTATGAAATAATGAATAAGGCTTTATTTTATTTTGTATATCTAATGTATTTTTTAATATCCACTGACAATCTTCAATAGGATAACTATTTTTTAATAAATCAAATACTTCTGAATAATTCATTAAATAAGTAAATTCATAAAAGGCATCTACTTCTCGGTCGCCTTCTTTTGAATTTAAATATGCTTTATGGACTTGTCTTTCTTGTTTTGTTAAATAATGTGCGTCTGTGCCTACCACCAATTTAATATCATATGCTTTCGATATTTTTAATAAAGCTTGATTAACTGAAATTTGATCAGATGAAGTGCCCGGCGCACACTCAAGATAAAAATCATCTTTAAATAAATCTTTACAAAATAAAAGGAAATTATGAATTTTTTGATAATAAATCATAGCATTATTATCATCATTAATTTTTCTAGCCATTAAATATAATAATATATTCTAAGGAAGTTCTCCTCCTATACATGCAGATGTTGCAATTAAATGACCAGAAAATTTATTTACAATCTCTTTTAATTCTGTTTTTAAAGTAGGAACACGTTCAATTTTACGATCTACATAAGAATTTATCCATGCCCTTGAGCTTAATTCTCTAAGTGCTCTATGACCAATGGCATCTTTCGCAACTAAAATAAAGTGATAATATTTTTGACCTCTATCTCGAGATTCTGTTAAATAAATCTCATTCCCAAGCGCAAGTTTAAAATTAGGATGTTCTTTCTAAATAGACTTCATATGTTTTTCCGCTCTTACATGAGCAGATAAACATTCGTGATCTGTTATAGCAATACCAGATAAACCTAACTCTATTGCTTTATCAATTAAACCTTCGGGCTGATTAATACTATCTATTAAGCGAATATTACTATAAATTGTATGATTATGACAACCAAAATAAGACTGCATATTCTCTTTTTCCGCCCTTTCTTTTTTATTCTTTTTATATTATAAAATATATTTTTATAAAAGTCAAGCCACAACAACGAGTCGATCTATTGCACGAGTAACTCCAGTATACATATATTTACGACGTTCATCTGGATCTCTAGGCCATCCGGGCTCTTGGAATAGTAAAACTTTATTCCATTCGCTACCTTGAGCTTTCCAAACGGTAATTGCATATCCAAAATTAAAGTGTAACGGTATTCTTTTATCTTTTATCTGTTTATATATAATATATTCTTCTTTACTTGTCAAAGAAGGCTTTCCAGTAAAAAGTTCTGAATAATCAGCACATAGCCCTTCAAATTCTTCGCCTTCTTCATCTCCGTATATAGTAGTAGTTAAAACTGGAACTGAAAGATCTTCTTTTCTTAACCAAAAAGGATAATTCCAATTTTCGACATTAAATTCTTTAATAGAACCAATAACTCCATTAGTTAAAGGATTCTCATGATTTGATAATATTTCCCATTCGTTATGTAAATTGATAACTTTATCTCCAACTTGAGGCTGATTTGGATCAAATCCATAAGATGCTCTAACTTGTTGATTTAATGAATTTTTAGTTTGTCTTGTTGCACATAATATCTAATCCGCCCAAGTCATCATTGAAACAGAAACTTCTCCGCGAGGAATAATCATAACCTGTTCTTTAGCACATGGAAAAGCCATAATTGGTTTTCCTTCTCTTACATGCATAGATAAACGAATAATTTCACTCTCTTGGGCTTGACGCATAATCTCATCTAAAAAGATATGAGGATTGTCTAAGACATGATTATTTGGATCTTCTTCCATAGATGTTTTATTCCATATTGGCGGCAACTGTTCAGGGTCTCCGCAAGCAAGAATATAGAAGTTATGACTACATAATAAATCCCACATTTTTTTTGGAAGCATTGATATTTCATCTACTACTACAACTTTAATTTTTAAGTCTATCTCAAAAGGCTTTTTAGGAGTGAAGGCATATTTACCACTTGGCATTAACTTTGCATGATATAATAATTTATGCGCTGTCATTGAACCAGGACATCCTTTATTTTTTAAAACATTTGCAGCTTTTCCAGTGTAAGCTACATATCGGACTTCTGATTCATCTAACTCCATTGCCGCAATAATAAATTTTATTAGAGTTGATTTTCCTGTACCTGCCTTAAGCATAGCCAGATATGCAAGTATATTTTTCTCCTGCTTTATATCTGGCTAAAGCAATACGTAAACCTTCTTCCTATTTATGAGTTAATTCCAAGATTTACTTCCTCCTCTCTTATTATATCTTCTATTTTCCATAATCCATCATGCAATTCTCTATGACAATTCGCACAAATTAAAATACATTTTTTACTTTCTTCTACTGCGTCTTTTAATCGAAAATGATCATTACTAATAGTAAAATCTTTTTGAGAAGGGTTTAAATGATGAAATTCTAAAGCCTTTAAACATTTGTCATATCCACATTTTTGGCAATATCCACCACGCTATTGTTTAATTTTGGCTAAAAAATCTCCTCTTTTTAACTACTATCCTTCTGGCATACACTCATAACAACAAGTTCGTTGATTTGCAGAAGAACTCTTTGGCTAAAATTCTTTTCCACAAATTAAACAAGTTTTATGAACATCTTTCATTTCCTTTTTCTATAAGATACGTAATTTACGAGCCTCATTTTCGCAATGACGACTACAATATTTAGCCGTATTTTTTTTACATTCAAAATCTTTGTGACAAATAACACACTATTTTATCATAATAAATTTTCTCCTTTTATATTTTTCTATTATATATATTTTTTATAAAAAGAAAAATTTAGTGGCTTTGTCCAAAAGGTTTAGCCAGTAAGATTGCGTCTTCTTGTTTCCGAGTAAGGACCATCTTCTTTTCTCACCACCCAATCTATATAAGGTTGAAATTGAATGGTATATCGACTAGAAAAATAATCCACTATATCATCAATTTCTAAATTATCAAACATATAAATACCATAAATGTCTTTAAAACGTCTATCATATTCATTTTCTATTGTTTCAACTAAATTTACTAAACTTCTGCCTTCAGTTATAAAATTACTAAAATTATGCTTATCTAAACATTCTATATTATATATAAAATCTTCAGAAACTAAATTTTCACATTGTTTATTTTTAATGTATTGTGAACGAGCAGTTCTTTTATATCTATCTTCAGAACTCATATAAAACTCCTTTTTACATTTTTCTATATATATTATATCATATTCTTTATATTAATTCAACTAAAAAAGCATCTTTTATTTATTAGATATAAAAAAATTATCAATATAGTCATAGGCATTTTCATTTAAAAAATCGAAAACACCATTTTCATTTGATTTCTCGGGTTTTTCAATCGTTTCCGATCGGAGCAGCTCTTTTTCTTCTTTATTTAATAAAATAGAATTAGAATCAATATCTTTAAAAACTTCTTTTATTTCTCTAAATTCTCCATTAGGTGTAAATAAAGAAATATTCATCTTAGATAAAGCTTCACTAACTCTATTTAATCCCTAAGAAATTTCTTGCATACTTACAGCACTTTTTTGAGATATATTAGATAAAACTTCTACAACTTCAGAGGTAGAAAGCATCTTTATCTTCCCCTTTTAAAAATAATAATTAAATTCATTTGTAATTTCATATTCCTCAATAATAATCTAAGGACTAAAATTTCCATTCCATTCATTTAAATTACAAGTTCCAACAACATTAATTGTTTTATGTCCTGTTTCAGAATATAACCTATTAAACTCATCTTGACTTGAATTAAATTTAATTAATGTTAAATTGCCAGGTAAAATAATTTTTAGTGTCGGTCTTTTATCTGGTGACATTAATATTAAATTATCTTTATGAACTGAAATATTTTCTATAGCGACTTGAGGTTCTGGTAAGCCTTGTCCCCAATAACTTGCAAGTCCTCCTAAATTCATAATATCTTCTTTATATAATCCTACTTCTCCTGCAGACCAAATAAAATCTACTCTATAACAATTAGTAAAATCAAAATCTTTTAATTCTCTATCTATATATTCTTTAAAGGCTTCTAAATTTTTATCTAAAATACTAATACCAAAGGCACTTGCATGCCCCTAAGCATATTCTACTAAATTACTATTGGCTAAAAATTCTCTCATATTTTCTAATTTAGAATAAGTAGCATTACGACCAGACCCTCGCCAAGAATAAGACAATACTTCGCCAGTATTTTCATCAACTTCTATATGACGATTAAGAATCAAAACTGGTCGCATATATTTACCCATAATCTAATTTGCAATTAAACCAGTTAAATTTTCTGAAACAGGTTCTTCTAATTGCACAATAATTATAGGATGTTCTAACAAATTATTCTATTGAATTAATTCCTCAATAACTGTTAAATTATAATCTCTAACTCTTGTCTATCTATTTTTAATATTTTTACAATTTCTGCAAGCCTAATCGATTCTAGGTTCTAGCTAACCTTTTGCTCCCCTTTTATTAGAGGGTATTAATTCATATGCTTTAAAATCTAACATAGACTCAAATAAAAGCATTTTTTCATCTAAACTGCCGACTCTAATAGTTGCATTAATATATGGCGCTATATAGAATGAAATTCCAAATGGTGTTACTTCTCCTCTAAGAGAATAAGCCTACTCTTCGACAAAAGCAGAAATAAAGGGGTTCTTTATATTATTTTTACTTGTTCCAAGAGTGATCAATTCTCTAGTTTCTAAATTTCTTAAATCCATCATATCTGCTACTCACGAAAATCCAGTGTTTCCACTGGCGCTGACTATTTTTTAATATTATAAAAATAATATTATATCTCTTTCGGTTTTCAAATGCTTCGTTTCCTAAAACATTACTATGTATCAATAATAGCCCTACTCCCCTGCATTTCAACATAAGGGATAGTCGATACAGGCTTCATTTTATAGAAGAATAACTTTCTTTTAAAGCAATTCTTCTTACTGTAGATTTGGATAAAAAATTATATATTTTTTGTATATCTACAAAACTTTCTCCATTATTATATCTTTTTCGAATATCAAGAACTTGTTCTCTAGAGCATTTGGCTCTTCCATTTTTAACCCCTTGATTAGCCTCTGAAGAATATTCTGCTCTAGTTTTACTATTAGTCGGGATAAGATATTCTGCTCCTATATTAGGATAGCCATGCCCAAGCCATACTTTTTCAAAACTTCCAAACGGATGATTTTTATAATCTTGATAAACATCTTTTTTTCGCTCTTTTAAAAAACGTCTTTTTCTAATATCTAAAACTTCTTTATTAGTAAAAACCGCTCTTGAATTATTTTCTCCGTTTTGATTACAAGCATCTCCGCCTTTAGTTAAATTATATCCAATCTATTTATTGTTAGAATTATAAAAACTAATCCAATACTTTTCTCGTTCTTCCATAATAGATAAATTATTTATAAATTCTAATACTTCAACCTTAGTAATCTTTCCGTATTTTTTAATAGCAAGATCACAAGGATATAATTTCTAATGAGAATTATGATTATGCTCTTTCATTCTTCTTTTTAAATCTATAGTGCAGCCTATATAAATTTTATTATTTGGATAATTAATTTTGTAAATACAAGCCATATTAGGCTATAATTGAGAAACTTTATAAATCATATAATTTTTTTCCTTTCTTTCAGTTTAAAAATGATTCCCACGAGATTATCATGTATAATAGAAATTCATCATGTCATCATGTCTTCTATTATATTTAGACTTCCTCGTTAGCCAATTAATTAAAATTGACCCCTCTGATAAAAGGAAAAGATATATTAGGCCAGTTTACTTTTAGCCCTACTGCGACTAAATCTAATAAATGATTTGCACAACGCTTTTCTGGTGGTAGCAGTGAATCAATATACTAGCAAAATTTATAAACAATACCAACACCAGATAAACTTTTGTTAGGGTAATCACTTAATTGATTATTAATAATACAAGCATTTTCTGAAACTTTTTCTGCTTCGTGATGATCTAATACCAATACATCAATACCCTTTTCTCTTAGCTATTTATGTTGTTCATAATCATTGCTACTTGAGTCTGGGGCAATTACTAATTTAACATCTTCTGGAATAGTTTCTACAATAAGACCATGCTCTTTACCATCGTGAATACGATAAGAAATATTCTACTGGGCATGACCTGGCGCAAACATATTTATATAGTTAATAAGTGCGGCCGCCGATGTATAGCCATCTACATCGCTATCTACCTATATAAAAATTTTATCACCAGCTACTAAATGCTTAATAAGCATTTCTGCGCCTTGTTGCATATTATCAAGATAGGAGGGGTCTAAAATATCTTCTTTACAAGTAAGTAAATATCTTTCAATTTCATCGGGTTTAATTCCTCTATTAACGAAAACCCATTCGATAGCTTTAAGATCTGACTAATCTATTGGAATTTCAGGTTTCATAAGTTTATATTCCATGTGCCAAACTCTCCTTCTAATTCTCCTTCACCATAAAAATCATAGGCTTGATATGGACAAAATTTAGTAGCAGGACGTACAAAAGTATTAAAATCTTCAATAGAAACATTTCGTTCAACTAAAGATATATTACATCCATGTCCTCTAGAATTATCATCAATTTTTAAAAGTTTCCATATATCGCCATTTTGAAAAACGATTTTATCTGGATATGAAAAAATTTTATCTATTCTTATATTATTTTTTGCATAATCATCTACTAATTGTTGTAATCGACTTTTTCCTTTTTCTTTATTATAATACCATATAATACCATACATTAATATAATTTCACTCTTTCTTTAAATAATTTTAAAAATACTTCCTATCCATGGTCTATCGGCGCAGATTTATAATCTGTAATTTTATGTTTATCAATAATACAAGATATGTTAACATAATTCTTATATTTTTTTGTAATTTTTTTTAAATTTTTAATTAAATGGATAAATTCATCATCGCCTAAATTTTGAAACTACCTATCAAAGGCAATAATTATTTCTTGCGCACCAGCATCAATTAGGAGCTAAGCTTGATATGCAGAAAAACTACTGCCGCAACAGGCTACTGAAATATCATTATCTATTCCAAAATAGCTTTGGTATTTAAGAGAACTTTTTTCACCTTCAAATACTATTGCTTTTTTAATTTTTGGAATAATACAACGACTATTGTTAAAATTATATAAATTTAAACCAAGAGGATGATTATATAAAATTCCATTTACTTTAATTGGTCTATACTTACCATATAATTCAATATCTTCTTCAACAAAATTACGTCCACGTAATCCTATAAAACGATTATCTTTATCATAATGTGGAATAGTAATCTATTCTCCTCCTGGATAATATCCAATTTTAGCTCGGTTTAATACTTCTTGAGATATACCTTCTTCTAACCAAGGGGTTAATTTTATTTTATAATTAAATCTATCTAAAATAGATTTATCATATTCTTCTAATATGACATGAGGAGTTCCAGCCTGAATATCTTGAATACGAGAATAATTCGCTAAAATTTTCCAATCTTCTAGCCCTTTTTCTTTTGGACTATCTTCTTCTCTACCTGCTCTTCCAAAACGTCTAGCTATCCATCTTACAGCATCATTTAAGTCATATTTAATATTATGCTATAAATCCATAACTTTTATACATAACTAAAAAATATCAAATACAGGGTCTTCACAGCCTGTATAACATCTAAATAGACCAGTATTTTCATAATAATATAATTTACGGGAAGCTCCATCATTTAATCTGTTATGACATATAGTTCGGGCGATGAGCCCAGTAGGACAATACTCTGGCTCACCACCCCATTCTTCAAGTAAATCATATACTTCATTAATTGATAAACTTTCCCTTATTTCTTGTTTATCAAAAATTAACATTAGTAAAGAGTCACCTTCGTGCAATTATTTTTTAAACCACATTCACGATTTACATAATCAATAAGATACTGTTGGATATTTAAATGCTTTTTATTTTTTCCACTTAACTTAATAAGGTCTTCTGCCATTGCTTCTGGCATTCTATATTCTACAGCACCTGGTTTTAATAATTTTTCTTTTCCCATAATTATTATTCTCCTTTAAAATTGTTTTTAATCTTCATCTTCATCATCTGGAAATGCACTTGCTATATGTATACGAGTATCATCAATTGGAATTAATTCATAATCCCATCCCGTTGCAAATAAAGGACGAATTCTGCATACTCCTAAATCTGCTTTACACCATAAATAAATTCCTTTATATCTACCTCGTCTATTTTTATAAACTGATATTTTAATTGTAGGTTTATCAAAGGTGCCTGTTGCTAAAATTTTTTCTAATCCAGTATAATCATCTTCTTTTGCCATTAAAAGAATAGCTCCAAAGTCAATCTTATCTGCAATACTTTTTGCACCTCGAAGTAAATTTTGATCAGGTGTTTCACTTGTCTAATAATCTCCATTTAATTGTGTAGCAGACATAATAAAAATACCTTCTCGATTACAAATATCTTTTAATCTATTAGATAACATAAATAAAATATTATCTTCACGAAGTTTTATTCCTCCACTTCTACGAGTAATTTCTTCAAGAATTTTCATAGAAGTATGTATATAATCATGACACGTTCTTCCTTTATTTCTAAAGGCGCTGACTAACTCTTACTTGCGGTCGCAACCACAAGGACACCTTTTCGAAATGCGTATCAATAGCATTTCTACTCCCTCGCCCAGAAGGCAAAAGGGATAGTCGATACAGGTTCAAATATTTATTCAATTGAAAGAGAATGGATAAATATAAGTTTCCCACGGGATTACCATGCTATTTTATAGTTTAGGCTTCCCCGTTAGCCTTATTTATAGTTATAAATAAGACCCCGTTGATAAAACAGTAAAGTGTTTCATTCTCCCACACCCTTTTCGGGTTGAAGACATACTAAATCTAATGTTCACGAATATTTTTCTTTATTTTATTTTCGATATCCTATAAAGAAAAATCTGGTAATAACTCTACATATAAAGAAGATTCTTTTAAAACTTCTGCGGCTATAATGACACGCTCCTCTTCATCTCCTTCATATCTTCCATCTAAGATATGTCCTTCATCTACGTTAGATAAAAATGCTAACATCATTGTTTGAACTTCGCTCATTTCTTGTTCAGTTGCAATATATAATGTTGGCTAAGCTGGACCTGTCTTTATCCAACCAAAAATTTCATCATACATTTTATTACAGCCAATATAGCAGGCATCTGCTATCATAGATCTTGTCTTTCCGACACCTGTTGCGGCTGAGCGCAAATAGAATTTTTTAAGTCTAGCACCTCTAGTAACTGTATTAATAAGTGGACCATATAGAGGAACTCCAGCTTCAGGATTTTCTTTAAACCCTTGAATTAATTCTAAAATTCCTTCACCAGCTTGCTAAGCTTCATCTGCTACATCATCAACATATGTCATCCTAATTTTTTCAATCTTTTGATCAATAGTATCTGCTATTTGAACTAAAGACATATTATCTAGTCTATCTTCTTGAAGCTATCTTTTTTTAGTATCTAAGATATCATCTGGATCATATATGTCTGTTACAGAAACTCCATAGGCATCATACATTCTTAATAAAGTGAATTTTTTTAATCTATTATAGTAATAATCAAAAGCGGCTGAATTTGAATTTTCAGCTATTTTTAATAACCACTCTTCGCCTTTTTCTTGCTTAAAGATTGCTTCGCTTTTTGGTCTTGAAGATAAAAAATCTGAAATAGCTTTTAAATCAATTTTTTCTACACCTAATTCATGTAATTTATATATAGCTCCAAAAGCAATTTTATGAAATTTATCTGGGAAATCTTCTTCATTTACAACATATTTGTCTGTCAAGTCCAGAAGCTGTGGATTATTAAAAACATTTCCTATTACTTGGATAATTGCGGTTGTATCAATGTATTTGCTTGCCACGGGCTTCGACCTCCTCTTGATCTAAAAATGTAAATCTTTTTCTTCTTATAGGCTCTCTTTTTGGAGGCTATATAATAATTTCCCTTACTTTTGGAACATATGCAGAAATATCTTTTTCTTTATTCTTTTGGCTTAATAGCCATTTATTATAATAATATCTTTTAGCTTCTTCATATATCCATGGAACAATCGTGATACTCTTATGTTTTCATAAGCACTGACTATATCTTAATAAATTAAATATATTAATTTATAAAACCTGTTTCGAACTACGTATCAATAGTAGCCCTACTCTCCCGATCCGGAGATAGTCGATACAGCATTATTAATCATTATTGTCTAATGGGATAATTTAAATTATCTATATGATGAATTTTTCCACTATTAATCCTTCCTATCGTGCTTGTAGAAAGATTAAATTTTTTTCCAATATCAGTAAAAGATAATTTCGTTGTTAATAATAATTGAATAATAGAATTATAATCTGTTGAAGTCTTTTTTCTTTTTTTGCGAATAGGATAAGAGTAATCTTTCTAAATATAAGTTATTCCTCTATTTATTTTTGAAATAGTAGTATAACTCACATTGTATTTTTTGGCAATTTCTTCTAAAGATAAAATATTTTCTTCTAAATCAACATATACCTCTTTTAAAGATTGGTTAGATGTAAATTTTGCAGAATAATTGTTAATTCCACTTCCTGCCCCTTTCGGTTTAGGAGGTTTTCTCAATGGATAGTTTAAAAACTCATTATAATATCTTTTTCCTAAATTAATTTCACTAATTGCTTCTGGAGACATATTGTATTTTGAAGCTATTTCATATATATATAATTCAGTATGATTTATTAATAAATCATATACTTCAGATAATGTTTTTTTGTTTAATTTAGCTGATGAATTATATACTCCTAGAGCGGCTCCGTCTCCGCCGGCAGTCAAATTATATCCTTTTTCTTTATTATTAAAAGTATCGTAATATTTTATCCAATATCTTTCTTTATCTGCCATTTCTTTTCTGGAACAATTCTAACAATCTTCTAAAATTTTTACTTCATAATTGTATTTTCTCATAGCACAATGAACAGGTAATAAATCATTATTTCTCGCATCTATTTTATGTTCTTTTATTCTATCTTTAATATTATTACTCATTCCAATATATCTTTTTTTATTGGAAAAATTAATGGAATAAATTCCTCTTTTAATTTCTTGCTTATTCATAAATCCTCACCTCGTTTATATATGAATAAACAAGCAAGACAATTAATTAAACTTGCCACGGGATTACCATGCTTTTAAAGTTTAGGCTTCCCCGTTAGCTTTACCTGCAGCCGCAGGTAAAACCCCCTTGATGAAAGGGTAAAGGTTTTACAGGCATTGTTACATACCAATTCCACCATTGGCTTTATCTATTGGATTCTTTTTTATTTCATAAAAATATTCTAAAGAACGACGAATACCCGAATAAGTATATTCTGGATGTTCTTGTAAATATCTTTTTATCTATAAAGTAATTTTTCCGTCCATATGTTCTAAATTAAATAATTTAATAATATAAGTTTCTAACGCTATTCGTTCTTCTTCTTTCTTTTTTTCTTCTTCGGATAATACTCCTGCACAAAGGGCGTGAGCATATCGACGAGAACTTGTTAATACGGCAGGATATTTATCTCTGTCAAATCTCTTTTTACAAATTGAACAAGTGACATAATGAGCCATCTGCGTCACGTCTTTCCTTTAATTCTTTTAGCCAGTTTGCTAGCTATTTATGTTCTTCTGCGCACTTTTTATTAGAACAAGTTTTTGAAACTTCTTCACAGTGAATAATCGCATCATTTAAATCCATGTAAACTCCTTAAGTAAAAATATATAATCCATCATAATCTCCGCCAAAAATGACGTCTAATAACTTCAAAGCTTCTAAATCTTCTTTAGAAATTTTTTCATAATCAACATTAAATCCTAAAATATCATGTTCTGTCCAAACTGGATATTTTTTCTATCCTTCGGTCATATATTTTTCAATAATATTAAAAATTAATTTAATTTTATCCATGTTTTTCCTTTTATATTATACTATATTTTTATAAAAAAATCAAGCCCCGAGGAAAATATCCTCAGGGCTATAATATCATTTTACAAGATCAGTTTTAATTTCATCAACAATTAATGAAACTAATTCTGCTTGAGCAGGAGTAGTATCTGAAACCTTTTTACCTTTGCCCAAATACTTATCTACAATAACAACAATCTTAGCCGCATTAGATTGATTTTCAAGCATTAATTTTTGAACTAAGTTATTAAATTCTTCCATTAAAGCAGCATGATCAAATTGAGGTTCGTCAACTGCTACTTGACGTTGGTCAGTAACAAAAGCCCCAGAAGTTTCTTTAGCTTCTGCATCAATAGCATCATTTAAAGCTTTTTCAAGAGCTTCATAAGTAAAAGGAATCTCAGTAGCCATATATTTAAATCTACATCCGCAACGAATACTATTATCATTTGAACGTAAAGTTAAAACACGTCTTCCTGTGCTAATATCTCCTACTGGATGAGCATAGCCAATAATATCACACATATTTTCAACAATGCTCAACGCTGAAGACTAAAGGGACGAACCAATTTGCTGATATTCTTGACCATTTTGTGGTTTAATTGTCTTTTCCTTATCATGGGATATAAAAACAATAGCATATCCAAGCTAAGTTAATTCTCTAAAAGTCCCTTCAAATTCCTTCTTGTATTTAGTCCAACCATTATTGGTCCAACCACCATCACCGATATTATCAATTCCAAGCTAGTTGCAAATATATTTCTAGCAAGCGTCAGCCGCAAAATCTACTGTATCGATAATCAAGCTTTGATATTTTTCTTTAATTTGTGGTTTTTTTAATTCACGAACAACCTATTTAAAAACTCCCCACGTTGCGACATCCTAAATCATTGCTCCTGGCAAAGCATTATAACCTTTTTCAAAAGCAAGAATCAGATGTCCTGGCATATGAGCGCCAAAAGTTGTTTTACCAACCTTTGCAGGTCCATATATAAAAGTTAAATATCCAGATAAATCACGAGATACCTTATGAGGTTGTATATTTAATAAATCTATAGCCATTATTCAGTTCCTTCTTTCTCACTTTTTTCATAAACGGCCGACAAAATAAATGCCGGCACGTTTATATCTGTTGTATTATTTAATAAAAATTGTGTAAATTTACTATCTTCAATAAAATTTTTTTACTTCATCTAAATCGATGCTTAATTCCATAGATTTATTTCTTTATTAAAATACGAAACTTCCCTTTTCTTGAGTTGCAGCTGGAGGAACTGCTGCGGCAGCAGCTTTAGAAGCCTTATACTCATCTTGACGCTTTTTAATAGAAGCAAGATAAGTTTCACGATCAGCCATTGCTTCAGTTAATTCAGCTGCAGTAATAGATCCCTCTTCATCCCAAACATAAGGTTCAGGATTAGAACCAGTAATAACCCAATCACGACGAGTGCGAGGAGTTTCTCTTACTAAAGTTTCACCCCAAGCAGACTCTTCAATTGTTTTATCCATAGTAGTTTGAGAAATCTGACGGCCCCAAACTTTAGTGAAAACAGGCTCTTTAGTAGAAGCTCCAAGACCAAGGAAATAATCCATTCCACGACTATTAGTTACAGAAAACTCTACTGGAAGAATTGCCTTACGGAAATCAAAGATACAACCACGAACGATTGCCTTATCTTTTGTTCCTTTCTCTTCATCACCATCAATTTGGGTTACAGAAGTAATCAACATATCGGCAGTAAAAGTATTATGAGTTTTCTCATCTGGAGCAAGAGTGTTTGTGATATGAACAAATCCACCCTCATTTCTCTTTACAGATACTAACTCTTCAGTACCATTACGATCAGAATAAAACTCGTTTAAACCAATTGCAGAATCAATACGAACTTTTCCTGCCTTATCTTTTCCGTTAGTCATAACAGTGCCAATTTTACCATCAATAATATCTTTAAGAACTCCAAAAGTAGCATTAGCATTACCTTTTGAAGTTGTAGCAGTTACATAAGTAAAATGCACAGGAACAATATTGACACAATCACTATCAGTAGCAATATTTAAATTACCCATAATGAACTATGTTCCAGGGTGCTTAGAATTTTCACCAGAAGTACGAAGTTCAAGAGCATGTTCATAAACAAGACCCTCCAAATGGGTCGAATTAATAATGTTTGATTTCATATTTTTTTTTCTCTCCTTTAAAATATCTATATATTAATTATACAATAAAAATTTACTTTTTTCAACTATTATATCTTGATATGTTAAATTATCTATTGAAATATAAGGAATTCTTATTATTGGAATATTATGTTTAATACAATACTAATTTTTATATTTGTCATGCTATATTACTTTTTCATATAAAGTTTTTGCTTTTTCATCACTAATGTTTTCTCCATACTTTACCGGAAAAAAATGATGCTATCCATCTACTTCAATAATATATTGATTATTTACAAAAAAATCAAAACGAGCATAATTTTTTGTATCTGAAAAAAAACAATCTTTAAAAGTTTTTTCTTTTTCAAAAGGTATATTATGTTTTTTTAATAACTAAGCAATTTTATACTCTCCTTTTGATTTTTCTCCACAGACAGAACATAAATGCCCATTTTTTCTGGTTAAATTATATTTGATTACTTCTTGAATATTTCCGCAATCAATACATGAACATACCCAATAAACAGAGCCATCTTTTCCTCTTTTTTCAGATGGAAATAAAGCTTGTAATTGTCCAAAAATCTCCCCAGATATATCTTTCATCGTTGTTGTATTTTTTATTTTACAAAATGGACACATTTGCTATTTTTCTTTTCTAAAATCTATAGCGTCTAAAATATGCCAATTATTACAATCACAAACGGTTAAAAATGATAAACCTCCACTTGTTGTTCGATTAGCTCTTCGTAAAGGTGCTACATAAGTAAGATATCCATTTTTCTATTTTTCTAAAAATTCTGGAATTTTTGCCTATTTTGCAGGATTAATAACAGTTAAATAATGAGTATTTTTCTATACTTTTTTATTATTAATTAAAATAGAATCATAAAATTTTTTTTTCTATTCCTCTGTCATTGATAAATAATCTTTTATTGAAATTTCCTATATATTTACCATAAAATTACCTCCATTATTTTATTTCTTTTTCATAAGAATATAAAAAAATAAAAAGATAAAATAATGGATTTTGACCAATTTTTAAATAATTTTTATATCTTTTCCTTGTTGTGTAATACTGTATATCACCGGGTCTTGACCAACTTTTTCTACAAAACCATCATTAACTAGTTTACGGATAGATCCAGATACCGTTCTAGAAGAAATAAACATTCCTTCGGCAATATCTTTTGCTTTCCATGTATTAGTTTCTGGGTGTTGCTGTAAAAAAGTTAAAATAAGTTTTCCATTTTCAGTGAATAAAGGTTTTTCTCCTTTATCCGCTCCGCCTTTAAATTTTTCCCAATACTCATTTAAGTTTTCTGGCATAGGGTTTCTTTCAAAGTTACTTTCTACATAATTAATAAAATCTTGTTTTAATGACATTTTTTTTATAAACTCCTTAATTTTCATTTTCTATATATATTATATAATATTTTTATTTGAAAGTCAATCTTTTTATCTTATTTTATTTTATTCTTTATATCTAAAAATATATCCTTTACAACTTTTTGAACGTCCCTAACAAACAGAGCATATATTACCTGGAGTAGTTTTAAGTGCTCTAGCTGCTTCAGATATACTTTTAAATTCTTTTATAAATTTTCCATCTTTAGAAAATTGCTAAACAACTCTATAAGGCGGTTTATATTTTATTTTTTCTATTGTGGAGGAATAACTCCAATAATATCCATATGCTGTTTTTTGTCTTCCTTTACAGCAAGCGCAAATTTTAGATTTATCTATATTTAATTTATTTGCGGCTTCTGTTAAAGAAGAAAATTTTTGTATAAAATTTCCGTTTAAATCAAATTGATATATATCTTTAGATTTTTGTTTTTCTTTAGGTAAAATAATTGTATTATCATCTGCATATTTCCATTGATAATCTCCAGCATAAAATCTTTTTGGGTAATGCTAACATACGCTAATTATTTTTTCACTAGAAGTATTAGTATCTAAAGCAGCTTCTACAATTGAATCATACTCTTTAACAAATTCTCCTAATTCATTAAAGGATTGAACCGCTCTTTTTAAACTTCCTTCTCCTCCTAAAGTCATATTATATCCTTCTTCATAAGAATTATATTCTTTAATCCAAAAAATTTCTCTTTCGTTTAATAATTCTGGAGGACATTCTTCTATTACTTCAAAAGAAAAATTATTTAATCCATATTTTTTAAAAGCTTGATGAATAGCACAATTGTCTTTACTTCTTTTATGTTTTTCCCATCTTGCTTTTATATCTAATGATTGTCCAATATATATTTTATTATTTATTAAATTTTTAATTTTATATATTCCACACATTAATTTTATCACCTCTATTTATTTATAAAAGTATTAGCTATAAAATTAAATAAAAGTGGCCTGTTTTTAATAAAAATTAATTAGTTAAAAATTCTTTAGCATATGGAAGAGTTTCAATCCAATGACAAAATTCCTACCATTCTGGCAAACGATGATCATGACGCTAGATATATATATTTCTAAGACAACGATAATTTGTTGTCATTCTTGCAGTCAGTATAAATCCTGCGGGATTTGTATAAAGAATTTCTAAATATTTTTCTTTAGCCTATTCTCTTAATTGTTTTATCTTGTTTTTTACATTTTCTATATGTTCTTTTTTAAATATTGCTTTTGAATATGGAATTGGAATATTTTGTAAAGCTTCTTCATTATAGTTTATTTCATCAACAAGCTTATTATATTCTGCAATTTTTTCTTTCATTATTTCTATAACTCTTGGATCAACATATTCATTATAGCATTTATTTAAATCAAATTTAGTAATACGATGCATTGTAGATTGTGAAGATACAAACTCAAGAAAACGATAACGCTCTGCTTCTACCCACATTTTATTAGAGCAAGTTAAATCAAAATTAACTCTAATTCCAGTTAAAAACTAGTGATGTGCAGTATTACCAGTTTTAGTGGCATTAACTAATTTGGTTCCACGCTCAATATCTTTTTTTTCTACTTCACGCATACCAACTTCTGTTCTCATAGGATAACCAGAAGCAATAAGAGATTCTTCTAAATCATAGATTTTTACATTACTAACGATATCCACATTAATCTCTCCTTATTTTATACTATATCCAAAGTCTTTTGCATGAAAAAATTCCTACCAATAATCTTCTCGCTCATTTAATTTAGAACGTTCACACTCTTCAACAATTTCAAAAGAAAAATTTTCAACACCAAGAGAATACATAGCAGGATAAAGTTTATTACGTGTCCAGTCTTCTGCGCCAACACCACGTTTACAATGCTATTTCCAACGCTCGGCTATATTGGCACTTTGCCCTATATAACATTTTCCGCTATCTATATGAGTAATTTTATAAATACCAGTATGAATACCAGTTCCAACTACTCTACCAATCATATCAGTTAAAGGTTTTTCATAATAGACTTTATAAATTACCTTATTTAAAGGAGTTTTATCTCTTAAATAAGGTAATACTTCACGCAAACGTTTTATCTCAGCAATATCTTCATCAGTTAATATTAAACGATAAAAATCTTGTTGATTTTCTATCTCTTGGCGTCGTTTAGCCGCTTCAACAGCTACATTAACATTTTTTCGTTCTTGCTCTAAAATAGTCTGAACTTGTGCTAATTCTTGTTGTTTAGAATTAATTTCTTTCTAAAATTCTAAAACACACTCTTGAGCTGTTTCAAGATAAATCTATTTTGTCTATTCTCTATCTTGTTCAAGAGCAATACTAATATTTTCAACCTCTTGGTCAAATGAAATTTGTGCGGCTTGGCGCGCAGCCTCGTAGAACTTTTCAGCTGCTTGCGCAGACTATTTTTCTAAATCATCGAGGCTGTTTTTAACTTCATCTCTTTTAGCAGAAATTGTATCATATTCAGATTGAATATTAGCAACCTATCCCTTTAACTCATCTTCCTTTGTTTTTAAAATCTAATTTTGATAAATTAACTATTTATTGTTTGATTCAATCTGATCATTTTCTTGTAAAGTTTTCTAATTCTACTAAATTATATTTTTCATAGTTGGTCTACAGACTAGATATATTATAAGTCCACCTAATCCAAGACCAAAAATAAATAATAAAAGTATTAAAAATATTGTCATAATACAAAAAAAGTGGGATGGAAATTAATCCATCCCACGCATATACTTAATTATTCAGCGTCAGCATCGGGATCAAATGCCATACCAGCGTCTGTCAAAGAAAGGAACTTAACTGCCTTATGGGTACCATCCTCAAGCTCGATTTCAGCAGGAGTACGAACACCAAGACCTTTTCTTTGAATAGCAGAAGTAAAGATGCCATCAACAGAGCGCTTCTCAAGACCGAGAGCCTCAGCAACATCAGCAGCGGTAACATCTTGACCGTTAATAGTCTTTAAATAATTGAGTACTTTCTTAGAATTTTCTTTCATAGCCATAATAATTTTTCTCCTTATAAATAATATTTTTTTCTTTTTTGGTAATTATTTTTTTTTACCTGTAAAAATTATATCAAAAAATTTTTTTTAAGTCAAGATTCAAGCTCCTGTTGAATAAGCTCATCTAATAGAAACATATCCTCTGGATCACTGATTTTTGAACTTAAATTATAAATTTTTCTCTAAGCTTTAGTTACTTTTTCTTGATTTTCATTAGCTTGAATTACTTTTTCTAAATCAGCTATTCTTTTAGCTAACTTTCGTAATTCTCGTTTAGTCATTAACATTTAAAATTTTCATCCTTAATTTTTACAATTTCATTATACGAAATTTTTTTTATTTTGTCAACTTAATTCTTCTAAAAATTCCGCTTCTGTGATGATAGGAATTCCTATCTTTTTTGCTGCAACACTTTTGACCGAGGTTGAAGCTGAGTCATTATTAATTAAATAATTGACATTTTTTGAAATTGCAGAAACAATTTTGCCTCCACGATTTTCAATAAATTTTTGTAATTCGGCTCTGTTCTTGAATTGCTTTACAGTTCCAGTAATTACATATTTTCTATCTTTTAATGGCAATTCATTTTCTTCTTTTTCCACTTTCTAAATAGTTAAAAATTTCTCTACTAAATTATCTGCTTCAGTATAATCAAAATTTAAAATAGCTTTTGATTTTTCTTCAGCAAATCCATAAAGAGTTGTAAAATCAAATCCTTCTTTAACAGCATTTCGAAAATCTTCATATGTAGAAAAATACTTGGTTATTTCTTTTGCAACATTTCTACCTATAAGAGGAATTCCAAGCGCAGATAAAAAAGCCTCTAAGCTACATTCCTAACTATCTTTAATTGATTGTAAAATATTATCTACTGATTTTTTCCCAAAACCTGGTTTAACAATCCATTCTTCTTTATGTTGACTTAAAGAATAAAGATCAATAATATTATTTACCCAATTCCATTCCATTAATTTTTCTAAAGTGGCTAAAGATAAACCTTTAATGTCTAATCCTTTTTTGCTACAGAAATGATTTAGACGATTAATAAATTTACCACTACAATCTTGATTTGGACAATATAATTGATTAGAAGAATTTATAATAGTTTTTTCTCCACACACTGGACACACTTTTGGAATTTCAAAATAAATATATTTCATTTTTTATCTCCATAATTCTTTAGTATTTTTTTCATATGATTTATCCAAAAATCTATAGAATAATCTAATTTCATTTTATTACAAAACTCACAACATGATACGCAATTTTCAAAAAAATATCCTTCTTTGGAATTTACTCTATCAATACCCCGAGAATTCTAAGAAATATCTCCACAATAATAGCAAGGCTATTTAATAATAGCATAAAATTCGTCTTTAGTTAATTTAAAAGATAAATTACGCCTTTTAGCATTTTTTTTATAATAGGCATATTTATTTTCTTTTATATTGTAATCATTACATTTCTTACACTTGTTGGTATAACCATCTAACTAAGCAGAATTTTTCCAAAAATTAATAATTGGTAACATTTGTTTACAACTATAACATCTTTTATGAGTAATATTTCCATCTGAATCAATCAATCGAAATTGAGAAGATTTTTTTCTAATTGTTTCTAATCGTGAACATCCACAATTGGTTGAAGTTCCATTTTTTAATGTTCTTGCTGAAACCGCTTTTACAGTATGATTTTTACAATCACACTAACAAACCCATTTAGGTTTATTTCCATTATCATTTATAGTTCTATATAAAACAGTCCATTTTCCAAATTTTTTACCAGTTAAATTTTCTGCTCTTCCTACAGATTTTTCTGGAAACTCTTTTTTTATAATGTCTAAATCCATTGTCCATTTTCATCCTTCGCTTTAGTTATTTGAGGAATTATTTGATTTTTCTTTGTTACATAAATTATTTGTCCTTTAAATGGACGTTCACCTAATAATTCTTTCATAATTTTTAAATTATGAAGTGATGCACGAGAAATTTCACTTCCATCTATATCTAAAGGTTCAAATATAGCAATTGGACAAATTTGACCAGTTCTACCCATGCTCCATTCGATATCTTGTAATTTTGTCTCATAAGCTTCATCATAAAACTTATAAGCTATTGCATTTTTAAAATGGTGAGAAGTTTCTCCCAAACTTTTACCATATGCAATATCATTAAATTTAAAGACTATTCCATCTATTGGAATAGATTCTTCATAAGAAAGACTGGTTATTATTTGAACAACCTCTTCTAAATCTCGTTCTGGAGTTACACTATCACAGGGAACAATTTTAAATCCTAAATCAGAAAGTTTATAAAGTTTATTGAAAAAACTATTACTAGCACTATCTTCAAAACCTTTTATAACTTCCCACGCTATAAAAGTTAATTTTCTTTTTTCACATTCTTTAGAATCTAATAATCTAATACTACCTGCCGCAAAATTACGAGAATTTTTATATTCTTTCTTAAAATCCTAAAAGTCTTTTGTTAAACAGACTATTTCACCATCAACAACAAGTTCTTTTTCATAATTTATTCTGTGTGGAATAGAAGGGATTACTAACGCATTATGTAAAATATCTTCTCCAATAATGCCATCCCCTCTAGTCTCAGCAGAAACTAATTTGCCATTTATATATCTTAACGAACAAGTTAACCCATCAACTTTTGCCATAGCTACCATTCGTCGATTATTAGAAAACGCAACCACACTATCAAGACTCTTGGTTTTTTCAAGAGAAAGCATTTTGTGATTATGTTTTACTTTATCAAGTTGATTAACAACTTGATAGTTAACTTTTCGAGTGGGAGAATCTTCATAAGCAAAATCCATTGTAGTTTCAAAGTCTAAAAGAGTGAAATACATATCATCCCATTTTTTGTCACTTACTTCTGGATTTCCTTCATCATATTTTTTTGTCCAATAATTCAACTTATCTGTCATATAACGCATTTTTTCAAAAGTTGAATCACCCATATATGAAGTATCTATCATTTGAAATAATCTCCTTAATTATTATACTAAAAAATTTTTTCATTGTCAAACCTATTCTTCTTTAGGTTCATCTTCTTCATCTTTCTTCTCTGGAGGAACTAATTCAGTAATTAATTTTGCTAAAACATTATATTTATCTGTTTTGCCAGTATGATATCTCTTATAGGTTCGAAAAAATTCTTCTTTAGTATCAGGATTATTGGCGATAATTTTACCGCCAATTAATCCATTTTTATTAGAAGGTTCATCAAAAAATTGATATTCTCCAACAGAAATCAATAAATTTTTCATACTTTGCTTACCCCCGTAACAACATTTCCTTTTATAACAATATTTCCCATAGTAGTTTTAGAAGCTGTTTCTGGTGGTAAATCTTCAGCTTTTACACAAAGAGAACTCTTATCTCCACAAACTAAAATTATATCTCCATCTGAAACTAAGCAAGCTCCCGCAGTATCTGCATCTTTAGCATATATTGTTCCTCGTCCATTTCTAGCTTGAACTGGAAATGCAGACAATTTAACTCTACGTGCCAACCCACTTCTAGAGAAAAATGCAATTGAATCATTAATATCACGAATTGGTAAAGCCGCAATAACTTCATCATCATCGTGAAGATTAATACCTTTATATCCCATAGTTACTCTTCCAGAAGCAGGGAAATCTAACCCCTTACATCTAATGGCATATCCATTTTTAGATAAAATAATAATATTTTCTTCATTTGCTAAAAAGACCGAAGCAATACTATCTCCTTCATGAAGATTTAAAGCTTTTATACCGCCCTTTTTCTTAGTTCCAACATATTCCTCTAAAGAACTTCTTTTTACATATCCGTTTTTAGTTACAAATATTACATATTTAGCATCTGTATCTCTATAGATTGAGTAAATAACTTCAGGTCTTTCTCCTTGTTCCATAGAAACTAATGCTCTAACAGGAGTTCCTTTAGATGTATTAGTTCCTTCTGGAATATCATCAACAATTAATCGATACATATTTCCTTTATTTGTAAATATCATTAAACTATCTACTGTATTTGTTCGAAGAACCATTGAAGTAATATCATCTTGCGTTTTTATTCCTTTTCCACCGCGTCTCTGAGTTCTGAAAGACGTTGACTTAATTCTTTTAATGCTACCCCCGTCCGTGAGGACCACAACACATTTTTCTGGTGGTATGGCAGCAATCTTTTTCTCCTCATTGTCTTTTGGCTCGGCAAGTTGTGTCAACTCCGTTCTTCTATCATCACCATATTTATCTACAATATTTTGAAGTCTTTTTTTCAATTCATCTAATGGATTTGTTAAAATCGCATTAAAGTGTTTAATTTGTTCTTTCAACCCTTGAATTTCTTCATTTAATTCAATCTTTTCAAGGTTTGCTAATTTACCAAGCTTCATATCTGTAATGGCTTGAGATTGCGCTTCAGAGAATTTATATTTCGCGCAAAGTTCTTGACGAGCGGCTGCCGCAGACTTTGATTGTTTAATTAACGCAATAATATTATCTATATCTTCTAATGCTTTTAATAAACCTTCATTAATTTCAAGCTTTGCTTTAGTTTTATTTAAATCATATTCAGTTTCTCTGCGGATACATTCATTGTTATGTTCAACGTAAATTTTACAACAATCTTTTAAATTTAATTCAGTAGGAGTTTTACCGACCAATCCAACCATATTATAAGAAAAAGATGTTTGTAAATCAGTATTTTTAAATAATTGAAAAATAGTTTTATTTAGATTAGCATCTTTTTCACATTCAAGGACTAATCTAAATCCTTTTTTACGAGTACTTTCATTTCGGATATGTTTAATTCCACTTACATCCCCAGCATCACAGGCTTTTCCAATTTGTTCCATAAGAGATTCAGTTCCTACACCATATGGAATTTCATAAAATATAATATTATTTCCTTCAATATCATATTTACCACGAAGCTTAATACTACCATGACCAGTACGCATAATAGTTGGAATAATATCTTTATTAATAATCAATCCACCTGTTGGAAAATCAGGACCAGGTAACATAGGTTCTTTACCATCTATATAATCAAAAATAGCTTGCGCTACTTCTCTAAGATTATGTGGTGCCCAATTACAAGCCATAGCAACGCCTATGCCTGCGTTTGGATTACATAATAAGTTAGGAAAATAAGAAGGTAAAGTCACTGGCTCATCTTTAGTTTCAGAATAATTAGGAACAGTATCTACTACTCCTTTTTTCATTCCTACCAACATACCATCTTCTACTAAACGACTTAATCTTGCTTCAGTATAACGATAAGCCGCAGGACCATCACCATCTCGATTTCCTTTAGAACCATGAAAATCAATTAAAGGATAGCGCATTACCCATTCTTGTGAAAGTCTAACTAAAGTTCCATAAATAGAACTATCCATTTTTTTGTTATCGTAAAAGTTTTTTATCTTTTACTTCTTATACTTTTATTTGTATAAGTTCAGCATATCTTTTTAATTTGGTTTGCTAATTCCATTTTTCTATCTAATGCAACATCATTATCTTGATATAAATGAGATATTATTTTTGGAATAGCATCTTTTGTAGAACGATATTCAATTTTAAAAGTATTATAATGAGAATATATTTTTAAAGGTTTAATATTTAATTGTTCTTGAAAATAATTCTATACAAAAGATAAACATTCAAAAGAACCTACTAAACCAATTCCATTTAAGTTTTCTCTAATAAATCCATCTCCATCCCATAAACCTCTAATAAAATCTCTATAATAAATTTTATCTATGGGTGGAATATGCTCTTTTCCACTTTTAGATTGTTCTACATTTAATTTTATCAAGGCATTTTTTATTTCTATTGAATATGTTGATACATACCACTGAATATTTCCAGTTGTATTATGAATTTCACTTTTTAGCATAGTTAAATCTCCACCTAAAAAATTAATAAATTTTTCTAAATGATGCTTATCTTTATTTCCAAGTTTAATTCGCAACATTCTTCTGTCTATATTCAAATATCCATCTGCGATAATAAAACCTAACCAATAAGCTTTTTCCGCAGAATCTATAGTATCAAAAATATGCCTATTATATTCTTTCATGATAATTCCTCCAATATTAATATGGATGTTTTTACATCCTCACTAATACTGGAAATTATTATAAATATTTTTAAAATTTTTGACCAAATTATCGCGGCCTCGTGGGTAGATTATATCTTTTCACTACCTATGCGTTGCCCCTGACTATACTTTGTATAGCCTTCGGTTCGGGTTAACATTTCAGCTTTCCCGCTTAATTCCGCGATTTACCCACGGCAACAGTTCTACCGTGCGGATGCCAGTTTGCCATAGTATTACCAACAATATTAGCGCATTTGACATGAGGTTTTTTAGAACTAAAGCCTTCATCATATGCGTCATAGAGAATTCTTTTTGCTACTGGTTTTAAACCAGTTTTTGCATCTGGAATAGAACGGTCAGTATTAACAGCAACCGCATATTCTATAAAATTTGTTCCAAGTTCATCAACTAAATCAGTTAAAATCTCATTCGGCATTATAAGTTGCCTCCTCACTATGTTCTTTAATGTATATCTTTCTTGGGGTAACCGCAGTTCCCATTAAATTATCAAATAGCTTTTTAGCAGCAGTTGCATCACTAATTGTAACCTGCTTAATAATTCTCTGTTCTGGATCAGCTAATGTTTCTTCTGTTTCATCAACATCTAATTCTCCTAATCCTTTAAATCTATTCACAACATATTTTTTACCGAAATTTTCTTTTCTATATTTATCTAATGCAATATCATCTTTAAGATATTGATAACCTTTTGAAGTAGTTATTTTATAGAGCGGAGGAACGCCCGCATAGATAAAGCCATCTTCAATTAATTGTGGGCAGAAACTCCAAATAAAAGTGTAAAATAGATTTTTGATATGCGCTCCATCAGAATCAGCATCACTCATAATAATAATTTTTCCATATCTTATTTTATCTTTATCATAAACAACTTTCATTGTCTTTAAATCAATATCTAATCCAAAAGCGTCAATCATAGTCATAATTTCAGCGTTCTTTTGAATTTTATCAACGGTTGCTTTATAACAATTTAGTATTTTTCCTCTTACTGGAAGAACTGCTTGATATTCATTATTACGTGCTTGTTTTAGGTTACCTGAAGCACTATCCGTGTTTATCTTATATTTCTATAAGCACTGACTAACTCTTCACTCCGGTTTGTCAAGCCATCATCGTGTCCTCTATTTCCAATCACGTATCAATAGTAATTGTACTCTCCGTCTCACCGGAGATAGTCGATACAGCTTATTTTATATCTTTATAGGTTTTTCTCGTTATGGCATTATATACGGTGCTCCAGGCTCTATCTGGAGCATATTTTTGCCAAATCTATTTAGGACTAATACCATTATCATAATCATATCTCATTTGTTTTACTTGTTCTTCGGTAAAACATTTTTTATTATTTGCGGCTACCTCAGAAGAATTTGCCTTTGCATTATGAGAATGCCAGTATTTATTTTCTTCAGTATGATACTCTGGATAAATATTTTTCCAAGTATCAAACCACCAAACCTTCTAAAGACCTCTTTTTGAAATTTTATCTTTGTATTCTTCATAAACTATTTTGAATGGAATATGAGCATTATAACATTCTCTAATATATCTTACATCTTCCTCATTCAATAATGCTCGACCATTTTTTGAACCAATCTAACTCCTATTTGGATTTTCATCTCCACCTGGAGTAGCATTATATCCATTGGTATAAGAATTATAATAATTTATAAAGAATTTTTCCATCTAATCAAGAAGTTCTTTAGAATATTCTTCTGGAGATAATGTTGCGATAATTTCATAATTAAAATTATCAAAACCATATTTTCTTACTGCTTGATGAAATTGACTATTATAGTCATTTGCTTTATCATTATAAACAGAAGATTTATGATTATATTGACGTCTTTCTATATCAATACTCTATCCAATATAACATTTATGATTTATTTTATTTTCATATTTATAAATTCCTATCATATCACTCTCTCCCTTCATTAAGATATAAAGGAGATACTGATACGATTTACTGGTTTTGTCCTAAAGATATAAAATCTTGCCACGGGATTGCCTTCGCCTAAACATATTTTGACATATATGTATAACGGTAAGGTTTCCCCGTTAGCCTGCGGTTTATCAAAAATTCCTAGGAATTTTTCTTTTTCCACAAACCCCGCTGATAAAGCGGTAAAAAGGATTAGGGCAATAGTTTTCACTTACCCTCAGTTATATATATTTCACATTTTTTACGATCTTTACTAAAACAATCTGCCAGTTTAGAATCAAATTTTAATGCTTTTTCTTTTTTATTTTGTTTCTCACGAATTGCATCTCTAGCTTTTGCTGCCGCTTCGCGAGCCTTTTTAGCCATTTTTGCTTTATCTGCGATTATCTTAATATCTTTTTCATTTGCTGCCAACCATATACGAAGCTCTTCTGCAATTGCCGCTGTATATGGTGTCATTTCAAGTTTAGTAATACGAGTTTTTACCTGAGCATCATATGCAACATTTGGCGCAGTGATATTAAATACAATATACAATCCTTCTTGGATATCATCACCAGAAAGATTTCCATCACTATCTTTTAACCATTTTTTCTCTTTAAAAAATCTATTAAATTCTCTTGTTAAAAGAGCTTTAATCTGAGTAATATGAGGTCCAACAGAAGTTAAACCTGTATTAACATATGGAACCATTGTCATTGAATAATTAGATGTATAAGTCATAACCATATCAATTTTATTTTTACCATTTTGATAATTTAAATTAAAACGATTATCATATCCAATTAATTCTTTATTTGCAACAGCGTCATCTACTAAATCATTTAATCCTTTTTCTGAAAAATAAGTTGTTTTTTCGCCAGAATTATTTAATTCAATAGTTAGACCTGGGCAAAGACAAGCGATAGTTTTAAAAAGATTTTTTACTTCTTGAATATTTACTTTTGGATTAGTAAAAAATTCTTCACTTGGTTGCCACTGAACTAAAGTTCCAGTAGTATTATTTTCCCAAGCTCCAGATTCTCTTTTCTAAAAAACTCCTTCTTTAAACCATAAATGCTCATATTGTCCATCTCGATAAGTAATTACTTCAAGCCAATGACTTAAAAAGGTTGTAATTTTACTACCAATACCAAAAGAACCTAAAGAAGTTCCTTCATAGGTTCCATCTTCACGATATTTTCCTGATGTATTTAATACGCTAAAAGCAGCTTCAAGAATTGTTTTTCCATCATCTCGAAAGCTATTTGGAATAAAACCTTGTCCATTATCTTCTACGATACAAACTTTATCAGCAATATCTATTTTAATTTTATTACCATGTCCTAGTCTAAATTCATCTACAGCATTAGAAAATATTTCTACTAATAACTATGTAGAATAAGTGGTATCTCCTGCGTAGACCCCTGGTCTAAGACGAGTAAACTCTAGAGGTGAAAGAGATTCGATACTTTCTTCATTATATAAAGTTTTATCTTGTATCATTTTATTTCTCCTTTAATATTCATTATTTTCTATTTTTAAATCTATTTCTTCCTAATTAATAACCATTCCTTCAGTATATGCTAATCCTAATATTTCACATTCTTTAAATTCATTTTGTATAACTTTCATATATCGACATACTTTATCAGATGGAAAAACTGAATTACCATCTGATTTAAAAGGCTCTTTAATTAAAATAACATTATTAGGATAAAAAATAGTTTCTAAGCTTTTCATTTTTTTCTCCTTGTTTTTATATTTATATTATAACATTTTTTTATATTAAATGCAAGTTATTTTTCTGGTTTTATAGATAACAAATAATTATATACTTTTTCCCAATCTTTAAGCTGTATTTCTAATCCCTGTGGAACGGTAAAAACTGCGTTATTAGGAAAGAGTTCCTTTAAATCAGTATGAATCTTTTCTATTTCTTCTAAGTCAAAATTTTCGATTTGTGGCTTTACTAAAACAATATCATTAGGTTTAATATTAATTGTTTCTAAAATATATTTTTCCATTCACTTTCTCCTTCCTGTAGCTAACTAATCTGCTACTTCATTCCATATGATATTATTATGTCCTTTTACTTTATATATTTCTATTTGATTTCCATTTTGTAGATGTTTAAAAAACGGAATAATTAAATCTAAATTTTCTGGAGTTTGGTTATCAGATTTTAACCAGCCTCTTTTTTCCCAAGAGAACATCCAATTAGTTAAAGTATTTACGCAATATGCGCTATCAGAGTAGACTGTGAGAGGTTTTTGACCTGCGGCCGCAGGTTCTCCATATTTTAAAAAAGCCCATAAAATAGCTTTTAGTTCTTCTCTATTATTAGTTGTGTTTTTACTTCGTTCACTATAATAAGTGATAGGTTTTTCATTATCATCTAAGACAACAACTCCAAATCCTCCTGGACCGGGATTACCTTGACAACTTCCATCAGTATAACAAATCATTAGAAAGGAAAATCCTCCTTTTTCTTTTCGTCTTTTATATGAACAATAGATATTTTTATATCATCTGAGATTGCTAACACTCTATTAGAACCATTAATAAAAGTTTCATAAATAGCATCAAGAGGATTTTTTATTAATTCTACATCTTCATTTTCAGAGAACTATATTAATATAATATCCTTGTCTTTATTAAAATTTAATTCTTGTATATCCATTTTTTTCCTCCAAATTAATTGTCTTTTTATTAAAATTTTTAATATAATATTTTTAGAGTTTAAAAATACATATTTACTTTTATATTATTATTATATTAAAAAATTTAATAAAAATCAAGAGAAAAAAAATAAAAGGATTAGAATAAAACAAATTTAAAATTGAATTATTCTAATCCTTTATTCTATTAATTATTTACATAAAGCTGAGAAAGTGTTTTTCCCTGCAATACCATCTGCATATAAGCCTTTACTGTTTTGATAAGACTAAACCGCAGATTTAGTTCCTCCTCCAAAGATTCCATCAAATCCATTTGTTGAATAACCATTACAAATTAAAAGACCTTGTAAAGTTTTAGTAATATTTCCCCAATCTCCGTATTGAATATTTACTATTGCATTATTAGTTAAATTTCCATATTGTCCATCAACCGCAAGTCCAGCTCCAAATTGTTCATTAAGTTCAGTTTGTAAAGCTTTTACTAAAGCAGCTTTAGTTAAAGGACCATATTGTCCATCAATAGAAAGACCAGTGTTATAATTATTATTAAGCCATCTTTGAACTTCTGCAATAGAGGGGTCTCCTTCGTCATTATAATCATAAGAAGGTGTTTCATCTGAAGAAGATGATTGTCCATACTTTGGACGACAGCAACAAGAAATATTAGATTTATAACGAGTCTTTAATTGAAAATCATCACATTCTGTTCCGCCATTATTAGCTCCAATACAAGTAATAGTTCCATCATTATTTACAGCTACGCAAAGCTCAACATGGTCAAGAGTATTATAACCAAGAGAACTGGCTGGCCAGTAAGAAGAACGTTCTTTACTCCAAGAGAAAATTACCAAGTCTCCTGGTTGCACATCGTCTGGGCCATATAATTGTCCTGCATTATAAAAATTTTTACATAACGAGCCGCAATCAGCTACTTTTCCTCCTGGAATTAAATCAAAAGCTCCTGCTTTATAGAATAAATACATCATTCCAGCGCAGCAGCAAGCCACGGCATTAATACTATCATCAAAGCCACCATACCAATACATAATATCACAGCAGCTACCATGTTCATCATGATTTAATAAACTATAAGCGGTTTTAATTACAGTATCTTCACTGATTTCATTTTTTATAATTGTTGAATTACTTGTAGAAGAATCAGTTTCTTTTTTATTAATAATTGATGGATAATCTATATAGGCTTTATTTTTATCAATAGTTCCTATTCCAGAAATAGAATTGCTTTCAAGAACATTAGTTTCTCCACCATATTGCCATAATCCTAATCTATTATATTTATATAAACTAGGACTAGAACTCCATTGAGCAAACCAACAATCATAATCCTTTTGGATGTGTTCAGAAACCATATTATCAAGAACTGAGTATCCAGTGTATATCATTGGATAATATTCTAAATCTTTTAGACCATCAAGAACAATAGTTGATACTTTTGTTAAATTACTTTTATTCCAGCCTCCGTTTTTAGATACATAGTTAGAAGGTTCAATATCTAATGCTATTGGTAAAGTTGGATAATGTCCTTTTTTCGCTTCTTGTCTAAGAAGTCTATCAATGTGTGCTAATTCACTTTTAGCTTCTTGTTCAGAGCAAGCATATGAGAATAAATATACTCCCCAAGGCATATCAAGCGCTTCTGCTTTTGCGACATTAGTAGCAAAATATTCATCATCTTGAGATGTCATATCATCTCCGTATCCACATCGAATCATAACCCAATCAAAGCCAGCGTTTTTAATTGTTTTAAAACTAACATCCCCATTAAATTCAGAAACATCTACACCTTTTGTATTTTTAATATTAGCCATATTATAATTCACCTCACTATAAAAATAAAAGTCTAGTAGTTAAAACTACTAGACTTACATTAAGTTCGCTATTTCAGCGATTCGACTTCTATGAATTTTCTTTAATTCAATTTCACCATAAATATCTTTACCTCGAAAGACCTAAGATGCTCTACGCATACCGTTTCGAGAGCCTTCATAATCAATTAAATCAACTTGACTCTTGGTATCTCCATCAAGAATAACTATTGAATCTTCTCCAACTCTTTGAAGAGCTAATTTTAATAATTCTACATCTAAATTCTAAGCTTCTGTTATATAAATACCTGCGTTCATACCAGAAGTATCGTAACCTCTAATATCACTCATAGGTAGTAAAATTAATTTATTTTCATCAATCAATTGTTCTACTCCAATAGTGCCTCCTAGTTTACTAGCTAAAAAATTACCAATTTGAGAATCTAATAATTTTTCATCTTTAGACCCTGGATAAACATAACATTATATTTTTCAATATAAACCTGACTATATCTTATTCTAAACTTTGCTTTAATTTTAAATAAAGCTAATATTTTCTATTTAAATGAATTGGACAATCTTTATATAAAATATTTAAAATAGATAAAACCTATTTTCTACCTCTCCATTCAGCATGCCAAGCAGAAGTAAAAAATATTTTATTAGATTTTTTCTTATGAATAATCTTATCTATTTCTTTTTGAAAATCTTTTACTACAGATTCATAATATGAAGTAAATCCAAAAGTAACATCAGTAGAATAATTCTCAGAACAATAAAAATTTCCATCACCATCAAATAATCCTAATAAAAAAGATGTAATATATTGTTTTGGAATTTTTTCAAAAGGAATATGTTTTGAAAGATAAGTTTTATTAGGAACAATTCCAAAATTAATTAAATCTTGATATATCTATTCGCTAACAAATTCAACAGAGCAACAAACGCTATTTATTCTTTTGTCATAAATAATTTTAGAATCAATCTATAAACATTCTTTAAATTTTTCTAATATTTCTTTATCTTTTTCCTATAACTATAATCTAATTCTCCCTGTATGACGATAATGATCAATATTGCCATCTGTATATAAAAAACCTAGCCAATAGGCTTTTTCGTGTGAATTAATTTCTGAAAAATAATTATTTTTTATTCGTTTATTAATTCTATTATAGTTTCTTTCAAAACCATGTTCTTCTTTTATTCTTCTTAAAGTTGTTTTATCTAAAAGATATTTTTTAGATAATTCAATATCAGAAATACCATTTTTTAAATCTTTTTCATATTCTATTAACTATTTTTTTGATAATTCTTTTTTCTTTCTTCCGCCTCGAATAGTAATATTATTTTTTGTTAAGATTTTTTGAATTCGATAATAACTAAAAGGGTATTCCTACGATAATTTTTTTATAGATTTACCATTTAAATATTCTTCAATAATTTTATTTTCCATAATATTTTTAAAACTCTTTTATTTTTTCTATATAATTATGGAAAAATTTTAATTTTACTTTTCGTTTTTTGTCCAAAACTTTTCGTTTAGAATCCACGCGCTTCGGTATATATACCTACTCTACTTAGTTCATTTTTTTTATAAAATGCTGTTCGATAGTCGATGAACCTTTTTCTATTCGAAACTTGGCTGCTGATTACCCAATTCTTATAATTTTTAAACATTCACGCTTAATTTTATTTCATATTGACGTTGTAGTTTATAAGACTCTAAGGGAGTTCCAGCAATTCACGTGGTTTTATACTTGAGCCTTATCCATTTTTTAACCCAAGTTTTGCAGAATTTCTAGTAGCTACTGTATTACAAAAGATAACAATTTGATTAATTTTTCCTCTTTCTAATAAAGAAAATAAATAACCTAAAGCTAAATGAGATTTTCCTGTTCCCGCAGAACCTTTTATAATGGTAATTTTATTATGAGTTAAACTATCAGCAACCATAGCTTGATAAATATCTCCTTTAAAAGGCTTAATTTCACCTAATTGCTTAGAAGAAAAAACTCGATTATATGATAATTGACGGAAGTTTTCTCCTGTCCAACATAAAGTATCTACTCTATCTCCATCAGTATTATAAATATTTAAATATTGATTAATAAGTATTTGTAATTTTTCTCCATATTCTTCAGGATTTGAATAAAAATCTGCCATTTCTTCATCTTCAAGCTATATTTCTAAATAGCCAGAATAACTATCTTCATTATCTTCATTAACACTTAAAATCTGACAAGGTTTTAAAAAGATAGTTGCAATCATCTTTAAAGAAAGGTCGTTTGTATAAAAATAAAAATCTTTTATTTTATATTTTTCTTGATAATCAATTGCGGACCCAAGGATACGCATATCATTATTTATTTCTAAATCCTACTCTTTTAAGCAGTTAATCATATGGTCTTTATAAATATAACAAATAAACTTACTATTGTTTTCATCTAAAACGTGTAATAATTTCCGAGCTATATATTTTGTATGAGAATCTTTATTTATTGAAACTTTTATATGCTCCAATTCTTGTAATGTAATAGAAGAAATTACGATAGTATCATTTTCATTTTCAAATAATTGTTCAGCCATTAGTAATAAACTGCTTGTATCATAAAACTTAATCATTTGATTCTTCTTCCTCTTCTTCCTCTAATACAGCAAATCCAATCTATGAAAGATTGTTGTTACTATTAGTTTTTTCTTTTAATTCTTCTATTTGCTGTTGACTTTTAGCAATTTTTAATGCCATATAGTTTTTCCAAACTTCAAACTATGTCAAAAATAAACCTATTAGTCCATCTATGAGTGGAAAAATCCATTGAATAAAAACAATTCCAAGAAGGAAAACGATAATAATATTTATAAATATCATCCTTTCTGCTTTAGTTTTCATATAATGTGAAAAAATGAGTAATAAAATTATTTATTTTTGACCTATAGGTTATTTTTCTCTCTATTGCGTCTAATTTTTTTATAAAAAATTTCTTTATCTTTAAGGTAATCTTTTAACTGTTGTTTTTCATATTCTAATACTTTTTTAGTATCTTCAATATCTTTTTTTGTCATTTCTATATGACTTATTAATCTTCGAACTTCATAACTTTCTGAATTAAAATATTTACTTGTATTAATAGAGTAATAAAATCTTTTTAAGGCTTTTAATTCAATTCTTAGTTTATCACGAAAATCTTGTAATGCCATAATATAAGCTCGTTTCTCAGCAATAAAACAGCCAGTTTTTTCACTCATCATATCTCGGTCTTCTGGAGAACAATTCGCTATTCCATAGTAAGTTTTTTCTTTATCCTATATGACACAAAGGGCTGTTCCTTCTTCTGGATCCCAACTAAATATTGGTCTTTTCATTTTAATAATTCTCTCCTTTTAATATTTTTTCTATAAATATTATAGCAAAAAAATATTTGAAAAGCAAATATCCCCCTTTTACTAAAAAAAATTGCTATAGGCGGGAAGAACCGAACTACGGTCGTTAGCGGAATCTAAGGACAAAAAAAAGAGAGTAGATCTCTCTACTCTCTTAGTCTTCTTATTCAGAAGTCGGAGGGGTGGCAGCTTTACCACCAAAATAACCAGCCAGCATAGACCCAAGATCAATACCGGTAGCATCCTTAACGCCATGAATGACCTTGCTAACAGTAGTAGTAATATCACCAACTAATTTAGAAGAATTATTTTCACCATACATGGTAATAGAATCTACATTTGCAAGAGGAGCAGAAGCAGCAGCAGTCATTTCAGGAAGTGCTTTCATAAGCATTTCTACAATAGAAGCATCTTTCATTTTAGCTTGAGCTTCTGCTTTCTTCTCAATACCTGCGGCTTCCGCTTCGCCCTTAGCCTTAATAGCAGCAGCTTCAGCATCACCCTTAGCCTTAATAGCAGCAGCTTCAGCTTCAGCAGCATATCTTTCGGCATCAGCCGCAGCTTTACGAGCTTCAGCTTCTTTTTGAGCTACAAGCAGGGCAGCTTCTGCTTCTTGCTCACGCTCATACTTTTCAGCTTCTGCTTCTCTCTGACGGGCCGCAAGTTTTGCTTCAGCCTCCTTTTCAGCCTTATACTTTTCAGCATCAGCCTGTTTGCGAACTATAGCATCAAGCTCATACTCTTTTAATTCAATCTCTTTTTGCTTAAGCTCAGCTTCACGCTCAGCCTTTGCGATGTTTGCATTAGTTTCTGCAACATCTTTCAACTTACGCTGATTCTCAGCCTCAATACTCTTTGCGGCTTCAGCGCGAGCTTTTTCAGTATCAGCTTCTTTTTGTAAATTAGCCTGTTTAATAGCTAAAGCATTATTGCGTTCAGCCATCTCTTCCGCAGCTTTAACCTTAGCATCATTTGAAGCTTTGGCTGCTTCAGCCTGCGCGATTTCTACATCTCGGTCAGCCTGCGCTTTAGCAATCGCCGCATCTTTCTTAATGCGAGCAGTATTGTCAGCACCAAGGTCTCGAATAAGACCATTATCATCTGTAACATTCTGAATATTACAAGACAAAATTTCAATACCGAGTCTTTCCATATCCTTTGAAGCTTTTTGCATTACCTGGTCAGAGAAAGAATCTCTATCGGTATTAATGCTCTTCAAACTCAATGTGCCGATAATCTCACGCATATTACCCTGTAAAGAGTCTTGCAGATCTAAAGTAATTCCTTCTGGACTTTTATTTAGGAAGTTCTTAGCCGCAAGAGAAATACCTTCAGGTGTAGGTAAGATACGAACTTTGGCAACCGCGTCTACATTAACATTGATAAAATCATTCGTAGGAACGGACTGTTCTGTCTTAATATCTACAGTCATCTGACCAAGATACAATTTATCTAGACGTTCCAAGAAAGGAATTTTTACACCAGCTCGTCCAATTAAGGTTCGCCCCTTTTTCTTAAAACCAGAAATAATATACGCCTGATCCGGTGGGGCTTTTACATAGCCAGTAGCAAATAAGATAATTACTAAAATAGCAATTATTCCGCCGATAATGTAGGGAAGATAAGTTGTCATTTACATTTCTCCTTTTATTATTTAATTTTAATTATATCAAAATTATCTAAAATATTAAAATCACTTAAAGAAGTATCTTTAAATTTTTTTTTCTAAAAGATCATATAAATCAAATCTACTTCTATACCCATATTGAAGAAAAGATTTTTTTTGTTTAATATTTTGATAATTATTATACCATTTAGCCTTTTTCTTTAAACGTTTTTTCATTAAAGCATTTCCTTACATTCTTTAACTTTTTTATTCATATCTTCAATAATTTGATCAATATGAACAGGGGTGCAATTATGAGAGTCTACACCCACATGAAACATAAAGGGTATATCTTGATAAAAATTTGTCTGTTGGTGTGTATGTCCATAAAGATTACAGGTGCATTGTTTTAGACTCTCTTTTTCAAGATTTCCAGTAAAACAAGGATAATGCGTCATAAAAAAATGATATCCTTTATATTTTAGCCTTGCGGCAAGCGCCACCTCAACCACATTCTCACATTCCCTATAAAGAGATTCTCGAGTAGGAGTGTCATGATTTCCTAAGATAATATGAATTTTTCCATTTAAAGATTGAAGAAGTTTAATACCTTTTTCATTATCATTAAGCATAACATCACCAAGAAGATATACTTCATCTTCTGACAACACTTTTAAATTCCACCTTTTAACAATAGCATCATTCATATCTTCAATATTATTAAAACCACGAGGCTCATATACAAAACCACGATTATGACTGAAGTGGCTAATGCAAATCTGAAGTGACCCAAATATTTTTTTGTGTGCTCAGATTTGACATATCATCATCTCCTTTTTTTAGATGTAATAGCATCTATTACATTCATTCCATTTTTTAATCTTCTATAAACAGTTGTTCTACTAATATTATAAATTTTACACCAATCAGTAATATTATGTCGTTCTCCATTTATGATTGGATTTTTATTATTATATTCTTTAATTACTTCTTGACTAGTTAAAGAATCTGGTTCAATTATATTATTATCTTTGTCAATTTTACGAATAATATAATCTTTAATTTTAGAATATCTTTTATTGCCTTTTATACATTGATGAATAGAACTTCTATCTGTCTTTAAGGCAATAGCTGCTTCACTAACTGAATCGTATATAGTTTGAGATAAATCATTAATATTAATAGCTACTACTTTAGTTTTTAGATTATTTCTAATATTTTCATCTGATAAAGCATTATGTGTTTCACAACTTTGATTATAGCCTTTAATATCAGACTAATATTTTTGGATTTGTTGTTTTTCATATTCTTCCATATCAAATCGAGTTTTAAAATTAGTAGCAATTATTTCAAAATAAAAATTTTCAATACCATATTTTCTAAAAGCACAATAGAGAGGATAATTATAAGTTATTGAATTTTTATTTTGAGAATTACTTTTATGTTCTCGCCATCTTCTTTCTGGGTTATTGCTAGACCCAATATAGACTTTATTATTAATTAAATTTGTAATTTTATAAACTGAAAACATTTTTACATTCCTCCTTTATAAATATAGAAGAATAATTTAAATGTTTTATTTACTTTTGACCTACAGAAGATCTGAGGTTACATAAATATTATTCATCTTCTGGCACCTCAACATATTTTACATCAAAAATTCTGTTTTCATCCTCTTCTGGACGTTCAAATTGTGACCACATTCGTCTAATAACATAATTTGGCACATATTTTCGCCCTGAGCGTTGAGCATTTCGTTTTAAGGCTTCAGCTAAAGATGGGCGCACAACTAAAACAGTTATATTTTCAACATTAGTTAAATCTAAAGCATTTAATACTTTATCTCTAGACTTTTTTGTTAAATGAGTCGCATCGCAATAGATTTCTTTTGGACCTTCTTCATTATCTATCGCCTTTTGGATTTTTTGAATAAAGGTTGCAAAAACTTCATCTTCTTTTGCAAAATAATCATCAAAATCTCCGATTAAGCTAAAACGAATTTCATCCCTAGAAATAACTATTGCATTTGAAACGTTTTTTTGTAGCCAAGAACTTTTTCCACTTCCTGCTACGCCGCACATTAAAAACAAATGTTTCATACTATCTCCTTTAAAGATTCATTTTTTATATACATAATAGATTCCATAGCTTCTTCTTTATATAATCCTTTATTAAAATTCTCTTTAAATTTTTCTACTTCTTCAAAATTTCTAACTTCGATATGATTTACGGTTGTTTTACAATAAGGACAATAAAGAGCTTTACGATGATTTTTACTATGCAAATGTCCTCTATGTCTCCAAATGGGAATTCCCTTATGACCGCAATTTAAACAATAAAAAGAGTGATCTTCATATTTAGAAATTGAATTTTTTCTTGTTGATTTAGCCAAAAGATTATTCCTCCTCTTTTTTCTTCATAAAATTTTTATCATAAATAGGAATTGCTATCATTTCATCAAGATCATATAATACTGTTGCGCCAGTATAAAAAACACCGTTATCAATATCAATTTTATGACCATTACAATAAATTTTTGCTTGAGGTTTAGTAGAATTATATTCTTCTTTATAAGATATTTTTCTTATAAGATATTCTATAGGAGTATGACCATGAATACAAATATCATTTGGATACTTTTCTTCGTTCCATTTTTCATAAAAATGAGCGCGACTCCAGAGAAGATCATCGCCCCAAGGGAAAGTGCCAACTGTAAAGCCAGCGTGAGACATATGGAAAGTAATACCCTGTTTATTAGTATATTCGGCTTGTAAAGGTAATTTATTTAAATGAGTTGCCCAAGCTAAATCAGCTCCGTCTTCTAGCCACTCATAAAAAGTTTTATTTCCGCCATTACTAAACCATAGTTCCATAGGGCTATAATAAGCGTCAAACTCTTCTCCAAGATGTTGTCGTAAAGCATGAATCATCATATCTTCATGATTACCCTTAAGATAAAACCATTGAGGATTATTATAAATGGCTTTCATTGTTTTAAAACAAGCATAACCTCGATCTGCTGCATCACCAAGAAAGTATACAATATCATCAGGTTTAAGGATTTCGCAAACTTGTTCATATATATTATACATTCCATGTATATCTGCTATTGCATAATGTTTAGCCATTTTTATCACCATCCATATCCCAATCTTTTTTTAGGTATCCATTTTACTTTAGTCCAATCCGTCTTATCATCTTTTACCTCTTGGATATTATTCCAAACTCCAGAGTATTCTACAATAAATTTATTAACTTTTTCAAAAAGTTTCCAACCTTTATCAAAATTATCAATAAAAAATCCTTGATATACTCCAGTTTTAAGGTCTCTTATTTCAAGTACAACAGTAAGAACTCCACCAGAACCATCATCAAATGCCTCCCAAAAATCTTGAATTTGACGTACAATAAAACGACCTCGCCAAAGATTGTCATTAAGAATATTTTTGTTTAACATTCTTACATAATGATTTATTTTTCTTTGTTCATGTTTTCTTATTTTATTTTTCATAGTATCAACTCCTTATTTTTAATCAGATTTAATTATATCAGTATTTATTTCTTTGATTAATTTTATTGGAATTTGAATTGTATTATTATTAATAATTTTCTTTTTCATTTTCTATATATATTATATCATATTTTTTATAAAAAATCAAAGGGTGATTTTTTTAATCACCCTTTAAAGTCTTTTTAATTCGTTCTCTTTCTTCCATAAGAAGTGTTCCAAGAATATTTTTTCCTTGAATTTTTTTACAATTTAAGCATGAACAATTACCCCAAAAATTATCATGCCAATAATTGCCTTCTACTAATTCTTCATCCCCTGTTGCTAAAAGCTTAACCCTCAAATCAACATCAGCAAATTTTTGCATTAAAAGCTGTTTCATAACGTTTACTTTAATATCTTCCCAATCATTCCGAAGAATTAATTGTCGTCCTAATCTTTTTGCTTTGCCCGGTGTTTCAGCTGAGATAATTTCTAATTGTTGTCGAGGATAAATGGTTTTACTAGCTTGAAAAGCGTGTTCAACAGTACGACAAACAATCCAGTCTTCTTGAACTTTAAGATAAATACAAGAAGGATAAAAATTGCTTAAAAAGTAATATTGTCCAGAAAAACTGTCAATCATTTATATCCCTCCTTATTCTTCAATTTCAATCTCTTGCGCTTCTTCTATATCAGGTTCAACAGCATCGTTTTTTATAATACCTTCTATACATTTAAAATACCAATTTTTATATTTAAAAGCACAAAATTTAGGTCGATTAACGATTCTAACCACCACACCCTCGCGCACATGGGTCTTACCTATTGGATCTGGACCATCATAATAATTTTCTGCTATATTTTTAATCCATTCACCAGCAGAATGAACATCAACCCAAGTATTTTTAGGAATTATTCCTCTCCATAATAAAGGAACATATTTTGCACCCATTTGTTCACATCTATAACGCATATAATCAGGTGGATATTCTATAGTATCCCCATCTTCATTAACATAAGTCATTCTATATACATAAAAGTCTGATTGAGGAACTTTTTTAGGAATATAAAAAGTTCCTTCATAATCTTCGCCTCTTTGAAGAATAACTCCCGTATCAGAACAACCATATGAAAAAATTGTAGTTTTTCCATATTGTTTTATAAAATCTTTATCCTTAGTTTTTTCATTAGATACGCTTGGCATTATAGGTAAATCTTTATCTATAAATCCAACAATTTCTCCAAAAACTTCTTCGCCTTTATGTAATTTTCCACGGAAAAAATCTTCATATTGTTTTCTAAATTGATTATTTCCATAAAAACCACCATCAAAAGAAGACAATATACATCTTCTAGTTCCAGAAATATAATCCCATTTATAAATTGGAGTTCCTTTTCTGCGGAGAATTCTATCTAATAATGTTTTTTTATAGCCTTGTAAAACAGGGAGATATCCAATTCTTGAACTAATACCATGCATTTTTAAAGTTATTTCAACAAGATCTCCTATTTGAAAATCTCCGAGATTATAAGCAAGTTGCTCAGTATCTGCGTGTTCTGCAAATAGAGGCGCAATAGGAACTTTCTTTTTTCTAGCTTTATTTCCTAGTTTAAACGCGGTCGCAGATTTACTACCGCGAGGTATATATTTACGGCAAATCTCATGTCCTTTTAAAGAGTCAATCTTTTGACCAACTTCAAACTTAGTTTCGCCAGTATATTTTAAAGATTCTAATGGCATATAAAGTCCTTCAGACTTAGAACCTCTAAATCTCATGGCTCGAATATTACGTTTATTAGGATCTAAATATCCTCCGATATTATTACCTTCTGAATCTAACTTTTTAGTAAGATTATTTTGGTTACAATACTCTTCACTTAATTGTAAATCTATTGGAAAATAAATTCCTATATCATCTATTTTAACACTCAAATCAACTATAACGGATGCTCCAAAGATAGTTGCAATTTGAAGAGAATGGGCATTAGGATGTTTTATTAAATTATCAATTTTTACGATATAAGCACAATGCTCACTCATTTTTTCTTCTTCCTTTCTAGATATATTCTTTACGCCATTTCCACCCCAAATATTTAGAGTTATGAGTAAGAGCTCTTTTTAAGTTTTTATGAATTGTTTTTCTTGTTGCTTGAGGATTTGTTTTTAATACTTCAGTATAAGCCCAATTATAAGCTTTATCTGGAAGTGTAAAAATCTTTTTTTCTTGTCCCTTTTTTGTTGCAATAATATGAAATCTTTTAGGGGGTTCTTTAACAGTAGGCTTTTGTTCAAAAGGACATTCCTCTAATGGTTTAGCAAAATTAATATGAAACATTAAATTATGTAAAGCAATAGCATCATTTAATGGGTCATGGTCTTGTTCTGGGATATCTGGTTCAAAAAATCTTAAAGCTTTATAAACTCCAATATTTTTCATATGAAAATATTGACAAACAGCTTTTGAATCATCGATTAAAGACTCTGCTAAATTTTCAATAAAAGTTTTAATAAATGTAGTTTTACAGAAATTAGCAGTATTTTTTAAAAAGATTTTATCCATATTTCCAAAAACATGAAAAAAAGTTGGACCTCCAAAATTATCTTGAGTAATATTAAAAATCCATTCATAAAAGTCATAAAAGGCTTCATCAATAGATAAAGCATTTTTTGCCATTTCTGAGGTAATTCCAGTTAATTTTGAAATAAAATTCGTTACTTTATCTCCTTTAGGAGGCTTTACAAGACAATCAAAACTTCCTCGACTGCAATAAGCTCCAATTGCAATAATATTTTCTTTAAATTGTGTGGCTTCAAAATCAAGATAAATATCCATAGTATCAATCTCTTTCTTTTATAATTTTTTCGAAAGCAATATTACGCTCTTCATTTGAGGAAAATATATATGAACAAGGCTCTTTACGACCTTTAAAATAAACAAGAAGACTACACCTAATAGATTTTTCAACAGAAAGAATTTCATCTATATTTAAAATTATATTATTTGAGGTTCTAGTTAACATAAATAAGCTCCTTTAATTAAATAGTTCTTCAATATCAATAATTTCTCGTTTAAGCGCAGTTTCTTTAATAAAAGTTGTTTCTAACTCATATTCAATATATTCTGTAGCTAAATATCTTGTAAAGACAAAGCCTTCTGCGATAAGGTTTAAAGCATCTTGTAAACTATACCAATGTAATAAATCTTCTTTATTAGAGCAAGAACTAAACCAATTTCGCCCATCTTTATGATATCTTTCATCATAATCCATTGGTAAATCTTTTGTTTTACAATCTGATAATTTACCAATTCCCCAGACTAATTCATTATTTAAATTATACCATAATCCGTTTTCTGGATTTTGACTTTCTAATCTATAAACCCACTTAGGTGTTTTCTTCATAATATCATCCCTTTTTATTTTTCTATATATATTATACTATATTTTTATAAAAAAATCAAAGGGAGAATTTTTATTCTCCCTTATTCTTCTCTTATAATTTTATAATTTTTAATTTTTTCATCTACAATATCTTCAAGATATACTTCTGGTTTATCTTTTAAAGTGGGAATCTCTTCTTTAACTTCTTTACAGAATTCAGAAATAGATTCTCCACACCAACCCCAATTGTCAACGCCACCAGACTCTAAAGCCGTTAATTTATGTGCCTAATATAAAAGATTTTTTAAATCTTGTTCATCAATTTCATAATATTTCATCTTTAACTCCTTTTTAAAAGATAATTTTCTGTTATTGTTGGCTCTTTATCAAAATATTCTAAAAATGTTAGTGGATCTACAATATTATTTAATCGTTGAAGAATTTTTCCATTTTGATAATGGATTTGTTCAAATCTCCAACCATAAATAGAATCATATACAAGAATATAATATCCAGAAGAACGACTTTTAAATATTTTTTCAATATCTTTAGTAAAATTGAAATAAATAATATCTCCTGCATATAAATCATATTTTTCATCAGGGAATCTTTTACATACAACACCTTCATTTATTAAATGAATCTTAGTTTTAAAATAAAAAGAATCCTTCTCTTTAAAGATATTTATTTCATTGGATTCCTTCTCTTCAATTGCTAATCCAAAATCTGTTTGTATTAAATATCCTTCAACAATTTCGTTTGTATAAATATCTATACCTTTATATTGAAAATCAATTGATTTAAAAAACATTTTTTTTCTCCTCTAATAAAAAATCATCCAATTGTAATAATTTTAAATTTATATTATTAATTTCGGTATATGGAATACGAATTAATTTAATATTATGTTTTTTACAATAATTATTTTTGATTTTATCATATCTCTATATTTGTAAAAATTTTCCTTCATAATAGCCTGAAGCAGGCTAAAAATGTTGTAATCCATCAAATTCAATTAATTCATATAATTTTTGGTTCTAAAAAATAGCAAAATCAAAACGTAATTTACAATTTTTTGGAGAATATAAATCTGAAAACGTATATTCCTAAATAAAAGGGATATTATTTTTATTTAATAAATTTTTTATTTTTTCAGCTCCATATGAAAGTTTTATACATCCACAAGATCGAGTATGTCCAGTTTTTAAATGTTTATTTGCTACATAAATAATATTTCCACAATCACATTTACATTTTGATTTATGTATTCCATTTATTATACCACAATCTTCTATAATTGTTAAATGCCCAAATTTTTCTCCTTGTTTTGTAGATAATTTTTTCATATGCTTTTGATATCCTAATGGTCTACTTATACATCCACAATTAGTAGTTCTACCATCATATAAACTTCTATATTCGATATATCTTAAAGTTCCACAGTCGCACTAACATAAAGCTCCTTTTCTAACTCTTTTAGCATGACTATTAGGATTTTTAACTTCAATTTTTAATACTGTCCATGAGCCAAATTTTTTACCTACTTGGACTTCTGTTTTACTTCCCATATTTTCAACTCCTTTAATATAAAATGGTGGTTTAAACCACCATTTTATATTAAATTTTTATTCTTTATCTTTATCTAAAGATGACCGAAGAAAAGATTTTTGATAAAAATTTTGAGATTTATCTAACCACCAGTCAAGTTCTTTTGTTTTAGAATATTTTATCCATCGATTCCATATTATATTAACATCTTCAGTATCTTGAAAAAATTGTTCAACATATGGACGTTCAATACGATCAGCATGATAATGACCAAAACAGAAAATTTTCCAATCAAAGCATTGGGCTATTTCTTCTAAAAACAATTCCATAGATTTATCTACTGAATCTTGATCAACACTATTAAGAAATAGGTCTGTAGGTTCCCAACAGATAGGACAAGTATGAGTAAAAACAAAATCTACTTTTTGATTTGTTAAATCAATTGTGCATTGAAGCATTTCCTCATCCGTAAGTAATTCAGATTCATTCCAAAAGCTTCCTCTCTGAAGTCTATAATACTTATCAACAGAATAAGCTCCTCCAATAACAGCTATTTTATATCCATTAATAGTATAAATACCCCAGTCTTTAAAATATCTTAGAGTGGGCCACTTATCTTGCATATAAACCTCGCCGTCTACATCTTCGTCATAGACCAGTTTCATTCCGGAAACATCCTGCGGCCGCAGTTCATGATTACCACGAACGCAATAAATACGAAAATTAAATCTTTTAGTTAAAAAATTTTTAATTTGATTATCATGTTCATCATTAGTAACATTAATACCAGCGTCACCTAGAATAATTACAGCAGTATTAACATCCTTTTGGATTTCTTTACTATAATTTTTAAAACGAGTAAAATTACGGTGACAGTCGCTAACCAGTGATTAATACTCTATTAATCACTCTAAATCATCCCCTTTATTATTTATTTAATAATATCATTAATAGTTAATTTATTTAAATCCTAAGTATATGGAATACGTAATAGTTTTATATCATGCTATATACAATATTCTGTTTTTAGTTTATCTATTTCCTAACGATATTGAAAAGCTTTTTCTCCACCCCATATTTTAAGAGCTTTATAATGCTATTCTCCATCATACTCTATTAATTTTAAAAGTTTTCCCTCTTTATTAAAAATAGCAAAATCAAATCTAGGAATTCCATTTTTAGGAGTTCGAAGATTTGAAAAACAAAACTCTTTTTTATAATTAATATGATTTTCTTTTAAAAGTTTCTCAATCTATTCTTCAGCAAAACTTGTTTTTAGACATCCACAAGATTTTACTGCTCCAGCTTTTAAAGACTATCCTCTTATTATTTTATTATTACCACAATCGCATTTACAATTCCAAAATACAGCTTTATTTTTTATAGTTTCATTTTTATTTAAAGATAATACAGTTAATTTACCAAAATGCTACCCTGTTAAATCTTTTAAATTTGCTTCTCTCGACTTTTCTTTAACTAAACAGCCACAACTCTACACACTCCCACTACGCAAATCTCCTCCAGAAACTATAACTATATTACCACAATCACACTAACATTTCCATAAAACGCCTCTAGACCCTTGTTTTTCTGCTCTTTCGATAACTGTTAAACGACCATATTTATTTCCAATTTCATTTTTTACACTATGCTAGCCATAAAGACAGCCACAACTATTAACATGACCGCTTCGCAAATCTGCTCCTCTTATAACTTTATAATTACCGCAATTGCATTTACAAAGCCAGTAAGCTCCTTTTGGACGATTTTCTGGTCTAGGAGCTTTTTCAATAACAAGTAATTTACCGTATTTATTTCCAATTTCATTTTTCATTATATATCAAACCTTCTTTCATTTATATATAAAAAATATTTTAAATAAAAGTTAAAATTTTGACCAGTGAAAAAAAGTTAAAATTTTATAATCCATTCATTATAACAATTCCTCCTTTCCATGATCAGTTAGCCAATACACCATTTTTCCAGTCATAGGATGACGAGAACCTCCCGCAAGACCTTTAGCTTCATAAGCTCGCATTATACTTGCGGCAGTCTGTGGAGTAATATTTTCTTTAAACATACGAAGAGCATAGTTGTGAATTTGTGCGCCAGTTACGCAAGGATGTTCTTTAATAACGCCAAGGACAATTTCTTTATTAGTCATATTATATTACTCCTTTTCATTTTTAATATTGTTTAATTCAACTTTTGGATAATCAAATTTAAATTTCTTTTTAAATTCATCATATAAAATTTTATCATAGAAACAATTAATTCTTAGTCCAGTAGTTGCCACAGGATGATTAATGTTCTCCATATTTATACACTCCAATCTATGTTTTCAGAGTATAAATACCACATTTTTGGCTTTCTTGGTATTTCGTTAATCTGTCCAGCTTTCCATGCTATGTATCCAGCAACAGTTCTACTAACAAAATGTTCATCACCCTGAGAGGTTACAAATCCTTGCTCATATCTTGATTTGTCATATTTGATATCTTGTTCATACATCTTTTTGAAACATTCTGCATGAGTTTTACCTGTCGCAATCTGCCAAGCATTCAAATCAAGATTGAAATACTTTATAGCTGCGGATTTAATTTTCACCATAGTATTACCTCAATAATCAGTCAGTATAGCAACGCCACCGTATTTAAGCATATGCGTGATTTTACATTTAACTACTTCATCTTCAGTTACATTTTCATAATATTTATTAAATTTTTTAATAGCTTGTTTTTTAGTAAATGCAAGTGTGATAGCAACATCATCTGTGAAATCATGGTCTACCATTTGGTTTGCTCTCGCAAAACTCCATATCATTTTTCTTCACCTTTAAATATTATTTTTTCTTTATATATATTATATCATATTTTTTTGTAAAAATCAAAAAAAGGGTTGATATTTAAATCAACCCTTTAAAATATTAAATTGTAATTATTCATCTTTAACTGTAGAGATTTTCTTAAGAGCCTCTTCAAGAGGTAATCCACGCATCATCTTGTTAGTAACGTCAGCGATAGATTCTCCATCGTTTGCAATGCTATAAGGAGCAATAGCTGTAGCAAGCGTATTAGCCATGTCTGCGTTAGTCTTAGCAGTCAAGCTAGCCGCAAGGTCAGGGCTGATGGACTCAATAATAGTCTTAACCGTATTTGCATACGCTTCCTTCTGAGCTTTATCAATCTCAGCATAAGACTTCTTCTCTTTAAGACTCTGGTCAATATCTTTTTGCTTTCTTGCCAGCTCAGCATCATGGATCTGATCAATAATGCCCTGCAAGTCTTTTTCAGCCTGTTTAGAAACAACTTCTTCAGCTTCTTTAGTGCGATTAACTTCAGTTTGAATTTCTAATCTACGAAGAGCCTCTTCTCTCTGAAGATTCATTTGATTGATAAGCTTCTGGTTCTTCAACTCCATCTCTTTCTCTTCCGCAGCGGCAAGCTGTTCAATAACTTCAACACGCTTTTTCGCAGCAGTCAACTGAAGAGATTTCTTTACCATTTCTTGCTGATGATCTTCAAACATTTCGCTAATCTCACTATCATCAATATAGATAGAAAGAACTTCGCAATCTTTTACAAACATACCGTTCTCAGGGAAGAAACGACCTACATGAGTATTCTTCTCGCTTTTTTCAACTCTGTCATCAGCTCTAGCAATTGCGACGTCACGAATGATTTTTACATAATCCTGATAGAACTCTTCAATAGTGTATTTCTTTGCAACCTGCTTCATCAAAGAACGCTCACGGTCGCACATAAATTTAATATAATTATCTACATTAAACCACTTATCTTGATAATCTTTATCAAAGTCTACACAATAGCTAACTTTTACAACACAACGAACAAAGTCTTTTGTTTCAACATTAATAAGATCACTAACCTTATTATTTTCATGACGCAAGAAACAAGTATGAATCATGTTATCAGTAGTTTTAGGTCTACCAGTGCTAAGTTGAAGCTCTTCAAGAGTCTGGTCATATTCCAGCATAACAGTCTGCGGACCGCAAACTACCTTACGGGTTCCATCCTTAGAAATGACATTAATAGCATATCCAGTCCATACGTCAGTTGTTACAACTCCATCAAACTTATTATCAAGAGTAATAGTGCGAGGTTTGGTATAGCTAGTTCCACGAGAGATATTAGCATTGGTTTCAAGATATGCAAGACTGTCTTTTTCTCTATTAATTGCGGCGCTAAAGCTCATAGCGTCCATATACGAAGTGTTGATATTCTTAGTAAGTTTTTCAACCATCTGCTCAGATAGCTGTTCATTATAAGCAAGAGCTTCCTTGTTGCCGGGATACATTAACTCACACTGACGACGACTTAACTTACGTTTTACTACAACTTCAAAACGAGGGTCTGGTAAATACATCTGAGGACCTTTAATAGTCTTAATTACACCAGTCAAACGATTTAAAATATATCGACCTTCGCCTTCTGGAATCGCAATAGCGTGATGCATCATTTTACCATCATAGGTAATAATTGCATGCTCAGGACGAGGATAATAAATCATTTGATCTTTACCAGTAATAAAGAGCTCTTCTCCTACTGGATGTGTAATAGTTTTATCTCCTACTTTTTCCTTGTATTCATCAATTACTTTTACATAAATACCAGAAATTTTAGAAAGTTCAACAGCTCTAAAGATATAGCCGCCTCTTGGACTTGTAACAAAAGTTTCTGTAGGCTTAGGGAATACCACCTGAGGACCATGCTCATATCTCTTGTTACCATCTTCATCTTTTAAAATACAATACTCAAGACGCTCTAGAGTTACTGCTTCTCGAATGTATCCAAGAGAATCATCATTCTCAACAGGGATAACTTCAATACCAGTAGGAGGAATATAGAATGAAATTTCAGTGCCTTTAATTACAAGAATTTGTCCATTCACATAATTAGTCTGCTTATTTTCAACTAATTCTCCTTCTGCATTTCGCACTTCTCCTCGAGAACTATTTGCGGCATTAGCTTCATAGACTCGCGCAAGTAGATATTGGTTAGAACGTAAAGCATGACCTCTTACAACTTTAGCCATCTGTCCCGGATAAAGTGCAAAAGCAGTTGGACCCATAATATTAATTTTTTTACCAATTTCAATATTATCAGGTAAAACATTAGAGGAACCTGGACTAGGATGTTTATTATCTTTAGCAGGATTTTTAAGAATACAATACCAGTTTTCTGGACAAATCGTTAAAAGTTTAATAGCTTGACCATATGAACAAGGTTCAAATCTTTTTGTAGATGGATTAAAAGTCACTAAGCTATCGCTCTGAGAAAGAGACATCTTAGTAGGTCCAACCAAACATGAAATAAAACCTTTCGTTTGATCAAGCACGTAACTATATTCATTTGAAGAAAGAACTAAATCTTTCTGATTGTCGCTCATACGCAACTTCCTTTCTTTTTTTTTATTATGAGAATATTTTTTTTATAAAATCATTAGCTTTTTGATTATTATCATTAGCTAATGTCTCTAATAAGTTATTTTCTTTAAGAAGATAATAAGCAATTAAATTTTTAAAATCTTCTTGTTGAGAAAGTCCTTTAGGAAAATGAATTCTTATAGGTATAAAATTAGGATTAGAAGGTATTAATTCAACCCAATAAAAAGGTATTGTTGAATTACTCGAAAGAAAAAGAAATTTTTCTTTAAAATTAAAATTCCATTCTTTAGTGAGAATTAGTTTCCATGAAATATATCTAAATTCTTTTTTAAAGGTAATTCCATCAAGACCTATTTGTAATTCATCTATTAAATAAGAACTCATATTATTACTCCTTAAAGAAGATATTTTATAACAGAATAATATTTATTTTTTAATTCTTCTGTAAGAGTTTCGTCATGCAAAAGATGGTCTTTTATATCTGCTCTCTTTACCACTTTAGCAAATGCATTATTGCTTAAAGCAATTTTAACAATATATTCTTCATAAGAATCTTCTTTTTCTTGAGTCAATAATTTAATTGAATTAATTTTTAATTGAGAACAACAAGCTAGTGAAGGTGTTGAACAAGAAGTATCTTTTAAAATATCATGCAATAAACCAATCGTCCAAAGAGATTGTTTATCACTATCACTTGCAAAAGATGCTTCTTCAACTGCATATTGAGCAACTCGAAGAGCATGAGAAAGTTGATTTGGTGAATAATAGTCTATAGCCATTTTTAACATATCATAATCTGTTATATTATCCATTAAAACACCTCTTTTTATTATAAATATAAATAATTAAATAATAATTCTATAATAAGTATTATCACAACCTTTTATTTTCTATATATATTATAATATATTTTTTTATAAAAATCAATTAAGGTCAAATATAGTTAATATAATTTTATTTTTTTTTATAAAATAAAAAAGGAGTTGAGTAAAATGGCTATAAGCATAGTAAAATTTCGGGAGAAAAAAGCATATGGGGTATATGAATTCCTATGCGATTTTGATTCAGATGTAAAGGACTTAAGAACTGATTGTGCCCCTGGAAGCAAGGCTTAGGTTGCTGAAAGTGGAAAAAATTATGTATTTAATAGTTTAAAATAGTGGAAAGAAGTAGAGAGTAGCGGAGGAAATAGTGTTAAAATTCCAATTACTAGAAATTTATTAAAAGGAAATGATAATGGAGGAGTTAGTGTTGCTAATTCCGGTTCTGATTATCAGTTACCTTTAGTTAGTGGAACAAATATAAAAACAATAAACAATACATCAATATTGGGTAGTGGAAATATAAATATTGAAGGTGATTGGACTAGCCCTCTTGCAGATAAAAATATAGTAGTATTTGGAGATTCATTAACAGATCCTCAATCAGGAGGAACATCTTGGACTGAATCATTTATAAATATTGCTGAATATAATAGCTTTAGAGGTTATGGTAGAGGTTATTGTACTTGGACTTTTAAAAACAATACTGAATATAATATAACTGATAATACAGATGCTAATGTAGGAAGTAATGTTATTTGGAATCAATTTAATAAATTAAAACATGATGTAGATAATAATAATACTCCTATACCTGATATTATTATGATATTCTGTGCTGACAACGATATTATGCAAAATAAAACTATAGGTAGTGAGTCAGCTACGTTTAAAGCTGAAGCACAATCTACTAATGTTAAAACATTAACAAATTTAATGGACTCTATTAGATATAATATTGATACTATTAATGCAGAATACCCAAATTGTATAATTGTTCCAATAATACCATTATTGCCATCTCAATATACAAAAAGTAAAACTTACAGAGATGCACTAATTACTTGTTATAATAATTTAGGACTTTCTTATATTGATGTAATGTATGGCTCAGGAATTGCTTGGTATAGAGAAGTTATGAAAAAAACTTACTTTGCAGGCGATAGAGTTCATTTAAGTGAAGCAGGCTCAATGAAGGTTGCAAAATTTATTTATCAATCATTAATTACAATGCCAAGGATTCAAAAATTGCCTTCAACTACTACTAATAAAGGTCTATACAATGTATATTATAACTTTACAAATGCAACATCTACTAACAGTTTTGCATCAGTAATGCAAGGAGAACCATATAGAGCAATAATTTCAGCAACAACAGGATATTCATTAACATCTGTAACTTGTACTATGGGTGGAGTATCTCAACCAGTTGAAGCAGGGGTTATTAATATTGCTAGTGTAACTGGAAATATAACTATTACAGCAGTAGGAGGAAGCCCAACCCCAACAACATATACTATTACAAATAATTTAACTAATGCAACAAGCACAAATGCAGCCACTTCAATATCAGCAGGAGAGGCTTATACAGCAACTATCTCTCCATTAGAACATTATACATTGGATAGTTTAACTTGCACTATGGGAGGAGTTGCCCAAACAATAACAAATAATACCATTATTATTGCTAGTGTATCAGGCAATATAGTTGTAACAGCTGTAGCTTCTTCAGACCAACCAACAACTACCTACACAGTTACTAATAACTTGACTAATGCAACGAACTCAAATGCGGCTACATCCGTAACGCAAGGGGATTCATATACTGCCACAATTTCCGCAAATACAGGTTACCATATAACAAGTGTAACCTGCACTATGGGAGGTGCACAACAGACCGTGACTAATAATAGTATTAACATAGCGGAAGTGACTAGTAATATAGTTATCACAGCAGTTGCAGAACAAGACCAGCCAACCGTTTATTACACGGTTACGAATAATTTGACAAATGCGACAAATTCCAACGTAGCAACATCTGTAGAAGAAGGTGCTTCCTATACTGCTACGATTTCCGCCAATCAGGGTTACCATATGATGAGCGTCGTTTGCACTATGGGTGGTGTGGAGCAGACTGTAATTGATAACACCATTAGCATTGCTAGCGTAACAGGCAACATAGTAATTACAGCGGTTGCAACGCAATTTGTTCCAGTTGAAGGAGCATATATTCATAATGATGGTGATTGTTGGGTTGGCACAAGTTATGTACCAAGTAGAAGCACGACCAAAGTAGAGTTAGTGGCAGAGGTACACAACTTTACTACTACCTACGCATATTTGATAGGGTCGACAAGCACAAAAATTTGTCAATGGCAACCAGTTGCTAATTCAGTTTCGTTTATAGCTGGTGGAGCGCAACCAGGTAGTAATCAAACAACTATATCTTTTGACAAAAAGTTTACTGCTGTTGGAGATATAACCAACAGAGTATTTACAATAGCAGATGTAGACGGTACTAGGTCAACCGGAATAGTAGCAGGCCGCCAGTTCAATTCTAAGCCAATGTGGTATTTTGCTGGGTATTGGAACGATAACTTCGAACATAAGAGTGGAGATATGAAAATATACTCATTGAAAATTTGGGAAGGCGATACTCTTGTTTATGAAGGCTATCCTGTCAGCGATTCTAACGGAGCTGGTATGTACGACGCTATTACAGGAATTACAAACTACAACGAAGGTACGGGAACTCTAACTTACGGTGTAGATTCAGTATCTTAAAGAAGATTAAGATGAAGTAATAGATATAAGGATAAAGGCTATACCTATACAAAAGACAGTGCTTTAGTTTAGGTTTGGGTTAGACTAATAAAAAATTAGACTTATACCATTAATGATATTCCTAATTTGTCAAATTTAAAAGAAATTGTTACTATGGTTCTTTCACAATCAGAAGAAGATAATGAACAATCTCAAAAAGCAGAAGATTTTGATTATATAACAGGAAGGAATGAAAATAATGAATAAATATTTAGAAGAAGCTAAAAACATCCGAGTTAGTATTAATGATTTAGTTAAAGACGCAAGTGATGAAAAATTATTAAATAATAAAGCCGCTTTTCCTTTTTAGAATGACAATAATGTAAAATATGATATTGGAGAAAATCTTTAGTATATAAAGTAATTCAAGCGCATAATTCGCAAGCAACATGGGCTTCCAGATATAGTTCCTGCTTTATTTAAAGAAATTAGTTTAGAGGAGTGGCCTGATTGGACGCAGCCAACTGGCGCACACGACGCATATGCAAAAGGAGATAAATGTTCTCATAATGGAAAACATTGGGTTTCTAATATAGACAGTAACGTTTGGGAACCAGGTGTAACAGGTTGGGATGAAATCGAATAAGGAAGTATTTTTAATACTTCCTTATTTTTTTTATTTAAAATAAGGAGAGAATAATTTTATGTCTAGAAATATTTATTTTAGTAATAAAACTCCGCATTTAACACATGAAGCTATATATTATAATGATACACCTTTTAAAAGTGGCGGAGGATTAAAAAATAGTATTGTTCTTAACGTTAAAACGGCTTATGATTTAGCGGTTGAAAATGGATTTAAAGGTTCTGTTCAAGATTGGCTAAATAGTTTATAGGGAATTACTCCTCATATTGGACAAAATGGAAATTGGTTTATAGGAGAACAAGATACTGGCATTTCTGCTTCTGGAGAATCTTCTTCTGAAGAAATAGATTCAATTTCAGAGGAAGATATTAATAATTATTTTAATTAGAAAGAAGAAAATATTTCCTTTCAAAATAATGGAAATATTTTAAATTCTAGCGATATTGACGATCTTTTTAATTAATAAAAAAAAGAAAGGAATGAAAAAATAGATGGCAAAATTTTTAGATGAGAATGGAGCAGCTTATTTAGTAAATAAAATTTTACTTTTATTAAATAATAAAATAGATAAAGAAGAGGGTAAAGAGCTCTCAGAAGAAAATTTTACTACTTCATTAAAAACTAAATTAGAAAATTTAGAAAACTATTCTTTACCGATAGCAAATGATTAGTCTTTAGGTGGAATAAAAGTAGGTCTTGGATTAACAATTGATTCAAATGGAAAGCTTTCGGTTTCTTCTTTGGATTGGAGCAATATTACTAATAAGCCCGATATTATTACTAATCAAGAAATTGATACGCTTTTTGAAGAATAAAATGAAAAAAAGGGAGGGTTGATATGGATAAATATATTGATTCTAAAGCTTTAACTTATTATAATAATAAAATTAAAAAAATATATGCTCAAAAAAAAGAAATACCAACAAAAACATCTGAATTAATTAATGATAGTGATTTTTTAAGTTCTCATTAGGACATTTCTGGAAAAGCAGATAAAGCAACAACTTTAGCAGGATATGGAATTATTGATGCTTATACAAGTCAAGAAGTTAATCAGGAAATTAAAGATTATGCAGAACCATTAATGGTAGAAATTGATTCTTCAAATAAAAGATTATTAGGAAGACAGCTATATCGTACAACTGACACAAAACACTTTGGAGTTAGTTTTAAAAAATCTGGAGAAAATCCAAATCCAGATAATAATATAATTGAAATGTATTCTATTCCATAGATTGATAATTTATTAACTAATAAATCAAATATAGAATCTGGTCTTATTGCAGAAAACAATTTAGCTTGGTATAAATATGATTCAAACTATACTTTAACAGGTTCTTATGAATTGATTGGAAATATTTGTTTTTTACATGGATCTGCTAAATTAGTTAATGGTTGGGATAAAGTTTACTATTCTTTACCAGTTGCTGCTGCTCACAAAAGTGAAACGATTACTTCTAATAATGAAATAAAATATTCTATAGCAACAGGTTTTATTGATAATACTTCTGTATTAGAAATTAAAAGACTAGATGGAAATCTTTTAAACACAGAAGATATTATTCAGTTCTCATTAACATATAGATATCAATAAAAGGAGGTTTTTTAGAAATGGATTTTAATATTAATTATGTTTTAGAGCAATTAACAGAAAAAAATGTTAATATTATTTTTATAAAAACTATTGAGTTAAATAATAAAATTTATGAATTAGAAAGAAGCCGAATCTGTTTTGGTAATTCTTTTTTAGGTAGACAATAGATTGCTGATTAGTTACCAGAGTAGTATGTAAAAGCTATTCTTGAAATTTGGGGAGAAGAACCTTTATTAATAGATCCAGAACCTTCAGATTAAAAATATTATATATATAAAAACAAACAAATTTGAAAGAAAAAATTGAAAGGTAATCTTTATTTGATGAGACGGTTTTTTCTACCAACCGCGCTGCGAGCAGATAAAAAGAAAAAAGGGGTTAGATATTAATAATAATATCTAACCCCTTAAAATTATTTAATTAGTTCGCTTCGCGAACTAGATATTTATCACTCATTAACATTTCTAATGTTATATTATCTCTTTCCCAATATGGGATACGAACTAATGGAATATTATGAGATAAAGCATATTCATTCTTTTCTTTATCTCTTTGTTGTCTTTCTTTAAGAGAAGAGGATTTTTCCCATATATTATTACAAACTTCAAAATGCTATCTACCATCAAATTCAATAATACGAGAAATTTGATTATTTTCTATTATAACAAAATCATATCGTTTTTTTGGTAAATCTGAAAAAATATATTCTTGTTGAAATTTTATATCATTATCTTGTAAAATTTTTTGAATATTTTTTTCTCCAATAGAATAATTAATACAACCACAAGATTTAGTAACACCTCGTCTTAAAGAAACTCCATTAATAATTTTCTAATTTCCACAATCGCATTGACATAAATAATTATAACTTCCATCAGAATCTTTTCCTGCTTGTTTTAAAACTATTAATTTTCCAATTCTTTGATTAATAATATTAATAGTTTTAGCTTGTGATATTGCTTCTATTCTTTTACAACCACATGATTTTATTTTTCCAGAAACTAATTGTCCTCCTGCTACATAATGAATATTGCCACAATCACAATTACATTTCCAAATATAGTTAGAATTTTGTTTTTTATTTGTTTTTGATATTGCTATTAATGAACCAAACCTTTGGTTAGTTAAATCATGAAAAGTATTTTTTCCCATTTTTTTTGCATTTTCTTTTCTTAAACAGCCACAAGATTGAGTTATGTTTTGAACTAAATTTTTTGAACAAATGTCACATTCATTTCCACATTCACATTTACAATGCCATATTGCATTTCCATCTTTAGTTCGTTGTTTTATTAAATATAAAACTGTTAATTTACCAAATTTCTAATTTGTTAAATCTTTAATTTTTTTTCCTTTTAAATGTTGAGATTTTAATTTTTTACTACATTCAAGGCAAGCAATACGTTTTTGATCTATACGAATTTTTTCTATTGTACCACATGTACACTATGCCCACCAATAAGTTTTTTTATTTTTTATTTCTGCGGGTTTTAAAATTATAAACTATCCTCGAGTTTCTCCAGAATAATCTTTCATTTTAGAGGTTAAAGTAATTGTAGGTAAATCATTAATATTCATTAAAAATTTCACATCCTTTTATTTTTCTATAGGATATAAAAATTAAGGGTAAAACATTAATCTGTTTTACCCTTAAAAATTTACTTAATAAATACAGGAATATCTTTCTTCATTAAGTTTATCAAACATTAATGTAAAAGCGTTTTTATTTTGCATCACTTGTTCAAAAAGGTTCTGACTAAATCCAGAAATAAACTGAACATGACCTTCAGCTTTCATTGGAATATTATCTTGACGTGCGTCTAAATTCCAGAATGTAATACCTGGCATCTCATATCCTGCATTATGCCAACGTTTTTCAATAGTTTCAAAAAGTGTCTCATTTGCAACACAATTCTCTCTACCATAGCTCCAGCGGTTAAAGGAAGTAGGACCGCCGCATACGCAGTTATTAAATTCCATATCACTCAAAATAATAACTTGTTTAGGTATATCTTCTTGAGGAATATGATTTTTAATTACAAGGTTAAGCATTTGATCAAATACAGATTCAATGTTAGTGCTTCCACCCCAATCAGCCTTAGCAATTCTATTTACTTTATCTACAAAATCAACGCCTTCTACTTTAATAAAATCAGGATGATTGCTAAAAGTAAAGAAATGATTTGCAAAAGGTCCTGAATTATATTCTGCACAATACATACCAAGAGAAATAGCAACCGCCATGGGAGTTCCATACATACTTCCACTAGTATCTACAACGGCAATGCCATTGAAAGCATAACCATTCATAACATCATGAAGATTCTCCCAATATTTATTAATCATAAGACGCTCGACGTTATCAAGATCTTGACTTTTATCACCATAGCCGTAGCCATAACCCCAGCGACCAAAAGCCATAGCTTGCTTAGTTACTTCATAAGGATAAAGAGCCTTGGCGTTAACCTTAGTGGTCTTATCCTTTGCGAAGTTTTCATAAGAAACTACTTCCTTCTCAGACTTCATGCGTTCAATGTCATGACGAGCAAAAGCGTTTCGATAAATCATACCTGCGCGAGAAGGAATCTTATCGAATTCGATTTCATCCCACTTTCCAGCAGACATAAGCTTCTCAAGAACGCGAATACGTCCACGAAGAATAGACAAAGTCTTACGATATTCACGATGACTCATATTCAAATAAGTGCGAGTCTTATTTGCAAGTCTACGTGATTCAAGTGAACTTGTATTTTCAGACTTCAACCACTTTGCAAGCAAAGAAGGGGTCTTACTTTGAACATCAAGAGCCAACTGGTCTTTCATAATCTTAAAAGCGTCCTTTTCAAGGGAAGTCCCTACAAAGACATAAAGGTCATCCCATCTCCGATATTCTGGAATATATTTGAGATTGCGACGCATTACTTCAGGATGTTCATGCGCAAGCCATTTTGCAATTATACGAAAAAAACGTCTTTCTCCTTGACCTCCTCTAATATCTGCGATATAAAAAAGACATTTCATCGCATAAGTCTCATTCTCTTCAAAAGCTTTTTTAAAGAGATTGATACAGTCAACATCGCTTCTTGTGCGATAAGATGCGCCAAGAGCAAACAAGTCAAGCAAACCATTCATAGTTGACTTATAGGTTAAGGCTAAATTCTCAGTATAGGTGAGATTTTGCTTATTATCCAAAGCAGTTACAAAACGATTACTCATAATAATTTTCTCCTTTTTTTATTGCTTCCTCTTGGACAAGAGGATTTATATAGAAAATAAAAAAGTAATTGGGGCCTCTTATAATATCCTTCCATATTCACACAAAACTTTGGAGACTTACTTCCTATGTCCTTTAATTGGTGAAGTGATGTTTGTATACCTCCCATCCCGTCTCACGTAACGACAGCCCTATGAATAAGAATGCCGCACAATGAAAACTCAGAGTAGTGGGGAATTAATTACTTTTTTATTTTCTATATATATTATAATATATTTTTTTTAAAAAATCAATTTAAGATTTTTTATTTGCATTATTTAATCATTTTTAAAATAAAAAAAACGATAAAGTATTATTAACTTTATCGTTATGGTAGGATGAGAGGGATTCGAACCCTCACTTGATGGATTTTCTTACTACTCTATGTCACCATAGCCGTATTGCTACGTTGTAGTCTGGAGCACGTCTTTACCATGTGCGGCCGCAGATAATACGACCTCATTTAGGTAGTCGGTGTATGCTCTCTACACTCAGATTTTAGAGCTTTATTTTTACCTCTATAATCTTAGCACGGCGTTCTGTTAGCGCCTTCGCCGTTTTAGCCAACTTCTACTCTAAAGATTTCTCTTTAGGCACTCTCTGGATTTTATCCAGTCTACGATATCGTAGAGCTAACATCAAAGTCCATTGCCTCTGCCGTTGGGCTACCATCCCATATTTTCTTTTCCAAGACGGCTCAAAATATTTTTCGGAATCGAACCGAATCGCTTTATTTTCCAGACAAAGTGTGAAACCAAATCACTATAATATTCTTGAAAGAAAATTTGCTGTATCCGTCTTTATTATTTATTATTTTTTATTTTCTATATATATTATATATTATTTTTTTATAAAAATCAATTGATATTTTTATAATCAGAACTATGGAATGGTAAATTATATCCTTTACACCATTTTCTAATAGTGTTATCTGATACATTAAATAATAGTCCAACTTTAGAAAAATTTCCTTTATTCTATAAAAGAATTTCTTTTAATTCTTTTATAGAAGGTCTGTTTTTTACTTTTCTAATTCTCTTTTTTTCACAATTCATACATCTAGTAGCACCTTGAGAAATTTCTTTTCCACAATCACAGCATAAATAAATTTTCTTTTGTCTATTTTTTATATTTTTACTACAAAATGTATCTAATTGCCTATCGCAATTTGGACATACCCAACGTAAATTTTCTAATCTATCATCAGTATTTATTCCATTAATATGGTCTAATGTTAGAGTTAATTCTTTACCATTCCAAAAAGGTTCCTAACCACATATTGCGCATTTATATTTAGTATAATTTCCTTTTATATACCATCTTCTTAATACAGATTGTGAAGCGGTAGAATTTTTAATAAAAATATTTTTTTCTGTTCTTTCTATCTTTTCTGGTTGTAAAAAATGTTCTAATGAAATATTCTATTTTTTACAATATTCAATAATTATTTTTGCTGGTCTACTATTATTACTATATCCTAATTTTGATTGTAATTCTTTAATAGAATTACTTTCTTTAACATATTTTTTTAATAATTCTAAATCACATTTTTCTATATATGAATTAGCCATAAAAATTCCTCCTTTATTATCTTCTATAATAATTAAAGATTAAAGAGGTAAAATTATAATAACTCGACCAAAAAATTATATTTTTATTTATTTTTTGGTCGAGTCGTTTGGCGCCGGTGCTGGGAGTCGGACCCAGACATGCGGTTTTAGAGACCGCCGCACTAACCGTTATGCAACACCGGATTATATATATCTCTTATTTTCTATATATATTATATCAAATTTTTTTATAAAAATCAAGTTTTGGTTGCCAGAGCGTCAACTCTGGCAACGCTCCCAACTTATTGGCGTAAGAAGGGTTTTTCGTGTTAATCTCGGGAAACACCGGTCGCCGCCTTTTCAAGACCGCTTCCAAAACCCGCTAGTACTAACATATATTAGGAATTATAACCTAATATATCTGGTACGGTGAGCAGGACTCGAACCCGCATAAGGTAGATTAGAAATCTACTGCCTATCCTTTAGGCTACCACCGCAAATAAAAATTAAGAATAATGCTCCTCAGCATAGCAATTTGCACATAATAATTCACATTTATCAATTTCTTTATATAAAGAAAATCAAATTAATAAAGATCTTCACTATATAATTCATATTCGTGTTTATCACGTTTATATTGACGAGTAACTGCGCTTAATTGACCATTATTCATTGCAACTTCAAATGCTTCTTCTCTTGTAAGAAATTCATTTTTAGTATTTATGAAACCTTGTTCAATTTGACTCATACCAATTTTAATTCCTAAATCATGAAGTATTGAAAAACCATCGCCATGACGACAACAAGGTATTACTACATCTGTTTCTTTAATTTTTAAAGCTGCACAAAGAATAATCATTTACATTTTCCTTTTTTTTCTTAATAATTGGCGCCGACTCCCGGACTCGAACCGGGACACCGTTTACACGATTACTGGCGGTTTTCAAGGCCGCTGCCTTACCAGTTAGGCTTAAGTCGGCATATATAGAGCGAGATTAAAATTCTCGCTCGAAATTTACTCTATTAGCAGTTGCAATCATCCAAGCAGCTGAAGAATCTGCAACATAACTCTTCATCTTATCAACTCTACGCTGAGCAGCTTCTGCCGCACGCTCTGCCTTAGCAAGCTCTTTCTGAGCTCTATGCATACGCTTTGTAGCAATCTTCTCTGCGCAACGAGCCATGGCAAGGTCTTCACCCTTAGCCATATCAAAATTGTCTCTCGGGTCACACTTAGCTACACCTCTTACAGTTTTGCCAGCGTAAGTAGATACTGCTACAATCTTATTTTTTCCATCGTTATAAAACTTATACTTGTTTTTCATTTTTATTATACTCCTTTTTCTCATTTTCTATTATTTCTTGGTATAAAAGACATCCTTCTAACCAAATTGGGTTTGTGAGCCACACATCATACATCTTTTTTGAATAAATTGGTCTAAATCAAACATATTTACTCCTTTTCAAGACTCAAGACGCTTTTATTTTGCTATTTTAATTCCCTAAATTAATGCATCATAAATAAAAAGATTTGCAGTATACGTCTTATGAAAATGGAGCCTCGGGACGGATTTGAACCCCCTTTAGCAGATTACTAAACTGCCGTTCTACCAATTAAACTACCGAGGCAAATATAGAATCGAGCTATAGGACTTTCACCTATAGGAACAATATCTAGGTTAGGTCTGCGCAGTCCCGCACTAGAAAGCCTTTTACTAATTAACCTGTGGGCTTAAACAGTCTTTTTCTAAAATATTTTTGTATTGTTTTTTCATATTTCATACTTTTAAGAGATTTTCTTTTTGGTCGAGATATTGTAAGATTCGAACCTACACCTCCGCCCTTCTCTGGGCAGCATGCTAGCCTATTACACCATCACCCTAATCTCTGCTACACTATTTTAGCATTGTACGGATGCTTATAAAATAGTTTGTACGTTGTAGCATAATCCATATGGCTTTATACTCACTACTCGATTATCTGGAGCGGCTGACGGGATTCGAACCCGCAGTCTCATGCATGGCAAGCACGTGCGCTAGCCGATTGCGCCACAGCCGCAAATATAATGGCATTTAGTTATTAATTACAGCTGATTCTTAATAACCTGCAGTTACTTAGCGCCATCTAACTAAACCAAGTTATCACCATTTTGTATAGTGGGAAAGCATCACTTTCAATCGCACCCATCATTTAAAAGCTATACCTTTTGGTATTTATATCTATTTTTATATAAATCAAAATTATCCATATCGCCATTTATATTTAGCAGCTGTTTTTCGACGACCCGTACAGACTTCTGTAATATGTTGTTTAATAGTTGTATGTTTACAACCTGTTAATTTTTGTTTTACCATATAACGAGCGGCTTCGTTGGTAGAAGGAAAACTATGTAAAAATTTTCCTTCTAAATCATACATATTTGTAATTTTACCATATTTCATAGTTTGAACTTCTTTAATTGAAGCTACTTTAATATTATTACTATGTAAAATTCGAGAAATAGTGCCTTGATCAATAGATAATTTTAAAGCTACATCTTTAACACTACCTAATTCTTTATAAGTGGCAATTACTAAATCATAATCAATATATTTTCTTCCATCGCCCCCTAAAGTGGCATTATATCCATTTTTAAAAGAACGATAATGTTCAATCCAGTATTTTTCTCTCTCTTCTGGATTGTTTGTTTCTTCTATTTGTTCGATATGAAAATGTTCAATTCCATATTTTTTCATAGCAGAATATAAAGGACGTTTTTCATTATGCTCTTTAAAAGCATCTCGACAATGTTCTTTAAATCTTTTTTCAATAGAAAATTCTGTTTTACCGATATAAATTTTCTAATTTATATCATTAGTAATTTTATAAATGTATGCTATAATTAAACAGCTCCTTTTTTATTTTTTTTTAGGAAATTAGTAAAAACAGTATCGCCACGAGAAGGCCTTCCTTATGATACCGAGCTGAAGGTGGGATTCGAACCCACGCGGGCAAAGCCGACGGCTTACAAGACCGTTCCAATCGACCACTATGGGACTTCAGCATATATTGCGAAGGCACAACCCTTCGCCGTAGAAGACTTTCTCCTAGAGTTCCCCAGTCTTTCAGCGCATAATTACTACGAACTAGGTGGTGGAACCATTTATTGCGCCGGCTCCGTATCTTTTTTCTTTTTTATTTTCTTTTCATTTTCTATATATATTATATAATATTTTTTTATAAAAATCAATTAAACCTTTTTTATTTAAAAATTTTGAAAAGTGATTTTGTTTTGGGTTTACGGTTTTTACGCGCGCTCGCGCCGCAAGCAAACCGTTCGGTCATTATTATATAATAAAAAAAAATCCCCTGATATGAAACATCGTTACTTGAACCTACTTTATATGCGCCAGTCAATATAACTTGCCATATACTAAAATACCTACCTCTTTTTACATTTCATCAAGTGTATAAAGATTACTTTGTAAAACCTTTTACCATCGGTCAAAACTTTTCACTATTTTCATATCAGAAGATTCGTTAATTGTATAATTTCAAAATAAAGACGACAGACAAGAAATGAAGAGCTTTCTTTTTTACTTTATATACAACTAACCTTTTTAATTCCCTGTCGTATTTTTCTTCACTACTGCTCTACCAGCCTTCAATGTCCTACGTAGGTTTAAATATAATGAAGGATTTAATTGTAAACTATCAGTATTAACCACCAAGCACCACGGGGAGGTTGTTTACATTCGCTTAGCGCATGGTCCCGCGTCGTGGAATCGAACCACGTGAGTCTTACGACACCTGATTTACAGTCAGGACAGCTTCCATATACGGGATACCGTGGGTTATTTAATTTTATATTGAGAATATTTTTCTCCTAATGTCATAGCATTTGAAGTTAATATATTTTGAGGTAATAACCACTCTTCTCCTTTTTCATTAAGAACAAAAACATAATCATTATTTTTATCTTTTTCACGTCCATAGACAGAACCGTTTGTGCCCCCACAATTTCTTAAACTAACTACAGAATATCCTGATGAAGCATGAGAACCAGTTGCTTTACAACTAATTTTTAAAATATCATTTCCATCATCAACAATTAAATCATAATCTTGAATATCATTTAATGGGATACAAACAGTATATCCATTCATTCCGAAATAAGCAATCGCAGCTGAAATTCCAGCTCGACCTTTATCTTTATTAGTTTCAAATAACAATGTAATCAACTCCTTCATTATTACTTGAAAAATACAACAGACACCCTGTCTGTTTTTGCCCATATATTAGCAGATTAAATCTTTTACAAGATCTTTATCTGCTTTTTTTCTTAACTAAATCAAAAAATAAAAATGAATTTGAAAAATTTGCGTGAACCTTCGCTCTACAATTTTTATATTTCCTGCTTGTTAGACTACCGAGGAAACAAGTCTGAGCATTAGGGGAGCGACCCCGACACTTCTTGCCCCAGTCCCAAAGGACCAATTCTCGGAGAGGAATGTTTACCTCCAACTTTCACCCGCCGTTCAGAAGTTTTTATTCATAAACTGCTATCTATTTTCCATTAATCGTTGCTTATGGGCTACTCGCGCGTTGACCTTACCTTATAGCCTTGTTACCAAGACATCACAGCAGACCCTCTTATTAGCATTTCCTTGGTTTGCAAAGGTTGCTAAGCCTATTACCTAACAAGGATTCTTCCCCATCTGGGGCGTCTATTATGAGGGCGATAAGACACCGTCCTAGCTTAGAAAATATAACTTGCGCTATTTACCTTCGGCGTTTTACTTTTATAAAACAATTTCAATTTATCACTAAAAAGAAATTTCACAATATTTCAAAGTATCCTTTGAAGTTGTTTAGCCCGCACCTTAGTGTGGTAAATACCTCAGCACAATGGCATTTGCTCTGCACTGAGTTACGCAAATTTTCAAAGTTCTTGTAAGAAATTAGTGGAAACAGCATCGCCACGAGAAGGCTTCTTACTTGATGCCATATGAGAGGTTTTAAACCATCCGAATGGGAGTCGAACCCATCCTGTGGGGAATCAAACCTTGCTTACCTCTCGGGTTGCCCCGCAACCTCATGAAACGATTTTAAGGTTAATCGAGAACCTTGGTAGTGTGGCGCTTGCCCAAAGGCTTACCTCGCGACCGCAAACCAATCTTTAAATGCTGGACTCTTCTAATCCTACATCCTACCTCTTTTGGTCTTACACTTGCTATTAAGCATGATGCCATGGCGGGGCCACCCAGATTTGAACTGGGATCATTGGAGTCAAAGTCCAATGTTTTAACCTCTTAAACTACAGCCCTATATATCAAGACCGAATATTTTTAGCTATTGATCTCCCAACTGATCTATTTGTCAAATTAATTTTGGCTGACAAAGCAGGAATCGAACCTGCGACGTATAGTTTAAAACTATAATTGCTGTATCGGTCTTTATTTTCTATATATATTATAACAAATTTTTTTTATAAAAAACAATTTGTTTTATTTTCAACTAGACCTTAAAGCTCTTTAACAAGTATAACCATCAATGTAACCCTTGTTTGAACTCTCTATCAATTACATATCGCTTGGCTAAAATCGTCTAATGATATATTAATATCAACCAGTCTTTTTATCATTTATTATAATGAAAGATTGCTGTATAAGGTCTATTAAATTTTATGTGGACCGAGTAGTGGGACTTGGACCCACGGCCTCTTGAACCCAAATCAAGCGCTCTACCAAACTGAGCTATACCCGGATATATGGTAGGAATGGAAGGAATCGAACCCACGACCTCTCGGTTATCAGCCGAACGCTCTAACCATCTGAGCTACATTCCTATATTTATTTTTTTCTCTTTTTATTTTCTTTTCATTTTCTATATATATTATATAATATTTTTTTATAAAAATCAATTTATAATTTTTATTCCAAGGGGAGAATTTCTTCTCCCCGGAACAAAAAGATTCTTACGGCCACTCGCCAAGAGGTTTTCCAAGATTACCACGTTCAACATCTGTGCAATAATGAACGCCAATAGGAGTATTTTCAAATACCTCAGGAGCAATATCTTGATAAAGAGTGCTAACATTACCAAAAGCATCATTTAGATTGTCATTAAAAAATTGAACTACACAATTCTTAAAAATAATATAAGTAAAATCAATGAATTGGTAACCATCTTGAACAGGAGCAACACAACAAGAGAAAGCTGGATTCTTCTCAAAGACGGTTTCAAATAGCTCTTTATTACTTGTAAAAGCTTTATTAGACATAGGACCATCAACAGAAATTGTCCAAGTAATATTACCCCATGTTTTTTCAGATGGAAGCAATTTTACTAATGCAGTAGCTTTATTTCCGTTATTTGTTGCAATAACTAAAGAATTCTTTCTTGCATTAATATTAATTGCGATTTTGGGATCTCCATCAAGAAGTGCTTATACCTAATTGATATAAGTAATCCAAGGCGGAGAAAGTTTAAGTCTTACATCATTCATATTTCCTTTTCTCCCCTTTTATATAAAAATTTTAAAAGAGAATTAACTCTTTTAATGATTAAGTAATTTTATTTTTTGGCGGAGCAGGTGGGACTCGAACCCACACGCCGCCGAAACGGTTACTAACAGTTTTCTAGACTATTCCCTTACCAATTAGGGTTACTGCTCCATGTGGGGTAAACGGTGGGATTCGAACCCACGATCTTCAGAGCCACAATCTGACATGCTAGCCATCTGCACTACGCCTACCATATTTTTATAATAGCTGCGATTCTGTTACATCCACAGAAACTCTTAAAGCAATTCGATCAAGTTTTTCACGCATTATTTGTCTAACTTCTGAACTAAGACAATTTTTTAAAGCTCTACCGGCATTATCTTCGAAATAGGCTTGAACAGAACCTTCCACATTATATTCCGCCATAGCTTGTTTACAAGCTTTATTAAGTTCTTCATTAAGAACCTCCTTAACCATATCTTTTAAAGTATCTTTAGTAATTCCTGCTTCATTGAGCATTTGTCGAATTTCTTGTCGCATATAAATTTCTTCAATCTTCATATTGCTTTTCCTCTTGCACAATAATTTGATTACCGTATGAATCTAATAAAGGTTCAAATTTACCATGATCATAAATATATAGCTCTTTAGATTTTGGATCTACATATACCATGTATTGATAAAAACCTTGAGAATATTTGTTGCTTTCTTTTCCTATTTCTTTTATAGCAAAAAACGCAGTTAATATAATTAAAATTATTCCTATAATAGAAATAATGATTTGTTTAATATTATCTTTCATAATCTTTCCTTAATATAAAATTGGCGGTAGGTCTGGGACTCGAACCCAGACACCGAAATAAATTCGATTACTCAGAGATTAGCAATCTCCTGCCTTACCAAATTAGGCTTAACCTACCATAAATAAATAAAAAGTAGAGAATAAAAAGAAGAAATAATTGTTCCTTGCCATTACAATTATCCAGAATTAAAAAACTTTCTCTACGAAGAGTTTTATTTTTTCTGAAGATAACACTATATATAAAGTGATAGCAACCTGCAGCCTGACTGCTTAAAAAAGGTGATTATCATAACAAAGTTTTTTAAATACGCGAATATTCCAAAAGAAAGGTAAAATACGTCAGGATCTCACTTTACAGGTCTTAAATACAGTGTTAATGGTGCTTGCGGAAGGTGTCGAACCTTCATCCTCTGGTTCTTCAGACCAGCGCTCAGACCGCTTAAGCTACACAAGCATATGATGGTACCAAAGACTGGGTTTGAACCAGTGACCTTCGCCTTATGAAGACGTTGCTCTAACCAACTGAGCTACTTTGGCATATATATGGTGTTCAAGGTGGGATTTGAACCCACAAAACCTTGGGTTTGAGCCAAGTATGTATGCCGTTCCATCACTTGAACAAATTAATATTTTCTTTTTCTACGACGACTTAAAAAATCAATGATTATAGGATTATGCATTTCATGTGAAATTAGGATATCACCATAAATTCTATCTACTGGAATTGGCATAATAGAAGGATTTTCATTCGGAGAAATTCTAAGGAAAGAGCAAATGTTTATAGCTTGTTCTAATTCATTTGTAAAAACAATAAAGAACTTACGACTAACCTTATATTTATTTACAACTTCTTGAATCATAGAAAATTCTTCATCAGTGCATACACATAAACAATCTTCTATAATTCCTTTTTCCAATTGCTTAGCCATAATTTCTAACCAAGCTCTATTCAAAGTATGTAGCATAATAAATCTCCTTAGTTAAAAAGATTTGCAATCATTAAACCAATCTATATAATACCTACTATTAGAATGAAGAAAGAAAAATTACCTTCTTTCATTTCATTAGTTATCTTAGAAAAGAATTTTCGCATTTTTTCTTCCCCCATTTCTTTTTATTTATATATTATTTTTATTGCTTTTATTTAAAAACATTAAATGAACTCCCATTTTCTTGAATATAAGCAATAGTTTCTAAAACAGTTTTCTTTCCATACTTTTTTACTAAAGCATCAAAATAATAACTATCATTATATCCAGTATTACCAATAAAAGGATATATATATTTTCCTACATCTTTCAACAGAATTTCATCCATTATTATTATCTCCTTTTTTTCTAGACACACTATAATCTTTGGTCAAATACGTTGCCAACTGCGCCATTTTACAAAATGAAGTAAAAGTCGGATTCGAACCGACGACACCCTGATGTTACAGAATATAATTTTTGCTGTGCGTGTCTGAAGGATATAAAAAATATATAATTATTTGGCGGGTGCGACTTTCTCCCGCATCTCTCAGATTGTAACAATATAAACAATCTTGTCATACCATCGGCGTATAGGCGTCGCGGAATCTTCCTACTTCAAATAATTATAAACGTAAGATTGATAAGGAACTCAGGTCTGCCTTATATCTTTTGCATATGTGAAGAGCGACTTCACGCAAATGTAGAGAGCCTCTATTTTTTCTACTACAATCTTACTTAGCATTGATTGAAGGCTAATGCTCAATACCTTCTGGTGCTCCGTACTGGACTCGAACCAGTGACCCTCTGTTTGTAAGACAGACGCTCTCCCAACTGAGCTAACCGAGCATATAAATGGCGTCTTGGTTTTTCGCACTTACGAAGGCTTGCCCATTGCCGGTTTTACATCCATTTCGCCTTTTGGATAATATTTATCTTGTCGAGTGTGCAGTTTCAATCACACGCATCCCTGATGGATTTCAGCTTTTATTTATACCAGTACATCGGCACGGAGTGCAATCCTCCTATTGTTCCATCGTATGGGCTATATTCTCTTCTCGGCTTTTAATGCTTGCCTATCGACATCAGGATAATCGCGGTTTTTGTGTATACAAAAACTATTGTGTATTTGCAGAGAGAATTTTTGAACCATTACCTCTCGCGACTAAAATGGCACGGCTCATCCGATTCGAACGGATAATAAAGGATTCGTAGTCCTCCGGTTTCTCCATTAGCCTAGAGCCGCATATAAAACTGATAGGTAAAAAATTTTCTTGTAATGAAAATAGAAAAAGATGTTTTCGTAAAAGCCAAAGAAAGGAAATCAAAACGAAGATTACAAGTTTTATAAAAGACTCCTATCAGAAAAATAGTCTTTTATTACAAAGAGAGGGATATACAGCAGTAGCAATTCCCTGTAGCCTAACCTGCACAAAAAATGTGGTTAGGATCCTGCCAACAGTTCTTTCTTTCTTTATTTTCTATATATATTATAACAAAATATTTTATAAAAATCAATTTTTTCATAAAATAATAGACAAGCGCAATTAGTTAATCCAATTTTACATTACACCTAGACACTTTCGAGTTGGTCTGCGTAGCCACACCACATCCAATAAATATTTAAACCTACAAGGGGTATATTTATTATCGCCTCAAATTTTTTTAACTAATATAACTTGTCTATTATTTCTTATGTCAGTATCAAATATACTCCCATCAGACACGATAGAGAGAAACTACCTCTCTTATTTGACTTAACATAATAATATTCACTTAAATTGACTGATGTTTCACACATTTTCCCATGTAGTTATGCTATTACTTAAATCGGCGAATAGACTTAAAGTGGACTCCTACCGGCGTCATATATATTGTTTCAATGACGACTTCAAAATAAGGATATATCGTTTCACCTTATTTCTAAAATATAATATGATATACGACACAATTTCGGATTCTTTTTCAAGAATTTGGCACAGCTGCCGCACCACGCCAATGCTTTTAATTATTTTATCATATTATAATGGTTCGGGGTATAGGATTCGAACCTATGACTCGTAGCTTATGAAGCTCCGCTGCTGACCTCTGCATTAACCCCGTATATTTTTATATTGGTGCCGCGGGTGGGATTCGAACCCACACTGTATTGCTTCTAAGGCAACCGCCTCCTGCCATTGGGCTACCGCGACAAAACTAGACACTTTTTTAGCGAAATAATTTAAAAGATTATAGCTTAAAAATAATTGCTGAATGTGTCTATTTATGGTGCGCGTGGCGGGTCTCGAACCCACGACGCCTTGATTAATGAATTATTTTATCAAATTCATAGTCTGAAACTAAATTTATGTTTCCTTGATTATTTTTTGGTTTATCTAGCCTAAAAGATAAAGTTTTATGTGTTCCTATAATATTAATTGAAACTAAAATAATTTTATCCCAACAAGCTAAATAAAAACAAAAATAATCAATATCATTTTCATAGGTAGTATAATGTTTATTTGTAGTATGGTTAGTGCTACTAGCACAAGGACAAGATATAGAACCAGTATTTTGAAGCTAGTTACAATATTTTACCTAAATTTTATTTAATTTACCATTAAATTCTGCAATTAAATCATACCTTGCATTATCTCCAAATGGAATTGCTACTTGGATATTCCGTTTGGTAAACTCTGCTAAAGCAATAGCTTCACCTATATTGCCTTTAGTTTTACTATTCATAAATATTCTCCTTTATATTTAAAATGGTGGGAGTAATGGGATTCGAACCCATGACTCTCAAATTAAAAGTTTGATACTCTATCCATCTGAGTTATACTCCCAAGGTTATATAAAGAAAAATATATATAAATTATTTTAAAATGACCAAAAATTTTATCAGCTACGCTACCTCTGCGTCACACGCACATAAATGAAGCTGGCTCTTTTGAGGTGGCACTCATTATCCCATACCTCGAATTGGGTGGTTGTATTACTCTCCTAAACCGCCTACGAGAGAAACCCGACTATCCACTATGGGCTGGCTCCAAAGGTGGGACTCGAACCCCACGATTTCTTTCAAATTAGGTCCTAAGCCTAGCGTGTTTGCATTCCACCAAAAGAGCATATTAAATGGGTGGTTACTACTCCTTTTGCCCTGCACGGACGCCCATACGCCCTTATTCACTTTTGCCTGAATGAGCAAGAGTACCTATCCTCGCACTCTCAAAAGGTTTAGCACTCTGAGCGACTAAAATTAACTCCTTCGCTTCTTAACACCCAAACGAACACATAACGGTTACCTTGAGCAACTTCAGATTTACATCGGTAAGGTGGTAAATCAACCCCATGGCTCCCGCGAGAGGGCTCGAACCTCCGACCCTGTGGTTAACAGCCACATGCTACTACCAACTGAGCTACACGGGAATATATAAGTGAAAAAGCCATATGCACTTTTGTTCTCGGACTCACTTCAATCCGCCACTACTAATCAAGTCCCGAGTAGTATTGACTATCATAGTTTTCTTTGGTTTGACTACCAGTTAGCTTATTATTTATAGACCCTAGCTCTCAAGTCTTTGGCGGTGATAGGGGAATTTGAATCCCCGACCTCTTGTGTGACAGACAAGCGTTCTAACCTACTGAACTATACCACCATATAAACAAGTCGCATTAATTTAGGTGGGATTTGAACCCACTGCCTTCAGTTCCGCAGACTGACGCTCTACCCAATGAGCTACAAAGAAAATTTTTGCTGTATGCGACTTTATTTGGTTCTACCGGAGGGATTCGAACCCCCGACCTTTTGCTTATGAGGCAAACGAGCTGACCAACTGCTCCACGGTAGGATATATAGCACTGTCGTAGTTCCCACGCTAGCCCTTAATTAATCGGCTCATAGCCGCTACACATATAAGAAGGAGTTCTTATGGTTTCCCTATTCCGCTAGGCATCTTATATGTTGAGCAGACTCTTACTGCTTTATATCTTTAGATTAATGTTAGTTTAAAACAGGAAGAACCGCGTGAAGGTCTTAATCTTTTCTTCCCTGACTCCTGCGGGGTTCGAACCCACATTACTAGCTTGAGAGGCTAGCCTCCTAGACCGATTAGAGGAAGGAGCCATATAAACGGTTAGACAGCTATCCTAAAGTATACCGTTAAATACTAATAGTTCCTCTCTCTCCCAGAAGGTCACTATCAACCCCAGACTAGCATTATCGTATTACGTCTCACGCCAGATTTTTTCGCTACAAGGTATCTGGAATATACCTGTTTGATGGCAGTAGTTTTTGTCTTCATCCATCGAAAGTTCGGACATGGTAGCTCCGGCGGGAATCGAACCCTGCGTTACCGATGTGAAAGACCGGCGTCTTAGCCGCTTGACCACGGAGCCATATTCTTAGGCGTCACCCAATTCATTAGCCTAATCCGATAGCCCTCTAAGAAACTTGTTATACTTGCTATCTCCCATACTGGTGGAGCTGGAGGGTTACGATCCCTCTGCCTTTTGCTTGCAAAACAAATGCTCTCCCGATTGAGCTACAGCCCCATATAAAACTTTAGGTCAGTTAACCGCACATCTGTTGATTACTGGAACTTTTGCTCTTCCAATTAGTGTGGACTAGGGCCTACCACACAGTATCCGATGCCTGAAGACGGACTTTCTCTTAAGGTCGAGCAACCGCACATTTTATTGATTTTCTGGAATTTTTTGCTTTTCCAGTAGCGCGTCGCCAATCGGCACTATATTTGCCCCCGCGCGCAAATTACAAGGGACGATATTAAATGTGGATTCGCCAGAGAAAGTCATACGTTACTTTCCTACCCTTTGATTTTTCCACTTTTGTTGTGAAGTTGCGGAGCAACATTTTGGCTTCACTATTTGTTATCTTAATCCGCTTGTTTTTTATTTTCTATATATATTATATTATATTTTTTTATAAAAATCAATTTGTGATTTTTTTATTTAAATTTATTAAGCTCTTTACAAAAATCTTTAATGCAACAATCAACAATGTAATGATTATATGATTCATCATCACCAAAATCAATATAAAACATTGTTCGTTGTGTTTTAATATATACATATAGAGTATTATTCAAAGTAACTTTTCCTATTGCTAAAATTTCATTTTTAGGATAAAGAACACCGCCAATAGATAAATATTTTTTTGAATAAAAAGGTCTTTTTCTTTTTTTAATAGATTTCATTTTCTTCTCTTTCATTATAGAAATCTTCTAAATACCAACGATAATCGTCATCCATGATAGCTCGTTCATATTCCTCAGGAATTAAATCTTCAATTTGAATGTCATCAAAATCATCAAACATTTTAAAATTCCTTTCTTTTCATTTTCTACATATATTATATAATATTTTTTTATAAAAATCAAAGAATCTTAATTTATTTAGTATAATTGGAGCGGATGACGGGACTCGAACCCGCAACAGCTTGCTTGGAAGGCAAGAACTCTAGCCAATTGAGCTACATCCGCATATATAACTATTTAGTTAAGGCAATAATAAAACGATGATTCTTAATTCATTCTTTCGTTTTATATCATTTTCCTTTTTTCATTTTCTATATATATTATATAATATTTTTTTATAAAAATCAATTAAAGCTTTTTTACTTAGAAATTGAATATTAGTCTAATAAGATATATTATAAAAATAATACCTACTCCAATATTTACTAAATGATAAAACATTGAAGCATATAATATTGGTAGACTATTTAAAGTATCTGGTAATTCATTATTTTTTTTTCTCTATATAATTACCTATTAAACTCATTAATATATAAACTATAAAAGAAATGATACAAATTTTTAAATTCATACTTTATCCCTTAAATTAATATTATTTAATATCATATTTCTCTTTTATTTTTTCTATAATCAAGGCTCTCTGTCCACGAGAGCCTTGATTAATACGAAAATTAGTATAGTCTTTACTAAAACAAATTTCTTCAATAATATTGAGAATTTCTCTTGCGGTAATTTTTTGATAAATTATTTTATTATCCATTATTTTATTCTCCATTTTAATTTAAAAATTAACCTTCTTCTTTTCTTACATAATCATATAATTCTTGTTCAATATTTTCAATTTTATTTATAATTTTTTCATCTCTATCTAACATGCCTACATCTATAAGCATATCAATAATTTCAGTAAGTTCTTCAAGAATTTCAGATAATTTTCTCATTTTGGTGTCCACTCCTTTACTTTCTTACCATGAGCCATAAACCAATCTTGAATTGGTTTACGTTCAGAACAAAAATTAGTAGGTGCTTCATACACGATTAAAATGATCACTGGTTCTTCAGAAAAGTTTTCAATAGATTTAATATGATTGCCCATTTTTTCACATCGAGAAATAATATCATTATAATCTAATTGATCTAATTGATAACGATAGGTTTTTAAAAATAAACAAGAGTCTGGATTTTTCTGTTCGCATTGGTCTAAACCATGGCAAAGTCCTGCGCACATATCTCCGGGCGCAAACACCGGAGCGCGCAAGCCATTATAAACCCCATTTTTATCTTTCCATACATAATCTTGTCCATTAGATTTATGGAACCAAGAAGGATCCCATACTGCAGTAGACAATGGAATCATATATGGTTTCATAAAACGAATTTGATAAAAATATGAAATATAAATCTGCATAAAAAAAACACCTTTAAAAATATTCCTTACCAAGATACATAAACGTCAAGAATATAACTTGCACATCCGCTATCATAAACCCTACCTTGCTTACCAAAAGGTGTATTTACAATAGTTCCCCATTTTAAAGAAGATGATGCTATACAAATATATCCATTACCATCACAAATATATCCATTATCATCTGTATATCTTCCGGGTAAATACAGTCCTTCTCCGGACAAAAGTTTTTCACTATAATAAGTCCAAGTCCAATCACCCCAATTAATTATACCTATATCTTGAAAATCAGAAGGAGTATACGTCATAGAAGAAGATGTTGAACTAGTTTCAAACTCTTTTTTAGAATCATAATAATAGTCTTTATCTTCATATTCCTCTTCTGGTTCAAAATTCATATATTCATAACTATTTTCATTTTCAACATAATTATCAGCTTGTTGAGTGGGAAGAACAGTTTCTTCCTCAACCTCTTCAAAACTAAAAATAACTGTAGGTTTTTCTGTTGGAGCTTCTGTTGGATGAATAGTAGATTTAACAGTAGATGAAACTCGACTTTCTTCTGTCGCTGTAATATTAATAATTCCCATTGTAGCATTAGGTTCTATATCGCCTGCATTTGAATTTGAAGAATTATTACAAGCGGGAAAAAATCCTATTAATATAATTAAAAATACTGTTAAACAAATAACCTTGATTAGTAATTTCTTCATATTTTTTCTACTCTCCTTTAATATTTTTTGAGACACTAAGGGATACTTGAAAGCTTTGGGAAATAGTTTTCAAGGTTTTGGTGCACCTGACAGGACTTGAACCTGCACGCCCTTACGAGCACTAGGTCCTTAGCCTAGCGTGTCTGCCATTCCACCACAGGTGCATATAGACTGCTATTTATGTAATGATGGGCAGTTAATCCACCATAGGATACTTATTTAATGTAGTTTCCTAAACAAACATTCCACTAAAGCAGGAACGCTTTACCAGAGGTATTTCAGTTCATTTTTACCTACTTCGTATAGATTAAAATATTTCTATACTTATTATTCCCTTTCGTAATGGGCTTGCAGTTCAACCCCAGTCTTATGAACAAGGCTTTTGGACTCGAGAACTTTCGTTCAAGTTTGGTCAGATACTTTAAATACGCCTACTGCCATTGGGCGCATGGCTCAATTAGTAAAACAGTCTTGCCACGAGAAGGCTTGAGCCTAAGACCGCAGGGGAAGAGAGACTCGAACTCCCGTCATTGGTTTTGGAGGCCAAGGTCCTAGCCGCTGAACGATTCCCCTTTATTTTTACCTGCATAAGTATCTGTTTGAGAATGACAATTTGGACAAAGAAATCTTAAATTCTCAATACGATGGTCATTATTTTTTCCATTAATATGGTCTAACTATAAAGTTAAAGGTTTTCCTAACCATTCAGAAATTCCACAACACGCACATTTATATTCCAGTCTTTCTTCTTTAATCAAACGTTTTTTTAAACGTGAAATATTTGCATAAGAAGAATTTTCTATTAAAATTTCATCTAAAGAATATTTTACATTTGGAGATATTTTTAATGTTTTTGTTCCAAAATGAGATATAGAGCATTGTAATTCTGCAATACGTCTTTTTACAACATCTGTTGAGGAACCTCCTTTAGGACTTAACCCTAACTAACGTAAAATATCAGAATAACTGTCTGATTCTGCTACTATTTTACGAAATTCATTGTCTGATACCTAATAAACTTTACTAATTTTTGGCATTTATAATACACTTCCTTTCATTGTATTATAAAGAATATAATTAATAATTTTATTAACTTTGACCAGCGGTATGCTAAAAAAATAAACCAGTATTTTACTAATCCCTATAACTAAGACCGCACATAGCGTTCTCGTTTCTTTTTCTATCTACTAATGATAGATAAGATGTTTTTGTATAGATCAGGGCTGATTATTATCAGCCCCTAAATCCATTGACAATCCGTCCGAGGTTAGTCAATTCCTCAATTATTGAAGGCGACGGAGACCTACAAGCAATCCTTACGTGAGATTGCCGCAACGCCATCCGTAACGTGGATAAAACGCTATCATTTGTGACTTTTAGAGGAAAAAGATAGATTCCTCATTTTTTCAAATAGGTTAATGAAAACTCAAGTCTAGCTCGTAAGCCAGTCTTTATAAAAGCAAACTCCTATTACTTTTAAATGCTTCCAGTCGAGATAGTCATTAGTTTTAATCCAGTAACGCCACGAGGAGGCTACTATCAAGTTACCATAAAAGGTAAGTTTTTCTTACCTTTTTATCTTTTTGTATTTATCATCATAATTGATCCTGTACTTAAAACAAGAGCTGCTAAAGCTAAAAATACAGGTAATGAACTTTGCCCAGTTTTAGGTGAAATCGGAGAAGTATCTATAGTTGCGATAGTTCCATTACCATCATTAAAAACAGCAATAGCAAAAATATCTGAAGTAGGACGTAATTTAATAGTAGGAGAATAAATATTACCTTCAATAATATTATAAGTTCCTTCAATTTTCCATCCTACAAAGTGATATCCTTCTTTGGGCAAAGCTGTAAAAATAACAAGTTCATCGCTTTCAGCAGGAATATCCACTTTATCTACTTCTGCATGACCATGACCATCAATAGCCACATGCATGGCATAATAGTTTACCGCAATCGGAGATTCAGCCGCAGAAGTTGAAAAAATACATAAGTTAAAAATTAAAAACAAGGCTAAGAATAAAATAGTAATTTTTTTCATTTTTTTACATTCCTTTCAGAATAATTTTCTCCATAAAGTGCAACTAACATTAAACGATAACACCACATATTAGGCACCATATGAGTATTATTAAAATATTCTTCATCGTTATTATTATAATATTTTGCTAAAGCCGCAGCTACGCCTGCAGAACGACTTTGTCCAGCATCGCAATGAACAATAATGTGTTTATCTTGATTACGTTCAATTACATCAGCTATAATTTCTGCATCATTAGCTGTCATACGACCACTGGAGATAGGATAATTACCATCAATATCAAAAAATTCAACTCTACAGATTTCATAAACACCATTACCAATAATAGTGCTCATAAAAGGTTCATCATGATATTCCTCACAAGGAGTAGATATTGAAATTATTACACTTTCCTCATTATGAGCTTGATGACAATATTGAATAGCTTCATTTCTATTCATAACTGTAATATACATTTTTAAACTCCTTACCAATCTATATCTTCATCGGGGTCAACAGTAGGATCATCCCAATCATCAAGATTAGAATCAATATAGCTATTAAAATTTTCTGGACTTGCACATATTGTATCTTTAAGTGAAAAAGAAACAATATCTAATTCTGGTTTTACATATTTTTTCATAAAAAAACTTCCTTATAATAAAATGGTGGGACATCAAGGGTTCGAACCTTGGGTCATCCGGTTATGAGCCGGAGGCTTTAACCAACTAAGCTAATGTCCCATATGGAGCTTACGGTTGGATTTGAACCAACGATCACGGAGTTGCAGTCCGCTGCCTTAAACCATACTTGGCTACGTAAGCATATATAAAAATTTATGAAGATAAGGATTTGCACCTTATATAATAGTCATACCTATCAATCCCAATTATTGGTTAGAGTGCCGAAGTTGCTTGTTAATGCAACGTATTCTAACAAGGGTTAGCGATGACTTCTCTCTATTCGACACGATTTGCGTCTACCTATTCCGCCACTTCATAATATTAAAATAGGAAAATCCAAGTTCCTCCACACCGCTTACACTCTATATGTGGGGCAGGCTCAATAATTACATCAGGATCATTTTCTTCGATTTCATAAATAGCTCCACAACGAGGACATACTACAATCATTTTTAAAATCCTTTCTTTTTCATTTTCTATATATATTATATAATATTTTTTTATAAAAATCAAAAAGTAAGATTTTATTGTAATTTACTATAAAAAAGCAGAGTAAAATTTTAATTTACTCTGCCCAAAATTATAGTCCTAATTTAGACATTAGTTCAGCTAGTGTATCTTGTTCCTCTTGGCTGATTTCCGCTGGCTTAAAAGCAGCTGCTTCTATTGCGGAATTTTCATCATCATCGAAATTTAAAGCCGTGGGAGAAGTTTCTTCTATACCTCTTAAAACTTTTGGACAAGTTAAAGCAATAGCAATCTGAACTCTTTGACCATTTCCGTCGTCAGCCCAGACATAATGCTTGCGGTCAAACTCACCAATATAATCATTGGTAAAAGTGGTTTTTATAATATTAGCAACTTTTTCTTTTGCGATCTAGCCTTTCATATATTTTCTCCTTTCTATTTTAAAAAATTAAACCCAATCAAATATACAAAGATCTGTATCTTCAGATGTTTTTTCTTTGTTTAAATCTTCTGCCTAAAGATTTTTATATATAGCTTCATTCTCTCTACAAGAAGGACATAAATAATGCCCTTTAAAAACAGTTATTTGTTCTTTTAAATCAATTGCTCCACAAACTTGACATTCCGCAGTTTCTTTCTCGTAACATTGAGGACATATTTCAACACCAGAATAACTTAAATAATGAAGCTCTCTAGTAGAATTTCCACATATATCACAAGTATAATAGTCTTCATTATCTTCAAGGCTATATTTCATTGCACACTCTTCACAAACCATAAGGTCTGGATAATTAATTCTATTTTTCCCACATAATGGACAAAAACAAGCTGCTCCAATATGAAAGACTGTTGAATAAGAAGAACTTTGTCCAGTTGCTATTTGAAAAATACTATCTTCTTCTTTATAAGCATATAATGGTTTATAGCAAGATGATTCTAAAACATCATTATACATATGAGTTTGATGACCATTAAGAACTAAATCTTTCAAAGGTTTTAAGGTTCTTCCTACTGGAATACACTTATCAAAAAAGAATTTCTCATTAGTTTTTACATCAATCATACTTGAAATCATTGTTTGATGAAAATCTGTCCATTTTCCCATCCCAATTTCTGGTAAAATTATGTTTTTCACATATTCTAATCCTACTTCACTTGTAAAAGGATAAGATCTTCCCGCAAACAACATAGTCTTATCGTCTGAAAAATGAAACCAAGTTCTCCATTTTTTAGAATTCCAAGGAATAGAAGCAGGAAAATGAGGAAGAGTTGCTTCCCTTTCTGCTCTTAAATAACAAATAACTGTATCATTATCCATTAAATAATTTAAGTTGCCAGATCGATAATCTCCATCAAGAGCATGACAAGAGCGCCAATTATGAACATTTTCACTGGCGCTAAGAAAATCCAAGGGATGAACAGAAAAACAAAGATATCCTGTTACAATATCTTCTTGAATAATTCGACTTGCTTCATTTTGAATTTCTTTTAAAATGTCAGGATTACTCTCAAAAAATTTAAAGGCTTTTACAACCTTAAAATTTTTAGGAACTTTAATATCAAAATAATTAAACTCTTCGCTAGTTTTATTGTGATAAAAATCTTCTGTTGGTAGATTATAAAGAAAATTACTTAAAGCTTCATTATTATAATGAACAAAAACCATTTCTGCAAAATGACTTAATTTTTCAATTTTTGATTTTTCATCAAGTTCAAAAGATACTAATTGATCAGATTGATAAATTAAATTTCCACCTAAGCGTTCAATAAAATATTTTTTTGCTAAGAGCCAAGAGTCTATAATTTTATCTATTTGAATTGAATCTTCAGGCATATTTTGAGAGTATGCGATAACTTTTTTTGTTTGATTTTTTATTTCATCAATATCAAGTTTATAATTCATTATAAATTAAGACTCCTTATTTATTTTCATTTTTTCTTGCTTTTGCGCAATCAGAACAATAAATTTCGTTTGATCGTTCTATTTCAAAAGGCTCTCCGCAATTTTCGCACCAGTTTACATTAAAGGATACACAATCAACACAATAATATTTCTTTTCTCCAGTTTTTGTTTTTACAAGAAAAACATCATCTTCGGTAAAACTTCTTCCGCATTTAGAGCATTTATAAGGACCTGTTGAATAAACTGGGTATTTATCATAATCATAAAGATAATCATCTTCATCAGGAGATCCCCAACCCCAATATTTAGACATTCTTGACCAATAGTGTTCATAAGAAGAAGGAATGTATTTAAAAGAAGGAGATGTATTAATATCATCAATCATTTTTTTAACTTTATTAATTGTTGTATATAAAGCGTTTGTATATAAAGTTTCTATTTTTTGATGTTCATTAAAATATCCTACTGATAAATTAACTCCTGCAATTTTCCATTGAGGGCAAATATAACTAATATCAGAGAAAGAACCCCATTCAGTTAAAAATCCATACCCTTCGACAAAGTTTTGAAAATCTTCATTATCACATTCATAAAAAACACAATCAGATAAACCTTGTCGGTCTAATTCTACTATATATTTTATTTCAAAGGGGGCAGAAGGAATTGATTTTATTAATGCTCTTGCTCCTAATCCGCCCATTTCTTCATCTGTGGTAAAACAAATATGCGGACGATATCCACTTTGAATTATTTTCATAATAGCAAATACACCCGCCCTATCATCAGCTCCTAATCCTTGAGGAGACCATAATACACATTGTTTTTGATCATAAAAAATTTGTTGAGGAAAATGTGTAAACACAGTATCCATATGAGCAACAAGCATAATAGGAGCAGTTCCTTCACAAAGTAAATAATCTTTAGTTGAAATAATTTTATCTTGAGAATAATGTTTTTTTAAATAATTCTTTAAAGATTTTTGTAAAGAATTTTGCTTCATTTGTGCAATAGCAGTAAAAAGTTGATAATCAGCATTATTCATTTCGATCATAGCCTATACTTCCTTTTTTATTTTCTATATATATTATAATATATTTTTTATAAAAAATCAAGTAAGGCTTTCTGCTGTATTTTCGTTTATTGTTTTTTGTTTTTCAGCATAAGACTATAATTGATTAATAAAATTAATTGTTGAATTACAAAAATTACAATTTGAAATGCCTTGACATTTCTATCCACAAGTCATTCGTCTATGCGCAAAAAACTTTTTATCATCATTTTCATAAGGAATAACTTCAAATCCTCTATTATCTACATCTACTCCAAAATTAGTTAATAAAGTATTTAAATTACCTGGCCAATTTTTATCTTCAGCATAGATTCGATATAGAGCATATTCTTTTTTAATACTATCTTTTGAATCAAACTCGAAATGATCAATATAAGCACTATAAGTTTCAATGTCTTCTGGACGAATATATGTTCCACAAATTCCATTTTCACGAGGCATATATCCATTATAACATTTATTTACTACTGCGCGCAATTCAATATCTGGACCACAGATATTTTTTACTTTTGATAAATCAAAGAAAATTGGAGCATCTAAAAGTATTTCATTAACGCCAAGCGCAATTAAACTTCGTAACTCCCAAAAAGTTGCAGCTGGATAAGACCAAAAAGCTTTATATCCTAAATCTTTGGCTGTTTCAATCATACGAGTATCTTCGACTGCAATAACAATATTTAAAATGTCTTTATATTTCTCTATTTGATCCCAATTAACAATTTGATCTTTTGGAAGATAAATAACTATCTCACCTTTGCAAGTCCAATCATCAGAAACAAAATCAGCCAATCTTTCAATATCATTATAATTTACTCGAATTTCTTCTGCTTTTTTTAAAACTGTTAAAGGCTATCTACTTGATAACATAAATTTCAAAATAATCACTCCTTTTTATTATTATTATAACAAAAAAAAATAGTAAAAGCAACTTTTATTTAAGTTTACGGTCTCTTGTGGTCGCTCGCGCCGCGAGCAGTTAAAAAGATTATTATAAAAAAGCCTCTGAAGAAAAACTTCAGAGGCTTTTATTTTTTTTACTAAGGATTAACCAACAAGGCGGTAGCCGACTAAACGACGAGTCTTATTATCTTCGCCCTTAATAGTAACTTCTCCCTTTTCAACACCAGAACCTTCAGTCTTATACAGAGCGTTCAATCTATAAGAAACTTTGGATAGGGTTACATCTTCGCCCTCAATTCGAGCCGCAATAGTAGCAATGCTCTCGAATTCATCAGTAAGAGCTTCCTTAACGGCTTCAGCAAGGGCATCTCCCTCAGCCTTCTTTGCAGCGGCAGCTTCCTTTGCTTTAGCAGCCTTACGGTCAAGCTGACCAATTTTCTTTTCAGCCCATTCCGCAATTACATCAGGATCAAGATCCTCAAGAGTTCCCTCTGCAATAGCGGCGTAAATCTTGCGGTCAGTAAGTTTTTCAGTGTTAGTCATAATTTTCAATCTCCTTGATTAAAATATTTTTTATTATTTTTATAAGATTTCTTTCTTTATCTTACATATATATTATATATTATTTTTTTTTAAAAATCAATAAAGATTTTTTATGAAAAATCATCTAAGTTTATTGTTCTAAGTGTTTTTTGAAAATTCTGGATAAATGATTCTTTAATTTTAAGAGGTTTGAAATCCTTAATTCGATGGAAAGGAACGATATATTCACTACACCACCAACTATAATACGTATCGTGATAATAAGAAAGAATTTCATCTACACCCTTTTTAAAAACCTTAGAAGCACAGTTTTCACAAATTGTCTTAACAACAGGATTATCTGCTTCATTTTTTATGATTGGAGTTTGAGTAGAAATAACTTCGCCTTCATCATTCTTCTTATAAAGAGTTTCTCCAATAACAAATTTTATCGCTTCGACATCACCCTCATCATCGCAATGGTTTAAGTCAATAATCCTACCACAGATATCACATTCGGGTAAATTTTCATAACAATATGAACAATATTCTCTATTATTAAATATTACAAGTTCATTACTATTTGCGATAACGTCACTACAACTACAGCAAACATGATGCTCTACGCAATTAAAGCAAGCTAAATCTGAAGACTCCTCAAAATCTTCTTCACCACCGCATATAACGCATTCGCTTACTCCAGAATAATCAAAAATAACATCTTCATCACAATTTTCAACGAGAATTGCTGAATATCTATTTCCACTATAAAAATCATTATACATAGCAGGACCGCAAGACATATTGATATTTAAATAAGAATTTACAGTTTCATCTTCAATGGTTTCTCCAACTCTCCATCTAGAAATTTTAGAAGAAAATTTTGTTTGATCAGTAGTAAATAACTCTGCGAGCCATTTTAAAGCTAAATCTTCGAGTTCAGAATTCCAGTAGGGGTATCCCTTGATACCAAAAACTCCATAATCATTTACAATCATGAACTCTCGCCACTTTTTAGAATTCCATCTTTCCCTAGGATGCTCAGGATCAACATAAAATTCCATATGATTAGAATTTGATTCAAGATAAGCAACTATAACATAAGGAGAATTCATCATTTCAACTACTCCTCTACGATACTCGCCATCTATCCAATGCATACATGAGTGCCAGTCATTTTCATTCCAACTTGCGGTCATATAATCAAGAGGGTGAATACTTAAACATAAATTTGCAGATAAAAAAGACTCGTTCATAATTTGAGATTGTTTAATACGAAAATCTTCAAACTGCTGTTCCAGACCTGCCGCTCTAGCAAGACGACCCATAGCTTTCATAATTTTACAGCCATGAACAAGCTTAAATACTTTATTATCAGGCAGATTTAATGCTAAAGTTTCTCCCTGATATCTATTGGAAATTAATGGATCAATATCAAACATATAAAATCTTAACTCTGATTCAATAGAAGTCCATTCCCAACTATATTCTGAGGAGCTAGGCTGCCACTTAGCATAAATATCATTATTTTTTGCAAGCATATCAAGAATTCTCTCTCTTAAATAGAGAATGGGGCTATAAGAAATGAATTTTTTCATTTTCTCATGGAGCTCTTCTTCGCTTACCTTAATTTCTACCTTCTTTTTAAGGATAAGTTGATTACCGAAAACTTTAGACATTTTTAAAGCTTTAGCTTTTTCCCAATAAGTTAAAAAGGAATCACAACTTACGAAATCTTCATGCACAAAATCTCCTAAATCATCAGTGCCGTATTTACGAACGGCATTAATTAATGATTTTTCTTCGCTACTAAGTTGCTCAATAAACATATAGTAATCTTTCTCCTTTTTTATTTTCTATATATATTATATAATATTTTTTTATAAAAATCAATTAAGCCTCTTAGAAGCTATAAAATAAAACTTTTAGTTAATCATGAATAAGTATAAAAACATTTGACAACGACCAGAAGTTTTATTGTTAAATACTATATCTGTCGCTTGTTCTTCTGTTATCCACATAGGGTATATATCTTCATCTTTAGTTGTATTTTTATTAGTTATCTCACCTGCAGCAGTGCAAACGACTGTTGCAACAGCTTCATTAGACATTCCCGCAGACTGATAAGCAGGAGGTAAAATATCTAAAATATCTTGTATTTCTAATCCTGTCTCTTCAAACAGTTCTCTTTTTGCAGTAGTTATAATATCTTCGTTATGTTCACGTAATCCCGCAGGAAAAGCGTAAATATAATCATTAACAGGAACTCGCCACTCTTTAATAACAAGAACTTTCTTAAAATCAGGAGATAAGGCAATAATGTCTACAGCATCAGCTCCTACCTTATTTATATCTTTAAGTTTTTGACGAGAAGCTACTTCATAATTACGTCCACTTTCTAATTTAAAATTATAAAAATGTAAAAATTTTCCATCATAAACAGGAACAATTTCTTTTATTTTATCCATTCTTTTTTACCTCTTTATCATTTTCTATATATATTATATCATAATTTTTTATAAAAATAAAAGGGAGAACTTTTTGTTCTCCCTTTTTATATATTTATTAAAAATTTAAGTAGTTACGGGGGTATCGGAAATCTTGTCGGTATTTAAATTTTTCCCAAAAAGTGGGGTCGCTGTCGTAGAATTCATCATTAAAAGAAAAGGGAGCATATCATTTGCCTTATCTCCCTTTTGGCTCAAAAGGAAATACATCATCATAGGATTAGAAGCAAAGTTATTATTGCCTCCCATAGAATTAAACAAAAGCAGAGTCATTGGATCAAAATCCTTATTATCATCTGCCAGCATCAAGAAAGGCAACATATTGCCGAAAGGATTATCAGGGTCAGCGGTCAAACTACTAAAATCGACCAAGGCGCAAACCTTAGTGAAGAAGTTAAAACCAAAAGGACTCTTAACAGGCAGAATATCTACAACAGTAGAGTTTGCATAATTCAAAACAGAAATAGTTCCGTTAGAATTAATAGAACGGACAAAAACAGGCTGATTACCATGGATAAGAATATCACCAATAGCAATAGCATTTAATGCTACTGGCATCTTATAAATGAGTTTAGAAATATCGAAGTTGATAATATCAACATTAAAAACTTCACCAGTCTTAGAGTTATATGATACCCAGCCATTAGCGTTAGTAGCAACTGCGATACCATAAGGACTCATACGGAACTGCTTATCAGAAACAGGACCAAAATCGAATTTAATCAAATCGTTAGTATTCATATCATCTTTCTCCTTATCATTATTAGTTTTAGTTATATATCCATCAGTATCTAATTGATTAAGAATGTTGTTATACAATGTAGTAGTATTAGAATTATACCATTCTTGGATATAATTATTTATTGAATTATCTATTGAAGTTGTTGCATAATTGCTTGAAGAAATAGGAGCGGTTCGATAAGTTATTGTGTCTTTAGCTGAATCTAAATTGCTAATAAAATATCCACCTTGACTTACTTCAACTGTATTTGTTTCAAGATCAAAAGGAAGATAATCTTTCCAATAATTTATTAAAAAAGCTGCTAAAGAATTACTAGATGTTATACCGCATTTCCTTGAACAAGTATAAGAATATAAAGTTTCTCCAAGTGCTTTTTTCCAAGTATCATATTCTTTTATTTGAAGTTTTTCTAGATTGTATTCCGGAAAAGAGTGGATAACAACAAAATTAGCTGATTCAGAAACTTTTAATTTTCTCCATTCTCCATAGCCAATGCGCGTATATCCTAAAGTTTCAGTAGCTTCTTGAAAATCTTTTAAAAGTTGTTTTGAACTAACAAGAATGGCTTCTTTATCTCTTTTTATAATTGCCACTTATTTTCTCCTTTCTTTATTTTCTATATATATTATATCATAATTTTTTATAAAAATAAAGGAGAGAATTTTAAACTCTCCTTATTTCTTCTCTAAACAGCGCGTTAAAATAGTTTGTTTAATACCTTTATATGTTTTATGATCTTTTACAGTTCCAGAAATGTGATGTTCAGTTCCTTCTTCCCAACTTTTTGCCGCAGTAGTCCAAACATAACAATTTCCATCATAATCTCTCATAATATGCATAGTATTGGGACCAAAATATCCATCAAGAGAAATAGCACTTTCTATCGTAAGAATAAGATCTAATCTATCTCCAATCTTACCCTGATATTCACTGATATCAGGTTCATAGATTAATGATTCGACCGCCGCAAGAACAGAATCTTCATTTTTAAGAGTTCCATCTTCATTACCAACTAAGTTCCAAGGTAATCTAACTGGTTCTACATCTTCTGGAAGATCGTCGGGAATTACATCAGTAGAAATAAAATACCAACCCCACATTCGAGTATATCTGGCTTTAGATTCTTTAAAATATTCTTTATCTTCATAGGTGTTACCTTTGAAGATGGTGATGAATCCTTCATCACCGAAGCCCAAAACTTCCCTTTGCTGTTTAAGACGGATTATTTTATCCTCGGTCTCAATCTTTTCACCGGGATACATCTTTAAATATTCTTTTTCAGTATAAAAACGAACTTGTTTTAAAGTGCCACTTTTAGTGCGCACTTGAACATATTGTCTTCCGTTCTTAATATAAGGTTCTCCTACTTGTTCTAAATTTTGATATGATTTTGCTACCACAAATGGCACTCCTTTCTTTATTGTTTAAAAAACTTTCCAAATATCAATGCAGTTTACATTCATTACTTCAATAGCTGCTTGATGATTTTCAGGCGATGTGCCAGCGCAAAGATTATCATACACGATGATACGAGTATTAGGGCAAGCCGCACGCAAAATTAGCGCATTAGAAATGACGCAAATATCGGTACAAAGACCTACTATAATAATCTTATTTACTTCGTCCCTTTTAACACTCTCAATTAAATATTTTGCAAGGTCAAAGCTACCAAAGGTTTTTTTAGTCCACCAAATTACTACGGTTCCTTGTCGCAATTTTTCTACAAGAGCTCTTTCTATAGAACTCTCAATTTCAAAACCTTCTGTAGCAGGAACGCAATGAATAGGAATATTCTTTCCTTCGATACTTTTATGATAATCCTCTTCAAAGTGTTGATCTTGAGTAGCAAAAATATAGTCACCTTCAAAGTTTTTAATATATTCACATACCAAAGGAACTATCGCTTCTGCTTCTGGCGAACCCAAAACGCCATCAATAAAATCATTTTGCATATCTACAACTACTAACGCTGTTTTATTTTTTTCCATATTTATCGCCTTTGCTCCTTTTTTTATTTTAATTAATTACTTTTTTTTCAGAAAAAATAAGTCCAGATGGAAAAAACAAATCACTTAATTCATTTATAGTTAAATTTGAAATAGTATCTTTCCAACAGTCACCATAAAAGCTTTTTAAAGTAGTCCATTCGCAATCATTTGTTTCTTCTTTAATGACGAGGATATCCATATTTGCAGACAAAACATCAAGTTCTATTAAATAGGAAATAAGTGCTTTTATATCTGAAGCTACAAGGAGATCGCTCATATCTCCATCTTCATGATTAATACAATATACTTTCATTCTTTAAAAACCTCTTTTTATTTTTTTCTATATATATTATAATATATATTTTTATAAAAATCAATTGAAGATTATAATTCTTCCTTTAAGATTGCATATTATAAAAATAATTGCTATAATAATATTAGAAGATTTTTTAAGGAGGTGAAACTTAATGAGTGTATTAGCTGGAATTATGATAGGAATTGGCTGTATGTTGTATTTATAGATTGGCGGAATCCCAGGAGCTTGTTTATTTTCAGTTGGATTAATGTCAGTTTGTTTATTCAATATGAAATTATTTACGGGTCAGGCGGGAAAACTTGCAACATTAGAAATAAAACCCTTAAGCCTTTTAAAAATTTGGATTGGAAATTTTATAGGAATTTTTCTTGTTGCGCTAGTAGCCTTGGTGCATCCAAATTATGAAACTATGGCGGAAGCCGCAAGAAATATAATGGCTTCTCGAGAAGCTGCAGGCTTTTTTTATTCTTTCGTATTAGGAATCCCTTGCGGTTTATTAATGTATTGTGCAGTCACCGCAAGAGGTCCGATGCGATTATTTTATATTATGATTTGCGTAGCAGCTTTTATTTTAGGCGGATTTTACCATTGTATTGCTGATTTATTTTATACTTGGTTAGGTGCTGGAAATATGCAATAGTTATGTAATGTTTTATTCGTAACTCTTGGAAATCTTGTAGGATGCAATCTTATCCCTTTAATAAAAATTATTCCAAATAAAATTAAGAGGCTCAAAAAGAAAAAATGAGCCTCTTAACACTTGACGATTTGTAACGAAAAATATCGAGAATCGTCACGGATTATTTTGATAAAATTCTTGTTCGATACGGGTATTTTCTTGTAAAATTCGAGCGTTTATACAATTCTGACAGTAGATATGCACAGTATCATCTTTGACTTCGATTATAGGAACCAATACCCCATTGCCGCATTTTTCGCAAACAGATATTTCTGTTACACATTTAGAGCAATAGTCTTCTGGATTAATTTTTCCCTGCATTGCAGGAATCATAATCTAACAAGTTTTATTTTGAGGTAAATATAATTTGCATTTAGCGCATCGATAAAACATCTTTTACCCCCTTATTCAAGATTGACTGAAAATGAATAATCTATACTTCCTTCTGGGATATGAATTTCTTGTTCTTGTCTATCTGTAATAAAAAAGAAATTAATAATAGGGTTAGAATTTCTCATTTGCTTTGTTTCGATGTAAGCAGTTTCTTTCTTTTCGTCATCATAAAGAGTTGTTTTTTCTGCTTTTACACTATAAAAATCTTTTCCTCCGTCTTTATTTTCAGTAAAATAGTAATAATATAAATCTGAATCTATATATCCACTACCAATAAAGAAATATCCTGTTGAAAGATTATTATTATCTTTTAAAGCAACAATAGATTCTTTTTTAGTATCATAAACTTCATCGGCTTCAAATTCTTGACCTATTAAAAAGGAACCCATTAATATAAAGAGAGTTACTGCAATTGATATTAGGACTCCTGTAAAAATATCAGAAGCATATCCTAAATCAGCAAAAATTGCGTAAAGAATACTGCCAATAATAATTAAGATACCTATAATAAAAGCAAACCACATAATAAAACCTCCTTTTATTCTCCTGTTATTGTTATTCCATATTTTACACTATCTTTTGGAATATAAAAATCATATTTAGTATGTCTAGGTATCCACATTGCAAAGAAATTTTTTTCTGCTACAAAAACTGTTTCTGTCATATAAGGAGTTTCATCTGTTTCATAAAAATTTACATCAGAACCAATTCCTATGGAAGTAAGATTTTGACCAGAAGAACTTTTTATATCTTTTTTATTATACCAATAACACTTGTTTGTTTTGTTTTGACCAGCACCTACATAGGCTATTTCATCAGGAGTTGAAATTGAAAAAGGTAAAAGCTCTACTTCTTCAGTCTTTTCAATTTTCATATTTTCAATTGAATAATGTGTGTCAATTGATGCAGAAATAATTACTCCCATTATTAATAATAAACATATAAGACCAAATCCTATAACAATAAGAGAAAGAGCATCTTCATCTTCTTTTGCAAGGAAAAAATAATAAATTATAGTAAGAATAAAGATTATTCCTATTAAGATCCACCAGAACATTTTTCTTCCTCCTTTAAAATAAGATCTTCTTTTTCAAGACAAGGACCGCCCTCGCCAAGAACACTAAGATTGAGAATTCTAGTCATTTCAGTATCTCCATACATTTCAACGAGATGCGTCATAACGTCAAGCCAAGATGCGCCATAGGTTATACCTTCCGCAATTATAGGTCCGTCTGTATCTGCGTAATATTCTATTTTATAAAAATAAAAAAAGTTCATATTATTCTCCTTTGTAATTATTTAATTAAGCAGGTGATAAGACCGCTTAAAATTAAAAATGCAAAAATTAAAAAAAGAAAAGTAATAATCCAAAGTACCCAATCTTTTCCCATTACTGCAAGCTCTCCAATAAAATAGGCTGCGACAAAAGAAACAATCATTAAAATAGATAAAAAAATTATTAACATTATTTTAACGTACCTCGAGATTCTTAATGGTATTTTCAAGGGTATTGAGTTCATTTTTTAGCTTTGTTATTTTTTTAGTAATAGAAATCCAAAGCTCTTTTTTAGAATCGTAATACCAATATCCAATTTCTTTTGGAGTACTACAATTAGAAAGATATCCCATTTCGTCTGCAAGTTTTATAGCTGCTTCATTACCTACAAAAAGATAATAACAATCTAATAAACCTTGAGTAGCTTTTCCTTCAAAAAGAGTCTCGTCTCCAATGATATTATAAGCAAAATCATAAAAGCGCAATTGACCTTTTGCAGCTTCGCGTTTTTTAATATCTTCATATTGAACGCAATCATCATAATCGTCAAAAACAGTGCCATCGTCTGCCATATAAGTGATTAACTCTTTCATTACTATTTATCTCCTTTTTATAGTAGTTAGTGTTCCGTTAAAAATTTCTCTTTTTGATTCGACAACTTTATATGCATCATCATCATCATCAAGTAAATCGTAAATTTCTTCCCACAAATAATTAATAAGAGTAGTTGAAGTGTTAAATAAAGTATTGGTTATGATAATATTGTTTAAGTTGTTTTTTGCAAAGTAAAGAACATTTTTATTGACTGCCGCAACAATAGTTTCTTCGTTGATTAATTCTGACCATGGGATATCAGTATTTTTTTGCATATAGGTTTTAGATTGGTCATTAGGAAAATGTTGTAAGATATATTGTATATCTATTTGATTTTCAATCACTTGTGTTTGCGTTTGGCGCAATTTAATATATATCATGATTTTTATTTATCCTTTTTTTTGACAAAGTTCAAAATATGTATCTCCAATTTTTTGTGGTGTTGATTTATACTGACAGTTATGTTCATAATCAAGGCAAATATAAGCATTTTTATTATTAGAGCCTTTTATAATACCACATTCCATACAAGTAGACTTTTTATCCTAGTTATCCCAAGAAGAAGTCCATTCTTCAACAAGTTCTTTTAAAAGTTCTTGTTCTAATTCAGTTAAACAATAAAAGGGAACCTGTGCCCAAACTTCCTTGTTTTTATTTTCAGATACATTTTTTTCTATACTATAACAATCATAATTATCATTAAATAAGAGTCTATATTGACCTAAAGTAATAACTTTCATATTATCATTCCTTTTTCTCAGGTTTTCCCATATTCCATGATTGTCTTGATATAATATTTATCTCACCGTCTAATTTTTCTGAATATTTAAGTTTATTTTTAAAAGCAATAGGTAATTTTTCTTGTAACTCTTCTTCAGTTTCCGCAAAAATATATAATTCTTTTATTTGATTTCCCCGAACGGGGGCTTCCGCAAGTATTTGATACAAATTCATTTTTTTACCTCTCCTTTTTTTTCAAATTCTAATCTACTAAATTCAAAAATAGAAATTGTTTAAGCTGACTTATAGGCATATATATTTTTTCTTTTTATCTTTATAAATTTTTTTTTACTTTTTTATATGAATCATAAATATCTAAATCTATTTCTGTTGAGTAATTACTTTTTATTGTTTTATAAATATGTTTTATATAAAGTAAAGTATCTTCAATATCAATAAAATAAATTTTTGCGGATCCAGACATACTGCCACGTATTTTTACTTGATAACCGTATTTTTTTTCTTTTAACTTAACATATTCTAATCCATATCCTTCAACAGCGCCGAAGCCATATGAAAAATGATCTCTTATTAGTCCTAATGTGATTATCATATTATTATTCCTTTTTTGAAAGTTATTTATTATTTAAAAAATTCAATTTTTTCATATTCTTTATATTTTTTATCAAAATTTTCCTTTACTTCTGGAAAATCGTTAGATATAATAATAAGTATATCGCTTGGAAAAAAATTAATAATAATATCTTGGTTATTTTTTATAAGGTAGCCGCAATGCACGCCTCGTAGATTTATAATATCTTCATATTCAGTTGGAGAAACTGTAAATTTAATTTCTCCTATTTCTTTTTCATTACGTTGTAAATTGATAATTAAATTAATTCTTATTCTTTCCCAAAGAGCTTGTTTTAATTCATCATGATATTTTTTATTTTCAAGATTTTTATCCCAAAGGATTAGCGGTTTTGGTCTATAATTCATTATTTTATTTTTCCTTTTTATTATTTTTTCTATATATATTATAATATATTTTTATTAAAAAATCAATTGAGAATTTTTTTGTTAAAAAATTTTTTTACATTGTAGGACAAAGTTATATAAATTATTACAAAGTATTTTTATATATACATGAAAGGAAGTGAAAGAAATTGACTACTATTTCAGTTAGAATTGATGACACAGAAAAAAAGAAATTAGAAGAATTTGCCAGAAAAGAAGATTTAACTATGTCACAAATTATTCGTAAAGCTTTAAAAGAGTATTTAAAAAATAATACATAAGGAGGCTCATAAGCAAAATGCCAATTAACAAAATAATTTATTCAAAAAGAGTAATGGAGTCTTTAGTTGCTATGGGTAATATACCTCTTAAATCTATGCCTAATCCTTATAAGCCAGAGTTTTAGTGTTGGATTTTTGAAGTTAATGAAAAATTTTAGAAAGATATAGATAAAATATTAGGTGATAAATATGGTTGAGCGCACTTTTATATTTTATCCTGATTGGCTTAATTTTATTGAACGTATTAGTAATGAAAAAGATAAATTAGATTTATATGATATTATTGCTTCTTATGGGTGTCATGGAGAATATTCAAATAAAAATCCTATGATGACTGCTGTTTTTGAATCTTTAATTAAACCTAAAATAGATATTGCGCAAGGTCGTTATGAAGAAAAAATTACTATGGGAAAGAATTATGGACGTAAAAAAATAGTAGATGATAATATGGTCAAGTAGTTGGCGCAAGAAGGCATGCGCGCAAAAGATATTGCTGAGAAATTAAACGTGTCGGTTGATACGGTTTATCATAGTGATGGATGGAAAAATAGAAATTTGTAAAAATAGATGTGATTTTTTACAAAAAATATTTGTAAAAATAGATATTGTTTTTACAAAAAATATTTGTAAAAATACAAATTTTATTTGTAAAAAACAAATTTTTATTTGTAATTTGTAATTTGCTCTATTATCTATTACAAATTACAAATTTTCCACTGACGTGGAAAATATGTTAAAGAGTATTTTAAAAATCCTAGTCGCTTCGCTCCTAGGCTTTTATAAAATACTCTAGGGGCTTTTTATGAAAGGAGAAATGAAAAATGAATGATAATATTTTTTCAACAGAAAAAAATCGTGAAATAAGTGAGCTTCAAGAAAGAATAAAAAGAGATTGGATTTTAAGAGAAACAGACGAAGAAGATGAATATGAGTTAGAAATAGATGAAGAAGATTTAGAAAATGTTATAGAAGATATTCTTGAAAGACGAGAGAGAAAAAATAGAGAACTCTTAAAAGAGATAGTAGATTTATTAGAAGATATAAAGATATATCTGAGAAGATTATAGTTTAAATAAAAGGAGGAATTTTTATGGCAGGAATCCCATCAAAAATTGAACCTACTATGAAAGGGAAAAAGTTACCTTTAATATAGAGAGTAAAATATCATGAATTAGATAGTTTTCTTAATAGAAAAGATATTGTTAGAGGAGAACTATTTATAGATGAGAACACTGGGGATTTATATGTAGCAGAAAAAGGCGATGTAGAAACTTATTGGTTAAGATTAGGTAGAACAGATTTAGAAAAAGAAGAACTGGAACAAAACAAAAATCCATTTTTAAATTGAAATTAAAATAAAAATGTGATATTATATAAATAATAAAAAAGGGCTTTTATAAAAATGAATTGAAAATTCATTTTTATAAAAGAAAAATGAAATGAAAAATGAGGAAGGTAGAAATATGAATTATTATTATGAGTCAGGTCATATAGGAAATTATAAAGGACATCAAGTTTGGATAATTGATTATAGTAATTTTTATAGAGAAGATACTATTGATAGTGATGATATTTGGGCAGTAAGAACAGGACCAAATCAAAGTATTAAATTAGTATTAAAAGGATATGAATTTGGTCAAATGAGTCATAGTGGAGAAGTGTCTTTATATAGAAAAGAGAAGCCTTTTAACTTTTACCATAGAAGAGAAGAAAAGGAAGTTAAAAAAACTCCGGTAGTAGTAGAAGTAAAAGAGGAGCCTTTAGAAATTAATTATAGTGATTATACTCAACCAGTAGATATGTTTTTTAAGAATCTAAAAGAGTGGTGGAAAGATTTAGATAAGGAGCTTAAATCAATATAAGATAGGTATTCTACCTATTTTATATAGGGTACAGGTTTTATATAGAAATAATTAAAAACTGTGAAGATTATAGTTTTATAGTAAAAATTAAGAAATTATATTGAAAATTGTAAAAATTGCGGTTTTATATTAAAAATTGCAATTCTATGTAGAAAATTGTGGTTTAGTGGTGGCCCCGTTCGGTGTTAATTGTAACACCATTTTATCGTAATCGTCATCGTTATCATAATAAATAAAAAACCCTTGAGCAACTCGCTCAAGGGTTTTTCTTATTTTCACTTTTATTATCTAACCATTCGATTAAGGAAATCCTCAATAGGGTCGACTGCATGAACTGCACCAGCCTTTTGGCTCTTATTTTTCAATGCTTCGAGCTCCTGGCTTAGCTCAATATACTTAGTGAGAAAAGGAAGAGATTCATCGATAACTTTAACGATCTCTTCTGGATCAGCCTCTTCGATAGCATCAAGAATCTCATCATCAACCTCATAAACTGCCAAAAGATCTTCAAATGCAAAGAGAACTGCTTCTACAGCCGCTATCTTCTGGGCAAAAAGATTATCCTGCTTTGCTTTTGCTTCAGCTTCTGCTTTTTTGGCAGCTTCCGCAGCCTTATGCTTCTCATTTGCTTCGTTCAAGCTCTTGGTAAGTGATGCAGCAATATCTTCCGCCGACTCACCATTCTGTAGACGCTCAAGAATCTCATTTGTATAATCCATTTATAAAAACCTCTTTTCTTTTATTTTCTATATATATTATATCAAAAATTTTTATAAAAATCAAATTTAGGCTCGTAAAGCCACGAAAATTTTTCTGTGGAAAGAAATTCATGAGAACTTCCTTTTGGATAGCTGGGCTGATAAAAATCAGCCTTTGTAAATACGCCATAGCAAAGATGAGAACTATGCGTTTTTCCCCGAACGGACATCCGAACGGGAATGGACAGGAACGAAAGAGCTGCGGAAAATTTTTGGTTTTTTTTAATATTATACCAAAAAATTTTTTGAAAGTCAAACAAGTAATTATAAAAACAAACACCGAGCGGGGCCGGCAAGTAACTTTCAAATGAGATAAAAGCCATATGGGGCAAACACCGAACGGGGGCCCGCCCGGGGGGGCAGAGTGGTAAAAAAAAATTTCCCATTTCGGGAAAATGAGATGCCATATGGGGGGCCGCACTTGCCCTCGAAAAATTTGCATATGGGGTTAGGTGCGGGAATTCGGGCGACGTCTATTGTCGTCGGCCCGATGATTTTATCGCTTTAAGCCACTAAAGTGCCCGGGCGCAAACCCTATTAATTAATAGGGGGCGCAATTTTAGTAATCATATTTTCATAAAGGCATATTAATCCTTGATCGAAATGAACCCAAGGAATCATGTCACCCTCACGATTCAAGATATACCAACCGACAGTCTTTTTCTTCTCTCTCCAATCCCAAAATTCACACCAGTAGTGAGAGACAAAGCGAGGCCTAATTTTCGTATTCCACCAAAATCTGAAGTTTGTAAACATCTTTATTATCTCCTTTTCTTTGATGTATTTATTATAGCGTGAATAAATTAAAATGTCAAGAGTTTTTAAAAATCTTCTTTTCTTTTTATGATTCGTTTATTATTTTTTGAATCAATAATAATAACATACTTATCACCTACACGAGCACGCCAATGGTGAGAAAAGAAGTAGTCTGCAATAGTTTCCTTGTTATTATCACAGACAGACCAAGTATGATCTGAAAATAAAAGAATTACTTTATCAATCATTTTTATCTCTCCCTTTTTTTGATATATTTATTATAACATACTATAACTTAATTGTCAATAATTATTACAATTTTGTAACCAGCCCGGGTGCAGTTCTCTCACCAGTGGAGAGAGAACACATAGCTTACCTTATGATTAAATTTAACTTGATATCCTAATGTTTCGTAATAATTACGAATAATAGTATTTCTTTCATCTGTGTCCAAATCATAAAAACGGTTTCTATCTTGAAATCTTAGAAGGATACAAGTTTCGCCCCTACTTGCGGCTGTTTCTATTAACTTATCAAAACGATTAAACTCAGAAAAAAGATAGCTATTAGCAATTTCTTTTCTCTTTGTTTGAGCTTCTGTGGCTATCTGTCTTGCTTCTTTTGCACTAATCATCTTATTTACTCCTTTTCTAAACAGCGATTAATAAATCGACTTATCTTATCTTCTGCAACAGAAACTTCTTTTAAAAGTGAAAATAAGAAATCATTAAAATTATCGTCATAATAAAGAGCGACAAAACTATTGATATCCCCAGTACCGTGAGTTTCTTCTGCGATAAAATCAGTAATAAGGTCAATCATGCGAGTTACTATCTGAACAGCTTGTAAATTTTTTTCATCAAGATTTAAAGAAACCTTTATTACTTTTTCAGAGTCTATTGTCATTTTTTTTATCTCCTTTTCTTTTGATGTATTTATTATAGCACATCAAGATAAAAAAGTCAATAGTTAAAATATTACAATTTTGTAATCTGCCCGGGCGCAAACCCCTTTGATTAATCATCTTCAAAGGGGCATTCGTCAAACCAAGGACAAGAAGAAGCGCAAGATTCAGCAGAATCATCACATGGAACATTTAACTTGAAATCATCGGGAAGTGGGAGAGGAGGAAATATTACTTGATCATTTATGATGTGCGCTCCTGACTCAAGAGCTTCTGCGATGTCAAACCCTTGGAGCCAATCAAGTAAGGCTTCTGCGCAACTTTTTTAAGCAGGTATCCTCATCAACCTTTTGACGGTATTTATCACAAGCTGTCCAATCGCCTACTTCATAGATAGGACAATCATTACAATAAACTGTTGCTTTGTCAATAAGTTTTTTAAGTTTATTATCATTTACAATCATTTTTATAACCTCTCTTCTTAACCTTTTGGAACAAGCTCTTAGTAATCAACACTAATGTAACACGCTTCACCACGAGTCATACCATTTTCAAGTAAAACTTCTGCAACATAACGCTCAGGTTTATTTAATTCCTCAAAATCTTTTTCATCTTTAGGAATCCAAAAATAAATTGCGCCACTTTGTGGAGGGCAGTATGATTCGTTAAATTCTCCTTCTACATCTTCACCATATTTTTTTTGAATAAGGGTAAAAACTTCACTGGAATCATACACTTTATACATTTTGAACTGAAACATTTTTTTATCTCCTTTTCTTTTGATGTATTAAGTATAACACAGTCAGAAGAAAAAGTCAATAGCTATTACAATTTTGTAACTTTTTTTTTATTGCGCCCGGGCGCTCGGAGGCGTTTACACTCGCTATCCGAGGCACTACTCAGGAACGTGGTAGGAGCACGTCACTCTTTTCATGTCCTACCCTCGAATAGCAACTGTAAACGCCCCCAGGGGGGGTTGAGGGGTTAACCCTCAACCTCAGCAGGAGCTTCATAGACTCCCACAGGAGCGAAGTAGGTTCTGCGCTTTACGCTACCCTTAGACAGCTCACCGGCCTGAATAGCCTGACGAAGCAAAGCAGAAACATGCTGATTGCTGTCGCCTTCAACCGCAGGACACTCTTTGAGCAAATCGCTAACGGTGTAACCGTTCGACCCCTCAACAAAGTGAGTATCGATATACTCTACCAGACGCTCACGAACAACAGCGTTCTCAGTCTGACGAGCGGTAGGTTTACGCTCTATGCCAGACTTCTTGTCGAGCTGTTCAACCATCTTCTGGAGCTTCTCAGCTACCTCGGTAGGCAGGTCATAACTCTCCAAACATAAGCAAGAGCCTTACGGTTAGTCATCTTATTAGTCATAGTATCAATCCTTTCAGCGTTGGTCGCCACCCAAATTTTTATTGTCAAGGGAGGTTTTCCTTCCCTTTGACTGTCTTTATTATATCACATAGAGAGGAAAAAGTCAAGGGGGTTTTCAAATTTTTTTGAAAATCTGTTTCGTTACCGTGTATCCACAAAAGAGAGAACCTCGTGGGAGGGACTTTTTATCTCTCTCCCCTTGACTGTAATATTATTATAGCAGATTCAATTGGTTTTGTCTATTGGCAAAATGCACAAAGGATTTTCAACATTTTGTTTTATTTTGTGCATTTTGCCGGGGCACCCGGGCGCTGAGTGCTATTACGAAATAAAGGCAATAGCACGACAGTCAGGCTTCCACTCAAAAAACTTTTCTAAGTGATATTTATTATAGAATTTTAAAAATGCTTGTTCATCTTTTGGATTTAAAACATACTTATCTTTATTAAATTCTTTAATATCTTCACCATAGTCAAGGATAGTATACACAACCCCAACAAAATGCTCTTCGTCTGCCCAATCATTAAGGCATTTTGCCCATTTGTTTTCCCAGCCTTCACGGTCATTAATATCCTCAATAATATCTTCAATTGCTTCAAAATCTTCTTTACTAATAATTATGCCGTAACCAATAGCAAAAGAAAAATCTATAGCCATTTTTTTCATCTCCTTTCTTTGTCCCCCTCAAGCCGCAAGAAGCGACTTGAGGGTTTCAATCATTTCATCAGCAGGACAAGCACGACCTGTCCATGCTTCAAGGTGTCGAACTTCATCATCAAACAGAATATCCTCGCCAGAATTTACATCATTTTTTGTAAACCAGTAAGGAACAAAACGAATCTCATCAAAACGAACGCTTTTAAGGTGACGATTAAGCCACATTTTTTTTGCCTTGATTACTGCTTCATCATATTCTGCGGAGCTGTTCTTTGACAAAGCGGTAACAATGCAAATTTCAAAACCGTTGCGCTGAACTCTATTCATCAGCCGAGCCAGAAGCGAAAGATTTACAAGGGGTTTTGCTTCTGCGTAGGGGGTAGGGTCAGAATTGATTAACTTTTCAAGCCAATCATTAACCCCATAAAGGTCAGCAATAGTGCCGTCCATGTCAAACCAAATTCTCATAGGGTATCAATCCTTTCTCTCTTTGATGTATTTATTATATCATACTCTAAATAAAATGTCAATACTTTTTCTATTATTATTATAACAAATTTTTTAATATTTTTCAAAGAAGTCTTTTTGCGCCCGGGCGTAAATTAAAAAGCGGAATGTAAAGGCATTCCGCTTTAACAATTATCTGAAAAACAACCCAAATAAGGATCATAGCCTACTTCATAATCACAATCATCTATTTCAGACTCATTGTTATAATAAGCTGCTTCATCACATTCTAAGATAGGATTACTCTCAGGGTACATGGAGCAATTACCATACTTATAATAAGGACAAGTACAATCTGCTACAGGACACTCAAAAACTTTTTTATTCATTAGTATCAACCTTTCTTCTTTTATTGTGATTATAGTATAGCATGAAAAAATTATTTTGTCAAGGATTTTTTGGTTACAATCTTGTAATCTGCCCGGGGCGAAGCCAGACCTCCCCCATTAAAAGGGGAGGTCGCTGTCGTCAAGGATAAAATCCTCGGGGTGAGCGTCAATCTCATACTCTGCGGTAAGAGTAGGAATATCCCAAAATGACCTTGAAGCAATATAATCAGACAAGTGAACAAGGCGGTCAACAGGGGTGAAAGGTCTATCTTCTTTCGGCTCAGTCCATTGACCCATGTGTGACTTAATCGCCAGTAAAAGCACTTCGGGAGCTTCTTCATTGAAAAATTCCTGCCATGCTTCTTTAACAGCATTTGAAGCGTGCAAACCGTGTTGCTTGAAGCAATTTTTATCTTCTTCTAAACCGCCGTATTTATAAGTGTCGTGAAGAATACAAGCGACTTTTGCATAATCTTTGTATTCATCTCTCATATACGCATAAGTATTCATGCGTAAAAGTTCTTCACATACCATCACAACGGCTCTTGTATGACGAATTAAACCGCCCTCGCCCTGAGCGAATACAGGGTGATATTTACCAGAAGAAGAAGCCCCAGACTTTTTAAACCATTCCCCAACACGAGTGTCAAGAAAAAATCGAGTGAAGTCTTTCAAATCTTCGCTTTGGATAAGCTGGATTTCACGCTCAAAAAATTTACTTAACTGCATTTGTATCAAATCCTTTCTCTCTTTGATTACAATGTAATTATAGCACACTCTGTCGGAAATGTCAATAGTTATTACAAAATTGTAACCGCGCCCGGGCAAAAAATGGGAAGTTTTAATCTAAAACTTCCCATGGATAACAGCGCAAAGCGCCTTCAAGAGCTTCTTCAAGATTCTCACGAGTTAGTTTACCTTTGTAAAGAAGTCGTTCGGGGTGAAAATTATCATAAATGAAATATTCATCATCATTTTTGGTAAATCCAACCCCGCAAAGGGTATTTAATGCGTATTCTAATCCAGTTTGAAAAGTTTCACTTACTGAACAAATGGCTCCATCAAAATCTATAAAAATAAATACAACCATTAAAAAACTCTCTCCTTTCCTTTTCTTTCAATAAAATCTGCTAAATAAGTTTCCACTTCAGCAGGACGATTAATAAGATCTTCGATAAATTCGGTAAAATTACCATTACCATAAACAGCTTTTATAAAATCAGTCAGTTCATACTGCTGATGAAGTTCTTGGTAAATGAATTCTTTGAAATTTTCAAGAATATTCAAAGTTCCTTTTAGACTTAATACATCTTCCGAGGAAAAGGTAAAGTCAATACTGATTGTTTTACTGGCAGAAAGTTTCATTGTTTTATTTCCTTTCTTTTTTTTTTTTTTTTTTTTTTTTTTTTTTTTTTTTTTTTTTTTTTTTTTTTTTTTTTTTTTTTTATTTTTTTTTTTTTTATTTTTTTTTTTTTTTCTCTTTCTCTCACT